>JGI24134J36421_10000826_pt1 | contig 10107 bp, 4 predicted proteins | sample BarGraNGADG00312_FD_36421 | JGI IMG/M metagenome (IMG submission 36421) | reverse complement strand
CGATGTCAAGCACGGAATTCCTGTTAGCCTCTCCGCTGGCCGTAACTCCGGTTACAAATTTCACATCAGCACATTGCCAGGTAACCGATGGTAGAAAAGTAAATTCAGTTTTACTGTCAGGAAAACCCATTGACTGAACCGGCTTTACATTGCTCCAGTTATAGAGCGTGCTGCCGGTTTTTATCATAGGCTCAATCGAGAAAAGAGCTTTGTCAACCTCAACCATTCCGTCCTCGTTCAACAAAGCTTCCTTTACGTCATTATTAACACCGGTGATTGTCCAGTAGGAAGCCTGCTCCGAAAAGTATCTCGGGTAATTACCTGCAGGTGAATTCTTTGCTGTGTAGATAAGAAAATCATTAGGCGTCAGGGAACTTTTTATATCAAGGAACTTTACTTCAGCAACACCGAAGCCCTTCTCATAGTTTGCCTTTAAAAGATCTATCCTGAGGTACTTTGCTTCTGCTTCGGNAAGCCTAATAAAACTTACATCATCATTATTTGANCTGACGGAATANACTTTCTCCCAGTTTTTGCCATCCTCTGATAAAAGGACATCAAAGCTTTTTGCATATTTATCCTTAAGCCAGTTTACCTGCAAACCGCCAAACTCCCTCTTTGCCCTGAAGTCAACAACAATATTCTGTTTTTTTACCTTGCGGCTTTGCCAGTATGTGTCATCTGAATTATCTACCATTAAACCTGAAGAATGATTTTTCCTGTGTGATGAGGTTGTGACTGCCGGTGCCGGCCAGGAATTTGTTTCAGGCGGGAGCGGTTCGAACTTAAGATCATCGATCCAGACCGTGCCTTTACCGCCTGCAACAGATGCGACTGTAAATTCTATTCTGTCAATTCGTTTCAGACTCTGATCAGCTGTCGGCCCCCATGCAAAACTGATATGTCTTTTCTTTATGCGGATTTTCGTCCACTCATCCGGGAAACTATAACTGCGGTTATTTACCCACCATACATTGTTACCGGTGCTGTCAATGAATTTTATTTCAAAATTATTTGCGGGAGATTCGGCTTTTAAATAAAAAGTAAATTCATAATTATCGGGCAGGTCAACAGGAAAAAGTTTCTGTATCCCGCCATAGCCTGTACCCTTGGTGAAATCATAATCGAAACGGATCGCATTTCCCGAATATCCTTTGTCAGTTGATAAGACAAGGTTTACTCCATCGGACTTGTTGAGTGTCCATCCGGTTTTGTCTTCAAAATCGTCGAGCGTTCTGATCTGAGCATTGATTGCTGCCGTTACAAAAAACAGCAGGAAGAATATAGCATTTCCTTTATTCATGTGACCTTTCATTATAATGCTATCTGTTCAGATTATTCAGCCGGGTATCAATTATCAGAGGTTTGTGAATCCGAGCCTGTTCAATCCCTTTTGTATTATCGGGTCTTTCCTAACGATGTTCCAAATGAGCCCTGTTCTGAAATTTTCTATCATGAGCAGCATCGGACCTTCATCAATGCCGACAAAATCATTATCGAACCATTTGGCTGTCGGATTGAAGGAATCATAATATCCGTACTTGCCCCATAAGTTTTGGCCGTACTTTTCATTAATTGACTTAATGGTCGGAAAAACTATCTCAGGTGCAAATGGCAAGGATGACAGGGGTGCATAGGGAGCTACTGTTCCGTCATCAAAGTAATTGTAATCGGGTCCGCTGGTTCCTCTTCCTGCATAGCCCAGAAACTTCTTATCATCAAAATTGTACTGATCTCCGGGTCCGTCACTTGCCGTTATGCCCCAGCAGAGCGAATCATAACCTACCCAGCCCTTTGGATTGTCAATTGCGTACTGACGCTGAACATATGTTGCCCGCCGTGAGTTTTCGAAGTAGTCAATTCCTTTTTCTTTCATGTACCGGTCAGCTATTCCGCGAAAATCGATGAATGCCTGTGAGAACTGATGGCCGAACAATGGAGGGAAAGCAACATGCGAAAGTCCTTTATAGGGCGTCATCCATTTATAGGATGTCAGCCAGGCGTTGTAGCTCTTTTCGGCATTTTCCATTCCGCTGCCGGCCGCTAAGACGTAAAGGAACAGAGCTTCGTCATATCCGCTCCACCCCATATCGTGAAGGCCTTTTTCGGGCGTCCAGGCCATGGATATCGTATTGGCATATTTACCGGTATCAGGCATCGCCATAAAATTCCAGTCAATCCGGTCGAGGAGCAATGTTGCCTTTGAACGGATCTGGTTTTCCGCTTCATTGTCGAGATTGTAGTAGTTACGCGCAAAGATTATCCCCATCATCAGCAAACCTGTGTCTATCGATGAGAGCTCACATTTCCATGCACGGGTACCGGAATTCATCCGCAGGAAATGATAATAAAATCCTTTGTAGCCTGTTCCGCTGGTATCGGCGCTCTGAACCGAACTTACGAAAAAATCAAGTATGTCAAGCGTCATCCGGGCAGCCTGTTCACGAGTTATCCATTTCCGTTCCGCCCCAACTGCAAATGCGGGAATGCCAAAACCCGTTGATGCAATACTGGCAGGCGCCCAGCTTGCAGCACGATCCTTTATAATGCTCCATTCAGGATGGCGTTCATTCAGAAAGAAAAGGAAGGTCTTTTGCTGAATTGAATCGAGCATCNATGCTTCGTCAGCNGTCAATGGAAAATCAACCTTTCCATTCGATTTGAAGTCAATTTCCTGTGGTTTGTTGCATACNGCAGAAGCAAGAATCAGCAACAAAAAAAAGTAGAGAGTTCTCATAAGTTTCAGTATGTAAATCCAAGCTTATCTAATCCTGCCTTAACTTCATCACATGACATGAAAAGATCCCATAATGTGCCTGTCCTGTAGTTCTCTATCATACATACGCTCGGTCCCTGGTCAATTGCCAGGTAGGAAGTGGCCCACCATCCTTCTGTCGCATTAAAGGCATCATGGAAACCGTAATCTCCCCACAGCCTGTCACCCAGCATATAGTAAAAATGTCTGATGGCAGCCATTGACTGATCCGGAGTATAAGGGATGGATGAGACAGCTGCTGTAGGGCTAATCACACCCAGGTCATTTGTAGGTGAATGTGCGCTGTACCCTGACTGGTCATCGCTGGCAGTAAGTCCCCAGCAATCGGCACTGTAACCCACGTAATTAATTGGATTTGTTTCGCAGTATTTCCAGTTGATCAGGGTATGCGACACATTCTGATCCCAGTAATTTACATAGACATCTTTGAGGTTACGAGGATCAAGGCCAAGGAATGAATAATGAGTAAAAAAGAGGGGGCCGCCATAAGCACCGCCCATGGGAAGGGTAACTCCATAATAAACGTTGCCATTCAGGATGGATCCATTATTCATATATCCATATTTGTAAGTATCCCTGCTTATAGTATGTGTAGCTGATCCGGCGCCCAGAACATAACAGATCAGTGTTTCATTATATCCACGCAGCACCATATTCTGCTGGAATCCGTAGTTGGGTGACCAGTGCCAGTACAGTGCATTCAAGCCCTGAGTGAAGAAGTCATACTCCACCGCCTGCCACAGGATATTGATACGGCTAATGAGGGCCTGCTCACCCGGAACTCCTGAATTCAGATACTGCCTGAAAGTCAGAAGGCCCTGAATCAGGAACGATGTTTCTACCAGGTCGCCACCATCGTCTTTATCACTGAATGGCACAATTTTACCTGTCACCCCGTTGAGCCAGTGCGGCCATGCTCCATGATAGCGATCGCAAGTTTCAAGAAAATCAAGAATCTTATCCATGCGTGTAAGCCCCTGATCCCTTGTTATAAATCCCCGTTCCATACCAACGATCAAAGCCATCACTCCAAAACCTGTTCCGCCGATAGTAACCACGTCGCCGGAGGTGTTGCGTTCCCGTGCCAGGCCGCTGGCAGGCTGGGCAAAATCGTAGAAATATCTGAAAGTCTGATGCTGCACAAGCTCGAGAAGTTCATCATCCGTAATCAACGGGAACTTCGGCGTAGAATCAAGGTCTGTAATAAATGAGTTGGAGAATCCGTCAAAGGTGAAGCCATTCAGTCCCTTGAGGCTGCTTGTTATGACAAAGGGATATCTCTTATAGTAGTCAAGAGTTCCGGTGGTTGTAACCATCACCCTCTTGTTGCCATCAGAGAGAGAATAAACTGCCGATACCTGAAAACTGAAGTATGACTGATAATCAGATGGGTTGAGAGCTTCGGAAAAATTAACGATTATTTCTGTCGCAGTCCTGCTGATATTTTTTGGTAAGGCAGGAGGCATGAATGACTGGCCGTTAATGGTGATCGAATTGATCACCATCTTCCCATTGACGGTTTTAAAGTTGTAGGTCACACCGGGGAAAGTCTCCCTGTTGATCCCTTTCAGTGATGAGGTGATATCGAGGGTATAATCTGCATAATGTTCCAGCGTCTGAATCGGCGTGAGCACTGCTGTCCTGTTCTCATCTATATAGGAAACCCTGACAGGTATAATCGTAATATCGTTCCTTTTCAGCAGGATGCTTTTCCTGACGGTGGCTGTATCAAGTATATTGCTGAATTCAACGATAATATTCTTGTCAACAGGCAAATCGGTAACGGTATTCTGCAGATCCAGATAAACGGTTCCGACCTTTGACCGTATCAGCTGGATAATGCCCGGATCCCCGTTGTCAGGATTCTTTCCCTCACAGGAAAAGAACAGCAGTGCAATGGTAACCAGGCATGCTCCCATCAATCTGTTTCGCATGGTATATTTTTTTTCAGGAAAAAAGGAGGGTCCGGGCGCTGGCCTGGACCCTCCGTGAAATCATTGAAAAAAACTGATTACGGTTTCTCCGAATTGTACATAAGGAGAATCTCGTTGTCTGTAAGGGTTTTGTGCCAGAACCTGACATCATCCAACTGTCCCTTGAGGTGGTTGTTGGTAGTCAAAGAATAATCAGCCCAGTCATCAAGAATTGTCCTGTTATTCCGTCCCTGGATGAAGCCAAACGCAAGGTTGTTGCCCAATGGTAATCCAGCATACTTAAGTCCGGTAACACCTCTCTTGGTATCGCCTTCAGGCCACAGGTTGAAATCAAAACTCTTCATCTTCTGACCGTTGAAGTACAGGGTACCGACCTTTGTCGGACCGTTGAATGTGTAAACAACATTGATCCATGCATCCTTTAAAAGTGCGGTCATCTCCGCAACAGTATAGCTCTTTGCATAGGTCCATCCCTGCCAGCTAACGTCAGCCAGAGCGGGGAACCACATATCTTCGGATGCAGATCCTGTTGCAAGTTGGTACTGAACACCGAATTTTGAGCCATCATAGCCTCCAAATATTTCGTACTGGAAGCCGTTCCAGCCTGCCAGACCCATTACGAAATGGCCATTTGTTTTGTCAGCTGAATTGGTTTTCACCCAGAATGCGACAGTGAAAGTGGTTGTATTCATAATAACATCACCGTTCGGCACTTCTATGATACTTGTTGTACCGTTGAAGGTTGCTGCCTTTCCTGCAGCTGCTTTTCTTGATGCAGTATAGGTGATATCTATGACATCTGCAGGCAGCGGGTCGTATGCACCAACTACATCATTTGCGTTATCTTCAAATGTAAAATGAGCTATAGCACCTGCCGGAGCAAAAGCTCCTTCGGTTGTAAAGGTCCTCTGAAAAGCAGTGATCGGAAGATCATCTGTTGATTTCAGGCCAGCACCAAAGCTTAGCTGATAAAGAGCTCCCGTACCGAGGCTGGCCTGGGGTACAATTGTGATCGTTTTTCCGGATGGTGTAACGGTGATGGTAATGGGCGCATCATCATAATCCTGCACCATGGTTATGTTGGCTGTGGTAGCCGTAAGAGGATCTACCTCCACATTAAAGGTAGCGACGATGGTAGGACTTACCGGCACGTTGCTCGGTGAGGTAGCGCCATTAAGATCTATGGTGCCGGCCATGAGTGACTTCAGAGCAAGTGGTGCGGGTTCTTTTTTGCAGCTGCTTAGCATTAATGAGAATGCCACAGCAACAAAAAGCAGACTAAAATACAAATGTTTTCTTTTCATAAATTTCTCGATTTTTAATTCAACATTTAACAACAATTTATATATATTACCAGTTTGGATTTTGTTCAAGCGTACCCTGAGAAATATCAATTTCATTTTGTGGAATTGGCAATAATTCATGTTTACCGGTTATAAATCCCAGAGGACCAAGTACTGATGGTGCTTTGCCTGTTCTTACCAGGTCCCAGAACCTTTGCCCTTCCATGGCAAGCTCATGCCTCCGCTCTTCAAGGATAATATCCCGTAAGGCATCCTTGCCTGCTTCCGTGATGTCGGGCAGAATGCTGTTATTACCTTCACGCGCTCTCCTCCTCACTTCATTAAGGTAAACGAGTGCGTCATCCGGTTTATCATTCTCGTTAAGGGCTTCTGCTGCCATGAGTAATACATCAGCATAGCGTATCAATCGCCTGTTATGTCCCCATTGCGTGATTGTGTTAGTACCCGGATACCACACCTTCTGATTGTAACACTCCGTTTCAATCACGTTATTCTGGTCGTCGAAGGTTACATCGGGGGTCGTTCCGTCTCCAAGAATCAATACGCCGTCAAGTGTCTCCCCCAGGTCGATAATGGTTGCATTGAGACGGGGGTCACCCTCCTCGAAGGAGTTGCGCAGACTGATAGTGGGCCTGTTAAATCCCCAACCCCTGTTAGGCGAACCTCTTACTCCCTGGGTGTTTGCATACTGATTGCCTCCCGCACCTTCCACCTCCATTGCGCCAACTTCAAAAACAGACTCTATCCCATGCTCTCCGAGTTTGCTGTTGGCATTGTCAAAAACAGGTTCAAGATCGTATTCGTCCGAAAGAATGACTTCCAGAGCATATTTTTCCGTATTGACAAAATCACCCTGGAACAGATAAACTTTGGCTAACAGGGATTTGGCTGCTCCTTTTGTTGCACGGCCAACATCATCAGGACCAAAAGCGCTTTTTTCCGGCAGGTTCTCCACGGCAAACAGCAGGTCATTAACTACCAGTTCATAGACTGCTTCTTTCGTTGCCCGTGGCAATTTTGTCGGTGGGTTGAGTGTGGTAACAATTGGAACCCCGCCGAATGCTCTAACCAGATCAAAATAATAGAGTCCCCTTAAGAAGCTTGCCTCTGCCACACAGCGATCACGCAGTTCCTGATCCATATCTATGGAAGGCACCTTTGTTATGACCACATTGGTTCTCTTTATCCCTTCGTACAATGAACTCCACCAGCGGTCAAGACCATCCTGTGTTGCAGTATGTGTAAACTTGTCATATGGACCTACTGTTGCCAGCTGGTCGTTCGGGTTGCTCCCCTTGCGCGAATCATCCGACATGATATCCAGAATGGGATATCCTCCGGAATTATAAGCCCAGTCGCGGATAGTCACATATACGGCATTGGTTGCCAGCAAAGCGTCTGATTTACTCACCGGGAAGGCTTCCTGAGTAAGCTCACCCTGCGGGTCCTTCTGGAGAAAATTCTCGCACCCCGGCATAATGAAGAGGAATAAAATCAGAAGGGTTGAAATTTTTATTTTCGTTCTCATCTCGCTTAGAATTGCAGATTAACACCAATCGAATAATTTGACGTAATGGGATATGCGCCATAATCTATCCCGTTGGATAAGACATCGTAGCTTCCTATTTCAGGTGTGTAACCTGTTACCCTCGTAAGTGTATATATGTTTGATCCTTTTATATAAAACCTGAGTTGCTGTATTAATGCTTTCTGCGACAGCTTCTGGGGGAGAGTATAGCCCAGCGTGACGCTCCTCAGCCTGACAAATGAGCCATCCTGGATGAACCTGTCTGAAGGAGTGTAATTATACCCTCCAAAGGACGGTCTTGGCTCAGTATTGCTTGTACCCGGACCGGTCCACCTGTCGAAGACATGCTTCTCGAAATTGTAGGGATCAGGTCTGACCACCTCCTTCCCGTTGAATATTTTATTGCCTGTCTGACCCTGAATATCGAGGGAAAAATCAATTCCCTTATACTCAATCTGCGTATTAACCCCGAAGATGAACCTGGGAATAGGCGACCCGATATATGTCCTGTCAAGCCCGTCAATCTTGTTGTCATTGTTTACGTCGACAAAACGAAGGTCTCCTACTCCTGCCTGGGAAGAATGGGGATAAGCATTGAGTTCTTCCACACTCTGGAAAACCCCGTCTGTCTTGTACCCATAAAATGCACCGATAGGCAAACCCACACGGCTGAGGGTGACAGGTCTTCCGTCACCAAGATACCCGCCGATCAGAGTGGAGTCAATCCCGCTGTTACCTCCGATGCTTAGCACCTCATTATGGATGGTTGACCCGAGAAGGCCTATAGAATAGGTGACCTCGCCCTTTTGCTCTTTCCAGCCAAGGTTAAATTCAAACCCCCTGTTTAATACTGAAGCTGCATTATAGCGTACCTTTTGCCCCTGACCATTACCGAGATGACCCGGAGTGGAGAGCTCCACAAGGATATCATTTGTCTGACGGTTGTAAAAGTCAAATTCACCTGTCAGCTTGCTGCGGAATAATCCGATTTCTGCACCCACATCGGTCTGGGTGGTGCTCTCCCACTTCAGGTCCGGATTGCCATTCTTTCCATAAGTGGCAGCAGGCATTGGCGCATCAGGGTTACCGAGCACTGCAATCAGGGATGACTGGACCCTTGCATACCTGTCGTAGTAGCTGATCTTCTCATTGCCGATAATACCCCAGCTGGCCCTGAGTTTCAGCTTCGAGACAGCATTAACGGACTTCATGAATGGCTCATTACCCACGTTCCATCCGACAGCAACCGAGGGGAAGTTGGAGAACCTGTTTTCCCTGGTGAATTTTGATGAACCATCCCGGCGGAAAGTAAATGTCATAATGTACTTGTCGCCCAGGGTGTAATTGGTTCTGAACAGATAAGATATCATTGAATAATACAGGCCGGCATCAACCCCGTTGGCAATTGACTGGATGGTATTAACATTATTGGCCGGGTCATATATGTACGCAGGACTGATATACCAGAAGTCCGCCCCGTCACGCAATAGGTTTGCTCCGGAAATATTCATGTATTCGGAGGAAGACTCCTGCATGGTATAGCCGCCAACCATATCGACCGTATGAATATCATGGAAGGTTTTCCTGTAACTCAGGGTATTTTCCCAGAGCCATGTAAGATTATCCGAAGATCCCTTATAGATATCACTGAGTACATTCTGCTGCTGCGAAGCTGTTCCGTCCGGATTATATACTGTATAGGCCGGAGTGAAACTGGTGGATTTATTGTAGGAAGCATCTATACCAAAGCTTGACTTCACCGTAAATGCCTCAAGGAAAGCGGCCTCAGCAAAGATATTACCCACTCCCCTGATCCCCTTCCTGAAATCGTTTGAATAGGAAAGCGCGGCTAAGGGGTTTCCGACATTATATACAACTGCAAATGAGCCGTCATCATAATAGGGCCTCAGCACAGGTTGCGCCCGGTAAACAGCATAGGTGACATCAGGTGCATTCTGTTGTGCGTAAGGTGCTATGGTCAGATTATTACCTAGTTTCAGGTGAGGAGTTAAATTATATGTGTTGTTCAGTTTAAGAGTAATACGGTTGTAGTTCGATTTGTCAATGATTCCCTTCTGTAAGAACGCGCCAATGCCAACATAGTACTGGGTCAGTTTCGTTGCTCCGGTGACCGATATCTGATGATTTTGTATAGGGGCAACATGGAATACAAGGTCCTGCCAGTCAGTATTGGGAACAAGATCCACGTTGTTGTATGATCCTGCGACGATCTCATTGGAAATAGTGGCAAACTCCTTGCCGTTAAGAAGGTCAATTTTCTTTGCCAGAATCTGAATCCCATACTCAGAATTGAAATTAAAGCTGGCCTTGTCCTGTCCCAGTGTCCCTGTTTTTGTAGTGATGATGATCACGCCGTTTGCCCCCCTCGATCCATAGATTGCTGTAGCAGAAGCATCTTTCAGAACCTCCATGGATGCTATATCTGAAGAGTTCAGGAAGGATATATCATCCAGGATGACGCCATCGACAACGTATATAGGTGCAGAGTTATTAAAGGTGCCCACTCCACGGATCCTTACAGAAGCTCCTGCCCCGGGCGCTCCT
>JGI24134J36421_10000814_pt1 | contig 10163 bp, 9 predicted proteins | sample BarGraNGADG00312_FD_36421 | JGI IMG/M metagenome (IMG submission 36421) | reverse complement strand
TTATTTCGCTGGGCGGCATCGTGACCAGCCAATCGCTCCGGGTGGGCGGTGACGAGATGGATGAGGCGATAATAAGTTACATCAAGCGCGACTATCAGTTGATGATAGGGGAGCGGACCGCCGAAGCTCTGAAGCTGCAGATAGGGTCGGCGTTTGCGATCAGCGATGACGAGGAGGAAGACGAGATCAAGGGCAGGGACCTTGCCAGCGGCCTTCCCAAGACCGTTGTGGTGACGGCGGATGAGATAAGGCAATCGATCGAGGAGCCGGTGTCCCAGGTCGTCCAGACGGTTAAAGACGCGCTCGACCGTACCCCGCCCGAGCTGGCCAGCGATATCATGGATGAGGGGATAGTGTTAGCCGGAGGCGGGGCTCTCCTTAGCGGCCTTGAAGAGAGAATTCGCAACGAGACGGGCATGCCGGTTCATACCGCCAAGGATCCTCTCCTGTGCGTGGCGATGGGTTCCGGTAAGTGCCTCGAAGAATTCGACATAATGAAGAAGGTGTTGATTTCCTCGGCGGGGCAGTGACGCCCTTCGAGTATTAACCATGCCTGCCGCTCCCAGAACAAGCAGAAACCGTATTATCCTCATCGTGATCATTATCATCTGTGTTGCCGTTGTGACCCTCTATGTGCGCGAGAGCGACACAGGGCCACTCCACTCGATCCAGAACTTTTTCCTCGACCTTATTTCGCCCATCGGCCGGGCATTCGAGAAGATTTTCAGACCCATCAAGGACGGGGTCGTGAACGTCTTTCACCTACCTTCGCTATCCAAACAGAGAGCCGACCTGCAAAAGGAAGTCGACCAGCTTCGCAGGAAGAAAATCGAAGCCAGAGAGCTCGAGGCCGAAAATCAGGAGCTCAAACAACTGCTGAAATGGTCGGAGACACAGGCCCAGCTGGAGACGGTTGGCGCGGACATCGCAGGCCAGTCACCAGACAACTGGCAGCGCATGATGATCATTAACAAGGGGTCCTCCAGCGGGATTAAGAAATATATGGCCGTGGTGACCGAGNAGGGCCTCGTTGGCAGGGTCATATCCGTCGGTTCCAGGTCATCGGTGGTCCAGCTGATCACNGACTCCCGCTCCGGGATTGGGGTTCGCGATCAGAGCTCGAGNGAGACAGGGATAATGGANGGACAAAACGAAGAGATTCTCNGGTTCGAACCGATGAAGGAAGATGCTGAGGTCAAGGTGGGAGACATAATGGAGACCAGCGGCCTGGGCGGCACCTGTCCGCCCGGGATCGTAATAGGAACAGTAAGTAACTTAAGGAAGCGTTCAAGCGGTCTGACGCGCCTGGTTGAGGTCAAGCCGTTTGTGACGTTCTCCAAGCTGGACCAGGTGCTCGTAATCATTACACCTGAGCCCGAGTCGGTGATCCTAAAGGAGGCTCAGTGAGCCGTAACCGCGAGATATTTCTGTTTATCGTGGTTGTTATAGCCTTCATACTGCAGTTGTCGGTCATGCCTCAGTTCAAGCTGCTCGGTGTACAACCGGACTTGATCTTGGTTGTGGCGATAGTGGTGGCCGTCCAGGACGGTCCGGTAGAGGGCGCGATCATCGGCTTCTTGGGCGGGATGCTGCAGGACATCGCGAGCCCGCAAGTGATGGGCGTCAGTGCGCTCAGCAAAGCACTCGCGGCCTTTCTTGCCGGGGTGCTCAAGGATTTCTTCATGACGTACTCCATACTGCTACCGGTGCTCCTGGTCTTCATGCTCTCTTTTTTCGAGCTTTTATTGCATCAGGGCGTGCTGGTGGTCCTGGGCCAGGAACAGCTGCCGCCGGTGAGGGCAGGGGCGCTGTTCGCGATTTCTCTCTACAACGTCATCGCGGTCCTTGTCATCTATCCGCTGCTGAGAAGATTCCGTTTCCCGGAGAAAGAAGAATCGTTTACCCTGGCCGGGGGAAACAGGAGGGCGTGAGCGGTGCGGCTGGAGATGAAATATGCAACTGATTAAGAGGACCGGGCTCAGGATAAAGCCTGACGAGACTACATACTACAAGCCGGACGCCGCGCAAGAGAACCTGCAGCGGAGGTTGGCTGCTCTGGGCATTATCATAATGGTAGCCTTCGCGGTCTTATTCACCCGACTGTGGTTCATGCAGATAGTCTCCGGCAACGAATATCGCAAAAAGGCGGAGGGCAACCGCATCCGTGAGATATCCATCGAGGCGCCCCGCGGCCGCATACTCGACCGAAACGGACGGGTCCTGGTCAAGAACAGGAAAACGCTGACCATAGCCATCGTCCCGGCCGAGCTCAAGGACCAGAGGAGCGCCGTCATAGGCAGGCTCTCCAAGCTCCTGGAGATGGGCGAGAAGGAGATAGCTTACAAGATAGAAAAATCACAGGCGCCCAACCGCCGCGCGGTGCTCATAAAAAGCGACGTGGGTGAGGAGATTGTGACCTACGTCAGGGAACACCAGCGCGAGTTTCCCGGTGTTATCGCGGGTACGAGCCCCGTTCGCGAGTACCCAAACGGCGGGTTGGCCGCGCACGTAATAGGCTACCTCGGTGAGATAAACCCTGAGACGCTAAAGGCGAATAAAGACAAGGGATACCAGGCGGGTGACCAGATCGGTCTGTCGGGTGTGGAGGCCACCTACGATGAAGCTCTCCGGGGTAAGGTCGGCAACTATCGCCTGGAGGTGGACGCCCAGGGCAACTCGAAATGGACAATTTCCAAGAAGGAGCCCCGTGCGGGCGAGAACATTAGGCTCACCTTGGACCTGAACGTGCAGACGCTGGTGGAGGCCGCCCTGAAATCGGGTGTCGAAATAGCCAGGTCTCGTCAAGACCCCGAATCGCCAAAAAATTACCAAGCGACCGGGGCTTCCGCGGTGGTTATGGCGCCCAAAACGGGTGAAGTAATTGCCATGGCATCGTACCCGACCTTCGACTTAAACGACTTCGTGGGAGGTATAAGCGACAAGAAATGGAAAGAGCTGACCGACCCCAAGAACATGTACCCGATGAACAACCGGGCCATCATGAGCGAGCTGCCTCCCGGGTCTACGTTCAAGGTCGTGACCGCGCTTTCCGCCCTGCAGGAGAATATCGTTGGGACAAACGCTGCTTTCGACTGCGAACGTGTGTTCACCACGGGGCCGTTTAAGGATTACCCCAAGTACTGCTGGAGCACGCACCATAATATCAACTTCTTCAACGGCATCGTTCAATCGTGCGATATCGTCTTCTACAACCTCGGATATTCTTTCTGGACGCGCCAGCAACAGAATCAGGGCAAACCACTGTGGGAGTACGCGAGAGACTGGCAACTGGGAAGGCGCACCGGCATCGACCTGGTAAGTGAGATGGGAGGGCGTGTCCCCAGCCCGGAATGGAAGAAGGAGTTCAACCGGAAAAACCCCGAGTACCAGACGTGGTACCCCGGGGACACCGTCAACATGGCTATTGGTCAGGGCGACATCCTGGCCACCCCACTGCAAATGGCCTACCTCTATTCAGGGCTCGCAGACGGTGGCAAGTTTATGAAACCACACCTGATGGGGAGTCTAGAGAACGAGGACGGTAAGGTGGTAAAGCGCGCGGAAGCTGAAACTGTCGCGGAGCTGCAGTTGAACCCGGCCAACACAAACTTCGTAACGCAGGCACTTACAGGCGTCGTGCAAGGCAAGGGAACCGCGTCCACAACTTTTGAGGGATTCCCGGTTCAGCAGATATCGGTAGCCGGCAAGACGGGCACCAGTGAGATCGCAGGGAAGCAACCGACCGCGTGGTTCGTGTGCTTCGCGCCCGCGAACGACCCACAGTACGTGGTCGCTGTCGCCATTGAACAGGGCGGACACGGCGGAGAGAGCGCCGCGCCGGTGGCACGACGAATACTGGAGGGGCTCTTCAATATACCCGCGCAGGGAGAGGTGCGGCCGAGTGTGGGGGACTAGTCAGTGTATAGGTTGGTTTTAGTGTCATGATGAATCGGCCAGGTACGGCGGACTTCTCACCTGGGCTTGTTCGTAGCAAGCCGAAGGAGCTGATCCAACGTATTCCCCTGCGGAAGATAGACCGGCTGGTCCTATTTTCAGCGCTTGCGCTGGGCATCTTCGGCATCATAATGATCTTCAGTGCAACTCGCGCCGATATCCCTTCGACGTTTTACCTTAAGCGCCAGGTGGTGTTCTTTATACTCGCGGTACTGGTGATGATTCTTGGCGCCGGGTTCGATTACCACAAGATTATGCCGTACTCAAAGATAATCTACGGCGCGGCGCTGTTCTTGCTGCTTATAGTGATGTTGTTCCCCGCGAGGGGAGGAGCGCATCGCTGGATCACACTGTGGTTCTTCGACCCCCAGCCTTCTGAGATAGCCAAGGTTGCCGTCATAATAATGCTGGCCACATTCACCTCCGATCATAGGATGGAGATCGGGGGCAACAAGGAATTACTGCAGGCGGTTGCCATAGCGCTGGTGCCCATGTTTCTGATCTTCCTCGAGCCCGACTTGGGGGTAGCGCTGGCAGTCTTCGTTATAATGGTAGGCATGCTGATGGTGGGCGGTGCTCGGGTCAGGCAGATGGTCGTACTTGGGGCGGGTTCACTGTTGGCGGCGGTTGGCGGGCTGGAGTTGCACTTTCTAAAATCGTACCAGCTCTCCAGGCTTCTGGTCTTTATCAAGCCGGACATGGATCCACTGCACGCCGGCTACAACTTGCTCCAATCGAAGATCGCGATCGGATCGGGACAGCTCATCGGCAAGGGACTGTTCCGGGGTACTCAGACCAATCTCAAGTTTATACCCGAGCATCACACAGACTTCATCTTCTCAGTTGTCGGAGAGGAGCTTGGATTTATTGGCGGCATGATACTTCTGGCGCTGTTTGCGATTCTACTTTGGAGAGCGTTCAAGATTGCTCTTACTGCCCGCGATCCATTCGGCACCATGCTGGCGGTGGGCATTGTCATGATGTTCTTTTTCCAACTGGTTGTGAACGTCGGCATGACAATGGGAATCATGCCCGTCACAGGAGTACCGTTACCGTTCGTCAGTTACGGCGGCAGTTCTCTGCTCATAAACTTCTTCTGTGTCGGTTTACTTTTGAACATAGGCATCCGTCGTTTCCCCCAGGGAACTTGACCTCTTCTTCCTCCCCCTTGAGGGGGGAGGATTGAGGTGGGGGTGACACTTCTTCTTCCTCCCCCTTGAGGGGGGAGGATTGAGGTGGGGGTGACACTAACGTCACCCTTCAGCCGCGCCGTTGAAACGGAGCTGATTGAGTTGGAGACTGTTGAGGAATACAGGTCGGGTTTCATAGGTATTATCGGGCGGCCAAACGTCGGTAAGTCNACTCTGCTCAACCGGCTGGCGGGCCGCAAGGTGGCCATAACCTCTGACAAGCCTCAGACGACCCGAAACAGGATCCGGGCGATTGTAACTACCGACCAGACACAGCTCATCTTCGTGGACACGCCGGGTTTCCACAAACCACGCAACGCGCTCGGCGAAAGACTGAATTCGCTGGTGCACGGGACCTTGCGTGATGTCGACGTGGCTGTCTTCGTCCTGGACGGGTCCCAGACTATAGGCAAAGGCGACATCTTCATCGCGGGGGAGCTTGGGAAAGTTGATACACCTGTTGTCTGCGTCGTCAACAAGATCGACCTGCTCCACCACAACAAGATCGAATCGCAGGTTGAGGTAGCTCGCCACCTGTACCCGTTCGCCAGGGTGATTCCGGTGTCCTCGAAGTTCGGGGCCGGCATCGACGAGTTGGAGGGGGTGCTGGCGGGGTTCCTGCCCGTCGGACCGCGTTACTTCCCCGAGGATACAGTGAGCGATCAGACGGAACACGTACTCGTGGCCGAGCTTATACGCGAGAAGGCGCTCGAGCTCACCAGAGACGAGGTGCCCCACAGTGTGGCGGTCATGGTTGAGGAAATCAGACCCAGGGAAGACAGAGAGCTGGTTGACATCGAGGCGGTAATCTACGTTGAGCGCGAATCGCAGAAAGGTATCATAGTGGGAAAGGGCGGCCGCATGATAAAGGAGATCGGCAGCCGAGCCCGTCAGGAGATCGAACCCATTCTAGGAAACAAGGTGTTCCTGGACCTGCGCGTGAAGGTCGAGAAGGAGTGGTCGAAGAACCCCGAGTTCATTAGAAGGCTCGATTACCAGTAATCTCATCCCCTCTCTTTTAAGGGGAGAGGGCTAGGGTGAGCGTGACACATCTTCTTCCTCCCCCTTGAGGGGGGAGGATTGAGGTGGGGGTGACACTAACTTGCAAGAACACAACAGGCTAATACTGAATACCGTCCGAGACATGCTGGAGCGTGGAGACCTGAGGCAGGCGGTGCGTACTGTGGCAGACCTGCACTCCGCGGACACCGCAGAGATTCTCTCGCAGCTTGATATCGCAGACGAGGTCGAGATACTCGTCAACATGGACGTAAAGGCCGCCGCCCGCGCGCTGCTCGAGATGGAAGAGCCGCACCAGGTGGAGATCGCAGGACAGTTGAGGACCGGCGAGCTAAGAAGTCTTCTGGAGCGTATGCCGGTCGATGAGGCGGTCGACCTGCTTGGTGACATCCCCGAGGGACAGCGGCTGCGGTTGCTAAAGCTCTTCGGCCGGCAGGAGGCGGGGGAGTTCGAGGAGCTGCTTTCCTACGGTGACGAGACCGCCGGCGGATTAATGACGCCCGATTATCTAGCAGTGCGCCCCGATGCGACCGCTGAGGAGGTCATATCGCAGCTACGATCGGTCTCGCCGGAAATCGAGACCATCTACTACGTATACGTTGTTTCCGAGGGCAGGAAGCTGGAGGGTGTGTTGTCGCTTCGCGAGCTCATAGTATCCCCGCCAGGACGCAAGGTCGGAGAGATGATATCACCTGGTGTGATAGCGGTTCGCCCCGAAGAAGATCAGGAGCAGGTAGCCGAAGTCATAAGCAAATACGACCTGCTGGCCGTGCCGGTAACCGACTATGACGGGCGCATGATGGGCATCGTTACCGTTGACGATGTCATGGACGTCATCGGAGATGAGGCCGAGGAGGACATCATGCGGTTCGCNGGGGCCACCGGCTACGAGGAGGAAGCNCCCCGCGGGCTGCTGGCCGACCTGGGCAGGCGCCTTCCGTGGTTCATTCTTGCGGTGATGATAGAGGTCCTTGTAGCGGGAGGGATACTCAAGCTTTACTCGCCCATCTTCGCCCGCTTCCTGATGCTGATATTTTTCATCCCGCTTCTTGTCACAATGGGCGGTAACATCGCGGTGCAATCCTCTACGATCATCGGCCGCTGGCTGAGCTCCGGGACGCCGCCACAGAAAGCGACTATACGTGCCATGTCCGGCGAACTCGTATGGGGCGTCCTGGTTGGCGCTTTCACCGGTGGGGTAGTAGCGATAATAAGTGTTGCCTTCCACCAGGCGACGTCGGTGGGCATAGTTGTGGGCCTCTCGCTGGGGCTCACGGTTATCGCGGCTTCGCTTGTCGGATGCGCCTTGCCGGTAACACTGAAGGTATTCAGGCGCGACCCCGGTGCGATCTCCGGGCCGCTACTTGGCACCACAATGGACGTGCTGAGTCTTGCCATATACCTTTTCATAGGCAGACTGCTGCTCATATAACACATCTTCTTCCTCCCCCTTGAGGGGGGAGGATTGAGGTGGGGGTGACACATCTTCTTCCTCCCCCTTGAGGGGGGAGGATTGAGGTGGGGGTGACACTAACGAAAGGACAAAGGATGGGAGATCATCCACTGGCGGACCCCGATGCGCTCAAGTCAGATGACCTGCTGGCTATGATTGATTACACGCTCTTAAAACCTGAGGCCGACCTTAGCGCCTATACGGCTTTCCTGGCGGCCGCGCGCCGATGGGGATTCGGCAGCGTGTTCGTCCCCCCGTATTACGTGCCGCTGGCCGCGGGGATGCTGTCGGCAACCGACATAAGGATCGGGATTCCCGTGTCGTTTCCTTTTGGTTATGCCGCCCCGGAGATAAAGGCCGCCGAGGCGCTGGCCGCACTCGAGGAGGGAGCCTCGGAGGTAGACGTGGTCATGAATATTTCAGCAGCGCGTTCCGGTGCCTGGGAAAGCGTCGATGAAGATCTCTTGACGGTCGTCAGCGGCGTTCGGGAGTGGGAAAAACTCACCCTGAAGGGCCCGGTGGTCATAAAGCTGATACTGGAGACATCGTATCTCGATGAAGACCAAAAGCGTGAAGCGTGCAGGCGCGCCTTGGCGACCGGGATGGACTTTGTGAAGACGGCCACCGGCCTTGGGCCAGGGGGCGCCACAGTCGAGGACGTGAGGCTCCTGCGCGAAACCGTAGGCGACAGGCTGGGTGTCAAGGCCGCCGGCGGTATCCGTACCTGGGAGGACGCCAGGGCGATGATTGCGGCCGGGGCCGACCGCCTGGGGACAAGCACCGCTCCCGAACTGGTCGAGGACTTCCTCCGTGCAACGGGCTGATGACAGGAAGGCGGCAGGAGCCGATCGACGAGTCGCGCGTGAGTACAGCGATCTGGGGATCGTCCTTCGTTCCCACAAACTGGGAGAGTCCGACAAGATACTGCGGATCCTCACCCGCGAACACGGCAAGCGCTCCGCCGTGGCGAAAGGTGTTCGCAAGACGACCAGCCGCTTCGGCGGCAGGCTCGAGCCGCTTACCTGCGCCCAACTTTTCATGCACCGGGGAAGGAGCATGGATACCATCAAGCAGGTCGAGATACGAACCTCCTTTCGTGAGGTGAGGGAGGACCTCGGCCTATTCGTCCGTGCGTCGGCCATGTCGGAGATGGTCGACAGCATCACCACCGAGCAAGAGCCGCACCCGGAGCTTTTCGAACTCCTTCTCAAGGGACTGGAGCTCCTCAGGGACTATCCCGACCGCGCTCCGTTCGTACGGTTTTTCTTCGAGTTCAAGGCGATGGCGAGCGCCGGCTTTGAGCTGATGGTCACCAGGTGCGCCGGCTGCGGAGGCGTGCTGGGCGCAGGGGAAGCCGCGTTTTCGATGCGCCTCGGCGGTATCGCATGCGAGTCGTGCAGGGCAGAGCGCCGATCTGACTTGGGTAAAATGATTAGAGTAGGGATGGGTACGGCGGGGATGCTATCATGGATGGTGTCACATGAGCTTGGCGAGTGGCCTCGCGAACCGTCCGCGGAGGCGGTGCGGGAGACCGGCCTGCTGATGGATAAGGTGCTCGAGTACTGGATGGAAAGGGAGTTCCGGTCGCACCGTGTAATGAAAGCGATTCCAGGTGGTTCGGAAGGCAGCACATAACGTTCAAAGGGAGATGATGAGATGGCAGGCGGCAAGGGCAAGCTGAAGATTCCGCCCAGGGTGGCGATAATAATGGACGGCAACGGCCGATGGGCTGTCGAAAAGAACATGTCCAGGATCGACGGCCATCGTGAGGGCGAAAAGGCTATCACCGATACGGTGAGGGCGGGGGTTGACCTCAAGCTGGAAGCCCTGGCGCTATATGCCTTCTCCACCGAGAACTGGAAGCGGCCCAAGGAGGAAGTGGCCTTCCTGATGCGATTCAACAAGGAACTCCTGGATCTGCGGGTCGACGAATTTCACGCGAAAAACGTGAAAATCCGCTACATCGGCAGACGCAAGCGCATCCCGAAGTTCTTGTTGGACAAGATGGACGATACGATGGAGCTTACCCGTAATAACACAGGGCTCAAATTGAACGTTTGTTACAACTACGGCGGGCGGGCTGAGCTGGTCGACGCCATGAAGGCTATTGGCGAGAAGGTCGCTCGTGGCAAACTGAAGCCCGGCTCGATCTCGGAGAACACGATCAACACGCATCTCTACGCGCCCGACGTGCCGGACTACGACATAATGATACGCACGGGCGGCGACATGCGCACCAGCAACTTCCTGCTGTGGGAACTCGCTTACGCCGAGCTGATATTCATGCCCGTCATGTGGCCGGAATTCCGCAGAAAGCATATAATGCAGGCTATCGAGGAGTTCAACAGAAGGACCCGTAAATTCGGCGCCCTTACCGACTAGACGGTAAGACCCGAAGGGGAGCGGGCGGCGCCGGGGGGCTTCCGCGTTGTGAAACGATTCAAGCCAGAGGTTTTTCAGGGCAATCTGAGCAAGAAACGCTATTTTGAAGGATGGTATTTCAAACACGTCTCAGATGACTTGGAGAACGCATACGCCTTCATACC
>JGI24134J36421_10000810_pt1 | contig 10165 bp, 8 predicted proteins | sample BarGraNGADG00312_FD_36421 | JGI IMG/M metagenome (IMG submission 36421) | reverse complement strand
CTTCTCTGTCTGCACGTACAGCGGCGTCACTGCGGCGACGACCCCGAGCCGCGCCATGTCCTCGATAAGCCGCTCGTCCAGCACCGAGGCGTGCTCCAGCCTGTGCCGCGCGTCGGCGCGCGGGTGCTCGCGCTGCAGGCGCCCATAAAGGTCAACGACGGTGCGGTTGGCGGCGTCGCCGATCGCGTGAGTCGCTATCTGCAATCCCAGGTTGTGCGCCGCCACCATGCGTCGGTAAAGCTCGGCTTCGTCGTAGATGAGGAAGCCGACGTTGTCGGGCGCGTCACTGAACGGGCGGCTCATTAAGGCGGTGCGCGAGCCCAGGCTGCCGTCCGCGAAGATCTTCATCGCGCCGACCCGGTGCCCGGCTCCCCCCGGTTGCTCCAGCGGCGTCCGCCTGGCCTCCACGATCTTTTCGATGTCGCGTGCGATGAGCATGCCGAAAACTGTCTGGGGCATGCCGTCCAGCAGCAGTTGCATAGCCACGAGGTCGAGCGTGCCCTGCTCGCCCCCCGGCCCTTCCGCGTCGGTCTGCAGCACCGCGCCGAGTGACGTGATCCCGCGCGCCGCAAGCCTGTCGAACGTGTTACGCGCGCTCTCGAGGAACACCGGGATATCCGGCGGCGGCATCAGCGACAGGACGACCTGTGCCGCGGCCTCTCGGAACGGCCCCGCGGGGTAACCGTCCGGCTCCCGGTCGATGAAACCACCGGGAGGGTCGCCAGTGGAGGCGTCGACACCGCTGGCCTCGATCGCGGCGGTGTTCGCGATGAGCATGTGACCGTCGTAGCGGACGATGACGGCCGGCCGGCCCCCGACCGCCCGGTCTATCTCCTGCCTGCCGGGCATTCGCTTCTCGGCCAGCTTCTGGTCGTCGAAGTCCAGGCCGAGGACCCATGCGCCCTCGCCCGCCTCCGCCGCCGACTCGCTCAGGATGTCCTGCACGTCAGCTATCGAGCGGGCCTTGCCCAGCGCCGCGTTCATCTCGAAGAAGGCGAGCATCACCGGGTGGATGTGCGTGTCGATGAAGCCGGGCAGCAGCGCCCCTCCACCGAGGTCGACCTCCTCGTGCCCGGTACCCNGCGCCGCGCGGCACTCCNCGACGNAGCCGACCGCCACGATCTCCTCGCCCCGCACCGCGACCGCNTCGGCCCTGGGGCGCGACGCGTCGACGGTGTAGACCTCGCAGTTGTGATAGAGACGCTCCGCCATTTTCCCNGCNTGTNCTTNCAGTGTCGGTGTTTCAACAGCCAACCGATATTAGATGGAAAANGCGAGAGCGGTAAAGCAAAATGCACCACTGGGGTCAGGCGCCGGCNGTGCANNTACCAAGCTGTCTGCCGCCGACGCGTCAGTCCCGGGAGTAGAGACCGACCAGCTCAGCGGTGTCGATGATGTGCGCCTTGACCCTGTGCATCAACTGGTCGGCTGTGATGAACGGCGGCAGGTCGAGCGCGGTGTCCAGAGCGTACAGCCTGAAGAAGTACCTGTGCGTGCCCGACGGCGGGCAGGGCCCGGCGTAGCCGCTCTTCCCGGTGGAAGTCACGGCCTGGATAGACTCGGGGGGCACTCCATTCTCCGGTATCTTCTGGATCCGCGGGTCTATGTTGAACACGACCCAGTGCACGAAGTCGCCCTTCGGCGCGTCAGGGTCGTCGACCACCAGGACCAGGCTCTCGGCTTTGTCCGGNACGTCGCCGATCTCGAGCGCAGGATTGACGCTCTCGCCGTCGCAGGTGAACCTGGCNGGGATCTCTTCGAAGTTCGCGAACTCCGGACTGGACAGCTTCAATGTCGTCGCCTCCTTGCTTTCACGCGCCGCCCCCCNCGGTCGCGGCCTGCTGTCGTTTTCTTGTAGAGCGCGCCNATACCTGCAAAGCGCGGTTGCAACAGGCGCGGCAANGCGTGGGATAATGTCGGTGATACCCGAGCGATGGAGGTTCCCGATGGCGATCGCGTTGATGACCGACTTTGTGGCGAGAGTCCCGCGCCTGCGCTTCCGGGGCCTTGGATTGCTGCTCGCGGTCGTGATCTACCTGGTCCTCTGCGCCCTGCTCGGGCTGTGGGCCGGACGCATCGCCCAGAACCGCGGAAGGCAGTTCTCTCTCTATTTCGTCATCGCGTTCATCGTCTCGCTGTGCGGCTTGCTCCCCGGCATCGTCGTGGTCATCGTCGCTTACGCCCAGGGGCCCGGCACGGGCACTCCGCCTCAGATGCCCGGCGCTCAAGGAGTTCCACCGGGTGGACAGTACACCCCGGTGCCGCCGCCGGGGCAGCAGGCTCCGCCGCCACCGGGACCGCAAGCGCCGCCACCTCCACCTCAACCGCCCGCCGGGCCGCAGGCGAGTGGGCAGGTGACGCAGAATCCCGATGGAGGCTACGAGTACACTCCGCCCCCTCCGCCGCCCAGGTAGCGTGCGTCGCCCCGCCGGCAGCGACTGAGGAGACCGCGTTCGCGGCGAGTCAACCGTTTCATGTCCGCAACGGCACCTGTCACATGTAACCCAGGCGCCGGTACAGTCGTGTCCTGAAAGTCTCGTGCAGGTGGAGAGCCGTCTGCGGGCACAGCTCCATGCAGCAGTAGCACGCGATGCACTTCTCGTAGTCGTACTCCGGCGCGCCCTTCTTCTCCACGGTGATCGCGCCCGCCGGACAGATGTCGGCGCAAGAGCGGCACGAGGTGCAGACGTACTCGTCCACGTCGAAGCGCGGCCTGCCGATGTCGGGGAAGAACGCCATGATCCAGGTGCCGGAGAACCGCTGCGGGATGCTGGGCACCGGGCGCCTGAACCGCTTGAGCTTCCCCGCGTCCCCCTCGATCTCGATCTCCTCGGGCGCGATCGGCCCCAGGCCGAGCTCGTGGGCGTACTCGATGGACCTGATGGTCTCGGGCTTCATCCCCATCATGCGCGACATGACGCTGTCCAGTGCGACGCCGTTGTCGGACGCCATCAGCTTGCCCACGTGGTACAAGAACTTGTTCTGTGGCCCGTTGCCCTGGATGCCGACCACCGCGTCCATGACGATCAGGTCGGGCACGCGCAGCCGGTATACCTCGGTCACCATCTCGGAGAACATCGGGTAGCGCGGGTAGTCGAGGTGCAGGCGCGCCTTGTCGCCGCCGACCAGGAAGCCGTAGCTGTTCTTGATCGCCCCGGTGACGCGGGTCATCACGTGCGTCTTGAACTTCGGCACCGAGATGAGGACGTCGGTCTCGAGCACCTTTCTCGAGATGTTGACCTCGACGTCGTGCCCGGTCAGCTTCACCCGCCGGCTCTCCCTGGCGATGTTCTCGAACGCGCCCAGCGAGGCTTCCATCAGCCCGCTCCTCCGCCATCCTCGCTCCTCGGTCGCTTTCTTCGGCACAGGTAATGCTACTAGTAGTGAGGCTCGGAGAGAACCCTGAGGGTCGCAACAAACAGCTCCGCGGCCCGCAGGAACGGAGGCGCGGGCGCCTTATAAGACGGTGTCGGCTGCTGTGGCGAGGCGGGGGGCGTGCGATGCTCGAGGTGACCGCGAGGGATTTCAAGCTGAGGCATTTCCGTCTGGGAGATGCCGACTCCATCGTGAAGTACGCCAACAACCCCAAGATCTACAGGCCGACGATCGAGATGCCCAACCCGTACAGGCGGCGGGACGCTGTCGAGTGGATCGAGCAGAACCACGCCGAGGAGGCCCGCAAGCACTCTGGGATGATGAGCCTGGCTATCGTCGTCGGCGGCGAGGCCGTCGGCTGCATCGGCCTGTCGGACATCGAGGGACACAAGGCCGCGGTGGGCTACTGGCTCGCCGAAGAGCAATGGGGGAGAGGGATAATGACCAGGGCACTCAAGCTCACCACGCGCTACGCGCTCGGCGACATAGGGCTGCGCCGGCTGTACGCCCACGTGTTCCTGTTCAACGGGGCGTCGATGCGGGTGCTCGAGAAAGGCGGCTACAAGCGCGAAGGCGTCCTGCGCAAAGAGGCCGAGAAAGACGGCAGGCTCTACGACATGGTCCTCTACGCCAAAGTCCGATAGGGACAGGTACTTTCCACTTATTTTTCTACTCATACGACTGGCTTGCCGATTGAATTCGAGGATACATGTACGGAGTAGAAAAAAAGTGGAAAGTACCTGTCCCTACTGGCAGAGGGTTTCGATTATCGACTCCGGGTGGCCCTCCGCGTCCAGGCGCAGGAGCCAGCGCGCCTCGCTGCTGACCTCTTCACCGTCGCGCGTCCTGTAGGTGACAGGGCCGAGCCACAGCCCTTCGTTCATCAGGTCGAACTCGATGTCCGTCAGCGGCTTGGCGAAGCTCGCCTTGAGCAGCTCCCGGTAGTCNTGGCCCAGCGCGTCGGCGCGGGTCCACCCGAACGTCTTGGCCGCNTGTTCGTTCCAGTAGGTTATCTTGCTGTTCATNTCGCGGATGATGACCGGGACCGGTATGAGGTCCGNGACCGCCGCTTTCGCCACCAGGGCCGCGACGCGCTCCTCGAGCTCCAGCTCCAGGGCCTTACGCTCTGTGACGTCGTAGTCGATCTCGAGCACACCGTTGGGCTGCCCGGCCTCGTCCCAGCGGACCGCCTGCCTGCTCGACACGCTCAGCATGCGGCCTTCGCGCGTCTTCACCGACAGCTCGCCCTCCCACCTTCCCTCGCCCAGGAGCACTTCCTCGACCTCGTCCCACGGCGCCAGNGGCTNGGTCTCGAGCAGCTCGCGCCAGTCCTTGCCCAGGGCCTCCTCGCGCTTCCAGCCGAACATCTCCTCGGCGCCCGCGTTCCAGAACTGGATCCTGCCTTCCATGTCGCGGACCATGACGGTCTCGTGTGTGAGGTCCAGCAGCTGTGCCTGCTCCCGCATCCTGTCGGCGTACCGCTCCAGGTCCGCGGACGCCTTCTTCTGGTCCGTGATGTCGCCGGCCGAGGCGACTACGGTGTCGACGCTCCCGTCCTGCTTCATCACGGGCGAGAAGACGTACTCGAAGTCCCGGATGCCGCCCGGCGTGGGGAACTCCACCTCGCCGACCCAGGGCTCGCCGTCACGCATGACTTTCTCGCGCTGCACGTCCAGCGTCCGCATCGCGCTCTCGGGGAAGCCCAGGTCCCACCAGTATTTCCCCGACATCTGTGACTGCTCGAGCCCGAACAGCTCCGCCGCCGTCCGGTTCACGTATACGAACTTGCCCTTGTCGTCGAACAGGTAGAACTGCCGGGGAGAGGCCGACAGGATCTGGTCGAGCACGCGGGCCTGGTCCTGGAACCGGGCCGACAACGCGGTCAGCGATTGATCGATCCGCTTGCGCTCATCGATCTCGGCGCGCAGCTCCTCGTTGACCTGCTGCAGCTGCGCGGTCCGCTCCAGCACTCGCTCCTCCAGGTCCTCCCGCGAGCGCTGCAGAGCCTCGGAGACCATTCGCTGCTCGGTGACGTCCTGGGAGAATATCGCCAGCCTCTGGACCTTCTTCCCCGCGCTGTCGAAGACAGGGTAGATCACGTTGCTCAGCCTCATGCCCTCGCGCGCGTCCTCGAACCGGGCTGGCTCCAGAGTCCTCTTAACGGTCTCCATGTATTTGCGCCGGGCTATCGAGAGCTCGCGAGGCATGTAATCCCCGAGCCCGGTCCCGATCATCTCCTCGGGCGTCCGGGCGAGGCGCGCCGCGCCGGTGTTGTTGATCGTCAGGATGACGGCGTCCAGGTCCATGAGCATCAGGGTCTCGGGGGTGGCGTTCAGCAGGGCGCTCAAGTTCTCCTCGTTCCGCTTGAGCTCTTCCTGGGTCTTGCGCAGGGCGGCCCGGTCGAGAGACCGCTCGACGATCTGGGGAAGCATCGAGGGAAGCCTCGAGTCTTTCACCACGTAGCCCGCCGCGCTCAGCCGGAACGCCTCCGCCGCGATCTCCTCGGCGCCCGCGCCCGTGACTATGATGACCTCGGGATGCTCCTCGTGCGCCGTTATCTCGGACAGCAGCTGCAGGCCGTCGCCGTCGGGCAGGTTATAGTCGAGCACTACCACGTCGTAGGTGCCCTCAGCCAGATCCTTGCGGGCTTCCGCCAGGTTGCCCGCGGTATCTGCCCCGGCCTCGAAGCGCTTCTCCAGCAGCCGGCGCATGTTCTTCGCCTGGTCAGGGTCGTCGTCTACTATTAGCAACTTCCACTTGTTATCAGCGTTGATCTCTTCACCTCACGACAGAATCTCGAAAACGGACGATATTCAATTCAACTCGCGAGGGCTCGACCCTTCTTTGCTTGAAATGCTAAAAGTGGGCCCACTTGAAAGCAGGGCAGGCGATGCCTTCGAAGCTCGAGGGCGCCGGGAGACGAGGTTCAGTCCTGCTTGACTTCCTGGGCGGCGACCGGATGGACCAGAGCGTCGAGCTTGCTCACAAGCCTGTACGAGCTCTGGAGGTTCAACACGACGTCCGCCCTTATCCTCTCGAGCCTTTCCGCCGTCTCGGGCCCGCAGTCGCTGCCCAGTCTGCTGAGCTTCTCGCCCGCGGTCCGCAATCCGTCGAGCTCTATCCGGAGGTCGATCGCGGCGGCATGGATGGACTCGAGCAAGCCCTCCAGCCGCAGGTCGGGCCTGGTGCTGCTCCGCGATTTCTTGAGCGCGGCGTCGGCCAGGGCCCACTCTACGGCTTCTGGCAGCGAGACCGAGAGCTTGCGGTCCTTGGCCGCGTACCCGGAGGCGCCCATCCTGAATGAGAGGTAGGCGAGTTCCTCATCCCCGTGGCCGGTGATCATGACGACGGGGGGATGTTCGTCCGCCGCGGTTATCTCGTCCAGCATGTCCAGGCCGCTGCAGTCGGGGAGCTGGTAGTCCAGGGTTATCACGTCGTAGGAGTTGTTGGCGAGGGCGGCCCGGGCATCCGCGCAGGTCGGCTGGATGTCGATGCTCGCGCTGAAGCGCCTCTCCAGGAGCATGGCGATCATCCGCGCGGTGTCCTTGTTGTCGTCTATCACCAGAATGCGCATTCCCATCTACCCTTCCTGATAGTGACCGCACTCGGCTCTCTCACGTTATAATGTTCGACGCTGGCGCGGGCTTGCCTATCTTGTGCGAGTTGCCGAAAATAACAGCCGGGTCGCGTGGCGCAGTGAACCGCAAGGGCGTAGTAGCGTCAAACAAGCATAATCGCTTGAAGGGCTTGCAATACTTGCGCGACGAATACTGTAAGATGAAGGCGTATTCTGGGGATGAAGGGCAGCGGTTGTGGTTAAGAGCAAGGCTCTGGCTCTAACTGAGGTGGCGACGAGGGCACTGCAGACGGCGGTGCCGGTGATCGCCGTCGTGGCCATTTACTACGCGCTGATGCTCGCCATCCTCAACTTCATGCAGGCCCTCGGCCACAGGTTCGAGGCGGTCGCCAGCGGCGTCGGCCACATCACGCACTTCACGCATCTCACCACCTGGGAAGGGCCCGCGGTCATACCCGCGCTGCTGGGGGCGTGCATGCTGGTGCTCGTCTACGAGCTATGGCTGCGCAAGCGCATGGCCATCGTGGTGCTGTGCGGCTTCATCATCGCGCAGGCGTTCGTGGACGCCTCCAGGGGGATGCGCCGACCGGGCCTTATCCTGACCCTCCTTCTCGCGATGGTGCTGGCGGCGTCGTTCAAGGCCTTCCCCGGACGGACCGACCCTGCGGCGACCAGTAAACTCAAGATAGCGCTGCCGGTCATTGCCGGCGGCTTCTTCGTCTACGGGATAACCGGGCTTTACCTGCTCAGGGGCAGCCTGGGCATCCACACCACGAACCTCTACGGGCTGGCTTACAAGTCGGTAGCGGTCGCCGTCGGCAACAGCGGATTTACTTTCCACGGGCTGGCGCTTGCATTCAGGTGCTCCATGATCTTCCTCGCGCTGGGCTCCGTCATCTTGCTGGCGTACCTGGTGTTCAGGCCGTACAGGGAAGAGGGCGGCGCGTCCGCCGCCGACCGGGAGCGAGCGCGCAACATCGTGGAGAACTACGGCTCGGACTCGCTCGCCTACTTCAACCTGCGCAGCGACAAGCAGAACTTCTTCCACGGAGACTCGTTCCTGGCCTACAAGGTGGTCGGCGACGTGGCGGTGATCTCGGGCGACCCGGTGGGGCCCGCCGACAACATTCCCGAGATCGTCGTCGCTTTCCGCGAGTATTGCCTCGAGAGGGGCTGGAGGCTGTCCATCCTGGGAGCCAGCGGCACCCTGATGCCGTACTACGAGGAGGCCGGGCTGCGCGGCTTTGAGCTGGGAGAGGAGACCGTCGTCAACGTCGAGGATTTCTCGCTCGAGGGCCGGCAGGTCCGCAAGCTGAGGCAGTCGGTCAACAAGCTCGCCAAGGCCGGCTACACCATGGAGTTCATGTACAACGCGAGCATCCCGGCGCACATGAAGCACGAGCTGGTGAATATTTCGGTGGACTGGCGCGGGGGCAAGCAGGAGACGGGTTTNTCGATGGGCCTGGGCAGGCTGATGAGCTCCGAGGACCCCGACTGCCTGTTCTGCGTGGCCTATGATCCGGACAACAAGCCCGTGGGTTTCCTGCACTTCGTGCCGATGTACCCGCACGTGGGCTACTCGCTCGACNTGCACCGCTCGAAGATCGGCTCNCCGGGAGCGGTCTCCGAGTTCATGATCGCCAGGACCGCCGAGTTCCTCCACTCGGAAGGCTACCGGCAGATGTCGCTGCACTTCCTGGCCCTCGCCGAGAACTACCGAGACGACCGGGACGGCCCGGGCAGCCCGTTCTACCGGGGAGTCGCCAGGGTGCTCGACCATATTCTCCCGATCGTTTCGGTGTACCACTTCGACAAGAAGTTCTTCCCCGCGTGGAAGAAACGCTACCTGCTGCACGTCGGCGTCGTCGACCTCCTGCTGGTCGGGCTCGCCGCGGTTTCTGCCGAGTCCGCCCTGGGCATAACCAGGCCGTCGGACCGCAGGAAGAAAGAGTAGCGGCCGGCGCGGAACCGGCGTGATTCGGCTGCTTTCAAGCCACTGGTGTACAATGTCTCGCGTACGCAGCTGGCTTTAGGATCGGTGCACAAGTGCTTGTCGACCTTCACATTCACACTAACATCTCGTCCCGCTGCTCCTCGGTGATGCCCGACGAGCTGGTCGAGCGCTCCAAGGAGCTGGGGCTAGACGCCGTCTGCGTGACCGAGCATTCGACTTACCGCGGGGCCCAGGTCAACTACCAGTACGCAAAAGAGCACGACTTCCTGGTGTTCAGGGGCATGGAGGTCTACACCGAGCAGGGAGACATGCTGGTCATCGGGTGGGACACCAACATCCGCTACTACCTCTTCCCGTTCGAGGACCTCAAGCGCGAGGTGGAGGAGCGCAGCGGGATCATCATTCCGGCGCACCCCTGCCGGGGCGAGGCGGACGCGCGGCACCGGAGCAAGGACGAGATCGAGGCGGAGCTCCTGGACTCGATCTGCGCGATCGAGACGCGCAACGGGGCGATGACGCGCAAGAGCAACGACCAGGCGGAGGGACTGCGGAAGAAGTACAAGCTGTTCGGCACCGGCGGCAGCGACGCGCACCACGTGAGCCATATCGGCCGCTGCCTGACCGTCTTCGAGGAGGAGCCAGGCGACGAGGTCGAGCTGATCGAGGCGCTCCGCGGCGGCAAGTACCGCGCCTGCTACCTCGAAGACCTGTGACGGACGCTGCCCACCTCCGGCGGGCAGCGGGAGGAACCAGAATCGTCAGTGACGCGTGAGTCATCGCCACGCAACTGATCGACGCCACGGCCGCACAACGCCAACAGTAAAATCAAGCCGCGAAACCCGCCACCCCGCTCTTTTGCACCCCAGATTGACTAAACGGTCAAAACTAATAGAATTATCAACGCTCTGGTTAAGGAGATGGCCGGTGGTGAATGGTTTGATGGGAAAAAAACCGATCGCTTGGGCAAGTGTGTGGTGGTGTCCGGACGGAGGATGGACGGGCGCGCGAACCACCGACCGATCCCGTTTGACCAGGAAATCCATATTGTCGGAATAGTGACCCCTCGTGCCAGGGGTCATCTTTTTTGAACCCTGAACCGGTTCGGCGAAAAGAGGTGAGGCAGTTGGCTGATTGGAAGTCCGAAGTGGAGGAGGTCGTCTTTCCGGGCAAGATATGTGTGCCCTACTCCTGGACCGTCGGCAGCACCCTCAGCAGGTGGTACGTCCAGCTGCGGGATGACGGCGAGATCTGGGCGAACA
>JGI24134J36421_10000808_pt1 | contig 10174 bp, 9 predicted proteins | sample BarGraNGADG00312_FD_36421 | JGI IMG/M metagenome (IMG submission 36421) | reverse complement strand
CCGGCATCGCCCTTGGGCCCGCCGATCTCGAACTTGCCCGTCGGGTTGACCAGGAGCCGGTAGTCGGAGGTGTCGAGGGACAGCTCGGCGGCCTCGAGCACCGGCTCGACCACGAGAGCTCGGATGTCCGGGGTCAGGTGCGACTCGATCGAGATGCCGGGTTGGTGCTGGCTGGAGATCACCAGGGTGTCCAGCCGGACCGCCCGGTCGCCGTCGTAGCCGATGGTGACCTGGGTCTTGCCGTCCGGACGAAGGTAGTCGACCTCGCCGGTCTTGCGGACGGCCGTGAGCCGTTCGGCCAACCGGTGGGCAAGGTAGATCGGCAGCGGCATCAGTACNGGNGTGTCGTCGCACGCGTAGCCGAACATCATGCCCTGGTCGCCCGCGCCCTGCTCGTCCAACGGATCATGATCGGCCGCGTCGTTGCGCATCTCGAAGGACTTGTCGACGCCGGCGGCGATGTCCGGCGACTGCTGCCCGATCGAGACGGACACCCCGCACGAGTCGCCGTCGAACCCGATGTGGGAGGAGGTGTACCCGATCTGGCGGACCGTCTGGCGGACCACCGCCGGGATCTCGACGTATGCGTCCGTGCTGACCTCGCCGGCGACATGCACCAGCCCGGTGGTCACCATCGTCTCGACGGCAACCCGGGCGTTCCGGTCGACGGTCAGGAGGGCATCGAGGATCGCGTCGGAGATCTGGTCGCAGACCTTGTCGGGGTGACCTTCCGTCACGGATTCGGACGTGAACAGTCGCAGGTCAGCAGCAGTCATGGACCGAGTCTACTGGGCAGGCTGGAGCGGCCCGCCAGGCCCGCGGCTAGGTCAGCCGCTCCGCAACGAGGTCCCAGATCAGAGCGGAGACAACCTCCTTGGTCCCCGCGGCCTCCCTGAGCACGCCCGCCGCTCACATCCAGGATGGTCACCGAGTTCTCGGTCGAACCGAAGGCACGCCCGTCGCCGACGTCGTTCACCACCAACAGGTCCGCACCCTTGCGAACCGCCTTTGCCCGCCCGTGGTCGAGCACGCTGCCGGCCGCGTCGCCGGTCTCCGCAGCAAAACCGACGACGAGCTGGCCGGGCCGCAGCCGCTCAGCGGCCAGCTCCGCGAGGATGTCCGGGTTCTCGATCAGCGTGATGGTTCGCGGCGCCCCGTCGTCCGCCTTCTTGACCTTGTGCTCGGCCGGCGACTCGGGCCGGTAGTCCGCGACGGCCGCAGCCATCACGACGACGTCGGCGGTGGTGGCGGCGCGTCGAACCGCGTCGCGCAGCTCGAGCGCCGTCCCGACCGGGACGACGGTGACGCCGGCAGGAATCCCGACCTCGAGGTTCGCGGCCACGAGGGTGACCCGCGCTCCTCGGGCGAGCGCCGTGGCCGCCAGGGCGACCCCCTGGCGGCCGGTCGAGCGGTTACCCAGGAATCGAACCGGGTCGAGCGGTTCCCGGGTGCCGCCGGCGCTGATGACGACGTGACGGCCGGACAGGTCCTGCGATCCAGCGGGGGTGGCGTCGCTCGGGGCGGCAACGAGCGCCAAGGCCGCCTCGGCGATCTCCTCGGGCTCCGGGAGACGACCGGGCCCCGAGTCGCGGCCGGTGAGCCGACCCGAGGCGGGTTCGAGCACGTGCACGCCGCGGGACCGCAAGGTCGCGACGTTCGCCTGGGTCGCCGGGTGCTGCCACATCTCGGTGTGCATGGCGGGGACGATCACGACGGGGCACCGCGCCGTGAGCAGGGTCGCGGTCAGCAGGTCGTTGCTCAGCCCCGCCGCTGCCCGGGCGATCAGGTCCGCGGTCGCCGGTGCCACCACGACCAGGTCCGCCGTCTGCCCGAGGCGCACGTGCGCGACCTCCGGGACGTCGTCGAAGATGTGCGGGGTGGCACGCTGACCCGAGAGTGCTTCCCAGGTCGCCTGCCCGACGAACTCGAGCGCAGCCACGGTCGGCACGACTCGGACCTCGTGACCGGCCTCGCGGAACAGGCGCAACANCAGCGCAGCCTTGTATGCCGCGATGCCACCGGCAACGCCGAGGACGATGCGCATCTGCGTCCCCGAGGGGTCTCAGCCTTCGATCGGCGTCATGCGGAGCAGGTCGCCGTGGTTGATCTCCCGCATCGCGATCGACAGCGGCTTCTCCTGCGGGCGGGTCTCCACCAGCGGCCCGACGTACTCGAGCAGGCCCTCGTTCAGCTGCGCGTAGTACGCGTTGATCTGGCGCGCACGCTTGGCGGCGTAGATCACCAGGCCGTACTTCGACGCGGCTGCGGCGAGCAGCTCGTCGATCGGCGGGTCGGTGATGCCTTCAGGGGCTGCGACAGTTCCAGACACACGTCACTCCGAGGTTGGGCGAACAGGGGCTAGCGGACCATTCTAGCGCGTGGCCAGCCCCATCAACCGAATGAGCTCGTCCGTCGCGCGCGAGACCTCGGCGTTGACGATGACGTGGTCGAACTCGGACTCGGCGGCGAGCTCGACCCGCGCGGTCGCCAGTCGCCGCCCACGCTCGTCCGGTCCTTCGGTACCACGGCCGACGAGTCGCCGAACGAGCTCCTCCCAGCTCGGCGGGGCGAGGAAGACGAACCTGGCGCCCGGCATCGTCTCTCGCACCTGACGCGCGCCCTGCAGGTCGATCTCCAGCAGTGCCGGCCGGCCGGCCGCGAGATGATCGAGCACCGGTTGCCGCGGCGTGCCGTAGCGGTTCCGTCCATGCACGAGCGCCCACTCGAGAAAGGCGCCCTCGGCGATCATCCGGTCGAACCTCGCGTCGTCGACGAAGCGGTAGTGCACCCCCTCGACCTCGCTCGGGCGCGGTGGCCGCGTGGTCGTCGAGAGCGAGAGCCACACCTCGGGGTAGCGGGCCCGGATGTCCGCCGAGACGGTCCCCTTGCCGACCGCCGTCGGACCAGCCAGGACCGTCAGACGCGCTGGGCGGGGGCTGGTCCTCATCAAGAGCGCGGGGCAGCTCAGCCGAAGCGCTGGATGAGCGCGGCGGCCTGGTGCGGACCGAGGCCGCGCACCCGGCGCGACTCCGAGATCCCGATCTCCGCCATGATCGCGCGTGCCTTCACCTTGCCGACGCCGGGAAGCGACTCAAGCAGGGCAACCACCTTGAGCTTCCCGATGACGTCGTCCTTCTGGCCGTCGTCGATCACGGCGGACAGCGAGCCCTGGGAGTACTTGAGCCGGCTCTTGACCTCCGCCCGCGCCTGACGTGCGGCAGCGGCCTTCTGGAGCGCCGCAGCGCGCTGTTCGGGAGTCAGCGGTGGTAGGGCCACGCGACGTCACCTTCTCAGTCCGGGGTGGTTCCGACGTTAGTGAACCTAGCGACCTTCCGGCGTGCTCGGCAACGCGGCGGGCCCTCGGAGACGATCAGCCGCCTAGCGCCGTGCTCGCCTGGCGTGCTGCCAGGCGAGCCGCGGCTCGCAATGCGGCAACCTCGGGTCCCGCCGCGAGGACGGCCCGTGACGACGATGCGAGCACCTGACGGCGCGCCGCGCCGAAGACGGCGGTGAGCTCAGCCGCGCCCGCGCCTTGCGCACCGACCCCCGGCGCGAGCAACGGCCCGTTCACGGCCGCGAGGTCGATCCCGAGCTCGCGCGCGGCATCCCCGATGGTTGCGCCGACCACCAGGCCGATCGAGCCGAGCGGCTCCTTGCCCTGGTTCAGCGCGGCGGCCGCCGCCGCGATCCGGGCCGCCACGGCGCGACCATCGCTCCCGCGAGCGTGCTGCACCTCCACGCCCTCGGGGTTCGAGGTGAGCGCGAGGACGAACAGCCCGCGACCACTGTCAAGGGCGGCATCCACCACGGGCTGCAGTGATCCGAAGCCGAGGAAGGGTGAGACCGTCAGGGCGTCGACCGCGAGCGGTGCGCCGTCCCGCAGGTACGCGTCCGCGTATCCGACCATCGTCGAGCCGATGTCGCCGCGCTTGGCGTCAAGAATCACCAGGGTTCCGGCAGCCTGGGCCGTCGCGAGGACCTCCTCGAGCACGGCGATCCCTGCTGACCCGTGCCGCTCGAAGAAGGCCGACTGCGGCTTGACCGCTGCGACCTCACCGCTGACTGCCTCGAGTACGGTCAGGGCGAACGTTCGCAGGCCTCCGACGTCATCGGCCAGGCCCCAGTCCGCGAGCAGGCTCGGGTGCGGGTCGATCCCGACGCACAGCGGGCCCGACGCGTCCATCGCGGCAGCGAGGCGCGCTCCGAACGGCACCGTCATGCCGCTCCCCCGTCAGCAGACCCGGGCCCGCGCACCAGCCCGGAACGCGCCAGGTGATCTTGCAGGCTGGTGACCCGGAACGGCCCACGGAGCACCGCCTCGATGCCCTGGACCGCGGCCGCGAGCTGCTGAACCGTCGTGACGATCGCCTTGTCCGCGGCGGTGGTCGCAGCCCGGATCTGGTAGCCGTCGGCCCGGGCGCCCTGACCGGACGGGGTATTGATGACCATGTCCACCCGACCCTCGGTGATGAGGTCGACGATCGTCGGCTCGCCGTGCGGACCGCGCCCTTCCGACTGCTTGCGAACCCGCGTCGTCGCGATCCCGTTGCGTTTGAGCACGCTGGCCGTTCCGCCGGTGGCGAGGATCTCGAAACCGAGGTCGACGAGTCGTTTGACCGGGAAGACGATCTGCCGCTTGTCCCGGTCGGCGACCGAGATGAAGACCGTGCCCGAGGTTGGCAGCCCGCCGAATGCCGCGGCCTGCGACTTCGCGAAGGCGGTCGGGAAGTCCACGTCGATACCCATCACCTCCCCGGTCGAGCGCATCTCCGGGCCGAGGACGGTGTCCACCACGGTGCCCTCCGGGGAGCGGAACCGCTGGAACGGCAGCACCGCTTCCTTGACCGCGATCGGCGCGTCCAGGCCGAGCGCTCCCCCGTCGCCGGTGGTCGGCAGGACGTTGGCGCGCCGCAGGTCCGCGATCGTGTGACCGGTCATCACCAGCGCCGCCGCCTTGGCGAGCGCGACGCCGGTGGCTTTGGACACGAACGGGACCGTGCGCGACGCGCGCGGGTTCGCCTCGAGCACGTAGAGGACGTCGGAGACCAGGGCGTACTGGATGTTGATGAGCCCGCGCACGCCGACGCCGCGTGCGATCGCCTCGGTCGAGCGCCGGATGCGCTTCAGCTCCGCACGCGAGATGGTCACCGGCGGCAGAACGCACGCGGAGTCTCCCGAGTGGATCCCGGCTTCCTCGATGTGCTCCATGACACCCCCGATGTACAGGTCGGTACCGTCGTACAGCGCATCGACGTCGATCTCGATCGCGTCGTCCAGGAACCGGTCGATGAGCAACGGCGCGCTGCTGCTGAGCGCCGCCGCCGTCTCGCTGGAGCCCAGCAGCGCGCGGGAAACGTACCCGCTCAGCTGGGTGCGGTTGTAGACGATCTCCATCCCACGCCCACCGAGGACGTACGAGGGGCGCACCAGGACCGGGTAGCCGATGCCGTCGGCCACCCGTTGCGCCTCCGCGAGCGTCGTCGCGGTGCCGAAGGCCGGTGCGGGCAGGCCCGCCGCGCCGAGCACGCGGCCGAACGCTCCTCGGTCCTCGGCGGCGTCGATCGCGGCCGGCGGGGTCCCGAGGATGGGCAGCCCGGCGTCGGCGAGGCGTTGCGCGAGACCCAGCGGCGTCTGTCCGCCCAGCTGGACGATGAGGCCTTCGACCGGTCCGACCGCGAGCTCCGCGTGGTACACCTCGAGCACGTCCTCGAAGGTGAGCGGCTCGAAATACAGCCGGTCGGAGGTGTCGTAGTCGGTGGACACGGTCTCCGGGTTGCAGTTCACCATGATCGTCTCGAACTCGTCGCGAAGAGCGAGAGCCGCGTGCACGCACGAGTAGTCGAACTCGATCCCCTGCCCGATCCGGTTCGGCCCGGAGCCGAGGATGATCACCGCCGGCCGGGACCGGGGCTCGACCTCGGTCTCGTCGTCGTAGGTCGAGTAGTGGTAGGGCGTGCGCGCCTCGAACTCGGCCGCGCAGGTGTCGACCGTCTTGTAGACCGGGCGGATGCCCCACGAGTGCCGCAGCGCCCGGGTCTCGTCCTCGTCGCTGCCGCGGAGCTGGGCGATCTGGCCGTCGGAGAAGCCGTGCTGCTTCGCGTGGCGCAACAGCTCGCGGTCGAGCTCGTCCACCGTCCGGAGATTCTCGGCCACCTCGTTGATCAGAGCGACTGGTCGAGGAACCACGGGTCGATCCCGGTCGCCGTGTACACCTCGTCGACGCTGCAGCCAGGTGAGCCGACGGCGCGCAGGACCTGCTGGACCTCGATCAGCCGACGCTCGGTCGGACGCCCGATCGAGCCGAGCAGGGTGGCCAGGTGGTCGCCGCTCGGCACTTCGCCGTCCCAGTGGAACAGGGAACCCTTCTTGTCGATCGAGCGCATCGCCTTCTGCAGGGCCTCGGTGAAGTTCCGTCCCAGGGCCATCGCCTCGCCGACCGACTTCATCGTCGTCGTCAGCGTCGTGTCGGCCGCGGGGAACTTCTCGAACGCGAACCTCGGTACCTTCACCACGACGTAGTCGAGCGTCGGCTCGAAGGATGCCGGAGTGGAGCCGGTGATGTCGTTCGGGATCTCGTCGAGGGTGTAGCCGATGGCCAGCCGCGCCGCGATCTTGGCGATCGGGTAGCCGGTGGCCTTGGATGCCAGGGCCGACGACCGTGAGACCCGCGGGTTCATCTCGATGACAACGATGCGGCCCGTGCCCGGGTGCACCCCGAACTGGATGTTGCAGCCGCCGGTGTCGACCCCGACCTCGCGGATCACGGCGATCCCGATGTCGCGCAGGCGCTGGTACTCCCGGTCGGTCAGGGTGAGCGCAGGCGCCACCGTCACGGAGTCCCCGGTGTGCACCCCGACCGGGTCCACGTTCTCGATCGAGCAGACGACCACGACGTTGTCCGCCTTGTCCCGCATCAGCTCGAGCTCGAACTCCTTCCAGCCGAGGATCGACTCCTCGAGGAGCACCTCGGTGGTCGGCGAGTAGTGCAGCCCCGCGCCGGCGATCCGACGCAGGTCGGCCTCGTCGTACGCGATGCCGCTGCCCAGGCCGCCCATCGTGAAGGAAGGGCGGACGACGACCGGGTAGCTGAGCTCGGCTGCGGCCGCCAGGCAGTCGTCCATCGAGTGCGCGATGAGGCTGCGCGCCACCTCCGCGCCGCAGCGCTCGACCACCCCCTTGAACTCCTGCCGGTCCTCCCCCGCCGTGATCGCCGCGATGTTCGCGCCGATCAGCTCGACGCCGTACTTCTCGAGCACGCCGGCCTCGTGCAGGGCGACCGCGGCGTTCAGCGCGGTCTGGCCACCGAGGGTGGGCAGCAGCGCGTCCGGGCGCTCCTTGGCGATGATCGACTCGATCACCTCGGTCGTGATCGGCTCGACGTAGGTCGCGTCCGCGAACTCGGGGTCCGTCATGATCGTCGCGGGGTTCGAGTTCACCAGGATCACCCGCAGGCCCTCGGCCTTGAGCACCCGGCACGCCTGGGTGCCCGAGTAGTCGAACTCGCAGGCCTGGCCGATCACGATCGGACCGGATCCGATCACCAGGATCGAGTGCAGGTCGGCGCGGCGCGGCATCAGGAGTCTCCTCCGGCGCGCCGGACCGGAGCATCGCGCATCAGGTCCAGGAAGCGGTCGAAGAGGTAGGCGGCGTCGTGCGGGCCGGCGGCAGCCTCGGGGTGGTACTGCACCGAGAACGCCGGCAGGTCGAGGCAGGTCAGGCCTTCCACGACGTCGTCGTTCAGGCAGATGTGCGAGACCACCACCCGCCCGTACCGGCCGTCGTCGTAGGGCGCGACGCTCTCTCCGGTCAACGGGGCGTCGACCGCGAACCCATGGTTGTGCGCGGTCACCTCGACCTTGCCGGTGGTGCGGTCCATCACCGGCTGGTTGATGCCGCGGTGCCCGTAGACGAGCTTGTAGGTGCCGAACCCGAGGGCGCGACCGAGGATCTGGTGGCCGTAGCAGATCCCGAAGAACGGGATCCGCCGGTCCAGCACCTCGCGCAGCAGCGTCACCTCGTGCGTCGCCGCGCCCGGGTCCCCCGGCCCGTTGGAGAAGAACACCCCGTCGGCGGCGACGGCGAGCACGTCCTGGATGGTCGACGAGGCAGGCAGGACGTGCACCCGGACACCCCGTTCGGCCAGCCGGTGCGGTGTCATCGCCTTGATGCCCAGGTCGATCGCGGCGACCGTTGCGCGGTGCACGCCGATCGGCTCGATCACGTATGCCTCGGCCGTCGAGACCTCCGCGGCCAGTGCGGCGCCGGCCATCATCGGCGTGGCCAGGACATCGGCCCGCAGCCCGTCCACGGTCAGCTCGACACCGTCGGGCCCCGTGAGCGCGTCACCCGAGAAGATGCCGGCTCGCATCACTCCGCGGTCCCGCAGGTGCCGGGTGAGAGCTCGCGTGTCGATCCCCGAGATGCCCACGATCCGCTGCGCCCTGAGCTCGTCGTCGAGCGACCCGCGGGAGCGCCAGCTGGACGGCCGGCGCGCCGGGTCCCGCACCACGTAGCCGGCCACCCAGATCCGGCCCGACTCCGGGTCCTCGTCGTTCATGCCCGTGTTCCCGATGTGCGGCGCGGTCATGACGACGATCTGGCGGTGGTAGGACGGATCGGTCAGCGTCTCCTGGTAGCCGGTCATCCCGGTGTTGAAGACGATCTCACCCACCGTCCGGCCGCTCGCGCCGTACGGTCGGCCGACGAAGGACCGGCCGTCCTCGAGGACGAGGACCGCCCGGTCCGGACCGGCCTGGGACTGCTGACTCACGCGTGATGTCCTTCCGTCGGTCGCCNGCCGGNGAGGAGGCTCCGCACCGCGTCCACCAGGATCTCGCCGTCGGCGCGGTAGCGCGCCCGAATTCCGGTGTCGAAGGCCGCCGCGACCTGGCCGCGCTCGGACCAGCTCAGCACCACGAGTCCGTCCCGGCCGACGAACTTCCCGGCCATCCCGGGCAACCGGCGTCACACCGCGGAGGACCGATCTGCTCAGGACCAGCGGGTCGCCGTGGCTGCGCTCGATCCGGACTCCGTCCGCGAACACCTGCGCGGTCGCCTGGGACCTGTTGCCCAGCTCATGCACCGTGACCCGATCGAGCCAGTCACCGGCTCTCGTCGTCGAGACGTACGACACCTCGAACGCGGGCGTCACCGCGATTCCGAGATCGGCGTCGGGGTCCGGCAGAGCGTCCAGGACCTGGGCGGAACGCTCGGTGCGGCGCAACCAGCCCCACCGCATCACCAGGAGGGCGAGAGCGGCCGCAGCCACCAGGAGCGTGATCGAGACGGCGGTGCGCATCAGGCGTGCATTCCCGCTTCCCGAGCAGGCGCGCCGCCGAGCACCGTGGGCTTGCCCCGCAAGAACGTCGCCACCACTCGTCCGGGCAGCTCGCGGCCCGCGAACGGAGTGTTCCTGCTCCCCGTGGCAAGTCGGTCGGGTTCGACCGTCCAGCGCGCGGTGGCGTCCACCAGAGTGACGTTCGCGGGTTCGCCGACGGCGAGCGGACGGCCGTGCTGCTCCAGCCGCCCGATCCGCGCGGGCGCGACCGACAGGACCCGGGCCACGTCGGCCCAGGTCATCCGCCCGGTGTCCACCATCACCTGTTGCACGATGCTGAGCGCCGTCTCGAGCCCGGTCATCCCGAACGCTGCCGCGGCCCACTCGCAGTCCTTGTCCTCGCGCGGGTGCGGTGCGTGATCGGTCGCCACGACGTCGATCGTGCCGTCGGCCAGACCGTCCCGGACGGCGTCCACGTCCTCCTGTGTACGCAACGGAGGGTTCACCTTGTACACCGGGTCATAGGTCCGCGCGAGCTCGTCGGTCAGCAACAAGTGGTGCGGCGTCGCCTCGGCGGTCACGTTGATCCCACGGGACTTGGCCCAGCGGATGATCTCGACCGCACCCGCCGTCGAGACGTGCTGGACGTGCAGTCGAGAGCCGACGTGCGCGACCAGCAGCACGTCGCGCGCGATGATCGCCTCTTCGGCCACGGCCGGCCAACCCTGGAGCCCTACCTCGGCGGAGACGATGCCCTCGTGCATCTGGGCACCCGCGGTCAACCGGGGCTCTTGAGCGTGCTGTGCAACCACCCCGTCGAAGGCCTTGACGTACTCGAGCGCCCGGCGCATCAGCACCGGGTCGTGCACGCACCGGCCGTCGTCCGAGAAGACCCGG
>JGI24134J36421_10000807_pt1 | contig 10175 bp, 8 predicted proteins | sample BarGraNGADG00312_FD_36421 | JGI IMG/M metagenome (IMG submission 36421) | reverse complement strand
TTTAATTCTGTCCGGAGCATTTCTTTCAGGTGCGAGTGCAGCTCTTTTAAAGGTTCATGGTCAATTATATTTATATAAATCACTCTTGGCGGAAAGGCGCCAAAACCGTCAAGATTAACTTTAAATGGCTTCCTTTCTGAAGCGAACCTGAGGAGAGCTTGTGACATAAAGACCTCATCCCTTTCGCTTCGATTAAAAGGTCTCTGAAGTGTTATATGAGCTGGCGATTTAAGAGCATGGCCGGCACCATAATCAGTTAGCATCCTTTCCTTTATGCTCCTGATCTGATCTCTCAGCTTATCATGCGGAATAAGCGCAATAAAATAAAGACTGACATTCCTGTCAGACTGCCTTTTCTCCGGATGCATTGTTAATCAAACCAGGTTTTGATGAAAACCTCACGGTCATGCTGAAGGTCCGTCGCCCTGTAAGAGACTGAAGAATCATTTTCAAGGGTATACACCCAATATCCGGAGACTATCCCCGGACTGTAAAATGTTCTTCTTAAATAGAGCCTGTCACCTTCTGAAAATTCACATTTTTTACCGTATGCGGATATCTTCCCATACATATCTTCCATCGATGTCTTTACCCAGATAATATTTGGTCCGTCATAGTTTTCAGGACCGGTATGGCGGTAATCCATGAAAACACCAACATATTTTCTCGTAATTATCAATTCATCCTCTGCAATCCCGGTAGAGGCTTTTTTTGAAGAGACGCAGGAAACGGTTAAGGCCAGTATCAGCAGAAATAATAGTTTCTTCATCAGAATCATTGTTGTTCCGACATATTCATACTACCCTTTACGGGCGGTTCAGTACATAAAATTACTACTTTTCCACGACTAAATTTCCCGAAATTGAATTTTTACTCATATTTGTAACCTCAGAGTCAGAATTATATTGCGTTTTTTAACGGAACAATTGCATTGAGAACAAAATTCTTATGAAAACGGTTTGGATCGTATATATTGTCATTCTCGTTTACTACCTGCTCGGAACGGTTGGCATTTATTTCATCAACAGAAGAAAAGAACCGCAGATTAAACGTAAAGCCTGGATAAAACATGTTAACTACTTTATAATTACCAACCTCGTATTTTTCACCATCGCGATTAATCCTGTCATTTTCAGATATGTTGCGGCACTGATTATAATCGTAGGATTTTATGAACTTTTTAAACTATACAGGGGGTCCGGGTTCAGTCATAAAGGCTTCTTTCTTGCCTCAATAATAATTCTGGCGTCGCTCTCCATTGGATTTTATTGCTTCAGCCTTATGGATAAAGGATTAATCCTTTTTGCTTTCCTTATTATTGCAATCTTTGACGGTTTCAGCCAGGTGTCAGGTCAGTTACTTGGCAGGACGAAGCTTTTTCCAAAGATAAGTCCTAACAAGACAGTCGAAGGTCTTATCGGAGGGTCACTGGTTGCTGTTCTGAGTGCTTTTGTGTTCAAAAACCTTTTCACGGCATCCTCCTTGAAGGCAATAATTATGACAGCTGTAGTTGTTGTCTTTGCTTTTCTTGGCGATACTGCGAAATCTCTCTACAAAAGACAATACAATGTAAAGGATTTCAGCAACCTTATTCCAGGACACGGAGGTTTTCTTGACAGGTTTGACAGCCTTATTGCAGGGGGTGCTGGCGTTACTCTGTTAGGGTTAATTATGAATTTCTGACAAATCCTTTCTTAACCATCCGGTAGCTTTTTTCTCAGATACCCGACCTTCTTTCTCAGTTAATTCTTAACTGTAAATGAGGTCACGCTCCTTCCGCTTTTACCGTCGGATGTGAAACCCTCAACAATAACAGTATATTCACCAGCCTCATCCGATGTATAAAACTCAACGGAAGCATCACCATTCTTGTCTGTCCGGACATCAGGATTCCAGTAGAGGGTGTTGCGAAAATCCGGGAGCCGACTCTTCTTCAATGCATCAATTGAATAATTGGGAAAGTTGAATTTGTGACCATCATGCAGGCCGTTAAATTCCTGCCTGAATACCGACCTGTCAAAATCCAGAATACTCAGATCACCTTTTTTTGAAATGATATTAATAATCCCTTCGATAATTATATCATAGACAAAATATCTTGTATTCAATACTTCAATCCTTTCTATTTCAGAGGATCTGATTTCGAGTACTTTATTAATATCATAAATTGGTATTCCGTCGACGATAACGAGTGGCGGAGTGGTGAATGATGCGTCCGGATATTTATTTATCAGTCTTAAGCTGCTCCTTTCATTCCTGTTTACAGCCGAGACACCCGGAACTATTTCCTTTAAGACTTCCCTGACAGTAGTCAGCTCAATAAATTCCGACAGCAGAATGGTATTATCCGGTTCTCCGTAGAAATCCGGCCCGCCATTAATCTTTGAACCATAAATGCCGGGATGCAGGAAAGGATCATAAATATTTTTTACCTGCATACTGACAATTGCTTTATTGATTTCTTCCAGATATGTTGTGTCAATATAAAGTGGTCCTGCCTCAAATCCTGCCGGCTCCGGGAGGAATGGATCCTTCAGGTCTATATAATACCCATCTGTTTCCGGAGACAACGGCTGAATGACTATCTCCTTCACTCCATACTCCTTTATCGCCGTAGGAATTCTCCGTTAACTGAGGTCCTGGTAAAATTGCATCGCGCCGTTTTCCCTATAAATGATCGTAATATCTTCTTTTGACAGAGGCTTATCGGTGCTTCTGTCCCTGATAACTCCGCTTATTATATGGCCTTCAGGTTCGGGAAGATATTCAATGACCGTATCAGCATCAGTAAATCCGGAAAGGTCGCTTGCATCCTGGTAAAAGATCAGATAATCATTCATCTCCGGAAGGATGATGTCAGTGTTGAATGCCTGAAGTTCAGGAGACTGCATCCGCCTTAATAATTTACTGTAATTAGAATTCTCCATTAAACCCGGCCTGATGACTGAAACTGAGAGGTTGCTTTCAACGCTTTTGCCTCTTTCATCTTCAGCTTTTATGTCGATTTCTATTTTTCCCCGCGGAGAAAAATCGTCAGATCGCGCCATCACACTATAGCTTATACCAGGTTTTTTATCATTGTAAAACCATCTTGAGGCAAGCAACAGACCTGTTTTATCAGTGATAGTGATCTTTGCCAGGCCGGCAGGAAGCACATCCTGGCTGATTTTTATCACAGAATCGCTTTCAGCTGAAATCGCTCTAATGACAGGGGTAAATGATGAATGCGAATAAGTAACATGGAGGATACCCCCCGGAGCTTTGAACCCTGTACTTTTCATGAGGCTGATTGTAAGGTTATCAGCCTGTTGGTCTGCCCTGACATTAAAAGTCAGTCCTGCTTCCTTGACAGAAGGGAGAGCAAATCTCCTGCCCTGACCAGTGCTGTCAGAAGTCACCAGGAAAAGGCTGCCGGCTGAAGAAGGCTTTATCGATACGAGACCTGTGCCATGACTGTCAGTCCTGAACTGATTTAGTACACCGCCTTCGCTGTCAATTATCTTTCCGTTAGTAATCACGGGGTCGCCATTTTCATTATAGCAGCAGATCCCGAGTCTGTTCCCGATTCCTGATATAAGATATCCCGTCTCAGGATAGAATATCACACTGTCAGGCTGATTATCCACAGGCGGGATCCTAAGTCTGCTGATATTTTCAAAAGGATTAATTACGGAGATTTTCTTATACGCAAAATAAGATTGCGGAAAGTTCTTCATCCAGTTTGTGAATGAGCGGATAAAATAGCATCCGGTACTCAGTGTATCAGGTATCCTGAAGACACCTTCACCGGTCCGGCTGTCAGTCTCGATCTTTAGCTGAATGACCGGAGTGCTGAAGTTATCAAGCATATCTACATATACAACCTTGCTGATACCCCCTGCATTGTGAGTAAGCCCACCGAATTCGCTGATCTTGAGAAACACTTCTTCACCGGCAATATATACATCCCTGTCAGTCTGAATATAAAGATCTTCGTTGTAGTTTTTTTTGCTGACTCCGGTCTTTAAACCTGATTGGGCAAATAATGAACTGCAGAACAGAATAATAACAAAAGAAATGACTGGTCTCCGAATCAGATCTCCTGATGCAATATTTTGGCTTGCAGGTATCATATCGCCGTAATGTTCATTCAACGTCAACCCAGAAATACGGTTTAGTTATGCTCCCGTTAACAGTGCATTCTGCACACATGGGACGCACGAAAGCAAGTCTCAAGAGTTCGCCTTCCGCTGTGAAGAGAGGTTTTATGAAAGTGAACCCGGAATTCAAAAACGCCTGATTGATGTCGTCAAAAGTGAACTGGGCACCCGGGGTAACGGGAGGATAATCAATTTCCCCCTTTTCAACTCGTTCACATTCATACCTGTACAAGGGCAGCCCGAGGTTCGCTATTTCATTAACAGTGATATATTTTCGTATGTTTTTAGCTCCTGATACCTGAAAATAGCCTATAACCTGCTTTTCCGGATCAGTTGTACACTTAATATTGCTGAAGATCTGGAAGGGCTGTTTGTCAAAGATGTCACCCCCTGTTTCATTCAGCTGTAACATGAGGTTCCAGAATTCATATTCCTGCTTTGAGATCGACAACTGCCTGACCTCAATACAGTACTGTATCAGGAATCGGTCTGTTTCGTCAGAAGCAGCAAACAGAACGGGTTTCTTTACGAATCCGCCGGTATTTGCCAATATTATATTCTGAATATCAACCACATCTGACTTGCTGTTTGCCCAGCAGTTCTGTTTTATTTCTGCTACAGGATTGATGGTTGAATCATTTACATAATCAAACAACTTGGGATCAGGGACAGTGAATTTCCACCACTCTTCATAAGTCCACCGATAATAGTTACTGGTGCTTTCGTCTTGTGAATCAATATATATTGTAACACCCTGGCGGGCCTCGCCCGTCTCTTTTGATATAACCTGGTCTTTTTCAAAATATATACTGTCAATATCGGGTGCCGGATATAGCAAACAAGGTTCAGTTTCGTATTTTTCCCCCTCTGAAATCTCAATACTCAATGCGTAAGTGCGACCAGCTGACCCCCTGAATGTCAGACTGTCGGTCCTGTATTCGCCCGGGTTTTTTTCTGATAGTGTAGTACGGTTGCCAAGGTCGTCAGCGATAATCACAGTTGCACCCGAGACTCTTACAGGGTCCTCATCAACAGCCTCAATCGTTCGTGTAAGAATCACATAATTCGATTTATTCTCATCAGTGACAAGGGCATCCACAACAAGACACGATTCGAAGCTCTTAAGGTTCGGAGTATAAGGATCTATGCAGGTAAAAAAAGTAAGGGTAATAATTAAAAAAAATGTGATCTTATGCCACCTCCTTGTCATCCTGTTATGAAGATTTTAATTTCCGAAAATAATTATACCAATAAGGAATCGACAAAAATAGAATTAAATACCTTCCGCTGTAGCATGGGACAAATAATCATTCAGGAAAATACACTTAAAAGATGTTAAGCAATGAATTATTAGAAATAATATTAGTTATTTCGGTGAAATTTTTCTTCTTTCTGCCAAATCATGACAAGAACCTCATCTCTGCTACTGCTGCTTTTGTTCACGTTGAGAGGGCTTTCCCAGGAGACGGCTCCGGTTTTTACGGGTGACAGAGAAGACGTGCTCACTCAGACAGAGCTATCACAGAAAGAATTGCTTAACAGCTATTATTCGCTCATGATCGGAACGAGTCATGAAGTTGTAAACGGGTGTACCTACTATCCTTATCATTATCGATCAAAATACAAACCGCTTCTTTTTTATGGGAAAGACCGCACTGCATCGATAACCATGAATGGCAGAAAATTTGACAGTATCATTCTTCAATATGACACTTTCACAGATGAGGTTATTTTTTCTGAGATTGAGAATGCCTACAATAAAAACCTTTATCAGATATCTCTGAATAAAGATATCATCAAATCCTTTTCCCTTTTCTTCAGGAATGATACGCTGAACTTCAGAAATATGGCTGCGGAAGAATTCCCGGGTCGTGATCTGCCGGCCGGGTTTTATGAGGTTGCTTATGACGGCCAGAGTAAGTATCTGATCAGGCACAGGTCAGTGGCTCATAACAGAAATGGCGTCGATGAGTACTTTTATACTCCGGCAGGCTATGTAAAGATCGGCAAAGAATACAGCAAGTTAAGATCGAATAAACAATTCATTAAACTGTGCGGCACCAGATCATCACAAATGAAAGAGATCATTGACCGGAATAAAATTAAAATAGGCAAGGCAAATAAGAACCAGATAATTAGTCTGCTTGTTTTATTCGACAACCTGTGAAACACTTTTAAGCAGACAAATGAAAAAAGGCCTCCTGTTATTAATATTTCTGCATTTGATTCATTCAGTCTGCGGGCAGGATAACAATCTGACTTTTCAGTTCAGCAGAATCCTTTTCAGCGANATGGTTGATACAATTGAAAAGAAGGTCCCTGTTAAAATTTATTATTCCGATAAATGGGTTGACAGCCTGTACCTTACTGTGAACTCCGAAAACAGCTCTGTTGGCGGATTGCTTGATAAAACCCTCAGACGCGAAGGCCTGTCTTTTATAATTACTGACGACAATAAAGTCATTCTGTCAAAAGGATATTCTATTAAAACCGGTTTCAGCAAAGAATATTCTGAATATGTCAGGAAAAACTATGCCGAAGCGACGACAGCCGAATTTACGAGGCCAGTCATGAAGGATGAAGAGCAAACTGTCAGTGATGAATACAGGATATTCAGGATCGGAAGGCCATCAGCAAGCAATACGGCAGAAAGGTTTACCTTCTCAGGGGTTGTGAGAGATGCTGCCAGGGCAGAAGGCATACCAAGTGTTGTTGTATATGTAGATAAACTCAAATCCGGGGCAATGACAAACAATGTCGGCTATTATTCGCTTTCATTGCCTCCCGGACAGTATCGCATTGAGTACAGGATGATAGGGATGAAGACTGCCAGTCGTAACATCATTATCTATTCAGACGGGTCACTTGATGTCACACTGGCTGAAAATCCAAGCCAGCTTAATGAAGTAATTGTTTCAGCCAATCGTGAGAATAATGTGAAAAACACGAAGATTGGCATTGAAAAGATCAATATTAAGATGTTAAAACAGATTCCGCTGGGACTGGGAGAGGCTGATCTGCTGAAAAGCTCCCTGATGCTCCCGGGTGTACAAACTGTCGGAGAAGCCTCGGGAGGTTATAATGTACGCGGGGGAAGTACCGATCAGAATCTTGTTCTGCTTAATTATGCGCCGATTATCAATTCATCTCATTTTTTTGGCTTTTTTTCTGCCTTTAATTCTGACCTGATAACCGATGTCACACTTTTCAAGAGCGGAATGCCTGCAAAATATGGCGGGAGAATTTCATCGGTGATGGAAATTCTCCCCGCTGAGGGTAATAAACAAAACATTAAAGTCAGCGGTGGAATAAGCCCTGTGACAGGAAGATTGCTCGTAGAAGGCCCGCTGATAAAACAAAAGGTTACATTCATTCTTGGTGCAAGGACTACCTATTCTGACTGGCTCCTTGGTATGCTGAACGATCCGCAGCTAAGTAAAAGCACAGCCGGATTCTACGACCTCCAGGGGTCTCTGAGCGCAGATCTGAATGAAAAGAACTCTGTTTCTCTTTCCGGTTATTACAGTAATGACAGATTTGATTATTACCTGGGAAACGGCTTTAACTACGGCAACATGGCTGCAACCCTGAAATGGAAACATTCTTTCGGCAGAAAACTGTCAGCGCAGTTTTTTGCCATTATGAGTGATTACAGCTATCAGCTCAGCACAACATCCGATTCAACAATTTATAATAACATGTATTATGAATTGAATCAGAAAATAATCAGGACTGATTTCACGTACAACCCTGTTAAAAATCATAAACTCGAGTTCGGGATTGACGGTACCGCTTATTCTCTCCTTCCGGGAAGGCAGGAGCCGTTCGGTGACTATTCTGAAATCGCACCGAAACAGCTGGAAAGAGAACAGGCTCTTGAGCCGTCATTGTACCTGAGCGATGAATATGAAATCACACCCCGGCTATCTGTTTCAGCAGGCATCCGGGGCACACTTTTTATGTTACAGGGGCCAAAAACTGAGTTCAGGTATTATGATGACATGCCAAGAACGGTTGAAACCATAATCGATACTGTCACCTTTAGTAGCGGAGAGCTGGTTCAAACTTACCCTGGACTTGATTACAGGTTCTCATCCAGGTTTATCCTGACACCCAGGTCTTCAGTGAAGATAGGTTACCAGAGGGTATTCCAGTATCTCCATATGATTTCAAACACGACATCAATGTCGCCCGTTGATATCTGGAAGTTAAGCGACAATTATATCAAACCGCAGAGAGGTGATCAGATTTCCGCCGGCTTTTATGTGAACTTCGACAGGAAAGCTATTGAGACTTCCGTAGAAGCATATTATAAAAAACTTAAAAATACCCTTGACTATAAAGGAGGAGCTGAATTGCTGATGAATGAGCATCTTGAAACAGACATTCTGAACGGCGATGGCAAGGCGTACGGCATTGAATTTATGGTTAAAAAACAGTCAGGCAGTGTGACTGGCTGGATAAGCTATACTTACTCAAGGGTATTTACAAAGGTGGAGGGCCGGTTTGAAGAAGAAAAAGTGAACGGGGGCAAATTCTTCCCTGCCAATTATGACAAGCCGCATGATCTTAAGATTGTCATCAATGCCAAAGCGTCAAGACGTTTCAACCTTACATCCAACTTTGTATATAACACCGGCAGACCAATAACNTATCCGGTCGCTTTTTATGATTTCTATAATTCCAGTCATGTATATTATTCAAACAGAAATGATTATCGGATACCCTACTACATGAGGCTTGACTTGTCTGCTACGGTGAACGGTAATCTGAAGGCTAAAAAACTCAACCATTCATCATTGACTGCTACAGTTTATAATGTGCTGGGAAGGAAGAATCCCTATTCAATATTTTTCAGGAATGAAAACGGAGCTGTCAACGGGTACCAGATGACGATCTTCGCACAGCCGGTCTTCATGCTGACGTACAACTTCAGATTGTTTGGAAACGCCGAAGGGGACTTCTAGGGAAATGTTTTTATTGTTGCCCAGCCTTGAAAAAATGTTTCCCCCCGGGATTATAAATTATCGAAAGGGCTCCCGGAATTGTACTGATTTCGAAATGTTTCGCAAAAAATAACTCTCCGTCAACATGAAAAGGAACTTCAGACGGAAATTCAAGCGATAGTTTATCTGTCTGGTAATAGTTCACTCTTTTGTCATTAATATGAGTTCCCTTAGGAACCATAAGCAGTATCTTCAGTCTCTGGATAAGTGATACTTTCTTTATCGAACAAACATCGAGCAATCCGTCATTTGCTATTGCTTTGGGTGTAAGATAAAAGCCTCCTGCAAACCTTCTGCCGTTGGCAACCGTATTTATGAAGCAATCTGTTTCATGAGTAGTTCCGCCGGAAATGACGATCATCTTTTTCTCCCTGAAAAAGAGCAATGTTTTAAGGATGTGCCAGATATATTTATACTTCCAGCCTTTTTTTACCTCGCCCTTCTCGTTGTAATTTTCCGCAGCGACCTGGGCATCAAATCCTAATCCCATACCATTCAGAAAGATCTTTCCGTTACAGTGACCAACATCCATCGGAATTACATTAGCCCTGAAGAACATCTCCCAGTCCTCATCCTTAAAGCGGTCCGGAAAGCCCGTAACCTGTATGAAGTCATTACCTGTCCCGGCACCTATCAGTCCGATAACAACGTCTTTTCTGGATATCAGCGGAACGGCAATTTCATTAATCGTACCATCTCCACCCACCCCGATGATATATTTGTATCCTTTGTCAGCGTATTGTTTTGACAGTTCAGTGGCATGACCTCTTCGCTCAGTATAAACAATCTCGGCTTCCAGGTTATGTTTACCTATCATCTCTTTAACCTTTCCGGTCAGGCTTTGTGCATAACCGTTACCGGCAACTGGGTTTATAATAAAGACCCATTTATTTTTTTGATCCATGGCTATATAATTTTTTGTCAGATTTGTGGTTAGTTTCTTTTACTCACTCCCATGTTATGACTGAAATTCTCTTTTTCCCGTCCATTTTTACAGTCAGACTGTTATTAAACTGAATATGTTTAACGT
>JGI24134J36421_10000806_pt1 | contig 10177 bp, 11 predicted proteins | sample BarGraNGADG00312_FD_36421 | JGI IMG/M metagenome (IMG submission 36421) | reverse complement strand
AAGACGTGTGCGGCCACCGGCCCGCCGGCGACCCGGCAGGGGCTCCGGCTGACGATCCGTGCCTTGCCGGAGGCCTCGGGCAGGCACACGGCGCTGGTGGTTATGTCACCGTCCGCGCCCAGGTCCTCGGCCAGGGCGAGCCTTATTATCCCCAGCGCTTTTTCGGCTATGTCCACGCGATCACGCTTTCTGTATGGTCGGTATCTTCAGCTCTGCCGGCGGCTTCGAGGGCTGCGGCCGCGTCGCGGTCGCTATCTCTCCGCCCTCCAGGGACATCTCTGTGTGCCTGCGCCAGTTCCACTCGTCGGGCTCAGGGTAGTCGCGGCGCCTGTGGCACCCCCTGCTCTCCAGGCGCATCTCGGCGGCCTTTGAGATCAGGCGCGCCAGAGTGTACATGTTCTTGAGCTCCATGCCGGCGGTGTCGAGGTACTCCGTGGACATCACATCGGAGTTATCGTCAAGGAACTCGCGCGCCTCACGCAGGCCGCGCTCGCACCGCACCATGCCGACCGAGTCGAGCATGGTCTCGCGCAGGTTCCCCCGCAGGAGGTCCTCCCGAACCCCGGGGCCGGTGGCCTTCTGCACGAAGGAGATGTCGCAGGGGACGGCAGATCCGGAAGGCATGCTGCCGGCGATGGAGTTCGCGATCCTCTTGGCGAAGACCAGGCCCTCCAGCAGGGAGTTGGACGCCAGCCGGTTGGCGCCGTGCACCCCGGTGCAGGCCACCTCCCCGCAGGCGTACAGCCCGGGCAGGTCGGTGCGCCCCCAGATGTCGGTTATGACCCCGCCGCTCATGTAGTGGGCGGCGGGCGAGACCGGGATGCGGTTTCGCGTGATGTCGATGCCGGCCTGCAGGCAGTGCTCGTGGATGTTGGGGAACCTCCGGCGCACCATGTCGGGCTCGAGGTGCCTCACGTCGAGGAACAGGTGGTTGCGCTCCTGCTCCTTCATCACCTCGACCATACGGGCCACCACTATGTCGCGTGGCGCCAGCTCTCCCAGCGGGTGTATGCCTTCCATCACCCGGTTGCCCTCCTGGTCCACCAGGAACGCCCCCTCGCCGCGGATCGCCTCGCTGATCAGAAACTTGGGCTCCTCGGGGGTATGCAGGGCGGTCGGGTGGAACTGGACGAACTCGACGTCGCTCACCCGTGCGCCTGCGCGGAACGCCATCGCCAGACCGTCGCCGGTGCACACCGGGGGGTTGGTCGTGACCAGGTAGACCTCCCCCATCCCGCCCAGGGCGATGACCGTCGCCTTGGACCAGGCGACCATCAGCGTGTTCTTCCTGCTGTCGACCACCAGGACACCACGGCAGGTGCCTCCGGCTTCCAGCAGGTCGACGACGAACGCGTGCTCCATCACCTTCACCCGCGGCTCGCGGGCCAGCGCCCTGCCCAGGGCGTTCTCGACCTCCGACCCCGTGGCGTCGCCCCTGGCGTGCACGACCCGCCGGTGGGAGTGTCCGCCCTCCTTGGCGAGGTCGAGCTCTCCACAGCTCATGTCGAAGTCGGCGTGGTAGACCTCCAGCAGCTCGCGCACCCGGTCGGGACCCTCGTCCACCAGCACGGCGCAGGCCTCGGGGTCCGAGAGCCCGGCTCCCGCCACCAGNGTGTCGGCGACGTGCGACTGCTTTGAGTCGTGCGCGTCCATCACGGCGGCGATGCCGCCCTGGGCGTGGCTGGTGGTGGAGACCCTGAGGTCTGACTTGGTGATGAGCAGAACGTCGCAGAACTTCGCCAGGTGCAGTGCGGCCGACAGGCCGGCCACGCCGCTTCCCGCTACCACGACGTCGCAGGANACCGCCGGGAGCGTCGCCGTGTTAAAGGAGAGCAGGTAGCGTGGGATCATCCCAGTGCCAGCATCCTTTCGACGGCACCCAGCGCCCTGACCCTGATCTCCTCGGGCACCGTCACCCTGGGCTCCAGCGTCTGCAGCGCCCAGAGCACCTTGGATAGAGTGGTGAGCTTCATGTTGGGGCACAGCGGCTCGGCCGCGGGCGAGAAGAAGGTCTTCTCCGGCGCGGCGTTGGCCAGCGGGTAGAGCATTCCCGACTCAGTCGCCACGATAAACTCAGTCGCGGGCGACTCCAGGGCGGCGTCCAGCATGCCGGAGGTGCTCCTGATGTGGTCAGCGAGCGCCAGCACCTCCGCGGAGCACTCGGGGTGGGCGATCACCTCGGCCTGGGGGTGCTCGATCCTGGCGAGCTCGATATGCTGCGCGGTTATGTTCTCGTGGGTCGGGCAGAACCCGTCCCACGCTATTATCTCTTTGTCCACCTGGGAGGCCACGTAGGCCGCGAGGTTCTTGTCGGGCACGAACAACACCCTGTCGGAGGTGACCGCGCGTGTCACCTGCACGGCGTTGGCCGACGTGCAGCAGTAGTCGCTGACCGCCTTTACGGCCGCCGAGGTGTTGACGTAGGAGACGACCATCGCGTCGGGGTTCTCGTNGCGCGCGCGCGCCACGTCGGCCGCGTCGGCCATGTCGGCCATGGGGCAGCCGGCGCNCATCTCCGGCAGGAGCACGGTCTTNTCCGGGCTCAGGATGAACGCGGTCTCCGCCATGAAGTGGACTCCGCAGAAGACGATGACTTCGGCCTCGGTCCGCGCGGCCTCGCGCGACAGGCCCAGCGAGTCGCCCGTAAAGTCGGCGATGTCCTGGACCTCGGGGCGCTGGTAGTTGTGGACGAGGATGACGGCGTTGCGCTCCTCCTTCATCTTGATGACCTGTTCGGCGATCGCCGCCTCATCGAGGAGGAGTTCGTGGATGATGTCGATTTGCCCGACCTGGGTTTCACGGTGTGTCATATTGCCCTCGCCAGGCTCCGGCCACAGCTAGCAGAAGTCGTCGGCGGTAAGGTGGTCCTCNATCATCTCGGGACGGTTCTTGTCGTCGACGAAGACGATCTTCGGGTGGTAGCCGGCCGCCTCCGAATCGGGNACCGACACAAAGGAGGAGATGATGACCCTGTCGCCCTTGTGGACGAGGCGCGCGGCCGCGCCGTTCATACAGATCTCGCCCGAGTCGCNCTCACCCTCNATGACGTAGGTGGTGAGCCTGTTGCCGTTGTCNAGGTCCCAGACGTTAACCTGCTCGTAGGGGACCAGGTCGGCAAGGTCCATCAAGCGCCGGTCGATGGTGACGCTGCCTTCGTAGTGGATGTCGGCATCTGTCACCACTGCCCGGTGTATCTTGCACTTCAGCATGAACCGTGAAATCTGCATGTAGTCACTCGACCTCGAACACCATGTTGTCGATCAGACGCGCCTTTCCGACGCGCGCGGCCACCGCGATGAGGACCTCTCCGTGGAGTTCCTCNAGCGGNTGCAGATAGATAGTATCACAGATGGCTATATACTCAAGATTGATNGAAGGCAAGGCATCGAAGAGGCCTTGCATAGCTTCAGATACCACCGCGGCGTCCCTCTCTCCGGCTTCGATCATCCCGGCGGCGGTGCGCAGCGCCCTCGAGAGAACGAGCGCGTCGGCCCGGTCCCGCTCGGTCAGGTAGGTGTTGCGGCTGCTCATGGCCAGGCCGTCCTGCTCGCGGACCGTTCCGACTGCGACCACCTTCACGGCGAANTCCAGGTCGGCGGCCATCCTCNTTATCACCGCCAGCTGCTGGGCGTCCTTCTGGCCGAAGTAGGCTCTCTGCGCGGGCACGATGTTGAACAGCTTGGCCACCACGGTGGCGACACCGCGGAAGTGGCCCGGTCGNATGGCGCCGCAGAGGATGTCGGAGAGACCCTCGACCTCGACCTGCGTGGAGAATCCCTCGGGGTACATCTCGNCCGGCTCGGGGTTGAAGATGTAGTCCACTCCCACGCTCTNGGCCATGCCGCGGTCCCGCTCGAAGTCNCGGGGGTAAGCCTCCAGGTCCTCCCCCGGGCCGAACTGAGTCGGGTTGACGAACAGCGAGACCACCACCAGNTCGCACTCGGCGCGGGCGCGCCGCATCAGCTCGAGGTGTCCCTCGTGGAAGTAGCCCATCGTGGGGACCAGGCCGACGGTGCGGCCGGCGGCGAAGGCCTCCTGGACTATCCGGCGTATCCGCGCTTTCTCTTTTACAACTTCCATCTCATCTCCCGGCATAGGTTGCCCCCACGCGTGGCGCCGCCGGTGCCCTCAGTCTTCAGCAAGCAGGCGCCGCATGCGCTCGACCTTCGCCGCCGCCAGCACGCCCTGCTCCTCCACCAGTGTGAGGCCCCAACCGGAGACGACGCGGTACATGCGCGCCAGCTGCGGGTCCAGGGACGCCAGAGCCTCGATGTGCGCCTTCAGCGTCTCCTCGTCGCCCCGGGCAAGCGGCCCCGTCAGCGCGGCGGCCGGGCCCAGCCTGGAGACGTTCTCCACCGTCGCGGCGGCAAGCGGGGTGAACGCCCGGGCGCACTCCTCGTCGCTGAAGCCGAGCCTCCTGGAGATAACAAACGCGCCGTACTCTACCATGGCGAGCAGGTTGCAGGCCACGGCGGCGGCGGCGTGGTAGAGGACCTTGTCCGCGTCGGCTACCAGCATCATGCGGCCGTCGAGCGCCTCCACCAGCCCGCGGGCCCAATCCACCAGCGCGGGCTCGCAGGTCACGCCGAACGTGCTTCCCGGCAAAGACCTCTCCGCCCCTTCCAGATCGGCGAACGTCTGCATGGGGTGGATGGACAGGACGTCCGCGCCTGCCGCTCGCGCCGGCTCGAGCGCGCCAAGCGAGAGCGCGCCGCTCATGTGTATGACCTTCTTGCCCGCCAGCGGCACCGCCTGAGCCAGCTGCGCGCAGGTGTCGGCTATCGCGCCGTCAGGAGTGGTGATGATGATGACCTGCGCTCGCCCGGCCGCCTCCGCATCAGAAGATTGAGGCACCGCGCCGGAGAGCCTGGCGGCCCGTTCGCGCGCCTCCGCCGAACGGTCGGCCACCGCCACTACGGCATAGCCGCCCCGGGACAGCAGGTGGGCCATCGCGGTCCCCACCCTGCCGGTGCCGATGACGGCCACGGTCTGCCGTTCTTCTCTCTGGCCAGCCAAGCTTGTCTCCTAGAGGTCGCCCGTGCGCCAGGTCGCCTGCTCGTCCCCCAGCGCGTCCAGCACGGAGCGCAGTGGCGTGCCGTCGGGGAGCTTCGCCTCAGGCGCGATCTCGAGCAGCGGCTCGAGCACGAAGCGCCTCTCGGTGAGCCGGGGGTGCGGGAGCGTCAGGTCGGGATCGTCCTGGGCGACGTCCGCGAACAAGAGGATGTCGAGGTCGAGCGTGCGCGGGCCCCAGCGAGTGATCCGCTGCCTGCCCCTCGTGATCTCTATATCGTGGAGGAAGCTCAGCAGCTTGTAGGGGTCCAGCGTCGTCTCTATCGCCACCACGGCATTGAGGAAGTCGGGCTGGTCGGTCATTCCCACCGGCTCCGAGCCGTAAACCCCTGACCTGGCGATCAGGACCATCTCCGGCAGGGCGGCCGAGAGGGACATGGCCGCGGCCTTCAGATTCTCCAGCCTGTCGCCCACGTTCGAACCCATCCCGATGTACGCGCGGCTCACTGCGACTCCTTTGCCGGGCTGTCCATCGTCACGGTCACCGACACGTTGGCGACCGGGACCGGCATGGGCGCCTCCGGCTTGGAGACGGTGACGCTCGCCCTGGCGATCAGCGGGTCCCTCAGAAGCACCTCCGCTATCTCCCGCGCGACTGTCTCGATCAGGTCGTGCTCAGTGGAGGTCGCGACGCGCGAGGCCTCTGTGGCCACCCGGGCGTAATCCACTGTCGCAGCCAGGTCGTCGCCCTGTGGGGGGGAGAACATCTCCAGCTTGATATCGATGATGAACCTCTGCCCCTGCTCCTTCTCGCTCGCGAGCACCCCGTGGTGCGCGAACACCTCGAGCCCGGTCACCTCGAGGATGCAGGAGCCGNGCGCCGCCATCACTGCGGCCTCTCCTTGCCCGCGATGGCGTCAGCCACCTTCACCACCTCGAGCATCTCGGCAACGTCGTGGACCCTCACGACGTCCACTCCGCGGGCGATCGAGAACGCCACGCTGGCGGCCGTCCCCATCATCCGCTCGGTCACCACCCGGCCCGTCACCGAGCCGATGAACCTCTTGCGCGAGGTGCCCAGCACCAGCGGATAGCCCAGGCTGGCAAACTCGNCGAGCCTCCGTATGATCTCGAGGTTGTGTTCCACGGTCTTGCCGAACCCTANGCCCGGGTCGATGAGCACCCGCTCCGGCGAGATGCCCTGGCCGGCGGCGTACTGAGCCCGCTCGATCAGGAACTCNGAGATGTCGGCGACGACATCGCCGTAGGTCGGGTTCTCCTGCATGTCGCGGGGCATGCCCTGCATGTGCATCAGGATGACCGGGGCCTCTCGCTCCGCCACCAGGGAAGCCATCCTATCGTCGAGCCGCAGCGCGCTCACGTCGTTCACCATGCAGGCGCCCGCGTCCAGCGCCTTGGCCGCTATCTCGGACTTGTAGGTGTCTATCGAGATCGGTATGCGCGCCTCGGAAGCGATCGCCTCGATCAGCGGGATGGTGCGCCGCTCCTCCTCGGAGAGGCTGACAGCCTCCGCCCCCGGCCTGGTCGATTCGCCTCCGATGTCGATGATGTCGACGCCCGCGGCGACCATCTCGAGCGCGCGCAGCCTGGCGGCCTCGAAGCTCATGAACTCGCCGCCGTCGGAGAAAGAGTCGGGGGTGACGTTGACGATCCCCATCACCAGGGTGCGCCCGCCAAGGGGAAGCTGGTAGTCGCCGGCGCGCAGCGTTCTCGTCCCCGCGGCGCCGGGCAGACCGCCTGCCACGAACTGCTTGAGCTCCGCTGCCAGCGCCTTGCAGCCGAAGGGCTGAGCCGCCAGGCTCTTGGCGGCATCGGCGAGCTGCCTCTCGGTGCCGATCAGGATGACGTCGACCAGCTCCTTGCCGTCGANGAGGAAGACGTTGCGGGGGGTCGCGCAGTCTCCGCCCTTGGAGAGCATTATCTGCTTGATTATGTGGGAGGCCCTGGCCTGGACCTTGGATACCGCCACCGAAGCGCAGACCATCTTGTGCGACATTATCGCCGCCCCGCCCGGGTCGGTGCCCAGCTCGTCCAGGATGCGGCGGGCATCGTCGGCGCCCTGGACCCTCACCAGCCGCAGGTTGTGCCTCGCGGTGGCGGCGCTCGGACTCATGCTAGTACTCTGTGCCATAGATACCCCGGCATTCCACGCCTTAGCCGCGCCGGTGCGTCAGGCCGCGGACGGTGCGCTCAAGCTCTCCTGCCCATCAGGGACATCGCCTCGGCGCGCGCGGCCGCGCTCTTGTAGAAGAGCCCCCTGACGGCCGAGGTCACCGTTACGGTCCCTGGTTTCTTCACGCCTCTCATAGACATGCACAGGTGCTCGGCCTCGATGACGACCAGGACGCCCTGCGCGTCGAGCCCGGCCATCAAGGTGTCGGCGACCTGCGTGGTCAATCGCTCCTGCACCTGCAGCCGCTTCGAGAGGATGTCCACCACCCTGGCCAGCTTGCTGATACCGGTGATCTGTCCGCTGGTACCGGGCACGTAGGCGACATGGGCCTTCCCGATGAACGGCATCAGGTGGTGCTCGCAGACCGAGTAGAGGGGGATGTCCTTCACCAGGATCATCTCCTCGTGCTCCTCGGCGAACTGGGCCTGCAGCACCGTGGCGGGGTCGGCGCCAAGCCCACTGAATATCTCCTCGTACATGTTGGCGACGCGGCTGGGGGTGAGGCGCAGCCCCTCGCGGTCGGGGTCCTCGCCTATCCCCTCAAGTATCATGCGAATCGCGGACTCGATCTTCTCGCGGTCCAACTCGATGCCTCCTCAGCGGTGGGTGAATTCCCTGCGTGCACTTTTTAGCAGAAGTGGTGCGGCCGGTCAAAGTGGGATGCCGTCCGGATGAGCCGGCTATTCGGGAAGGACCTCCGGCTTGGTCGCGGCGGTCGCCGGCGGCTTGACTACTTTCTTGCCTCGGAGTTTCCTGCGCTCGGTCTCCTCCTTGGCCTCCACCGCCGCCACGCGGGCATCCTCTATCTTCTTCTCCTCGAGGAACTTCTCGTAGACCTCCTTGGGGTCGCCTTCGAGAAGTTTGAAGAGCTCTTCCTTGCCTATGGTCTCCTTGTCGACCAGTATCTTGGCGATGGTGTCGAGCCTGTCCCTCTGATCCGTCAGGATGCGGGTGGCCTCCTTGTGGGCCTCGTCCACCAGTCGCCTGACCTCCTGGTCGATCTGGAACGCGACCTCGTCCGAGTAGTTCGGCTCGGCCGTGAAGTCCCGGCCCAGGAACACCTGCTCCTGCTTGTGACCCAGGGTGACCGGGCCGAGCTTGTCGCTCATGCCGAACTCCATGGTCATCTGTCGGGCCACCTTGGTGGCCTTTTCGATGTCGTTCTGGTCGCCCGTTGTTATCTCGCTGAACACCAGTTCCTCGGCGGTGCGCCCCCCGAGCAGCATGGCGAGCTGGTCGATCAGCTCAGACCTGGTGACCAGGTACTTGTCCTCGGTCGGCAGGGTGAGCGTGTATCCTAGCGCGCGCCCGCGCGGGATGATCGAGATCTTGTGGACAGGGTCGGCATTGGGAAGCGAGTGCGCCAGCAGGGCGTGGCCGGTCTCGTGGTACGCGATGATCGCCTTCTCGCGCTCGCTGATGAGGCGCGTCTTCTTCTCCGGGCCGGCGACCACGCGGTCGATGGCTTCCTCGAGCTCGATCATATCGATCGTCTTCTTGCCGTGTCGCGCCGAGAGGAGGGCCGCCTCGTTCACCATGTTGGCGAGGTCGGCACCAGTGAAGCCGGGCGTCCTCCGCGCCAGCACGTCGATGTCGATGCCCGCCGCGAGCGGCTTGCCCTTGGTGTGAACCCTGAGGATCGCTCGCCGTCCCTCCAGGTCCGGCCTGTCCACCACGACCTGCCTGTCGAACCTGCCCGGCCTGAGCAGCGCCGGGTCGAGGATGTCGGGGCGGTTGGTCGCGGCGATGAGGATTACGCCCGACTTGACGTCGAAGCCGTCCATCTCGACCAACAACTGGTTGAGGGTCTGCTCGCGCTCGTCGTGCCCGCCGCCCAGTCCTGCGCCGCGCTGGCGCCCGACGGCGTCGATCTCGTCCATGAATATGATGCACGGCGCGTTGGTCTTGGCCTGCTCGAACAGGTCGCGCACGCGGGCCGCGCCCACGCCGACGAACATCTCGACGAAGTCTGAGCCCGATATGCTGAAGAAGGGGACTCCGGCCTCGCCCGCGATGGCCCTGGCGAGCAGGGTCTTGCCNGAGCCGGGGGGACCGTACAACAGGACCCCCTTGGGTATCTTGGCGCCCAGGGCCTGGAACTTGGCCGGGTTCTCGAGGAACTCCTTGATCTCCATGAGCTCCTCGACGGCTTCATCGACCCCCGCCACATCCTCGAAGGTCACCTTGGGCATGTCCTTGGTTATCTGTCGGGCCCGGCTCTTGCCGAATGACATCACCCGGTTCCCGCCCCCCTGCATCTGCTGCATGAAGAACAGGATCAGCCCTACCATCAACAGCAGCGGAAGCACCTGTATGATGATGGCGAGGATGCTGGTGCTCGTCTGCGGGTTCACGTCTATGGTGATGTTCTTGCCGACCAGCGCCTTGGCTATGTCGTAGTTGGGCGGAAAGGCCGTTTTGAACTGCTCTTTGTTNTTGAGCTCGTACTGGAGTGTCTGGTCCTTGTTGAANACTGTCACCGACGCCACCTGGTTGCGGTCGACCTGGCTCAGGAAATCGGTGAAGCTCACCTGCTTGGGCGGCTGGCGCCACGGCGGGTTGACTACCAGCATTATCACCAGGAACAGTATGACCAGCCAGAAAATGATGGTCTTGGCGTACTTCCTCACTCGCTGTTTCCCCGTTCAGTAAAATAGCCGACAGACAAGAGGTCGGCTACCCCGATGGATTGCACTTAACGTCAATATTCTAACATATTCTGGCCACTCCTTCGGTCAGGCAGCCATGCGATGCCTCAAGGTGGGGACAGGTACTTTCCACTTTCTTTTCTACTCCCGTACACAGCAACAGACGAGGACGGGTGCTTTCTACTTCTTTTTCTACCGGATGGTCTCTTCGTCGATCAACGAATAGAAAAGAAGTAGAAAGTACCTGTCCCCACGTGTCATTGAAAGTAGAAAAAAAAGTGGAAAGTACCTGTCCCCAATCCTACTTCTTGAGCCGGGCGATGTA
>JGI24134J36421_10000804_pt1 | contig 10179 bp, 9 predicted proteins | sample BarGraNGADG00312_FD_36421 | JGI IMG/M metagenome (IMG submission 36421) | reverse complement strand
CCAGGAGTGGCCGAGAAGCGTGACGTCCGCAAGTCGGAGGGCACGGCGCACCTCGTTGTAGAACCGCGCCACGCCCTTGGCTCCGTACTCCCGCATGTCCCGGGGCAGTGTCGTGCCGCCGGTGCCGGGCGCGTCGACGAGGTAGCAGCGGAAGCGGTCGGCGAGCACCTCGCAGTCGCCGCGGCCGAGGGCTGCGTTGAATCCGGGTCCGCCTTCGACCCAGATCGCCGGGTCACCCTCGCCGACGATCTCGTAGATGGCTTGACGGCCACCACTCAAGGCGACGATCTCAGCGTCCATCTGGCACCCCTGTCAGCCGGAAGTCCGGCCAATGCGGACCGCGAAGTTCTCCTCGAGATCGACTTAGCCGACCGGGTCGTACTGCAGAGCGAACTGGGTGATCCTGTTCGCGGACTGGACGTAGGGACGAACGCGACCGTGGGTGAGATTCTTGTCTCCCGTGACACCCTCGTCGCTGCTGGAACGCCAGCGGATCGCCACCTTTCGCCGGCAGGGCTATGGGGTACGCGAGATCGCCGGGCGGATCGGCAGGTACCTGGCCTCGTCGAGGACCTGCTTCATTGTCGGGCTCGGTCTTCGATCGACGTCAGCACACGGTCTCTCTCTTGCCCGATGCCGCAGCCCTGAAGAGGGCATCGACGGCTCTCGCCTGACGCAGAGCGTCATCACGGCCGAGCAGATGATGAGTTTCTCGTCGAACGGCCTTTCCGAACTCTTCCAGCTCGAGCTGATAGGAGTTGGCCTGAGGCACGGGCACGCGTATTGCTGGCTTTCCTTGCGGGACCACCGTGAGGCCTGGTTCGAGGCAGTGCCATGGATCGGACACGTGGAGGGTGCCTTTGGAGCCGACCACCTCGAGGTGGCTCCTATCAGGGAGGTTGACGCCGCAATCGAAGTGCGCCAGAGCCCCCGAACCGAGCTCCATGGTAGCGGCGAAGGAGACATCGACCCCTGTGGGTCCGAGCACCTGGTGCGCCGCCACGGTTCGGGGTTCACCTGCGAGCAGGCGAGCCGCGCTGATGCAGTAGACGCCGACGTCGAGCAGCGACCCACCGTCCAGTGAAGAGTCGAGACGCACATCACCGGGTGCGTCCATCGGCCACGTGAAAGACGAGGCAACCAGCCGAACGTCTCCGATCAAACCTACGTCGCGGACGATCCGCGCGAGCTCTCTGATCTGCGGATGGTAGCGATACATGAAGCCCTCACTGAGGACGAGCCCGCGCGCGTCCGCTTCAGCGAACGCTTCTTCGACGTCTGCCGGCCGGCGGCTGTACGGCTTCTCGCACAGGACGTGCTTGCCGGCCTGCAACGCCCGAAGGGTCCAAGGATGGTGCAGGCCATTCGGCAAGGGGACATAGACGGCATCGACAGCATCGTCGCAGAGGAGATCGTCATAGCTGCCGTACGCCCGTCCGATCCCCCATCTCGCCGCGAACGCTTCGGCGCGACGTGCGTCGCGGCTCGCGATGGCGACGACCTCGACATCCGAGGACCGGGCGGCCCCTGGCAACATCTTTTCGTTGATGAGCGCCGTCGAGAGCACTCCCCAGTGCAACGGTTCACTCATGTTGACCGGCCTCCCTACGCGAGAATGGCGTCAACGCGCGTCGCGGAGCGCGGCGACGGCGAGCGCGATCACGACGATCACGACGACGACGATGAGGGCGAGCGTCACCCAGCCGCCGCCTGAACCCCAATGTCCGTTACCATCCCACATCATCGCCGGGAACCACCTGTCTCAGCTTGCGGACCTCGTAGTGCAGTTCAGCATGCCCGAGGACTCAGGATGCGAAGCCGTTACGACCCCGGCCGGAGGGTGGAAGCCCCCGGCCGGGGTCGCTTGTGTTGCGCCAGCTCGTGCGGGTCAGGACGCCGCGTCTAGGAGCCGAACCCGACCCACACGCCGCCGATGGCGTGGGGTACAAACACTCGATCATGCCGCGCTCTTGTACTCGTGGATGAGTCCACCGAGAAGATCTCGCCGCTGGATGCCCGGCACGCTGTCGACCTCTTCGACCGGCGCAGCACTTTCGGGAGCCACGAGCTGCAGTCCTCGACGCGGTCGCTTCTGGTTGTAGTGCTCCACGTAGATCCGAAGAACCCGATTCAGGTGCCGGAGGCCAAGGATCAGCAGCCAGTCTAAGCAGTCTGCGCGACGCGTTCTTACCCAGCGCTCGGCGAACGCGTTCGCGTTCGGTGCCCTGATCGGCGTGCAGATCACCCGAGTCCCTGCGGTTGCGAGGACTCCATCGAAGGAGTGGGAGAACTTGGCGTCGCGGTCGCGGATGAGGAACTTGATCCTCGCGCCCTCATCGGAAAGGCTCATGGCAAGGTTTCGCGCCTGCTGGGTGACAAAGACCGCGTCCGGGTTGCCCGTTGAGACAGTGACGCGCACGCGGCGAGTCCCGATCTCGATGAAGAACAGCACGTAGAGCGTCTTGAGAAGCGCCGTCTCGACCGTGAAGGAATCGCAGGCGATGATTCCTGGAGCCTGCGCCTTTAAGAATCGGCTCCACGTCGGGCACGCACGGCCGGTCAGGCGCTGGCAGTGCTCGCGATGATGGTCCGGAGGGACATGATGGAGTAGTTGTACCCGACGCGCTCGCGGAGGGCCTCGGAGGGCTGGCGTAATGGCGGTCGAACCCGATGGCCAGTATCCGTTCCGTTCGCCCTTCGTAGCGCGACCAAGGATTCTCTAGTATCTGCGACGACTGCCAGATCTCTAACTTCCGGGAGGCATCACGGAAATCCATCTTGAGTGTGGGGTCTTCGCATAGATCGGACATATCTTAGGGCTTTGATTCCAATTGCTGAAGATCAATGCGTGCCCAATTCGAGGAAGGCATATGCAATGGCAATAGAAATACACACGCCGGAATATGTGACGGACTGGGCCACTGGGGCAGTCAGGGGCTCTGACGTCGTGGGAGCTGAACGTCGAATCGCCGACCTCGATGGGGTCTTCGCTGACGCTGAGGCCTTCGCCCAACTGGCCGCGGACCGTTTGGTGTATCGAACCGACTGCGTGTTTCCGGTCCCTGAGGGAACCGAGGGTGGATTGTTCTGGGGTACGACTTTCATCCAGCCGGGAATGGTTGGGGAGGAGTACTTCATGACGAAGGGGCATTTCCACGCCAAGGGCGACCGCATGGAGGCCTACTTCACGTTCGCGGGCACCGGGTTGCTGCTGCTTATGGATACCGACCGTCACTGTTGGGCTGAGGAGATGACACCGGGATCAACACACCTGATCCCGGCCTACACGGCCCACCGCACCCTGAACACAGGCGACGATGTGTTGTCGTTCGGCGCCTGCTGGCCCAGTGACGCCGGGCACGATTACGGAAGCATCGCAGACGCCGGATTCTCGGCGCGAGTGATGCGGGTCGATGGCGCACCGCAGGTGGTTTCGGTATGAGTCGGCTCTGTGTCGGCATCGATCTCGGCGGCACTCGGATCAAAGCGGGTGTTGTCGAGAACGGTCAAGTGACTGGGCGGTCGGTACTTCCGTCCGACTCTGCGGCAGGACTGGGGCCGAAGTTGCCTGCGCTGAGCGAGCTGATCGACGGGCTCGTGGGCGAGCGGACCGTGGATTCCATCGGTATGGCGATGCCGGGGATTGTGGACCGTCGGTCCCGGCGGTTGACCGCGATCAACGCCAAATGGTCGGATGCGACGGATATCGATTTTTCGGCGTGGGCAGCGGCGGGCTGGGGTGCTTCGCTGGTGCTGGAGAACGACGCGGTGGCGGCTTTGGCCGGCGAATGGCGCTTCGGCGCGGGCGCCGGGGCCGACGGCGTGGTCATGATGACGCTGGGCACGGGGATTGGGGTCGCGGCTGTTGTGGACGGGCGTTTGTTGCACGGCAGCCACGGCCAGGCTGCGATCGGCGGGCACCTGACCGTCGTCGTCGGCGGGCGCCCCTGCACTTGCGGCAATCGCGGCTGCGCTGAGGCCGAGGCCTCTACCTCGGTGCTGCCGGAACTTGCCCGAAGCGATCTACGGTTCTCGACCAGCGCGCTTTCATCCTGCGAAGCCATCGACTACTCCAATGTCTTCCTCCTGGCCGGAACCGATTCCCTTTGCCGCGACCTGCGTGACCGCGCACTTGCGGTGTGGTCGGCGTTGGCGGTCTCGCTGGTCCACGCATACGACCCGGAAATACTGATCGTCGGCGGGGGCATCTCGGCTGCGGGCGACGACCTTTTCGGCCCGTTGGCCGACTACCTCCGGCGTTACGCATGGACACCGTGGGGGAGCGTGCGACTTCGCCCCAGCGAATGCGGGGAGGACGCAGCGGTGCTCGGACTCGCTGCGATCGCACCGGGGGAAACGAGTGTGCGGTCGAACAAACTCGGCGCGGAATGTGGCACCGTCGCCGCGAGTGAAACAATCAAGGCATGAACTTCGACCCCGGGTTTGACATAAGGCCAACGGTGGATCCCATGGGATTCGCATACGGTCCCGGTGTGTTCGGTCCGGAGCCGGAGTTGCGCCACTTGGACGCCATCCGGCGCAGCCTTCTAGACCCGGCCTGCGACGGCCCCGATCCGGTGTATGCGATCGCCATGGACGTTGGAACTGACGACGTACGAGACGACCTGGTCAAACGTAACTTGTTGTACGGCGCGGTGATCTACGCGGCCGGCAGTCTGGGCGATGAGCCGGTGCGGTCCCAGGGGCATGTGCACGCGGTATCCGAGTCGTGCGGTGCGAGCACTGCGGAATTGTACGAGATCTGGTCGGGCCGGGCCGTGATCCTGATGCAGGAGTCCGACTCTGACGATCCCGGGCGCTGCTTCGCGGTGGAAGCGGGTACCGGAGAACTGGTTGTCGTGCCGCCGGGTTGGGCGCACGCCACTATCAGCGCCGACCGCACGCAGCCGCTGACATTCGGAGCGTGGTGCGTGCGCGACTACAGGTTCGACTACACCGGCGTTCGAGCCCACGGCGGGCTGGCGTGGTTCGCCCGGCTCGCTATCGGCACGGATATCGACTGGCAGCCCAATCCGGCCTACCCCGTCAGACGGGACCTGGATATTCACCGGGCGCGTGACTACGCCGACCTCGGCTTGGAGTCGGGGGTGGCAGTCTACACCCAATACCTCAAGGATCCCGAGCGAGTGATGTGGGTGCCCCAGCCAAACCTTCGGTCCTGGGCGGGTTTCGTCCCGTAGCACAGGCTCGCACCCGGATTCCGCACGGCACGGTCGTCCAACGGGTACGCGGCGCCTGGTCGCGTGTTGGGGCATCGTCGCGGATCATGGGCGCGTCAGTAGGTTCCTACTTCCATTCGGGGCTGGCCCTGTTCCCATCCGCCCAGAACCCATCTGGCGAGGTCGGCCGGACAGCTGCGCCGCCTGACAGCCGCTTCCTGCCCGAACTGTACAAGCGGTCAGCGGCGACGGCGGGCGCTGGCTGGGTTCGCCTGCGGTCGGTGATCCCCGGCACTGGATGCCAACATGAGGTCGGTCGGGTATGGCGCACAATCGGATCTGAGCGTGGTTTGGGGCCGCGGCGGCGGGAGGGCCCCCTGACAACGTGCCCGTAGGAGTTTGCCGAGACGGTCGTCGCCGACGAGAAGGGGCTCGTCCCCACCCCTGGCAGGTCACCAGCCGTCGAGTTCCCCAACAGTGAGCACGGGCGTGCTCACCAATGCGGCAGGTCGCCGGGGCCGGGCACCAGGGACCATCAATGCCTGTTGTACGCGACCGCGACCGTTCCTGTTGAGGCGATGTCGAAAGGCCCATCGGTATGGGGGATGAACGCCGCCTGCCCGCGTTCCAGGTCCACCCGTTCGGCCTGACGTGTCAACGTCGTTCGCCCGGCACAGCAGACAGCAATCCGGGCGCCCGTGGGCGGGCCTTCGACAGTGGTGCCCGCTCCGTCGTCGGGGCCTGATCTGGGCGTATAGGTCCACAGCGCGAAGTCCGGAACCGGTGGGATATAGCTAGAAGTGTCGCCGACATGAGTCGGATGCAACAGTCGTGGGGCTCCTGGAACGAAACTGACCAGGCGCAACACTTCATTCACGTCTACGTGCTTGGAGGTTAGGCCAGCGCGCAGAACATTGTCAGAGGTAGCCATGAGCTCAACTCCGAGACCGCGGACGTAAGAGTGGAGCATGCCGGCCCCGATAAAGACTGCTTCGCCAGGTTGGATTCGCAAGTAGTCGAGGAGCAATGACGCGACCGTTCCCGTGTCATTCGGATAGTGCTCCGCAAGCTCGCACAAGAGGAGATACTCCGGTCGCTGCTCACTTCGCGCCTGCGCGCTGCTCACCACCGCTTGCGTCACGGACCGCTGGTGGCCAGCATCCGCGGTCAACAGCTCGGTCAGGGCGGACCGAAGTGCATCTGCGGGGCCTGGGCGGTCGAGGCGCTCGAGGATCGGGTCGAGCCCGTCGACGTGCAGGCCCTCCAGAAGCTCCCGGATGACATTGACCGGCCGAAAGCCGCACATCATCTCGAACGGGGTCAACGCATAGAGCATCTCTGGCTTATGTGCGCTGTCCCGGTAGTTGCGAGTCGGGTCGGTCGGCCTGATTCCGGCTGCCGCCTCTCGTCGGTAGCCCTCTTCCGCCTGCTCGAGGGTTGGGTGGACCTGTAAGGAGAGCGGCGTGTCTGCAGCAAGGAACTTCATCATGAAAGGGAGGTGTGGCCCGAACCTCTTCATGGTCTCGTCGCCCAATGTCTGCTCAGGACCGCGCCTGATGAAATCGTTCAGGCTGACGTCATGGCCACCGATTTCGATGGAGGAGGGAGCCGCGGTGTGTGCCCCCATCCAGATTTCGGCGACGGGGCGCCCGTCCGGACGGATGCCCATCAACGCCGGGAGGAGATCGACGGATCCCCATGCGTAGTTCATCCAGGGGTTCGTGAGTCTGTACACGGTCAGTTCTCCCGACCCATCAGGGCGAGCACGACTTCGCGCACCCGCTTCATTGTGTCCTCGTCCTCATCTTCACCACTGAGCCCGCACGAGCGGCTCGGTGTTGACGCAGCGTTGCTCTGCTCGCCATTCAGTCGTCGCTCGTGAGCGTGCCGCGGACATACGCCTTGACCGTGGCAAAGCGCTCGCTCCGTGAGGCCGTCGTGCGACGGATCACGTACGGCCCGACGTCTGCAGGCACGATGAAGGTCTCGGCGTAGTGAATGGGGTACGGGGCGAAGGCGTCCGTCGGGCTCACGATCTCGACCTCGTCGCCTTCGACCAGGTTGAGGACATTGACGGTCCCTTCCGTGTCGTGTTGAGACTCTGTGTGAAACCAGTGCCGCCGCACTTCGATGAACTCCAGCTCGTGCAGGCCAGTGCGCTCCTCGCGCACGTCGGCATCTTCGGAGACGACGGTTACTTGGTCGACGAGGTGCTCGTTCACCCACTCGGTGTTCCTGTCCCACTGGATGTTCTGTTCCCCGTGCTCAAGGTTGATGGGTCGGGGAATGCCGTCGATGCCAACCCGGCCCCAGTCCCAGAGTTTGAAGGTGAAGATGAACGGCGTAGCGGAGATCTCCAGAACCATCGAGTTGGCCCCTGAGCAGTGCACCGTTCCTGCCGGGATAGCGAAATGGTCGTGCTTCTTGGTGGGAAGCATGTTGACGAAGTCTTCGGCGGGGAATGGATGCTTTCCGTCCGCTGCCTCGTGAAGCGACCTCATCATCTTGTCGGGGTCGATGCCGGTCTTCAACCCCAGATAGACAACGGCGTCGTCATCGCAGTCGAGAAGGTAGTAGCTCTCGTCCTGCGTGTAGTGCATGCCGAATCTGTCCTGGATGTAGTCCGTCAACGGGTGGACCTGCAGCGAGAGTTCGCCGCCGCCCATTGTGTCCAGGAAGTCGAAGCGAACTGGGAACTCCGCGCCGAAGCGGGCGAACGTCTTCGCGCCAAGTAGTTGGCGTGGTTGCATGAGCACGAGATCCATGGCCGGAACCTCGATGAGATGACCGTTGTCGGCCTCTAATAGGAGGGAGTCTTCTTCTGGAACACAGTCGAAGCACCAGGCGTAGTTCGCCGCGGAGCGGTCCAGGTCAAGCGCGTCCTTCATCCACTGGCCGCCCCAGACGCCGGGATCGAAGAACGGCACGACGCGAAAGGGTGCGGAAGTGGCCATAGCCATGGCAGCCCGGAACGCTTCGCCTGTGATGAGGCTCGCCTTGATGCTGCTGTTGGTGTCGAGAAGGAAGTCGATCCGCTCGAAGAGCGTGCGCTTGTGTCTGTCGGCGACTCGCCACTCGACGAAGAACCCCCGCTTGTATTTGCGCAGGTTGTCCTCGTCGCCGTTGTCGCAACGCCAATTGGGTGCGCCGGCCCTCTGTCGTCGCTGGATCTCCCAGCGCGCCAGGTCAGCGAGCACCAAAGCGTGGCTCGTGATGGGTACTAGCGCCGCACCCCAACCCACGACCACCGTGGGACGCGCCGCGGATCCAATGCCCTCGGCGAGCGCAGCGAGGTGGGCGGAGTCATAGAACTCGTCGAGGGTGAAATGACTCATGACTCCGAAGACGCGGTCGTCNGTCAGGTTCCGGCCGATCAGCGCGTCGATCTCCGCGATCGGGAGAGCAGCCGCGTCCTCGACGTTGAGGACCGCATACTCGGGCAGATGTGCGCAGATCTCGTCGATCAGCGCGGGAACATCGACGCCCGGATACGTGTCGACAATGACGACCGGGGGGTGCTCTCGGCTCGCCCGTCTGGCGACCAGGTCGATCTCCTGCCACGCCTCGCCGCCGCTCCAGGCTGAGCTACCCGCTGGCAGTTGGATGCTCGGCTGCTTGTCGTAGCTGCCGGCGGCCGCCGCCACTGCCCAGCGGGCGGCGGCGGCCGACTCCGCCGAGGCATCCGACTCCAGGACTGTCNCCGGCACGCGCAGCTGTGATGTGGTCACGTCNTCCATCTCGTCGCGGTCAAGCATACACACGACTGACGGCCGGCCACAGGTTCGCGTGCGGCCGGTTGAGCGCGAGCGAGCAGGGAGACGCGATTTCGCTCGAAATCGCTGGTGGGCGCACCTGGATTCGAACCTGGGACTGAACCGCCCCAGGTTCAGTGGAGACTCGGCTGCTTGAGTGCGTCCTTCTCCCGTGGAGCAGCTTGGAAGTGGAGCTGGAATTGACCCGGCTGAGTGGACAGCGGGCACCGGGAGTCGGCGTCACAGGCTACGAAGTCATGCCTGCGTCCCACCGACGCACAGTCTGCAGGCGCTTCCCGGGGGAAGCCGACACGCCGCCGACCGGACACCTCCGCATGCGGCCGACGTGCTGTCGCCAGCACTGGATCAACGAACGGGGGGTCAGGCCCCACGCGCGTGGGGGCCTCAACGCATTCACCGCGTAGGTGATCTGCAGGCACGGATCCACCCTACGCGCGTGGGGACCTCGCCTTCTGCCCCTTCTTCCCCGTCGCGCACTGGCTAATCCTCGTCGCCGCTCAACACGTTCAGCAACGCGGGAGAGGGGAACAAAGGACGGGTACGACACGATCCCACGAACGCCGCATTCGAGAACGGAGAGACCTCCGATGACCGACGATCCCTACGACAGAGTCCCGCAGGTGCCCACCTTCCGAATCACCAGCGAGGACGTGCTCGACGGCCAGCCCCTACCCCGACGGAACGCGAGCGAGACCGCGGGGGGCGAGAACCTCTCGCCGCAGCTCTCCTGGCAGGGCTTCCCGCCGCAGACGCGCAGCTTCGTCGTGACGATGTACGACGCCGATGCACCGACGCCCAGCGGCTTCTGGCACTGGGCCGTCGCCGACATCCCGGGCGGCGTGGGGACGCTGCCCGCCGGCGACGTGGAATCGCTCGGGCTGGACGAGGGCGCCAGCCCGGCCTGCTTGAGCTTCGCTCTGATCGGCCACACGCTTGCCCGCGCCATCATCGTGCCTTGGTTCGAGGCGGCGGCAGCTGCGCAGGCCGCCTGACCGCCTGTCGGCCCGGCAGGATGCGGACCAGCCACTCGCAAGCGCTGAACGCCACGTTGGGCAGACCCACGAGAGAGCCCAAGGCGAACACGCCGAGCAGCGCCGCGGCGCGCAAGGCGCCCGCGGCAAGGCCGGTGGGACTGCGGCCGTTCCCCTCTTCATGACGACAGCATCTACCCGTCGTCGCATGCTGTGAACGTAGTGCGTGCGGCCTTGTGTCGCCGGGCCACAACG
>JGI24134J36421_10000801_pt1 | contig 10200 bp, 5 predicted proteins | sample BarGraNGADG00312_FD_36421 | JGI IMG/M metagenome (IMG submission 36421) | reverse complement strand
TGTATGAGGATGCCGGCGGCAATGCTGATACCGAGCAGCCAGGCAATGACCTTCAGCGTATTTCTTGTATCATGGTTCTCACGAAAGAGAACAACAAGTCCCAGCCCACCCGCAGCCCCCAGACCAGCAACGGTCGATCCAAAGCTGATGGTGCCTGCGATGTACAATTCGGTGATCGCCACGCTCGCAGCACAATTCGGTATGAGCCCTATGAGTGCTGTCAGAACAGGCTGGAAGATCGTGTGATTCAAGAACAGGCGCGACAGGTTTTCCTGCCCGACGCGATTGATAAGCAGCCCAATGACAAGTGATGTCACCAGAACAAACAGGATAATCTGAGCCGTCCGCTTCGTCGCAGACCACAGGATTTCCTTCCAGTCAATGCTGCCGTTCTCCTCGCACCTGCATGATGCGCGAGTACCGTCGCAGGAACAGCTCTGCTCACCAATCCTCACTGCTTCCCGCTGAGCTTTCTGGCGATCCCGGCATTCCTGCATACGTCTGCGATTTTCGGTGCGCATCAGTGCGTCAACAAGATATCCTCCTGCGACAGCGAGCAGAACCTTGACACCGACAAGTGGGAGCACAATATATGCCTCATCCGGCTTCGAGAGAAGGATAGGCAGCGCTTCGTCAGACGTAGCAAGGTACACGGCGACGATCGTGCCCATCGTGAGAAGTCGTTGCGTATACAATGCGCTTGCCATGACCGAGAAACCACACTGAGGGATGGCGCCCCCCGCTGCTGCGACAAGAGGCCCAACGTGTCCCGCCCCTTCGACAGCATCGACGATTCGCTGCTGCCACCTCGCCTCGACGTATTCCAGTACCAGGTAGACCCCAAACAGGATTGGCACCATGTTGAGCGTATCCCTGAGAGCATCCAGAATGACATTAACCACAGGCCAATCTCCTCTCTACATGCAAATGATTTGCAACAAGATCACCATCAGTATAGGCGAGAGAGTACGACGTCAACCGACAAACGGTGATTACTACCATTCATCCGTTGGTCGTGTCAACTCACGCAAGAATGGAGGTGAACCGCCCTGCCTCTGTCATTCCCGCAAGGGCCGAAATCGATGTCCTTTGCTCCGTAATCCCCGCGCAATCGAGAATCCATCCCGTCAGCACGTTGCTACAATTGGGCCGCGGTCTTTCAACCGCGGAAACAGGGAACCCGTTGAGAGGGTCGGCGCGAGTATAGCAGCTTCAATTGGGCCGCGGTCTTTCAACCGCGGAAACCAACCAACCACATAACAGCTACGTCCTTGGCGGCACGCTTCAATTGGGCCGCGGTCTTTCAACCGCGGAAACCATGCCAGGTACGCCGTGATCCCATGACTTACCCATGCTTCAATTGGGCCGCGGTCTTTCAACCGCGGAAACCTGGACGAGCCCAAGTAGATGAAGATTTACCTGTCGCGCTTCAATTGGGCCGCGGTTTTTCAACCGCGGAAACATCTTCTACAGACATCGTGGCAATCAAGGCTGCCATGCTTCAATTGGGCCGCGGTCTTTCACCGCGGAAACGTGTAGAGAAAGTCGATACCAAGCTTACGATGCTGGGCGCTTCAATTGGGCCGCGGTCTTTCAACCGCGGAAACTATGATCGGCATGGTACGGCTCGGGCTGGGGATCCAGCTTCAATTGGGCCGCGGTCTTTCAACCGCGGAAACTGTAGAGAAAGTCGATTCCCAATTTACGATGCTGGGCGCTTCAATTGGGCCGCGGTCTTTCAACCGCGGAAACATGGTTGTGTGCGCCGACAAGGAAGTCCGCTCCCTCGCTTCAATTGGGCCGCGGTCTTTCAACCGCGGAAACTTGACCAAGGGATTTTTGACAAGGGAACGTCCCCGACGCTACAATTGGGCCGCGGTCTTTCAACCGCGGAAACCTCTGAGATCGTGCATGGTCAGGTCCCGGTCGTCCTTGCTTCAATTGGGCCGCGGTCTTTCAACCGCGGAAACCACCACAGGTGGCGGTTCAACGCCGGGCGGGAAACTGCTTCAATTGGGCCGCGGTCTTTCAACCGCGGAAACACTTGCAGTGCTTCAAGTCGAATGGGAACGCGCATGGCTTCAATTGGGCCGCGGTCTTTCAACCGCGGAAACATCGGTATGGGCGGGATTGCCGTGATAGTCCTGCTCGCTTCAATTGGGCCGCGGTCTTTCAACCGCGGAAACGTCCATCAGCTCGGTGTGCACATCGTCACGGGTAGCGCTTCAATTGGGCCACGGTCTTTCAACCGCGGAATCCGTAGAAGAAATCCATGCCTAGCTTGCTATGCTGAGCACTTCAATCGGGCCACGGTTGTTCAACCGCGGAAACGTTTGATGCCTACACCGATGAGGCGTACATCAAAAAGCTTCAATTGGGCCGCGGTCTTTCAACCGCGGAAACTTGTCCTGCCCCCGTCCTTTCCGAACTGCTGGACGCGCTTCAATTGGGCCGCGGTCTTTCAACCGCGGAAACTTGTATCCCCACCATCTTGTCGTCGTGCCAGAGGGGGCTTCAATTGGGCCGCGGTCTTTCAACCGCGGAAACATGGCGGCTTCTGAGGAAAAGCGAGAATCCAAATTGCTTCAATTGGGCCGCGGTCTTTCAACCGTGGAAACTCATGAGAAAATCAATACCAAGTTTCCGATGCTGGGCGCTTCAATTGGGCCGCGGTCTTTCAACCGCGGAAACTCCCGCCGCCTGCCATGCTACCCTCGTCCTTTGATTGCGATGAACCTCCCCATGCCGAAATGTGCTTCTCCCCCGACGAGAATGGGGCCGGTGACCGGACTGGCGAAGGTGATACGGAAGCCACAGGCGTGACCGACAGGTGAGCGGTCCTGGCGCACTGCACGGAAGTCGTACCATGGTGTCCTGCGCCCATGGATCAAAGCTGCCGGCAGTACGTCCGCGGTCACGGGGGCGGGAAGTCCCTGGTGACCAAGTTCTGCCAGCAGTTGTTCAAGATCGGAGTCCACCACCCGGCGAGCCCCGGCCGTGCCACGGAGCTTGGTGTGACGCATGGGCAGGAATGGCGTGGCCGACTCCCATACCGTCGAGGACCCCAGCGTGGGGATATCGACATCCTGTGGAGCACCACTGCCCAGATACACAACGGTTAAGTCCTGATCCCTTCGGTAGAGGCGACGGATAGCCGCCAGGGCATTCAGCGTGTCGGGTTGCATGCCGTCGCGCAGGTACACGAAGATATGATCCAGCAGACCGTCGCCGTCCTCGTCGGAGGGCAGGACATACATGTGGTGATGACCCTTGACCGGCACGCCCTGGTCGTCCTTGCCCGAGAGCTGAAGCGACGGCATGGTGTGCTTCTGAATCGCGGCCTTGCGGAACAGGTCGGCAACCAGCAGGGTGTCTCTGACCGGGGGCAGCACCGGACCGTCGAGGAGAAATGCCACCAGTTGGGGCATCGTTCCAGGCTGCATAGTCGCTGGCGACGGCTGGATGGCGAAGCACGCCTGGTCGCGCGCATAGGAACGCTCGATGACTCCTGCAGGGAGAGGACGCCGCTCCCGCTGCAAGTCTGACGTCTCAACCTGCAACTCCTCCAGTGTGCAGGAGGGCTTCGGACACAACACGCGCACGATGCTGATGTCACCCTCGCGTGCATCGTCACTCAACGGAACACAGTTGATGGCAGCCACGGGCCCGTCACTGCGAGCCTTGCCACGAACCCAGCTTTCGCTGCGACCGAGATAGTCGAGACGCGACAGCAAGAGGTCCAGCGACTGAAGATCGCTCTCAGGAAGGGTCAGGTCAGGCCAATACAATGTGAGAATGTCCGTCGGAGCCACAGCGACAAACGTGTCGAAAACTAACGAAGACTTGCTGTGGCCGCGTTCAGGATCATTCCCGTAGAGCGCCAGGTAGTGCCGGATATGCGCAACTGTCGCAGGCGGCAGATGAACCATGGGGGGCAGGGCAAAGATGTGACAAAGACGCTCAATTGTGTCAGTATCGACGACGCCCTGCGCCTTGCCCAAGGCAGTGGACACCAGGGCGCGCGCGATGCGCCAAGGCGTCGGCGGCCATTCGGGCACGCCCTCGTTAGGGCTGTTGCCCCACGGGGTCGCGTGAAAGCGCCCCGCGATGAACTGCAGATCAATGGCAAGCATGTGCGGCTATTGCACTGACGATTCGTCAGGCGGCTGCTGGTCTGTTTCGCCGGCGGCTTCCTTCTTCTTGGCATCCTCCGTCTTCTTCTTGGCTTTCAGCGCCTTGGCGGATACGGTCAGCCTGGTGACGGGCGGGTCGGCAAATAGCTTCTCGGCGATGCTGCGGGCGATCAGTTCGCGCAGTGCAGCCTCGAGTTCTGCCACCCGCGGTATGACAAAGCCGATCGGCGCAGTCACAACAAGGTCACTGGGCACGAGGTCGCAGGCCGTGCGAAGGCGCATGCCAGAGTTCAGCAGGAGCCGGATCTTGTAGAGCGCCAGTGCCACCAGCAACTCGAACGCCGTGTCGCCCAGTCCGTAGCCGCGCAGCTGCGCAAGGTCCAAGTTGAAATAGGCAGTGATGCTGCTTGCCACAAACTCCGTGCGATGGAAGGGGACGTTGCCAAATCCGTTCTTCGTGTTTCCCGAGGGATCGATGACGTCATTCTTGACACCGCCGGAACTGGCAACGCGGACATCACGGGCTTCCACAAACGAGGACAACGCGCGCGGCAGGCGCAGGCGCCCACCTTCGATGTTGGCCATGAACACGCCGTGCAGCAGGGTGTCAGTATCATGCCCATAGAGAAAGCGGGCGAATTTCGGTCGGTCGACGGACTTGTCGCGGGCGTATCCTGTCTCCGCCTTGAGCATCTTCTGCAAGGGCGCCTCCTTCTCATCGCTGACAAGGAAATACGGGGAGTTCAGGCGATGGGCTTCCTGAAGGGAGGTGGTGTGGTCTCCATCCGGCAGTTCGGCCGCAATGAAGGGCAAGCCTTTGAGAGGAGCGACGACGTCCTGAGCTGCCGCATCCCAGATGACGCTTTCCAGCCGATTGGCCATGCTCTGGGCCGATTCGACCAGCAGCATCTCGGTGCCATCAGCCAACGTATAGGTCGCCGCGCCAATATCGGGAAAACCGGTCGGTTGGAAACGGTCACCCTGGACGGGTTTCAGGCTTGCCTGTATGAGCACACGCTGTACAGATTCGAGTTGCTTCACGAAAGTTGTCATATCGATGCCTCCTTTGAGATTGGGCGCAGACACTGCGCGAGTACGTGATCGACGTTATCGACAGGAAACAGGAGTCCGGCAAACAGGCGCTGCTGCAGAATCGTAGACACCGGCCACCGGGGGCCGTGATACAGTTCAGTCCTGCCGCCACGCACACTGCCGACAGGGACCATTCCTCGTGCCACGAGGGCCATGCGAGCTGCGTTTGCTGCTTCAGTCACACGGTGACGTTCGAGAGCGGCCAGCATGGGCGCAGTCGCTTGCAGTGGTGCCATCGTCCCATCCGGCTTGATGAACTGCGCTTCGGGCGCAAAGAACGGCTTGAGATGGCAATACACCGCCGGCAGGTGTGTGCGGACCAGAGAACGGCGGTGGGTTACACGCGCACTCCAGAAGGCGGACGCGTCGACGAGAGCCAGGGCCGTGATCAGCTCCAAAACGCGCCCAGCGCTGATACTGCCGTCGATGAATGCCGCGACGTCGGCCCATGACGCCGCCCAGCCGCTGACGCGTGCGCTGTCGGTGGCTTCCGCGTCCATGATGGAACGCAGCAGCAATTCGAGAGCATGCAGAGGATCGTCCACGTTGACGACGTCGCGCTTGCCCTCCGGATCCCAGACAAAGCGACCCAGCTTGTCGCGGCCGACGGGCAAGACCAACTCACGCAGGAAACAGCGGCGGCAAGTCGCTACCCAGGCAGCAACCGAGAAAGCCAAGGCGTACTCGGCGGAATTGTCATCACAGGCCGTCAGCCACTCCGCGCCAAGTGGCCGAATGGGCCTGAACCAGTCGGGCAACCGGCTGCGCGCAATCGTCCGGTGCAGGGAGGCGAGACTGCGCAGAATACCCTGCGCGCGCAACGGGGATGGCGCATGTGCATATTCCATCACGCCGTCTTCGAGGATACGCCGAGCTGAACGGGCGCTTGCTGGGGAACTGTCGCCAACAGCTCGTCGGAGCTGGCGCAGCCAGGCAATCAGTTCTTCCAGGAGAGACGCGTGCACGTTTGCATGAACGTCGAAGCGCCCCAATGGGCTGGCTGCATACGCAAGCCCGTTACGCATGAGGAAGCCATACCGGACGAACTGCGCGATGTTCTGATCCACGCCAAGGGATGCAATGGCAATGGAGAACTCAAGCCCCGAGGCAGCCTGAGACGCCCCGACGCTGGCGCGCCCTTCTCCAAACAGGTGTCGCAACTCCACAAGAGATAGAGGATGATCCCAGAGCGGTACCCAAAGTTCCCCGCGCGAGGTCTTGATCGCTTCTTCGCCAGCCGCGGCGGTGTCGTACCCAGCCGCCGATGTTGTGACACTGAATGGGGCTGCTGCCTGGTTGGACGTGGTGTGCCGGAGCGACCGTGTTGCCGCACCCGCAAACAGAACCGCCCCCTCCAGCAACAGAACGTAGTCCCAAGGGTCCACCAGGGAAGGACCGTCAAACCCTGAACTCAGGTTTGCTCCTCCCGCCATCCCGGGGGAAAACTGACCAACAGATGCGTCGGCCAGCAGCCCGCTTGCGGACTTCTCAGTCGCACCACCCAGTGCGAACAGCAACTGGTCTCTCGTCGCCGGGTCGTGGGTATGCTTGGACAGGAGCAGGCCGTCCAGCCTCTGCATGAAGTTATGTGCAAACTCAAGGTGTCCGTCATTGCCGCCGGTGCCAAGCAGCGGAGGCAATGCGGCATCTGCTTCCGTCAACACAAACGCAGCATCCAGCCACTCGAGGCATTCGTCTGGCACGGCATTTCTAAGCTCGCGCATGATGAGCCGGGCCTGAGCCCTGTCTGGTTTCTCATCGATGGCCATAGATTCAAGAATCTGTTGCATGGCGCGTATGGCCGTGCCATAGGCGGCGAACCGTGAGTCGTCTGTGTCACGCAGATGGCGCAGGGTTTCTGTCTCGGGAAAGAAGCCGCAGCTGCCATGCCACGGAGAAACGATCGGTGTCGGCCGGTACTCCATCAGGAAAAAATCCGCCAGTTCTTCCATGTCGAGTCTGGTCACCAGAACAAGTTCATCGTCTCGCCAGAACGCACGGAGACCCGGCTCCTTCTGCTGGGCCACCAGCCGGATGATGCCGAGTCCTTTGAGGTAAGAGGCAAGGGGCTCCGGCCGGACGCCGTGCAACACCAGTTCGCGCAGTGTGTCACTCATCATGGTCACCTCTCTGCGGCGATGCCGCCTGTTCGGTTGCACTGGCCCGTTCATCCGCCGCTTTCATCAGCGCCTCCAGGTAGGCCAGGCGGAACGGCCCCATGGCGAGGTCGTCACGCAGCGTACACCACTGGTCGGTCCAGCTGCGCGTACCATCTCCTTCCAGCCCCAACCCTGCTGGTGCGAGTGAAAGTGACTGTGGGGACAGCATTTCGCCACCCAGGGTGACACCCGGCAACAGGGTCCCGTCGACCACCCCGCGGATTCTCCTGGCGCTGCCTTTCTCCACGTGCTCGCTCGGCAGGGAACGGATGCTCCCGCGGATCTTGCCATGGTGGGCAGCCGCCAGATAGGCGACCAGGAAGGACTCTCCACGCTCGAGAGCCGCAAGGCCACTGGCCAGTTCATGACGCATGACGGGCCCTCTGCCCCTGGTCCACCTGTCTGCTGGTGCCTTGGCCCAGATTGTCCCGCTATGAGCGAGGTCTGTCGCAATGAGGTTCTGGAAGGCCGAATACGCCTTCCCCCAGTCGTGCAAGCGGGCTGCCCTCATCACGCTGTGGCTGATGTCTACCGGGACAGCCGCCCCAAGGCAGGCCAGGATTGCAGCTTCCTCCGCTTCGACGTCGCCGGTGTGCTCGACTAGTGACAGCCAGGTAGAGCTGACGGAGGAGGCGTTGGAATTCTGGCTGTCGGGCCGTTGCGCATTGGGTGCCGTAACCTCGACTTCCATTGTAGAGGACGGATCCCAGCCAGTGACGGGGTCATATCCGCCCTGGTCGGAGGCAAGCAGAATCTCCATGCCGGGATAGACGCGTCTCTCGTTCGTCTCCCTGTTCCATGCACCCGTCAGAGGATCCAGCAGGTACCATGCATGGGTGTGCAGGAAGTCGCGCGCTTCGTCGCCAAGTGGAGCCGGGCACAACTCCGAGCGATCCGGTTCGGGTTGTTCCAACTGGCGCGGCACCTCTGCCGGGATGTGACGCCAGAAGACATAGATGTTGCGCTCCTGATCAGCGCGGATGTACCGGGAGACGTCGATGTCGTTGCCCTCCAGATCAGGCGTCGTGTCAAACAGCCCCAACAAGTCGCGCCGACGCACGACGTCGCCATGGGGAGCATCGAGCGGAACACCCTCCAACGCCGCCGGACTCGCGTCCGCATGACTGTTCAGCCAAACACGCGCAGTGCTCAGCTGTTCCTTCTCGTATGGTGCAGCTGCCATATCCGGCACATCCACCCAGTAGATGCAATGATTCTCGTCGCACGCGGTTAGCTCACCCGTACGGTTGAACCGTCCAAAGCGCTGGATGAGCGACGCCATCGGGGCAAGTTCCGTGTACATGAGTTGGCAGGTGATGTCGACCCCGGCCTCCACGACCTGTGTCGTCACCAGGATGGAACCCGGCACGGCTTGCCGGTCGACGGGGGCAAGGGCATGCTTTTGAAGAGGCTGCCTCTCGACAGGCCTGAATCGCGAGTGCAGAAGCTGAACGTCAACGCCGGGCGCCAAGCGGGACAGTTCGCGGTAGACGCTGACAGCACGTCCGACGGTATTGCAGATCACAATCGTCCGTCCGCCCTTGTGATGCTTGACGATATGCCGGGACAACTGACTGGCATAGGAAGGCTTGCCGTGGGGCACTGCCTTTTGTCGGGCACCGGGTCCGCGGCTTGCCGCCTCGACAGAGATGCCAGATAAAACCAGAAGTTTGGGCGCACGGTATCGCGCGGCCAGCGCGGCCGTAGACAGGTCGGCTGCTGCCAGCCGCAGGACGCCGTCGCCCGTGGCGAGTCTCTCGTACTCCGGTGTGGAGCGATAATCGACAGTGGCCAGCCAGGACAGGTCCGAGGTGGCCGACATCCACAGCGAGTGGACGGGCAGCCATGTGCCCATGGAGGCGCGGAATGCCTGCAACTGCGTCGAGGAGAGCAGGGAACTTCCCATCAGCTGGATCTCGTCGAAGACCCAGAGACAATCGTTGTTGAGCAACCCGAATTCAAGGGGCCAACGGAACCTGCTCATGGCATAGCCCCGGTTGAGCGCGCGCGAAATCAGCTGGTCCTGGGTGCCGATGATGATGGCTGACTCCTCCGGATGGACGTCCCACCGGTGGTTGATGGGATCATCTGCGGTGCCGCCCATGAGCACACTCACAGGGATGTCCATGCCGGCTTTGGTGACCCAACGCCGCGCACAATCCACCGTCTGCTCGACCAGCACGCGCGTAGGCAGACAGTACACCAGGCGGCGCGAGGTAGACGCCTGCTCATGCAGACGTTTCCACAACCATGCGACGACGACTGCCGCCGTCTTGCCGGCTCCCGTGGGGACTGCCAACAGGGCGGGAAAGCCATGTGTCGTACCCAATGCGTTCTGGTAGGGATAGGGCGGATATCCTGTTGTCCGCTCAAAGAACTGACCAAAGTCACGTCCTGCCACACTGCCCTCCTCTGGCTGTCCGGCCCCTTCATGCCATGACAGTCTCGATACAAGTCTCAACGCATTCCATCCGGGCACGTCAACAGTATCCTATCCAATGACGAAAATGATGCAAGCTGCTCCTTGTGCCGGCATATGGGTTCCCGTCTTCGCGGGAACGACAGGCAAGAAGGCACGACAGACACGGGGACGTTGCATGTGGTCCCCGCTGCCGCGGGGACGACGGGAAAAAGGCACGCAGGCGAATCCACGTCATGTCAATATCATGGCCACCTCCTCTCGTTTCACGATGATTTTTCGTGATGCAACGCGCGGGCTGTACGACTGAGCGGTTTTGGATACAATGGACGTTACCGCTCCCGAGGCGGCGAAACGAGGGACTCATGACAGAAAGCGAACAACTTGTACAGACAAC
>JGI24134J36421_10000798_pt1 | contig 10226 bp, 8 predicted proteins | sample BarGraNGADG00312_FD_36421 | JGI IMG/M metagenome (IMG submission 36421) | reverse complement strand
CGTTGTATCATTGGCGCAGTCACGATGCCGTAGGAGGAAGATGGAACCGGTCATCCGGGCCGCGTCAGCCGCAGACGCGGGGGCAATCGCATACGCCGCTTACCTTGCCGGACAGGGCCACTGCCGCGCTTCCACCTACGACCTCATGATACCGGGTGGGCGGCCCGGGCCCACCGCCGAGAGGATCTATCTGATCAAGCGCCTGGTCGAGGCCGAGACCGTCTGCTGGCTCCACTACTCGCACTACCGCGTCGCGGTCCTCGATGGGCGCGTTGCCGCGTCTATCGGCGCCTTCCGGGCGGAGCACTCGGGGAACATCGATCTCATCAAGGCGCTTAGGGAGACGGGCTGGACCGATAACGAGATCGCCCGAATGTCCTCCGAGGTCCGCGTCTATACCAGGGTGGAGCCGCCGGTCCCTCGCGACGCGTGGATGATCGAGAACGCCGCGGTGCTGCCGGGGTTCCGCCGAATGGGGCTGATGACGTCGCTGCTGGAGGCGGTCATCGAGGAGGGTCGCCGGATGGGCTTGAAGACCGCGCTGCTGGCGTGCCACATGGGCAACGAGGCCGCGCGGCGGCTTTACGAGAGGGCCGGGTTCGTCATCACCGCGGAGCGGACGGACACCGAGTTCGAGACGGTCTTCGGATGCCCCGGGATGTGGCAGATGACGCTCGAGCTTCAGGGACCGACCCCGTAGACTCAGGCGGCGCGGCCGGACTTCATCAGACTGGCCCTCCGGTTCTCGCTGGTCCTCCAGCCGGACAACCTCCAGGCCACCTCCATCAGGATTATCCCCGCCACGGAGATCGCGACGGTCTGGATGATGATGGTCCACTGGGGTATGTCGAGGGCGAAGAAGTCACGCAGGTACGGCACCGTGAGGATGATCAGCAGACCGAACACCATGGCCGCGACCAGACCTTCCTTCCACCAGGTCCAGGGCTTGCAGAGGACCCCCAGTATCCACAGGCCCAGCACCACCAGGACCAGTGTCGCGGTAGTGCGCGACTCGGCGATGGCGATCCAGGGGTAGACGTGGGAGAGCGCGGCGGCGCTGAACGTGGCCAGGGCCGCTACGATCCCGGCGGGGATGGTGAACCGCATGACCCGCTTGACGAACCCGGGCCGGTAGCGCGCCGTGTTCGGCGCGAAAGAGAGCACGAACGCGGGGGCGCCGATGGTAAGACCGCTCACCAGCGTGAGGTGGCGCGGGAGGAAGATGAACGCCCAGCCCGCGAGGCCTATGGCGATAGAGAGCAGCGTCGCGTACACGGTCTTGGTGAGGAACAGGTTCGCCACGCGCTCCATGTTGCCTATCACCCTGCGGCCTTCGCCCACCACCGCCGGCAGCGTCTCGAAGCGGCCGTCCAGCAGCACCAGCTGAGCCACGGCCCGGGAGGCCGGCGAGCCGGACCCCATCGCGATGCCGATGTCCGCTTTCTTCAGCGCCAGCACGTCGTTCACGCCGTCGCCGGTCATGGCGACCACGTGGCCCCTGCTCTGCAGGGCGGCGACCATCGCCTCTTTCTGGTCGGGCTTCACGCGCCCGAAGACCGTGGAGGTCTCCAGCACCGAGGCGAGCTCTTCGGTGTCGTCGGGGAGCGTGCGTGCGTCCACCGGCTGTCCCACGTCTTTCACGCCGGCAGTCCTGGCCACCGCGCCGACCGTGGCGGGGTTGTCGCCCGAGATCACCTTTATGGTGACGCCCTGCTCGTAGAAGTAGGCAAGGGTCTCCGGCGCGTCGGCCCGCACGCGCTCCTCGAAGACCACTATGGACGCCGGGTCCAACCCGGGCAGGGTCTCTTCGGTGATGTCTCGCTCGGCGCGGGCCAGCAGCAGCACGCGCAGGCCGGTGCCCGCAAGCTGCGAGACTTGATCGGCGAGCTCCTCGCGTGAGCCGATCTCATCCATCAGGACCTCGGGCGCGCCGAGCACCCAGGTCCCGTTGTCCCCGAAAGACTCCGAGCTCCACTTCCTCACCGACGAGAAGGGCACGCGGCCGGTTATCTCCCAGCCTTCAGGCGCCTCGAACGCCTCGGAGATCGCTGCGAGCGTGCTGCTCTTCGAGGCGGCGTCCATGCCGAAGCCGCCCAGGACCTGCTCGAGCTCCGCCTCGTCGTGGGCGCCTCCCGCGACAGGGACCATCCTGCTGAACGCGAGCTTGCCCTCCGTGAGGGTCCCGGTCTTGTCGAGGCAGACCACGTCGACGCGGGCGAGCCCCTCCACCGCGGGCAGCTCCTGCACCAGCACGTTCTTGCGGCCCAGCACCACGACGCTTACGGCGAACGCCACGCTGGTCAGCAGCACCAGTCCCTCGGGGACCATCCCGACCAGCCCCGCCACCGTCCCGGTCGCCGCGCGATGGAAGGTCCCGAAGACCTTCAGCTGGCTCACCAGCAGCAGGATGCCGACCGGCAGCATGACCCAGGTGATGTAGCGAAGGATCATGTTGATGCTGTCGCGCAGCTCTGAGGAGACAAGTTGGAACTGGCGGGCCTCCGACGCCAGCTTGCGGGCGTAGGCGTCGGCCCCGACCTTCAGCGCCCTGAAGCTGCCGGTGCCCGCGACGATGAAGCTCCCGGACTTGACCTCGTCGCCCGGCTTCTTCACCACCGGGACCGACTCGCCTGTCAGCAGCGACTCGTCGACCTCCAGCCCCTGCGCCTCGAGCACTGCGCCGTCCGCCACCACCTGCTCGCCGGTGGACAGCAGCACCACGTCGTCGACGACCACCTTGCCGAGCGCGATCTCCTCCTCGCGGCCGTCGCGGACCACCCGCGTCTTGGCTTCGCTGATCAGGGTGAGCCGGTCCAGCGTCCACTTCGCGCGCACCTCCTGCACGATGCCGATGAGCGTGTTGACAACGAGCACCGCACCGAAGAGGGCGTCCCGGGGAGAGCCGAATATGAGGATCACCACGAACAGGGAGCCGAGGATCGCGTTGAACCTGGTGAAGACGTTTCCCCGGATGATGTGGGTGTAGCTGCGGCTCGACTTCTGCTGGACCGCGTTGGTCTCCCCGCGGGCCTCTCGCTCGGCGACCTCGGCCGCGGTCAGCCCCCTGGTGCCCCCGGGCGCTTCGTCTCGCGTGTAGATCTGGGTCGAAACCGGCAAGCGCCCTCCCATGAAGAAATGGAAACGTGGCGATTCTACGCTGTTAGGTTAGCAGCGGGCGCGACCAAAACGCAAAACGGGGACAGTCCCCTTTTTGCACCACTGGGGTCAGGCGCCGATGTGCGTATCCAGTTCGTAGCGCCGGCGTCCCGTGGGCTTTGTACGGATGGCCGTTATATTGCCAGCCCGGGCTTTGCTCCCGCGGGTCCTGGTATATGGCTTCGCCGGCGCCCCTGAGCGGCCCAGCGGCACGGGCCTCTTGATATACTTTCAGCTACCACACCAGANGAAAGGAAACGCNATGGCACCGGACCTCGAGCTATCGGACGAACAGCGAAGGCAGGCGGAGGCGGACAACCAGAAAGCGTTGGAGCGCGAGGGCCTCAAACCCGGCGTGGTCGAGGAGTGGGAGGACTCCTACCGGACGTCCGGACGGCCCGACGCCTTCGAGTGGTGGTACTTCGACGCGAAGTTCGAAGGCGGATGGACGGCGGTGGTCGTGTTCAGCACCAAGCCCATGACCAAGCCCGGAGCGCCGCTGAAGCCCTCCGCCCAGATGATCATCCACGACCCCGACGGCAAGCGAATGAGGCTCGGCGCCGCCATGGGGCCTGACGACCTCGAGGCTTCCACCGATTCCTGCGAAGTGCGCATCGGCCCCAGCCACGTCAAGGGCGACCTGCGCACCTACGTGCTGCACGCCGAGGGCGAGGGTGCCGCGCTCGATCTGACCTTCGAGCGGGGCGCGCCGTCGTGGAGGCCGGGCGCCGGCATGAGCTACTTCGATAAGAAAAAGGATAAGTATCTCGGCTGGGTGGTGCCCATACCCTATGGCACGGTCGCCGGGACGATCACCGTCGACGGGAAGGCGCACGAGGTCAAGGGCACCGGCTACCACGACCACAACTGGGGCAACATCAGCCCCGGGCTGGGAATCGACCACTGGTACTGGGGCAGAGCCCACGTCGGAGAGTTCAGCATGATCTTCGTCGAGATAGTGAGCGCGAAGGCGCCCGGCATCGGGAGCCTGAAGGTCCCCTCCTTCTACCTGGCCAGGGGCGACCAGATAATCACCGACGACGCCATGCCCATGAGCCTGGTGACCAGGGATTACGTCGACGGACCCGGCGGCAGGCCGTATCCCAGGGTGCTCGACTGGCAGTGGCACACGCCCGACGGCGACATCGAGTTCAACATCACCAACCCGGCGCTGATCGAGACGATCAACGTCCTCGAGGACATGCCCAGGTGGGAGCAGGCGCTGATCCACCTGTTCGCCAAGCCCCTCTACTACGACTTCAACGCCGACATCGCGTTCAAGATCGACTACGCCGGGATCAAGGCCGAGGTCGAGGGCTCAGCGCTCTACGAGATCATGATGCTGAGGTGATGGCATGAAGACAGTGACAGTGCCCAACCTGCTCTGGTACGGCAACGAGCCGCGCACGCTCGAGTTCCCTGAGCGGTGGGATGTGAGCGTGCTGGAGCCGCCGGGCTTCTCCAAGCCGGCGCTGGATGACGCCGGCATGCTCGAGGCCCTCTCCTCGCCCATCGGCTCGCCGACGCTGGCCGAGCTGGCGGCCGGGGCGAGCGAGGTCGCCATACTGTTCGATGACATCACCAGGCCCACCCCGGTCTCGCGGTTGCTGCCGCACGTATTGGGGCCGATCCACGACGCGGGGATCCCCCGCCGGAACGTGCGGTTCATCCCGGCGCTGGGGATGCACGGCGCGATGAACAACATCGACTTTCGCAAGAAGCTGGGAGACGACGTGGTGCGGGACTACGCCGTCTTCAACTACAACCCCTACGAGAACTGCGCCGACGTCGTGGTGAGCCCCTCGGGCGTGCCCATCCAGTTGAACCGCGAGTTCATGGCCTGCGACCTCAAGATCGGGATCGGGTGCATAACCCCCCACGTGCACGTCGGCTTCGGCGGCGGCGGCAAGATGATCATGCCGGGCATAGCCTCTTTCGAGACCATCAAGGCGTTCCATATGGAGGTGCCCGCGCGGGATTTCTCCTCCCTGGGCTCGGGAACATTGAGGGGAACGTGATGCACGCGGAGGTCCCCGACGTCTGCCGGATGTCCGGGCTGCAGTTCAAGGTCGACGCGCTCATCAATGACCGCGGCGAGATAACCGACGTGTTCGCCGGCGACCCCGTTGAAGCGCACCGCGCGGGTGTCGCGGTGGCGAAGGAGCACTACGGGACGCGGCCGTCGAGCGGCAACGACATCGTGGTGGTCAACGCGTATGCGAAGTACAACGAGATGGCCATCTGCATGATGATGGCGCTGGGGTGCGTGAANTTCGCGCCGGNGGGGACGGTCGTCCTCNTCGTGGACGCCCCCGAGGGGCAGGTCTGCCACTACCTGCTGAACCGTTTCGGCAAGGAGTACGGCGGCGCNGGCTACATANCGCGCGCCGAGCCGCCGGGCGGCATCAATGGCATCGTCTGCACGGCCTACCCCAGCAGGACGATGTGCGACTGGTTCGTCTCGCCCGAGAGCGTCACTGTGACGGGAGACTGGTCGGCGACGCTGCCGCTGCTTGAGGAGCGCTACCCGCAGGGAGCCTCGGTGGCGGTGATCCCCGACGGGACCATGCAGTACTTCAAAGAGGCCTGAGATGGAGCAGGACGTCATCATCATCAACGAGGCGGACAACGTGGCCGTCGCCAGGCGCGACATCCCGGCGGGGGAAGAGGTGGCTCTGCCGACGGGAGGGTCACTCACCGCCGCCGCCGACATCCCCAGGGGGCACAAGGTGGCGCTGGTGGCGATCGCGGACGGGGGGCGCGTGATCAAGTACGGTGAGTGCATCGGGGTGGCTGGCGCCGACATCGGGCCGGGCGACTGGGTCCACACCCACAACATCGAGGCGGCGGATAAGCCATGAGGTCCTTCAAGGGGTACCCGCGGCCCGACGGCAAGGTGGGCGCCAGAAACCACGTCGTGGTCCTGCCCACGGTCTCCTGCGCGAACGGCGTCGCCGGCGCCATCGCACGGCAGGTCGAGGGCGTCGTGCCTCTGTACCACGGCCACGGCTGCGGCAGGGGAGGGCGCGACCTCGAGCTGCACTTCCGCGCGCTGGCGGGCCTGTTGGCCAACCCCAACGTCGCGGCGGCCCTTCTCGTGGGGCTAGGCTGCGAGGTGATGAAGGCGCGGTTCCTGGCCGACACGGCGGAGGCGGGCGGCAAACCGGTCGAGCACTTCGAGATCCAGGAGGTGGGTGGGTCGCGCCGCGCCGCGCAGAAGGGCGCGGCAATCGCGAGGTCGCTGCTGGAGACGGCGAGCGCGTGCGAGCGGGTCGAGGCCTCCCCGCAGGATCTGCTGCTGGGCCTGAAGTGCGGGGGCTCGGACTCGCTGTCGGGTGTCACGGCTAACCCGCTGGTGGGCGAGGTAGCCGACAGGGTCGTGGCGGCGGGAGGGACCACGGTGCTCACCGAGAGCACCGAGATGATCGGTACCAGCCACATCCTCGAGCGGCGTGCGAGCGACCCGGAGGTGGCCGCCCGCGTGAAAGAGATGATAGAGGCTGCGGACCGGCGCACGCACGAGATAATGGGTCCCATGGCCTCACTGGTGATCGCCCCGGGGAATCTGGAGGGCGGCATGAGCTCGATCCAGGAGAAGTCGCTCGGCTGCATCGCCAAGGCCGGGACGTCGCCGGTGATGCAGGTCGTCGACTACGCGGAGACGCCGGCGGCCGGCGGCCTGGTCCTCATGGACGGGCCCGGCTACGACACCGAGTCGATGACCGGGCTGGCCGCGGCGGGGGTGCAGGTGATGATGTTCACCACGGGGCGCGGCAACCCGATCGGCTATCCCGTAGTGCCGGTCATCAAGATCGCCAGCAACACGCCGCTCTTCCGGACGATGGAGGACGACATGGACGTGGACGCCGAGGCCGCGCTCGACGGCGCAAGCCTCACAGGCGCCGGCGACGCGCTGGAGGAGCTGCTGCTACGGGTGCTCGAAGGGGAGCAGACGAAGGCTGAGCTCAACGGGCAGAACGGGATCATCTGCCTCTATTCGACCCACTCCTCCTTCTAACTGGGGGGGTCGAAGGCGGAGAGCTTGCCCAGGTACTTGCCGAAGACGTCCCATACCGGCTGGCCCACCTCGACCAGGATCCTCTCCAGGAATATCTCGTGGTTCACCAGGTCCATGGCGTTGGTCACCAGCCCCTTGTTGAGCGTGAAGACCCCCTCGACGTTGGCCGCCGAGAAGATGGAGCCGGTGATGCAGCGCTCGCTGTCGGCCACCAGCACGAACTGCCGGCCCATGACCGGCACCGCGTGGTGCTTGGAGCGGCTGTGCTGGACGGCCCCCGCCCCTCGCTCCTGCAGCTTCCTGAGCCCTCGGTGCGGGCTGTAGAGGATCATCGCGATCTCGACGCCGCGGTCCATCGCCGCCAGCAGCGACGGCAGCAGCACCTCGAACTCCTCCGACCACAGCGCCACGTGCAGGGTCTTCGCCGCCTCGTCGGTCAGGCTCATGCCGCGCGCAATCAGGTCCGCCTCCGAGGTCACCCGCCAGAGGACCTCGACGACCTGCGGGTCCCTCTTGTACCTCTCCAGCGCCTCACGCGCCCGCCCGCAGGCTTCCTCGGTCGCCTGCTCGATGCTGTCGACCAGCTCCTTGGGGTCGGTGGGGGCGAACATCCTGCCATCGTGGCCCTTGCCCTCGACGCGGACCGCCGCTCCCCGCGCGACCAGCTTGTCGAGGACCTCGTAGATCTTGGCCCGGGGGACGCCGCTCAGGCCCGCGACCTGGTAGCCGTTTGCCGGCGCCGCGTCCAGCAGAGCGCAGTACGCCCTCGCCTCGTAGTCGCTGAATCCCAGCTCCCCCAGCGTCTTGAAAGTGTCAACGCTGAAAGCCTCTGCCCGTGCCAATCGCTGCTCCTCGCGCAGTCTCCGCCGCAAGCTGGAACCAATGATACAGGGGTTGACGTTCCAGCCGCGAATCCATATAGTGACTACTATAGGAGTTACTAACACCAAACGCAAGCTTCGGTGCTAAGTCGACGCTTGAGTTTTCGCGAGCAAGGGGAATCCGAGATGGTGAGAATGCTCAACAGCGACGGCAATGTGTTCGGCGCGCATCGGGTTCTGGAACCCGTGGGCGCCCTGCCTCAGGCGGCGTTGAAGCTCGACAACGACGTCGATGTGCTCTGGAGGAACGAGATCCTCGTCGACGTTTCCGCCCTCAACGTCGACTCCGCCAGCTTCACACAGCTCTGGCGGGCTGCGGGAGGGGACAAGGTCAGGCTGGCCTCCATGATACTGGAGATAGTCGACAGGCACGGCAAGCTCGTGAACCCCGATACCGGTTCGGGGGGCATATTCACGGGCACGGTGCTGGCCATCGGCGATACGCTCGAGGGCCGCGCGTGGGTGGGCGAGGAGATCACCTCACTGGTCTCCCTCACGCTCACACCGCTCAAGATAACCAGGATCAAGGAGATCGACGAGACCACTGACCGTGTCGAGGTCGAAGCCCGCGCGGTCCTCTTCGAGGCGGGACAGTTCATCGAGGCGCCGACCGATATCCCCGCACCGCTGGCGCTCGCCGTGCTCGACGTGTGCGGCGCCCCCGCCCGCACTGCCGAGATGGTCCGGCCGGGAGACACGGTGGCGATCATCGGCGCAGGCGGCAAGGCGGGGATGCTCAGCGCGCAGGTCGCGCGTGAAAAGGTCGGCGCGGCCGGCATGCTCATCGGCATCGATCACCCGGATGGGAACCTGGGCCTGCTGGAGTTGCTCGGGCTCTGCGACGAGCATCTTGCGCTGGATGCGACCGACGCGCTGGCGGTAAATGAGGGCGTCGCGCAGGTCACCGTCGGGCGTATGGCCGACATCGTGATCAATTGCGTCAATGTACCGGACACGGAGATGGCATCGATACTGGCTTGCGCCGAAGGTGGCCGGGTCTACTTCTTCGGCATGGCGACCTCGTTCGCGAAGGCCGCGCTCGGAGCCGAGGGAGTGGCACGCGATGTGCAGATGACCATCGGAAACGGTTTTTCGCGCACACACGCCGAGTGCGCCCTGGACCTGATGCGAAAGCACCCGGAGCTTCGCGCGCTCTACGAGAAGATCTACACGGGTTAGGAGCAGGACGTGAAGAAGTACGAGAGCGTCGACTACAAACGGATCCCGATGTTCGCCGGCGTCACTGCCGAGCAGTGGAACGACTGGCACTGGCAGGTCGCCAACGTGATCACGGACACCGAAGCCCTCTCACGGGTCATAGACATGCGCGAGGACGAAAAAACGGAACTGGAGCGGTGTCTGCAGCGCTTCCGCATGGCAATAACGCCTTACTACGCGGCCCTCATCGACGACAAGCACCCGCTTTGCTCGATCAGGTTGCAGTCGGTCCCGAGCGCGAGCGAGCTCCAGGAATGCGACGCTGACCTGGCCGACCCCCTCTTCGAGGACGCCGACTCGCCGGTGCCGGGACTCACCCACCGTTACCCTGACAGGGTGTTGTTTCTGGTGACCAACCGGTGCTCGATGTACTGCAGGCACTGCACGCGTCGCCGCATGGTAGGCTTCGAGGACCGGCACCTGACCGCGGTGCAGCTCGACGCCTGCATCGCCTACATCGCGCGCCACCCGGAGATCAGGGACGTCCTGCTGTCGGGTGGTGACCCGCTGGTGCTCCCGGACGGCAGGCTGGAGTCGATACTGGCCAGGCTTCGCGGGATAGAGCACGTCGAGATAATCAGGATCGGCACCCGGATGCCGGTGGTCCTTCCCATGCGCATCACCGACGAGCTCGTTGCTATGCTGCGCAAATACCAGCCCATCTACGTCAACACGCACTTCAACCATTACCGCGAGATAACCGCTGAGGCGAAGGAGGCCTGCGAGAGGCTCGCCGACGGAGGCTTCCCGCTGGGAAACCAGAGTGTGCTGCTGCGCGACGTCAACGACTGCCCGCGCATCATGAAGAAGCTGGTGCAGGAGCTTTTGGCCATCCGCGTGAAGCCCTACTACCTCTACCAGTGCGACCTTTCGCAGGGTATCGGGCACTTCCGCACGTCCGTCGCCCGCGGCATGGAGATCATAGAAAACCTGCGCGGCCACACCAGCGGGCT
>JGI24134J36421_10000796_pt1 | contig 10230 bp, 6 predicted proteins | sample BarGraNGADG00312_FD_36421 | JGI IMG/M metagenome (IMG submission 36421) | reverse complement strand
GGGCTTGCCGCGCATTCCTCGGTCAAGATAAGACGGGTACCCAATTGAATGCCTCTGGCGCCCAGCATGAAAGCNGCCGCGTAACCGCGGCCATCATAGATGCCTCCGGCGGCCACGACAGGAACGGTCACTTTATCCACGACTTGCGGGATAAGGCAGAGCGTGGATAAGGCAGCCCGTGATTGCATTCCTCCAGACTCCCCGCCCTCGGCTATAACACCATGCACGCCGGCATCTTCTGCCTTCGATGCCAATAATGGTGAAGGCACAACGTGTAAAACTTTGATTCCCGCTTGCTGCAATAAGGGTGTAAGTATCTTTGGTGAGCCTGCAGAGGTAGTCACGGCCCTTATCCCCTCCTCTGCCAATACCTCCACCATTACGGCTGCATTGGGGTTGATGGCCATGAGATTTGCGCCAAATTGTTTATCAGTCATTTCGCGTATGGTACGTATCGTGTTGCGCAGACCTTCGACATCCAGGGCGATGGTAGCAATAAGCCCAAAACCACCCGCTTCCGACACCGCAGCCACCAACTCAGGTGATGCCAGTGCGCCTAAAGCTCCCATGATTATCGGGTAGCGCGTACCCAGCAATTCGGACACCGTCTCCATTTCCCTCACCGCCTTCTTAAGCAACCAACATCATGCACACGAATTAACGCTTTTTGGATTTCCTGGCATTAGATGTCTTTCTAAATTTTGCAGGATCAATAGAAGCCTTAAGCTCATCCAAGTCTTCCTTGATCTCCATGACAGCTTCCCTGAGCTTTTCCGCCTCGCTTTTGCTTTCATGTTTCTCTTCGAGACTTACTGGAGACAAAACGGTCAGGTCGCTTCTGCGTTTCAAACCGGGCCAATAAACGGACTTATGGATAATAGGGGTACCTAGGCGTGATTCTTCTTCATCCAATCGTGTGCGAGGATTTCAGGTTCTCCGCTTTCAATTGCCTCGAGGATCTTTTGCGCGACATACTCCGCTGTGTCCCCTGATGGCGGTGCGCCGTCTTCTTCCAGCCCCCCATCGTCCGCTTCCCTGATCGTATTTTTTTCAAAATCCGTCATGGTTATATATGGGTAGACGACGCTGACAACGATATTGTCCTTCTCCAGTTCTTTACGAGCCGTCAAGCTTAGAAGGGCCAGTGCGCTTTTCAATGACGCATAAGGACTCATTCCGGGCAGGGACATCAGGGCGGCACCCGAGGAGACGTTCACGATAGCTCCGCCACCTTGTTTCCGCATCACGGGTATTACCTCTTGCATGGCAACGAGCGGACCCACCAGATTGAGATCAAAAATATGCTGCAAGGTCTCGATATCAATCTTTTCGACTGGAGCATCATACCCTTGCCCTGCGTTGTTGATGAGGATGTCGATCCTTCCGAAATGCTCTTTCGTTTGCTTGATCATTCTCTTGATTTCGGTGATTTTTGTAACGTCTGTCGCCACTACCACAGAATTGGGAAGCGCTCGGGAGAGCCGCTCCAGCCTATCTTTCGAACGAGAGGCGAGGGCCAGCTTTGCGCCTCGCTCGGAAAGCAGTTTTGCGGTTGCCAGCCCAATCCCGGCCGAGGCCCCGGTAATGATGACTACTCTATCTCGAACATCCATAGCATCACGCTGTTCCTAACGATATTTCCTGTAAATAATGATTCCCGGGGAANANCNNTTTATCACATGTGNGCCCTTCNCAGGNAAAGGTTCNAGGNNCCCTTGCCAANAAATGGCGGANTNACTCGANATTNNGGNCCTGACCCCNCNGNACATTGNANGCCTGATNGAATCGAGATTCAGATTAAGATGNNNCANTCCGAAACAATAAATAAGACCAAGGGCAAAAGTGGAGCTTTGGCGGTTCCTGTGGGGAGTCTAAATTGGCATATATTGAGTTTTGTCCGGAATGCCAGGTACCAAAGACTTTTTCGGATGGCCAGGAGTGGCTGAACAACGGCGACATCATCCAGTGCCTGAATAACAGCGCGCGCATGGCTTTCGGGGAATGCGAATTTTTAGATCCTCTGTTTCGAATGATCGAAAAGATGATCGGCGCCCCCATAGAACACATGTTGATAAATATGGCCGCCAGGACAAGCGCCCTCTACCTGGCATTGGTCATTCCAATCGAAGTGCAGAAGATGGTGGCATCGAAGCAACTTGATATGGCACCGTTCATTGAAGGAATAACAACGCTGGCCGAAGCCAGTGGGTTTGCCAAATACGAAAGATTGGGCTTCCGCTATGAAAATGATGAGAACGATTATACCAAGTACCGGGTAATAAATCCTTTTTCTCTACCTCTCGCCGCAGGCGGGTATGCAGGCGCAGTAACAGGGATCGTGGGCGGCGAGCACGCGGTCAGCTATAAAGAAGTGCTGCCGAATACTTATGAATTCACCACACACTGGGACAAGTATCCCATGGTACTCAAGGAGAAGCTGCCGGTTCATGAGTACCACCACAAAGAGGGCGACATTCTTTCGAGCGTTGCCCAACCTGTGGTTTGCCGAAAGAATTGTCGGACTATCAATGGCTTCTGGAAAAAGGCAATATAGGACATCGTGGACGGACGTCGCATGGTGCTCCTCAGCCCGGCTATGATTGATCCTATTTTCACAGCCCTCGAAGGCGAACTGGGAGACATCTTTCCGAGTGTGGTCGTGGAAGCACAGTGTAAGGTCCTGAAGAGCGGTTTCACCACGATTGACATCCGGGACGAGGATGTAAATGTAAGACAGCAGCTTGCATTGCGAGGTTTTGGAAACCTGAAAGAACTTTCCCTTACTCCCGAAAGAATGTCCATTCGTCTGGAAAATGCCTGTTTCTTCCTGCTCCTCGCGGGGATGTTTCAGGCCGCTTTTGAAAAGGACTTCGGGGTCGATTCGAATATCGAATGGGAGATTACCAAAGACCAGGAACTCAAGCTGACGATCACGCCCAAAAAGGTGATTCTTCCCGTCATCTCTTCTGCGTGAGCCTATATCACGCACAACCCACCCAGTGTTACGCAGGCATCCACATTAGAGATTCGAGACACCAACGGGGTAGAATGGTCCGGGGTATAATTATGCTGAATTTTGAAGAAACCTTTAGGAATATTCGCAACAGCCTCTACATGCTCCGGACTTACACTCGCTATGCCGTATGGGCCATGAGGCCGAGCACGACAACCAGGGCCGGCCGTATACAGGTCGGCGATATAAGTGTCTTCTTCAGGCGCTATGGCTCGGGTCTGCCGGTGCTCCTGCTTCATGGAGGCTTTACCTTCTCCCAGTCCTGGGCCGGACAGATAAAAGCTCTCGCATCTCATCATGATGTCATCGCAATGGATTCAAGAGGCCATGGACATACCACCCTCGGCTCGAAGCCGATGACCTACGGGCAGATGGCGGAAGACGCAGCCGGCTTGATCGAGCGGCTGCAGCTGGGCCCGGTTCATCTCATAGGTTGGAGCGACGGCGGATGTACGAGCCTGGCGCTCGCCCTCGATCGCCCCGATCTGGTGAGAAGCATGGTCTTCCTCGGGACTCCTTTTAATATCTCTAATTATGATAAAGATGCATTGCGCCGTATCGAGGAGATGCTGAGACCCGGCTCGGTGTCTATCCTCGGGATTCGGGCGATTCAGAGATGGATGAACCCCGAGCCNGAGCGAGCGCTCGAGTTCATCGATTCAATGCGAAGGATGTGGAAANTTTTACCNGATTTTACCACGGAGGACTTGGCCAAAATCAATCTTCCCGTCTTGGTCATTGCCTGCAATCGTGACGAATTCCTCTCGCATGAATCGGATCCCTATCAGGTATTCAGGGAGACGGTCGAGGCCATGCCGGAAGCGAGCATGGTTATCATCTTTGGTGGGACTCACAACGTACACATCGAAAAACCGGGGCGAATCAACTCGCTTGTATTAGACTTTCTTAATCAAGCCTGAGCGAAGGTACTTGATAAGGTGATATCGCCGCTTCTGCCTGTAATGCTTTGACAGTTCGGGAACCCGCTCCGCCGCTAATGCCGCTATTGCAATTTTTGGAATATCAATCAGGCTCTGAAAGATAACGAAGCGTTTCTTCCATTGCGGCAAGAACTTGCGATCGAAGCAGAGCACGGACATGGCCGGGACGCCGAAATAACTTAGCGCTCTTCCTAAATACTTGCCCCAGAACGGCGATTTCTCGTTTGTTTCCTCATTATACAATTGGGACATGCCGCAGACGTGAAGGGTCATCAGCCGGTAATTATTCTCCTTCAGGTAAAGGGCGGTCTTGGCGATCATGAACTCGACCAGCCCGTTTGTGGCACCTATCCTTGTGCGCGTAATGTCGAGTGAGTAGCCGATGTGCGGGTACATGGGCACCATGTAAAGGAAGCCGATCGGATTGGAATCGGCATCATATGCGATAGCCAGCAGGCAGTTTTCATCTTCGGAATGCAGAAGGCGGCCCAATCCCATGGAGAATCCTGTCTCCGGGGTTCCCTCACGCCATTGAGCCGAGATCTCAGCGAGTTCGTATTTGAGATGGCTGGGAATGCCGGCATTGTACTGGAATTCCATGGTGATTCCCATTTTGGTCAGTTTAGTTATCGAATGCCGTAATGTCTTAACACGGCGTCCATCGAGCGAAAAATCATTTAGGTTAACAACCGCTTCCTGCCCTATGCATATCGCCTTGAGGTCGATGTTGTTATAAAGATGGACGTATTCGTGGCGAGCGCCTATGCTTGCGATCCGCAATCCCCGATCGAAACAATACTCTTGGAATTCCTTCATAATGACCGGGACCAGTTCGAGAGGTCCGATCGGGTCTCCGGAAATAACGGCCACTCCTCCGATAGTGCGATAGGCGAGGAAAATCGCGTCGGAGTGGAAAAACAGGTTCTTGTCCTCTCGCACGTTGAAGTAGGCCACGGAATCGGAACCGTATCGCTTGACCAGCTCAAGCGCCCGCGAATGGTCAGCATTCACCTGAAACACCTGCTCACGCCGGGCGCGGAGGACCAGGTTTGCCAGGAAGAAAAGGCTGATGACGGCGAACAAGCCCAACATATCGGGGAAGAGTACCGCCCATCCGTGGAAATTCAGTGTCCGGCTTCCTCCAATCGCTATCAGCGCCGACCGCTGCACCATAGAACGGATATCAATTGGGGACGCCAGACTATGCCGGAACAAAAAAAGTCCGGTCGTGCTGACAGCAAAATAAGCGAGAATGAAGGCCGGCATTAATGCGCGGAATTTCCTAAGAGATGAAGTATCGGGCCTCACGTAGAATATTCTTGCCGCCCCCAACAGAGCTATGGACAGGAGAAAATACATTATCCCTATGGAGACATTTCTACCGAGTAGCATGCCCAGGATGGACCTTGCCAGGAATATTCCCCATATCAATAGTAAGGCGGCTCTTTTCCTTAACCAGAGATGATATGCGATGTAAAACATGAATATCCCGAATAGGAAGAGTACGGCGCCGGCCACCCGATCGCTATTGAGCGCCATGTAATGTCGCAAGAAAAATGCGTGGCCGTTCAGCCTTACACCGACTGACTGAAGTACGTTGAAAAGGCCCAGGAGCACNACAAAATAAATNGTGACCACCGCTGCGGCCCTCTGGGCCCAGTTTCCCGTCTCGAGGTCAGCGATATCACCCGCTAAGACGTCTTGGTTTTTTTCCGGTTCTGTCATATCACCACCCGGTTATTGGCGATTCCTTCTGATAGAAACCCCCGGGTTTGCAGCCTTATATATCTCTCCCCATTAATCGTTTCATTTGTTCTAGCACTTTACGTTTTTATCCTTCAACTGTCAATGTGCCAGGTCCTAGTCCTTCCTGCTAGATAGCCATATTGACGGCAAAGTCAACCTTAAGCATCGCAATCGCCTTTGCTAAAATAATCACGACGGCTACACAGCGGGCTGGTGCCATATGAGGGTTGACGGGCTTGCCGGGGGATCATGACGAATCGCGCATATCACTTGAGCGCGAAGCGGAGGTTGGCACTGACCGTAGATGGAATTCATAACAACCCCTACGGTGCAAGCACCTATGCCGAAGTGATNCGGGAAGCCTTGCCGGAATAGGCCAAGCCGCGTTTCGCGACTTCTAAGACGGCCCGACCCTTAAGTCGTTGCGGGAGTATATAATCGTAGCAGCTAATCGGTGACAGGCGGCGTAAAAACGTAGCGAGGAGGTGGGGCGGTGGCGAGCAAAGTGGCTGGAAGAACGATACGGGACATAACGACGACGGCACCCCTTTGGGAGATCCTTGACAGCTGGGCCCAACAAACCGGCTATATGCCGGTTGGCCACGACGATGTTTCGAGGCTATACCAGCGAGGGACGGGTTTTTTGATGGCACCTCAGATGCTGCAGGTCGCATGGATGGGAAACTATTACAGGCTGCAGGCATGGGTGAGGGTTCCGCTTTATAGCCGAATCATGGTCTTGATGTTAATGCCGGCGGAGGTAATCATCGATTCGGGAGGGTTTATGGCCACCCTACCGCGAAAACAGGCCAGGGAACACGTAAATATGTTGCTGCAGTCGCTGGGCCAACCATTGATAGCCTAGGTTGCAGAATTTAAGACGAATGTCGAGGAATTTTCGGTGCGGGTGGGGTTAGTCGAAACATTTGCAGACTCCTTTTATAGCCAATCAATTAAAACCCCGGCTTTTTTATCTCGATAGGAATATTTCCACGGCCAATCCAGGGGAGGGAAAATATGAAGGCTGAAAAAAACATCTCCGGCTTGTTACGAGGCCTGCCCCCATTTCTCCGTATGGAGGAGACGCGGGGCCTGGGAAGAACTTTCAAGAACCAGTGGGGAGGTGCGGGCAACACCGCGAAAATCATGTATAAGATTTTCACCGGGGGACAGGGCCTGCTGGGAAACATGAAGGATCTGAGCAAGGTAAAGGTTGGGAAAGTGGTCCCCAACTGGGTACTCGGTATGTGGGAAACTTTTCCAGATCGGGAAGCAATCGTAGATGGCGACAAGCGTTATACTTTCGGCGAACTGCGGCAGAGGGTGTTGAAACTGGGGAATGCCATGCAAGCCCTGGGCGTTAAGCCGAAGGATGCGGTGGCGGTGATGGTTTACAACAGCTCCGAGTTTCTGGAAACCCTTTGCGGCTTGAGCCTGATAGGGGCCACCATGCCCTTTGTAAACTGGCACCTTCGCGGAGAGGAGCTGCAGACAACCATAAACCTTCGTAAGCCGAAGGTTCTTGTTTTCGACGCCGAATTTCTCGATGAGATCATGAATATCCGCGCCGGGCTTGAGAGCGTCGAGCACTTTATTGTGGTCGGCAATTCTTCCGCCCCGCCGCCGGGCGTCCTTGAATATGACAACCTTCTCGCCGCTCAGCCCACCACACTACCCGACGTAAACTTCCTCGTCGCCTTCAACCCCTATACCGGCGGAACGACCGGTACGCCCAAGAGCTCCAATCTTTACGATAGCTTCGGCTACATGCTTTCCGATCTCGCCGAAGCCCCGCGAACTTCACTCCAGAGCTACCTGCAATACACATCCCGGGCCTTCAGCTACTTCTATTGGTTTGGGGGCGACCGTATTTCCGATCCCCTGGAAAAAAATATTCGGACTTTGCTGGTAACCCCGATGTATCATGCCGGGACGGCGGCCGGGTGGGGACCATTTTTTATGCTGGGCGCGACCGCCATTGTGATGCGGAAATTTGACGCCGAGGGGCTTCTGGCCCTGATAGAAAAAGAGAGGGCGAATTGGATTTTTGTTGCCCCGACCATCCTGCAGAGGGTGCTCGCCCTGCCGGATGATATCAAGGCGAAGTACGACTTGAGCGCCATGCGTGCCATAATCTGCGCGGCCGCGCCGTGTCCTCCCCAGGTGAAGCAGGATATCAACGAACTCTTTATTCGCCAGGGAACGCGGGGGCCCGTCTTCGGCGAATACTATGGAAGCGCGGAGACCGCGATAGTCACGGTTCTTCTACCAAGGGACTACGCTGAAAATTCAAGACGGATAAGCAGCGTAGGAAAGGCGCGCTGTGGAGATATCGCCATCTTCGTTGAGGAAGAGGCGCGGTGGGCTGAAACCGGAGAGGTCGGCAAGATAATGGCGCGCACTGCCTCTACCCTGTCTCTGCGCTATCCGGGTTCTGAGGAGCGGCTGCATGAATCGATCAGGTTGATAAAGGGTGAGGAGTGGTACGACGATGGCCTGCTCGGTTATCTGGATGAGGATGGTTTCTTGTACCTGACGGGGCGGGTGAAAGAGATGATAATTTCCGCAGGCATCAACGTGTACCCGCAGGAGTTGGAGGACATAATACTGCACCATCCTGCCGTTTTCGATGTTGCCGTGGTGCGGTTGCCCCATCCCGATCTCGGGGAAGTACCTATCGCCTGTGTCCAACTCCATGACGGCAAGCAGGCGACGGAAGAGGAATTGCTTTCCTTCTGCAAGGAAGAGGGGCTTTATGGGTACAAGCTTCCGGCCAAGGTGGAATTCCTGGACGAGCTGCCCCGACATATAGATGGCAAGATAATCAAAAGAGAATTGGAGCNGCGTTATTGGGAGGGAATTGATAACGCGGCAGGCTAAGCGGGAATAGCTTAAAAGGCGCGTACCCCGGGGGCTTCCTGACAGCTTTGGTTTGCTCTAGATCGCCTTGTTACACGCCTGCAACGATGTCGTTAAGATCGTGCAAATAAACAAAGTAAACCGTTTAACCCCTCTTAATATTATCCAGCGTAATAATTAATATATATTTCAGCCTTTTTTATATGAATTGGAATTTCTCCCGGCCACAAAGTAAAGTGCACAAAATAGCGATCACCATGCCCTGGTTCGGGTGTTTTCAGGGAGGAAGGGGAATCCTATAGAAGTGGAGGCAAGATGCGGAGAACACGATGTTAAGGGCTAGGGTTCAGACTCTTATAAATATTTTCGTTATCGTTATGCTTGTCGGCTTCATGATGACCGGAGCCCTTACCCTGATTTCCGCTCGTAATCCCATCGGACCGCTCATCGGCAAGACCCTGTCGGCCAGGCATATGCTCTCCGGAATATTACGAAGCCTGGATCCGCGGGCGCTGGGTAAAGCCCTGGGTGACGCTCCCAACATGCTGGGAGACCTGTTGTCCACCCTCGGCGAGGACGGCGCGGAACAGATAGCGGAGGCGGTAAACGACAACCCTGACTTCGCCGTCATCATGCTTTCCGAGCTCGATCCGGCAACCATCGCCAACCTCTTTAATGACCCGCGAACGGCCGTCTTCGCGCTCGGACTGACCAAATACCTGGACCCGGCGGCTGTCGCCACGATTTTTAACCGGAATGGAGCCTTGCTTTCCAAAGTGATGGCAAAGCTCGACCCCCAGGTGATCGCCTCCATAATAAATGAGAACGGATCGTTTTTTCAGGAATCGACGGCAGCCATGGATCCCCAAGTAATGGCACAAGCCATTAACGAAAATGCGCCTTTCCTTTCCGGCCTGCTGTCCTTCCTCGATCCCGCCGTCATCGCACAGGCTCTGAACGCAAATCCCAATCTCGCNGGACAGCTCATAGGCTTTCTGGATAGCACAATTCTCGCCGGCTTCTTTAACAGCAACGGGCCCTTCTTATCCAGACTACTGGGGCAACTTGATGCCGGCGTCCTTTCTTCCGCCATCAATTCGCACCCGACCTTCTTAGCCAGGCTTATGGGAAGCCTTGATGCCGGGGTAATAGCCGGGGTTATAAACAGCAATGCCGATTCGGCGATAGCAATCGCCGAAAAACTATCAAACGATCTGCTTTCCGCCGTGTTATCCCAGACCGCCAACAACACTGATTTTCTGAACTCCCTGATTGCCAGGCTCGATCCCGCGGTTGTCGCGAAGGCTGTAAACGGCTCCTCCGCCTTCGCCTCGGGGCTAATACACTCCTTCGATCCCTCCTGGGTTGCGCGGGTAGCCAACCAAAATCCGAGCCTGGTGCTTCAGGTGATGGACAAAATAGATCCGGAGCTGATAGCCAACGTGGCGAACAATCAGGATATGTTGACCAGCGTGTTGCCACTGATCAATACGTCCGCNATCGNCGCCGCCATNGCCGAGCAATCCGATTTCTTCACACGCCTGATCCCGTTCTTGGATCCGGCTCTTGCCGAAATCACCAACCGGGCCCTGCAGGGGAACCCCGAATTCACATCCACTTTCCTATCGAATCTGGATGGGGCGAAGATTGCGGGAGCGCTGGGCAAAGCTC
>JGI24134J36421_10000795_pt1 | contig 10231 bp, 10 predicted proteins | sample BarGraNGADG00312_FD_36421 | JGI IMG/M metagenome (IMG submission 36421) | reverse complement strand
CTCCGCAAACGTCGTCGGCCTGGTGCTCGGAACGACGTTCCGTTTCTGGGCCTACCGCACCCACGTGTTCAGCGAACACCATCAGGCTGACGCCGAATCCGCCCGCGACGCAGTCGCATCGACACCACGAGTCTGATCATCTCCAGTCCGAGATCGATGGTCTTGCGCAGGTCACCGGTCACCGAGGACACACCCACCCGCCGGTGATAGTTGACCGGCACCTGCACGATCCTGGCCCGCGTGATGACGGCAAGGAGCAGCATCTCCAGTCCGTACGCCGAGCCGTCCAGCGACGGCCTCGCGAGGAGGCTTTTCGCCTGCGCGCGAGTAAAGAGGCGGAAGGTGCAGCCCACATCGCTGAGGTATGACGTGTTGTACAGAACCTCGATGATCTTGGCCACCGCCCAGTTCCCCCATTGGAGGAACCAGCCCATGTTGGCGCCTTCCCAGATGAAGTTCGAAACCGTTCGCGAGCCCAGGACGAAGTCGCACTCGGAGGCAAAGGCGAGCAGCTTGCTCAGGTCGCCAGGGTTGAACGTCCCGTCGGGCTCGCAGAGGGCAACCAGATCCGTGTCGACGGCGGCCAGGCCCGCACGAATCGCAGCGCCATAACCCTGACGGGTCTCGATCAGCTCGCGAGCCCCCGTCCTGGCCACCTCCTCGGAGGTTCCAGCAGCGGCGTTGTTGTTGACCACGAGGATCTCGTCAACGAAGCCGAGTGCCTCGAAGCCGTGGATGCACTCGGCGATGCTGTCCTTCTCGTTGTACGTCGGAAGGATCACCGAGATCGATCGGTTGTTCCACACGGGCTACTCCTTCGAGCGGGTCGAGTCAGGTATGGATTCAACGCTGGGAGCCATGGGAGCCAGGCCATGCTGGCCGGCCGGGCGGGTCATCGCGAAGCGACTACCAGCATCTGTCCGGCCAGCGGCTTGATCGGGGAACGCAGGTACCACGGCACGAGGAAGGTCAGGCCGGAGCCGCGCGACTTCAGCGTGAGCGGCAGGAAGCGGGCGAGCACGGCCTCGATGGTCCAGCCCTCGGCGACGAGGTAGTCCGCGAGGGACTTGTCGGTGTAGATCGCGACATGGGTGAAGTCGTCGAAGTAGCGACCCGGCTGGAGCCTGAAGTTCGGCTGTATGAGGATCAAACGGCCACCCGGACGCAGGACACGACGGGCTTCGGCCAGTAGCCGCGAAGCACCAGCGCGCTCGAGATGCTCCAGCAGATTAGAGGCGAACACGACATCGAAGCTCGCGTCGACGAACTGGCGCAGGTCTGTGCTGTCCCCCACGACCGACTCGACGTGTGCTGCCGCCGAGCGCTTGACGGTGGCGTCGAGGTCCATCGCCACTACCCTTGCGCCGCGGACGTGGTTGGCGAAGTCGCACCATCCGGCGCCGAGCTCGAGAATGTCGGCGTCGGGCGCGATCCAGCGGGTGAGGTAGTTGCAGAGGTGCTTCCAGACCTTGCTTCGGCTCTCGCTCGGCGCCAGCCGGGTCTCGAAGTAGCCCGGCACGTAGACGCCGGACTCCGGTACTCCTTCGGAAGCGGAGGATTTCTCGCCGGACAGAGGGTGCCTCCTGATGACGGTCACAGGCTGGAAAGTCGTCGCAGCCTAGCAGTGGGGGCTGACGACCCGTCCGTTCTTGCAACCCTGCCGTCATAGACTCTGCGTGAGTCCACGCCCTTGGTGGCACAGTGACACCCGGGAGAACAGTGCCTCAGACCCTGCCAGAACAACTCGACAACGCCACACGCGGCGAGGTCCCCACGAGCTCCGGTGTGGGACGGCGTCTCGACGTGCTTGGTCGGTGCGCTCCGGCGGTCACCCTCGCCGCTCTGTTGGCCCTGGCCATCGTCGCTGATCTCCCATTGAGCAGTGCGCTCCGCTTGCTCGCTGCGCTGCTGCTGACCCAGGTGCTTCCGGGTGCCCTAATCTGGCGCGCGGTCCGGCCGCGCAACGGCTCCTGGCTCGAGGACCTGGCGATGGGCTTCGCCATCGGCTCAGTCGTCGCGATCGGCGCCCAGACCCTTGCCAGCACCCACCGAATGCCGTGGCTGTCGACCGGGCTCTCGATCGGGATCGTCATCCTGCTCTCCGGCATCCCGGCATCCCGGCGCCGGATCCTCGAGGCGCGCACCTCCCGGGTGCCCTGGTGGTTCGGGCCCCTGACCTCACTGGTGACCGTGGCCGTCATACCGCAGTTGCTGGACTACTTCCACCGGGTCCCGCTGACCTGGACCTCGGGTTACCGTGCGCCGCACGTGGACGCATACCTGCATCTGGCGCTGGCCGGCGAGCTGGCCCATCGAGGCCCGGTGGCCTTCCCCTGGGTAGTTAGCGAACCTCTGGCATATCACTGGTTCAGCCACGCCTGGGTCGCGAACCTCTCCGTCATCTCCGGGGTGGAGCTGGACGAGACCCTGTTTCGGTTCATGCCGGCGCTTCTCCCACTTGCCGTGGCCCTCATTGTCGCCGCTGCGGCCATGCGGCTCACCGGCAGGGCATGGAGCGGCCCAGTGGCTGCTGCTCTTACTCTCGCCGGAGGTGACCTCAACGTCTTCGGCCAGACGACCATCAACCACCCCATGGATCCGTTGTCCCCCAGCCTGGGCCTGTCGGTGCCCATGCTCATGGCCCTCGTGGTCGTTCTCGCATGCCGTTGGCGGGGCGAGGCACGCTCTGGTGCCTTTCTCCTGATCCCCGCCCTTGGCCTGGCCGCGGCAGGCACCAAAGGCTCAACCCTTCCCCTGGTCGTCGCCGGTCTGGGAACCGCGGCCGCAGCCGCCCTGCTGTTCAACCGCTCACGTCTGCGGACGCTGATCCCCGAGCTCGCGGTCGTCGTCGCCTGCCTGGGATTTGCGGTNCTNGTGATCTTCCACGGTTCCGAAGCGGGCCTTCATCTCGACCCCAAGACCGCACCGCAGGCGGCGCCNCTCTTCNANTGGCTCGGCGGTCTCGGAGTCGTCAAGACCTNCAGCGNCCTGGCTTTCATCGACCTTGTGGTGATGTTCGGNGTCCTTGCCCGAGGTGCCGGACTACTTCTCCTGCTCGCAACGCGCCAGGGCCGCCGCGATCCAGTGACCTGGTTCCTGGCCGGTGGCGGCCTTGCGGGCGCTGTTGCTCTGGCCGCCTTCGCCCACCCCGGCAACAGTCAGCTCTACTTCGCCGACAGCGCCATACCCCTCCTTGCGCTCGGATCCGCAGCTGGCCTGGCGTCCCTGGTCGACAGGAGCGGCACCCAGGTCCTGCGGCCCGCCCTCATCGGCCTGGTCGGTGGAGTCCTCATGGTGCTGCTGCCCCCTGCGCTCATCGGCATGCTGACCCCGGCCGGGTCGATCCCGCAGGCCACCAACATGCTCATGATCGCCGGCGCGGTGCTGGTGGTGGCTGGCGTTCTGGCCGCTCTCATCGTCAGGCCACGTCGGGCGGCGTTCCTCGGGGCCGCGGTGGTCACGCTCCTGGTTGCTGGCGTCACGACTGTCGGGAATACCGTGGCGACCGCGTCGCCTCGCTCCTGGCCGCTGGCGTCACGACTGTCGGGAATACCGTGGCGACCGCGTCCCCTGGTCCTGATCTGCCGCAGGTGACCGCCGAGCATTACCTGGCAGTGTCCCGCGACGAGATAAGCGCGGCCCGCTGGATCCGTGACCACTCCTCCATCGACGACATGGTCATGACCAACCGGCACTGCATCACACCGGTTGCGCCCAAGCGATGCGACAGTCGTCGCTGGGTGGTTGCGGCGTTCAGCGAGCGGCAGATGTTGTTGGAGGGGTGGACGGCTACGCCACGGTCCACAGATCTGGCGCCACTGGGTCGGCAGTCGATCTACATCGACTACTGGAAGCCGGAGCTACTCGCCCTCAACGACGGCTTCATCGCGAAGCCGGATGCCGTAGCAGCCGCCAAGCTCAGTGGCATGGGTGTCAGCTGGGTCTTCGTCGACTACACCAGGCCTCATGCCCGAACCCTCGAGCCCTTCGCACACCTGCGGTTCCACACCCCCGGTGCAGACGTCTACTGGCTGCCGCAGACCGGTTGACTCACTTCCATTCCCCCCGCTACCCGCTGAAATCGCCGGCCGCGATGCGCACCTTGCGCAGCAGGGCGAACAGCTGCTCGTGCTCGGCTGGCGTCAGTGCGCCCAGGCTGAACCCGGTTGCCACCAGATCCTTGGTGGCCTCTTCCATGACCGCACGACCCCTGGGCGTGATCGTCGCGAGCATTCCGCGACCGTCGGCCGGGTTGGGAGCCCGCTCCACCAGGCCCTGGGCTGCCAGGCGCTGAACGATGTTGGTGACGCTGGTGGGGTGGACCATCAGCCGCTGCCCGATCTTGCTCATCGGCAGACGCCCTTGGCGGCTGAACGCCAGCAGGACCAGGGCCTCGTATCGCGCGAACGTCAGTCCGTGTCGACCAACCGTTGCGTCGAAGTCGCCGAGAAGCAGCTGCTGAACGCGCATGATCGAGGTCGCCGAGGCCATGGCGACCGGTTGGGAACGTGCACCCCAGCGAGAACGCCAGAGGTCGGCCGCACGACGGATCGGGTCGAAGGGGAGCGCAACGGACCTGGCCACGGCTGACACGCTAGCGGTCGGCCACGTCGTGGTCGGCAGCACCGGGCCTACGGACCATTCGCAGCTCGGGTGCCCCGGCGACCGCATGCATCCTGGTGGTGCCCTCGAGCCTGAAGCCGTGTCGGTCGTAGAACCGTTGCGCCCTGGCGTTCTCGGCGAGGACCCACAGGGTCATGTCCCTGTCGCCGGTGGTCGCCTGCATCAGGTCGTCAGCCAACCCGCTGCCCTGTTGGTTCGCCATGACGTTGATCGAGTAGAGCTCCCAGGCTGTTGGTGCGTCGGGATCACGTGTGGCCCCAGCGGCGGCCAGCCCGACGATTGTTCCTGTCTCATCGAGGGCCGCGGCCACCGTGGACTCGAGCTCGTCGACCTCGAGCCTCAGTCTCCACCGACCCGCCGATGGTCCATCAATCCTGTTGGCGTTCAAGGGCTCGCTCCAAACGCTCTACCTTGGCGATGAGCTCCCCCTCGAAACCCGGACGGATGTCGGCTTTGAGGACGAGGCTGACCCTCGGGCCGAACTCCCCAACGGCTTCACAGGCTTGGCGCACAACGTCCATGCAGTCGTCCCAGGTGCCCTCGACCGTGGTGAACATCGAGTCGGTCCGGTGGGGAAGCCCCGAGTCGCGCACCACCCTGACGGCCGCGGCCACGGCCTCACTGACCGAACCTGTGGGGCCATCGGAACCGGACGGGGCGACAGAGAAGGCAATCAGCATGTTCCCGAGCCTAGGCCCTAGGGTCATATGCGTGGCTTGGCCTCCGCTGAAGAACTTCGACTGGAGCTCGCGTTCGTGCGGGCTGCACGGTCACGCCACCTACGCCCCCACCGAGCCGGCCCTCGCTGCACGGCTGCAGGCGACCACCCCGTCGGGCCACGCGTGGCGCTGCCTACGCTGTGGCGCCTATGTCCTGGGCCCACCGCAAGGTTCGGGACACGCCGATAGCGCGCCGATCGTGTTGCGTGGTAAGGCTCTTCGAGACACGTTCATCTTGCGATTCCTTGCGTTGGAGCGTGGCATCCGAGGCATTCTGCTAGTGGCTCTGGCGTACGGCGTGTGGCGTTTCGATGGAGCCCGTGGCGCGTTGAAGCAGGTTTTTGACTCCTACCTGCCAGCCATCTCACCGCTGGCGAACCGGCTTGGCGTCGACCTCGATGAGACCGGCCCCGTCCACCTCATCGAGCAAGCGTTCACGGCCAAGCACTCCACGCTGCTGCTGGTGGCGCTCGGCGTCCTGGCCTATGGCGCACTCGAGCTGGTCGAGGCCTTCGGTCTGTGGTTCAAGAAGCGTTGGGGCGAGTACGTCGCGGTCGTGGGGACATCAGTCTTCGTGCCCCTGGAGATCCACGAGATTCTGGCCAAGGTCACCTGGCTGCGCGTCGGCGCCCTGATCATCAACCTGTTCGCCATCGCCTACCTGCTGTGGACCAAGCGCCTGTTCGGCTTCCGGGGCGGTCACGCCGCATTCCTGGCAGAACGCCACAACGACTCCCTGCTGGAGGTCGAGCAAGCCGCCAGCCGCGCGGAGCCATAAACCACGCGGAGCCATAAACCAGATGACCGATGCGTTCGCCGGGTGCCATCGTAAGGACATGGATATCCGTCAGGTGAACGTGTTCGACGACTCCGAGGTGGAACGCTTCCACAAGGTCACGGAGCGCGCGGAGGCGTTCGAACGTCCGCACCACAGCGGCTGGTCGCTCGACGAGGCGAAGATCGAGCTCCGTCGGCAGGTTCCCACCGAGCGCTCGGAGGTGTGGGCGGCATACGACGAGGGGACCATGGTAGGTGGCCTTTCATTGTGGTTCCCGCTGCTGGACAACCTCACCAAGTGCTGGGGCGCTGTGGGAGTCGACCCGGACCATCGGTGCCGCGGTGTCGGCTCGGCGCTGGTCGCCCAGATCGTCACGCGGATGGTGCAAGAGGACCGGACAACCATGGTGACCGAGACGGCCTACCCGTTCGACCGCCGGGAGGACCATCCGTACCGCCGGTTTGCCGAGGCCCACGGCTTCACGGTCGCCATCGACGAGATACGCCGCATCCTTCCTCTGCCCGTCGACCCGGCGCTGCTTCAGACACTCGTGATCGAGGCTGCACCGCACCACACGGAATACCGGATCGAGTCCTTCGTGGACGCCCTGCCCGATGAGCTGCTCGCGTCCTACTGCGCGCTCAGCAACCAGCTCGGCGTCGACGCTCCGACCGGTGACGTGGACTTCGAAGCGGAGTCGATGACGCCGGAGCTGTGGCTCGAGCACGTCGACAAGGAGAAGGAGATGGGTCGCACCAGGCTCACGACGATCGCGATCGACGGGGCAGGCACCGTGGTCGCCTACACGGACCTCATCCTGCCGCCTGAACCGAACCCCGACGTCTGGCAGTGGGGCACGCTCGTCCACCGGGACCATCGTGGACATCGGCTGGGTAGAGCGGTCAAGGTCCGTAACCTCCAGCAGCTGGCCGCTGCAGGCTCCGGACGCGTTCGGGTTCTGACCTGCAACGCCGAGACCAACCACCACATGGTCGACATCAACGTGCGACTCGGTTTCGAAGCCGTCGAGGTCGCTCCGATGTTTGAGCTGCGGATCGACAGCTTCGTCGGTCCGAGGACCGAACAGCGCGCTCAGGTCAGCGCTTCGACCACCTGATCGGCGGCGGAATAGGGATCCGAGCTTCCGTCGACCACCTGGGCAGCCAGATCGTCCACACCCTGCCCATGGCGCAGATCTCCGATGCGAATACGCAACGCCCGTATGGCGATCGCCTCGATCTCGTCGACCGCTCGACGCACTCGCCGATCACGCAGCGTCCCGGAAGCCTCCATCCAGGCGAAATGATCATCGATCGCGGCCATGACCTCTGCGATGCCGTCTCCGCGAGAGGCAACAGTCTTGAGGACCGGGGAGCGCCAGAGGTTGGGCTCACTGCGGTCCCCGAGGCTGATCATGTGCCGGATGTCGCGCACTGTCGCGTCGGCGCCTTCGCGGTCGGCCTTGTTGACCACGAAGACGTCACCGATCTCCAGGATTCCGGCCTTGGCTGCCTGAATGCCGTCGCCCATCCCTGGAGCGAGGAGCACCAGGGTGGTGTCGGCCAGACCGGCCACCTCGACCTCGCTCTGCCCCACACCCACGGTTTCGACCAGAACGACCTCACAGCCCGCGGCGTCGAGGACCCGTAGCGCCTGCGGGGTCGTCCAGGACAGACCACCGAGGTGGCCGCGACTCGCCATCGAGCGGATGTAGACGTCGGGGTCCAGGGCATGGTCCTGCATCCGGATCCGGTCACCCAGCAACGCACCGCCCGAGAAAGGCGATGAGGGGTCAACGGCCAGGATGCCGACCCTCTTGCCCCGCGCCCGCAAGATACCGACCAACGCGTTGGTCAGGGTGGACTTGCCCACACCGGGGCTGCCAGTGATGCCGATGATGTGCGCGTGACCGGTATGCGGCGCGAGAGCCGCCATGACCTCGCGCAGTGCCGGGTGCGCGTCCTCGACCAACGAGATCAGCCTGGCGACGGCACGCGGAGCACCTGCCCTGGCAGCCTCGACCAGGGCAGGGACATCAACGGATCGCTCTGCCATCAAAGGACTTTCGGCGCTGGACACGCCACGAGGGTCGGCAATGGGATCGCGACTGCGGTCACTGCTTGGGAACGCGCACGATCAGTGCGTCGCCCTGACCGCCACCACCACAAAGGGCGGCCGCGCCAACACCGCCACCACGACGCTGGAGCTCCAGGGCGAGGTGCAACGTGATGCGGGCCCCCGACATGCCGATGGGGTGCCCGATCGCGATCGCACCTCCATTGACGTTGACCTTCTCGGCGTCGATGCCGAGCTGTTTGGTGGACGCCAGTGATACCGCGGCGAACGCCTCGTTGATCTCAACCAGGTCGAGGTCGGCAGGCGCGATGCCCTCTTTCGCACAGGCCCTGGCGATCGCCTGCGCCGGCTGGCTCTGCAGCGTGGAGTCCGGGCCGGCGACGACCCCGTGAGCTCCGATCTCGGCGAGCCAGGTGAGGCCCAGCTCTTCGGCCTTGGCCTTGCTCATCACCACGACTGCGGCGGCTCCATCGGAGATCTGCGACGCTGAAGCGGCCGTGATGGTGCCGTCCTTGCTGAACGCCGGGCGGAGGCCGCTCAGGCTCTCCGCGGTCGTGTTCGCCCGGATGCCCTCGTCGGTCTTGAACTCGATGGGATCCCCCTTGCGCTGAGGAATCGACACTGAGACGACCTCGTCGTCATACAGCCCGTCCTTCCAGGCACGTGCAGCGAGCTGGTGGCTTCGGGCCGAGAACTCATCCTGCTCGGCGCGGGTGAACTGCACGTCACCGACGTTGCCGGCCTCGGTCAACAATCCCATGCCCTGGTCGGTGAACGAGTCCCACAGACCGTCGCAGTCCATGTGGTCGCGCATCGTCACGTTGCCGTACTTGAAGCCCTCGCGGCTCTTGTCGAGCAGGTGCGGAGCGTTGGACATCGACTCCTGGCCACCTGCGACGACGATCTCGAACTCGCCCGCCCGGATCAGCTGGTCGGCAAGGGCGATCGCATCAATACCCGAAAGGCACACCTTGTTGATGCTCAGGGCAGGGACGGTCATCGGGATGCCGGCCTTGACCGCTGCCTGACGCGCGGGGATCTGGCCCACGCCGGCCGTCAGCACCTGCCCCATGATGACGTAGTCCACCTGATCTCCGGTCACACCGGCCTTGTCCAGGGCGCCCTTGATGGCGATGGCACCGAGGTCTGATCCGGAGAAGTCCTTCAGGGAGCCGAGCAGGCGACCGAGTGGGGTACGCGCTCCGGCGACGATCACGGACACGGGACGTTCGCTCATGGCAGTGCCTCCAACGACAAGTTTGAGTGCTGGGCGGGCTGGGCAGGCTTACCGACAACCGCTGGCTTACCGACAACCCGGGTTCACCGTCACTCTAGCCGCGCCGCGCCGCTCGCGGACCACCCTGATCGACAGACCAGCCGCCCTGTCCCACTCGACCGCAGGCCGATGTCCAGTGCGCATAGGCTGGTCCACATGACTGAGCAGCCCGCAGACCTATTCACCGCCATCGACCACGTGGGTGTGGCCGTGAACGACATCGATGCGGCAATCGCGTTCTATCGCGACACCTACGGGATGAGCCTCGTCCACGAAGAGGTCAACGAGGAGCAGGGCGTCCGCGAGGCAATGATGGCGGTGGGCTCGTCCGGCTCCTGCGTCCAGCTGCTCGCGCCGCTCTCGCCGGAGTCGACGATTGCCAAGTTCCTCGACCGGTCGGGGCCTGGAGTCCAGCAGGTGGCCTACCGCGTCGTCGACGTCGACGCCGTGTCGCGGACGTTGCGTGAGCGGGGACTGCGCCTGTTGTTCGAGGCCCCGCGCCGAGGCACATCCAACAGCCGGGTCAACTTCATCCACCCCAAGGACGCGGGTGGCGTCTTGGTCGAGCTGGTCGAGCCGGCTGCCTCACCCAGCCACTGAGCCACTCGCTCTGCGCCAGCGGTGAGGGATATCACCCTGTGGGAGGAATCTCATATCCCTTCCCCTGTTGGCCCACCCGCAAGTAGTTTCAGCCCAGACGCCCCGGTCCTGACTCGCCCGACCGTTTCTGAGGAGTACCACGATGCAGGCCATTCTCGA
>JGI24134J36421_10000787_pt1 | contig 10256 bp, 10 predicted proteins | sample BarGraNGADG00312_FD_36421 | JGI IMG/M metagenome (IMG submission 36421) | reverse complement strand
GGACGAGGATCACGAGGAGTTTGCGACCGGGATCGGGATGGGGGACGTGAAGCTCCTGGCGTTCACGGGTCTGGCCCTGGGGTACTTCCACTGGTACCTGGTGCTCGTACAGCTTTTTGTCGGCTTTCTGGCCGGCGCCCTGGTGGCGATCTCGCTTCTTGCTCTGGCCAGAAAAGGTCGCAAGGACCTGTTGCCGTTCGCGCCCTTCCTCGCCGCCGGAGCAATTGTTGCCCTTGTGTGGGGTCAACAGATCGTGGGCCTGTATCTGAAACTCTTAAGGTGAGGATGAGGGGGTCTGGTTCAGGCTCTATCAAAGGGTTTAGAGTTGAAAGCCCCCGTTGCGCACCCGCCGGAACCCCGTAAATCCTGATGTTTTATTGAATCATTGCGTATTACTGCTTAAGTTTGTGACTAAAGTCGACGAGAGGGAATATTGACAATATTGTTCACCATAGTTCATAATTTGATTCTCAAGTTAAGATAGACCGAAGCTGTCTTAATCAGTGAATAAGATTTAACTTAGTTGGGGCGGAGAGGGAAAGAGTACTGAANTGAGCAACAAGCTCCTCACAGTCAACGAAGTTGCAAAGATTCTNAGAGTCTCAAACATGACGGTTTACCGTCTCGTGAAAGGCAAGCAGATACCTGCCATCCGGGTCGGGAAGAACTATCGGATCAAGGAAATAGACGTCGACGAATACCTGAACCGGGGTTCAGAGTAGCCCGGCACCTGCCAGGGCCGATCTTCATTCAGGCAGCGTAACGGAAGTGTCGGACCGCGGTTCCAGAGCAGGGGTGACTTGATTGGCGAAGGGTGGAGTATCGATAGGCCTGGACATCAGCACCGGGTCCATCAAAGTCGCAGAGGTGAACGTCTCCCGCAAGGAGCCTATCCTGACGAACCTTGCCATCATAATGCTGCCTGAAGGCGCCGTCCGGGACGGCGAGATCGACAGCCCCGAGACGGTCGCCACCTATCTCAAGGAACTCTGGAAGCAGAACCGCATCAGTAAGCGCAGGGTGGTACTCGGCATTGCCAACCAGAAGGTTATCGTCCGGCCGATGGACCTGCCGTACATGCCGGAGGAAGAGCTCAAGAACGCGGTCAACTACCAGGTACAAGAGTTCATCCCGATCCCGATAGACGATGCCATCGTGGACTACGAGGTGGTCGACGAGTACATGACCGGCGAAGAGGAGAGGATGCAGACGGTGCTCCTCGCCGCCGCTCACCGCGAGATGATCACCGCTTTCATGGACGCTTGCACCAGCGCGGGCCTCGTCCCCGAGGCGGTGGAGCTCAAGGCTTTCGCGATGGTCAGGTCTCTCATAAAGAAGGAGTACCAGTTCCTGGAGGAGGAGGCCGAGGCTCCCGGGAGCGTCTGCCTGATAAACATCGGCGCCGGTATCTGCAACGTTGCGGTGGTCAAGGAGAGCACCCCGCGTTTCGTGAGGATGCTCATGAGGGGCGGCGACTACTTCACCAAGCTGCTGTGCGACAACCTGAAGCTCTCGCCTATCGAGGCCGAGGAGATAAAGCGCGGCCGCAGCACAGATCCCGAGGCCAACAACCTCCTTCAGCGCGAGATCCAGGCGTTCGTCGGCGAGATACGGCGCTCGCTCGAGTATTACATCTCTCAGAGCCAGGAGCGCGACCTGAATAAGGTCATACTGTCGGGAAGCGGTTCCAAGATGATCAACCTGCCCCTCGAGCTCAACCGTGGCCTGAGGCTTCCGATNGAGATTGGGCACCCCCTGCAGAACGTCCAGCTCGCCAAGCTCNCGTACACACCGGAGGAGCTCGCCGAACTGGAGTCGGCGATCGCGTGCGCGGTCGGCCTTGCGTTGAGAGGGACGGAGGACTGATATGACCAAGATCAACCTCCTGCCCCCGGAAAAAGTCAAAGCCAGAAGAGGGGCGACGTCGGAGCGCTCGTATCTCTGGCTGGTGATACTCCTGCCGTTGATTGTGCTCATAGTCATCGTCCTTCTCTACTTCCAGGCGAGCGGCAAGGTCTCCCAGAAGCAGAAGGCGCTCACGGACGCGCGCACGGAGCTGACCGACTGGCAGAACAAGAACGCGGCCCTTCAGCAGTACAAGACGCGGCAGGACCAGATCACAACGCTCGAGACTTCGGTCGTGAGTGTCCTGCAGGGACGGGTCTACTGGGCCCGGATACTCAACAATATCGCGATCACCATACCGAGCGACGTATGGCTCAGCAACCTTGCCGGCACCTCCGGTGACCCGACTACCGCGGGGACCGTGACATTCGCCGGCTACGCTCTGCAGTGCCCCAACAGGAACCTCGGTCATTTCTTCGGGTACTTCCCTGACTACCGGCCCGTCGCCAACTGGCTGGAGAGAATGGCGACCATTCCGGAGTTCCAGAAGGTCTGGCTGTCTTCAGCCGTTCCCGCGCGCCAGGGCACCGTGGCTGCCATCACGTCCACCGGCACGGTGACCGGGTCTCCCGTGATCCAGTTCGACTCGGTCGCCACACTCAACATGACGACGGCGGCAATAGGTGAAGCGGCGGTGGCTCCGGCCGCGACGCAGGCTGCTCCTGAGACGACGCCCGAATCGACACCGGGAGGTACGGGGCAATGATGCGAAGGCCCGCCGTGGCACTCCTGATAGGTCTCCTGGCCGCGCTGCTGGTTGGCGCGATCGGGTACTTCCTGCTGGTCGGGCCCAAGAAAGCCAAGGTCAATACGACGCAGAAAGAGATCGAGTCGGTGGAGAACCAGATCACCGAGCAGAAGAACACCTTCAAGCAGCTTACGGACATCAAGAATCGGTCGGCCGAGTTCGAGGCCAAGCTCGCCTCTCTGCAGGCGAAGATACCGCAGCAGCCCGAGCTCCCATCGCTGATCAGGAACCTGCAGACAGCGGCCGATCCGATGACGGGTGCGGGCCTGCCGTGGTTGTCGTTCACCCCGGCGGACGTGACGGCCGGCACCGGGGGAGTCTCCTCTTACGATTTTGGTATGAAGGTCTCAGGCTTCTACAGTGAAGTCGTGGACCTGATTTACCGCATGGAGCGGATGGAGCGGGCAATCGTCGTGAAGACCGTTACGATGACGCCCACCACACAGATCCTGGACAATACCTACAGCCCGAACCTGGGGCTGGTTGGGTGCGACATCGCGGCAAAGACGTTCACCTTCGCCTCGCCGGCGGGCACGACCGGGACCCCGACACCGGCGCCTCAGACGACGCCAAGCACCAGCACGCCGACTACGCCGACATCGCCTACCAGGTAGAAGAGAGATTAAAAGGGCAGGTTGCTATGCCGCAGAAGATCAAGAAGATGAGACCGAAGAGAATAGACGAGGAGAATTCCAACTCGGTGAAGATCGCCTGGATCGTCGGCGCCGTGGGACTGTGTGTGCTGCTGGTTGCCGGGATCGCGATCGCCACCAGTGGCAGCAACAGGAGTGGCGGAGGAATAAGGGCGCAGGGAAGCACGCCGACTTCGACCACGCCGGGGACGACGCCTCAGACTACGACGCCGGCAGCCTCCAAGCTCACGATAGAGCAGGTGCAGGCGCCGCCGCTATCCATCTATAGGCGCAGGAACCCTTTCGAGCCTCTCGTGAACGAGGAGGCCCAGACCACAGCTACCACTATCACCGCGACTGGCGGAGCCGCCCTCAACGTCGTGACGGTCCCGCCGCAACTGCGGACAGACTCGAACGGCGTACCCGAGACGGTCTCGACCGCCATCACCCTCGAGGGCGTGACGAAGCAGGCCGACGCAACGGTGGCGAGGATCAGCGTCGCGGGCCAGGTGTTCGATAACATCGCCGTCGGTCAGACGTTTGCCGACAACTACAAGCTCCTCTCGATAGGCGGCGACTCGAGCGCCACCATCCTGTTCGGGGACGAGCGCTTCACGATCTACACCGGCCAGTCCATCTACCTCTAGCGCCGTCGCTGATGATGACCTGGTCGCGAACCGAGCCGGGTCCGCAAGCGACCGGCGCACTTTACCGGAAGGTATCCCGTGTTGTTTTATTTCTTTGGAGGAATTCTGACGTTCGGGCCCGCACCCGGGGTGTTCCCGCGTCTCGAGGATGGTGAGATGAATTGAGGATTCTGACGTCCGGCGAGTCCCATGGACCCGCGGTTGTCGCGATAGTCGATTCGGTCCCGTCGGGGATGCCGCTGACCGTGGCGGACGTCGACCGCGACCTTGCGAGACGCCAGGCCGGCTACGGGCGCGGCGGCAGGATGAAGATCGAGAAGGATAGCGCGCGCTTTCTTTCGGGGGTCCGCAACGGGCTGACGATGGGAAGTCCGGTGACGCTCAGTATAGAGAACAGGGATCACGTGAACTGGGAGAGCGCCATGTCCCCGGAGCCCGGTCCCGCTGTCGAAATGCAGACGAAGCCTCGACCCGGGCATGGTGACCTGGCCGGGATGCTCAAGTACTCGACCGGCGACGCCAGGAACATCCTCGAGCGGGCCAGCGCCCGCGAGACGGCGGCGCGGGTCGCGGCCGGCGCGGTGGCGCGCTGTCTGCTTCTTCAGATCGGGGTTGCCGTCCGCAGCAGGGTGATGTCCGTCGGCTCGGCAAGCGACGAGCGCAGCCCGGGTCTGACCGAGGCGGACTTTGCGCGGGCCGACGAGGACGCTATGCGGTGCCTGGACGCCGAGGTGTCCGCCGCGATGATGAGGGAGATTGATGAGGCAGCTGAGCAAGGAGATACCCTGGGCGGCACATTCGAGGTGGTAGTCTTCGGCGCGCCTCCTGGTCTGGGCTCGCATGCCCAGGCGGATCGCAGGCTTGACGCCGCTCTGTGCGCCGCGCTCACTTCCATACCGGGGGTGAAAGGGGCGGAGGTCGGCGATGGTTTCAGCCTCGGCCGCGCGCGTGGGAGTCGGGCTCATGACGAGATCTTCTACGATGAGCGGTTGCTACTACATCGCAAGACCAATCACGCGGGTGGAATAGAAGCCGGGATGAGCAANGGAGAGGCGATCGTCCTGAGGGCCGCCATGAAGCCGATACCCACGCTGGGCAAGCCGCTTGCGACNGTCGACCTTGCCGACATGTCCGCCGCCAGGGCGTTCAAGGAGAGGGCTGACGTGTGCGCGGTGCCGGCGGCGTCAGTCGTGGGAGAGGCGGTGGTCGCGCTTGCCGTCGCGAGCGCGGCGCAGGAGAAGTTCGGCGGCGACTCACTTATAGAGATGCGGCGAAACGTGGACGGCTACCTGGAGCAGATCTCGGCCTGGTGGAGGTCACGCGGGGACGCGTAGTCACATGGACAAGACCAACATCGTCCTCACGGGCTTCATGTATTCAGGAAAGAGCACCGTCGGTGAACTGGTGGCCGCCTCGACGGGTAAGGGTTTCGTCGACACCGATGCGATGATCGAGAGCGAGACCGGCATGGCCATCAGTGAGATCTTCGGCGGGCAGGGTGAGGACGCTTTCAGGAAGATGGAGCGCGGCGCGGTGGAGCGGGTTTCGGCAGGTGGCGAACAGGTCATCGCCCTGGGTGGCGGCGCGGTCATGGACGAAGCCAACATCGCCATGGTTAGAGAGTCGGGCGTCGTCTACTACCTTAAAGTCGACGCCGGCGAGGTAGCGCGGCGGGCGGCGGGATCGTCCGGGCGTCCGCTACTCGACGGCAGGAGCCCCGAAGAGGTGAAGCGGCTGCTCGAGAGCCGCCGGGACTCATACATCAGAGCCGCCGATGCGATTGTCGAGACGGCGGGACGCTCTCCGGCTGAGATAGCCGACGAGATCGCCCGCGACTTCAAAATGAAGAAGAGCCGGGACGGGGGGGATCCGTGACGTGGTGAACGACGCGCGAGAGATCAAGGTCGACCTCGGGCTCAGGAGCTACAGCGTTTGGATCGGCGAAGGCCTGCTGGCGAGACTCGATGAGTTCATACCGGCAGGAAGCTGGCGCAGGGCCGCGGTCCTCACGGATTCCAACGTCGGCCCGCTTTATGCCGAGCCTGTACTGATCGGGCTTCGCGCGGCAGGGTTGGAGACGGCGCTACTAGAGCTCCCGGCGGGCGAGGCATCCAAGACCGCGGAGCGCGCGGTCGAGGTGATCGACTCACTCGTTGCCCTGGAGCTGAACAGGTCCGACCTCGTAGTGGCCCTGGGCGGGGGAGTAGTGGGAGACCTCGCCGGCTTCGCCGCATCGGTCTTCAAGAGAGGGACCGCGGTGGTACAGCTGGCGACGACGTTGATGGCACAGGTCGACTCTTCAATCGGCGGTAAGACAGCGGTCAACCTCCCGGCGGCAAAGAACCAGGTCGGCACGTTCCACCAGCCCGTGGCGGTCGTCAGCGATATCGAGAGCCTCGCGACGCTGCCGGCGCGAGAGTTTTCCTCAGGCCTGGCCGAGGTAGCCAAGTACAGCCTCATCACACAGGAGGCCTGGGGTCCGGCTTTCCGTGAGGATCCGGGAGCGGCAGCGACGGCGAACCCGGCGCGCCTGGTCGAAGTGGTGGCAGACTGCGCGACCGAGAAAGCCCGTCTTGTCTCGGCTGACGAGCGCGACACCGGCGTCAGGCATCATCTGAACTACGGCCATACGCTTGGGCACGCGNTGGAGGCCGCAAGCGGTTACGANGGCACCTACAGTCACGGTGAGGCGGTCTCCGTGGGGATGGTGTTTGCCGCTCTCGTCTCTGAGGCCGCCGGCCTAGCAGGCGTTGGGCTCGCGGGCAGGCATATCGACCTCCTGATACCGCTGGGCCTGCCGGTCTGCCCCTCAGGCGCGGTCCCGTCGTTCGACGAGGTTGCGGCCTGCATGCGCCTCGACAAGAAGAGCAGCGGAGATCTGGTGATGGTGCTCCTCGAGAAGGAAGGAAGACCGGTAGTGCGATCGGGGCTCGATCCCGCGCTGCTGGAGAGCTGCTACGCGCGGCTCACCGCGCCGGGTCCCGGCGCGCGTCGTACGGAGGTCAAGTGATGTTGCGCATCCTGGTGATGAACGGCCCCAACCTCAACCTGCTGGGTGAGCGTGACACCAAGCTCTACGGAGACAGGACGCTCGACGACATCAACGCGGACATAGCGGCCAGGGCACGGGAGCTCGCCGCGCAGGTCATCTTCTTCCAGTCGAACCACGAGGGAGCCCTGATAGACAAGATACACGCCGAGAGGCGGACAGCGGACGGCATCATCATCAACCCCGGCGCCCTGACCCATTACAGCTACTCGCTACGCGACGCGCTCGAGGCCGTTGAGCCGCCCGCGGTGGAGGTCCACATCTCGGACATCAGCAAGCGCGAGGAGTTCAGGCGGCTTTCGGTCATCACGCCCGTCGCGTGGAAGACGATCATGGGCAAAGGGCCTGAAGGATACATCGAAGCACTGGAAGCCCTGGTGAAGCACCTGTCGGAGTGAGCTCGGCGGCTACTATTGTGACTGAAAGCCCGAGAGGACTTTCTGGTACTGCTTGTAGACCGTGAGCGTTATCTTCTGCTTGCCGTTGGCGAGCTTCTCGAGCGGCGGGTCCACCATTACCGAGAAGCCTTCGCCGCTCTGGTCGGTGGAAGTGCTCGCGGCGAGCGACGGGTCGCCGATCCCCATGCGCGCTCGGGAGACCACCGCGTCAACCGACCCCTTGTCCAGCAACCCAATGACCATCGTCTGCGACATCATCCCGTCCGCGGGGATCGTTCCGGGCGGCGCGGGGCATATCGAATCGGTGGTCAGCATCAGCGATTGCGGGTAGGTCTCCGAATCGATGGGGAAGGCGGCGACGGTCACGTCCTGCCCCTGAGTAAGTGTGAAGTACGGGTTGCCGATATCGAACGAGAGAAGGGTGCTGCCCTCCGGTGTCTGCGGCATGGCCACCTCGTGGCCGCCCACCGCGACGCTCGCGGCGGCGGGTATTCTCAGCATCGAAGTGCAGAACAGCCCCGGGGTCGACGTGAACAGTCCGGCGGCCGAGCCGGTCGCCTCGACCCTGCACTGCACGGTCGCGAATCGGTCTCCGCTCGAGAGGAACACCTTGTAGTCTTTCGTGATGGACCCATTGTCAGCCGGCATCTCGAGGACGATCTCGTATCCCGCGGCATGTCCGTTCGAGAAGAGCAGCCGCGGCCCGCTTGCGGTCACGCTCCGGCCGATCAGCTTCGCCTGTGACGGGAGCGGGTCGTAAAGCGGTCCGCACTGGGCCGCCGAGCCTGAACGCGTCATGGCGGTCACTATCGCACCGTCGTCGCTCCGCTCGGCCGTGACTTTCACCAGGCCGTTGTCCATCACCACTCGTTGAAGGTCTGCTCCCATGCCCGCGCTGGTGACCTCGACCGCGCCCGCCACAGGCGCCAACGAAGGTGCCTGTACGCCGCCGAGCCTGAGTACCACGCCCGCGTCGACCCAGCCGGGGTCCGCGACCTGCAACGTGATGGGGCTCACCTGCTCGACAGACGTTTTGGTGACGGTTACCGCGCATGAACCGGTCGCGTCCGTCCTGGCCGGCACGGTTCCGGTCCTGCCGTCCAGGGTGCTCGTCATGGTGGGGTCGGAGAGGCGGACCTGTCCCGAACCGAACGGAGTGCCGTCCGCCCTGGTCACTTTCAGCGTGAACATAATAGGCTCGTTCAACTTCAGTACCCGGTTGCCCGGCTGGGCCGTCACCCTGTAGCGCGCGTCGCTCGCCGGCTGGTAGACCGGTACGATTGCTGTCCTTCCGTCGGCCTGGATCTTCGCCTCGAGCTCACCGGCGCCGTCGGGAGTTACGTTCGCGGCGAAGCTGACCTTGCCGTCGCTGTCGGTCGTACCCGAAGTCTGCCCGGTCACGCCAGCGCCATTGAGGTCCACTTTCGCGCCTTCGGTGTCGGCCAGGATGCCGGCCGGTGAGGCGGCCGCGAGGCGGCGCACCATGTTGTCCTTCTGTGTCTGCAGCTCCTGGAGCTGTCTCGCCAGAGCTGGGGATTCAGGTGAAGAGGCCTGCTTAATGACCTGCGCCGCACCAGCGGTCTCGGCCGCGTAGTCACTCGCTAGACTCCTGGCACTGTCGGAGTTGATGATGCCTTTTTGGCTCATGGTGTCCAGCTCGGAAAGCCGAGAGGAAGCCAACGTGAGATATCTCTTCGCCTTGTCGGTGGGGGAGGAGGTCAGCGCGAGGTCGACATGCTCGCGGAAACGCTTCAGCCCGTAGAGGGTCTGACCGGGGAGGCTTCCGCTCGAGGCGGCCACCAGGCCCGAGAAGATCAAGATTCCGACGAGCAATGCCATGGCCGCGGCGGCCACGACCTTGACCGGCCNCGTCCAGTCCGCCCGCGGTCCCCATCCGAGGCGCGGGCTCTTGCTCCCCGCGAGCGCCATGCCAAATGAAGGCAGNCTGGACGCCAGGGCGACCTTGACGCGGAACATGGCCCTGGGCCTGTANCGGTCCACCGACCTTATCCGCTCTATGAGGTCCAAATCTTTCTTCTCGTCCATCATGCTTACCGNTGGCCCTCCAGCCTCTGCCTCAGGTTCTTGATGCCTTTGAACTGCAGCGCCCTGACCGTGACTTCCTTCTTGTCCAGTATCATCGCCGTCTCGGATACGCTGCGGTCCTCGACAAACCTGAGGACCAGGACCTCCGCCTGGGCCGCCGGCAACTTGACTATCTCGCCGTACAGCCCCCGGATCTCCTCCTTGTCTATCGCCGTCCTCTCGATGTCCACCGGGTCGGGGATCTCCCCGGCCCCGTCCAGGTCCACCGACGGCTTCATGCCCCGGAAATGGTCCACCACCGCGTTGTGCGCGATGCGGTAGAGCCATGCCTTGACCGAGTGTCCCCGGTCCTCATAAGCCGCTATCGCTTTCAACCCCTGCGCGAAGACCTGCATCGTTATGTCTTCCGCGTCGCTGTGGCTTCCGACCCGCCGGATTATGTAGTCGTAAATGTCTTTATAACAGAGCTTGAACAGCATCCCGTACGCGCGGCGATCTCCCTCAGTCGCCAGTGCGAGCAGTTCTCTGAGCTGCTCGTTCTCCGGGCTTCCGCTCATGCGAACCTATACCTTAAAACGCAGTGACATGTCGTTTCGTTAACCATGACCTGCCGCATTTAACCGCCAATTCTCAAGCTCGACACTTCACGCGAGCCCAACTCGACCGCGGCGCGCCCTCCTGGTTTACCTGTCCTATTTATATTTGTAAGCGCGCAAAGATACAATAATGACGCTCATGTGCGCGTTACGGCCGGAGGTGAAGTGATGAGGTGGCCGGACAAAGTCGACTCTAATAGTAGAACAGGTTTTACTTACCCGGAGATGGCGTTCC
>JGI24134J36421_10000783_pt1 | contig 10276 bp, 4 predicted proteins | sample BarGraNGADG00312_FD_36421 | JGI IMG/M metagenome (IMG submission 36421) | reverse complement strand
AAAAGATCTTATAAAAAGTACACGAAACAATCATTTCAATCGTTTGCGGAACTTAATGTTAACCAATTGAAAATTAATGCTTTCGATTAGTTGGAGATGATTTTTCTTTAATATATTTGTACGATACAAAACTTATAATGGATCTTCTAATAAATTCTTTACAGTAAACTATCCTAATATTTAAACATTACGATCTATGAAAAAACAAATTTTAACGACGCTCTATTTGCTTTTTCTTGGGATCTTTCTTTCCGGAGCAATACAAGCTCAGGCGATCAAGATTTCAGGTAAAGTAACTGACGCATCAGATGGATCTCCTTTAATTGGTGTCACAATCCAGGAAAAGGGAACCACTAACGGGTCGGTAACAGATGTAAACGGCAATTTCAGCCTGACAGCTTCTCCTGCTTCCACGCTTCTTTTCTCATATNTAGGTTACGCTGACCAGGAGATATCAGTTAATAACAGGACATCAATCAATGTAACGATGTCAATTAGTCAGCAGGCTCTTGGGGAGGTAGTAGTAATCGGCTATGGTACCGTTAAAAAGAACGATGCTACAGGATCGATTGTTGCTGTAAGCTCAAAAGACTTTAACAAAGGGGCAATTACTTCACCCCAGGATCTGCTTGTAGGAAAGAGTCCTGGTGTTGTAATTACAAATTCTGGTGGTGCACCCGGTGCCGGAGCAACTATTCGTGTCCGTGGGGGTTCATCCCTGAATGCTTCAAATGATCCTCTGATAATAATTGATGGGGTTCCTATCAGCAATGCCAATGTTGCGGGGAGTCAAAACTTCCTTTCATTTGTTAATCCTAACGACATCGAGACTTTTACAGTTCTGAAAGATGCTTCTGCAACTGCAATATATGGTTCAAGGGCTTCAAACGGGGTAATAATTATTACTACCAAGAAGGGGAAAGCCGGCAGCAAAATGAGTCTTACCTATGATGGAAATACATCAATAGCCAGCGCCATTAAATTTGTAGATGTCTATTCCGGCGATCAGATGAGGCAGATAGCTCTGGACCATGTTTCTACGTATGGTGTTGAAAGTTTAAGTAAGCTTGGAACTTCAAACACCAACTGGCAAAAGGAAATCTTCCGGAATGCTGTATCACAGGATCATAATCTAAGCTTAACAGGTTCATATAAAACTTTGCCGTACAGGGTTTCAGTAGGATATACCGATCAGAATGGTATTTTAAAGAACACTGATATGAAAAGACTTACCGGTTCTGTAAGTCTTGATCCATCTTTCCTGAATGACAATTTAAAAGCCAACATCAATGCTAAAGGGATGACCACCAACAATAATTTTGGTGATGCCGGAGCAATTGGTTCAGCTGTTAACATGGATCCAACTCAACCGGTAAAAGACGGTAACCCCCTCTCCGATGGTTATTATCAGTGGAGCAACTACGGAGCAAACCTGGGAACTCCAAACCCGGTCGAACAACTCATGGCAGTTGATAACAGGGCAGTAGTAAACAGAATCATCAGCAACATACAATTGAATCTTAAGATCCCATTCGTTCCAGGGCTTAATGCAAATCTGAATTTAGCAACCGATTACACTAAGAGTAAGGGACATAACAATCTTCCTTTGTCTGCTCCCGGCGTTCTGACATCTCCTCTTTCAGGCAGATTAAGCGATTATAATGGTACCAGTTCCAATAACCTTCTTGATTTTTATCTGAGCTATTCAAAAGATCTCGCCAAAATACAGAGCAAGGTTGATGTTACTGCAGGTTATTCGTGGCAACAATTCAAACGTGAAAGTTTTAGCTATACAAGAGGAATTGTGGATGCTACACATCCCTATCAAAAAACAGATAGTACATACAGGGCTCCGGTCATTCTGAGATTAATCTCATTCTTTGGCCGCGTTAATTACACCCTTAAAGACAGGTATCTTCTGACTCTGACTGTCAGGGATGACGGCTCCTCACGTTTTTATGACGGCTTTTCAAAATCACCAACCTCTAATCAATGGGGACTTTTCCCTTCCGTAGCTCTTGCATGGAAAATCAAAGAGGAATCGTTTCTGAAAAATATTGATGCACTTTCAAATTTGAAAGTCAGACTAGGGTGGGGCATTACCGGACAGCAGGATATTGGCGCTGATTTCCCGGCCCAGGCTATCTATACAGTAGCTTCCCCCGGCTCCTATTATCCAATTGGTGGCGAATATGTGCCAACATTACGGCCAGCCGCTTATGATGGAACAATCAAATGGGAACAGACAAAAACACAGAATGCCGGATTGGATTTTGGTTTCCTTAAAGAGCGTATTACCGGATCATTTGATATTTATAAACGAGTTACCTCAAATCTGTTGAACACCGTTACAATTCCCAGTGGAAGTAACTTTTCAAATACCTTATTCACAAATGTCGGAAGCCTTGAAAACAAAGGTATTGAAGCTTCATTGAATCTTACCCCGATTTCAAAGAAAGACATGTCGCTTACAATAGGATTTAATCTGACCTATAATGTCAACAAAATTCTCAAACTGCTTATAACTGATGATCCTAAGTTTATTGGGGTTCTTTACGGCGATGCTTTCACCGGTCAGAAACAGGTGACAAGAGTCGGCTATCCCGCTTACTCATATTTCCTGAACAAACAGGTTTATGATGCAAACGGCAACCCGATTGAAGGTCTATATGTTGATCTCTCCGGACTTGGAGGTACAGTAAACGGGAATAATGCAGATCAATATATATACCATAATCCTGCTCCAGATTATGTATTGGGATTATCTGCACGTTTTGCCTATAAAAACCTCGATATTTCTGCTTCCGCACGTGCAAATATAGGGAACTATGTCTACAATCAGGTTGCTGCAGGCGCTTCATATGACCAGTTATACCAGATTGGATATTTCAAGAATTTCACGACATTCCTAAGCGATACAAAATTCGTGAAACGACAGTTTACAAGCGATTATTTCGTCAGCAATGCTTCATTTTTAAAACTCGACAATATAAGTGCAGGTTATAAATTCGACAACATTGTTAATAAACTGAGTGCCCGGGTCAGCATGACTGTGCAAAATCTTTTGACGGTTACAAAGTACAAAGGCCTTGACCCAGAAGTCCCTGGAGGTATTGACAACAACTTCTATCCAAGACCAAGGACATTTATGCTTGGTTTAAGTTTAACCTACTAATATTCTAACAATACATATATGAATAAAAAGATTTTAATACTAGGAATTGTTCTTTCAACATTGATGATTGGATCGTGTGTGAAAGACCTTATTGTGAATCCGAATGACCCAAATATTATAATGTCCGGCAACTTAAACAATAATCCAGCTTATATGCAGGAAGCCCTGGCGAAAATTTATGCCAGTTTTATAATCAGCGGGCAAGGGGCAAATGGCGGAGCTGATATAAGCTCTTCTGATGAAAACTTCTTTACTACCACAAGAGCTCTCTGGAATTGTCAGGAAATAACTACAGATGAAGCAATTTGTGGCTGGACAGATGTTGGTATTAATGATTTAAATACACAAACATGGAGTGCAACAAATCCTTTTCTTACTGCGCTTTATCAGAGATTAAGTCTGAGCGTGACCTATGCAAACGACTTTATTAAAAAGACCAATGGAAGTACAGATCCAACTTTACAGCAATATAATGCGGAAGCCAGGTTTCTGAGGGCATTGGCGTACACCTGGGATATGGATCTGTTCGGGAATCCTCCATTTACTACAGATGCCGACGTAGTTGGAAAATTCTTCCCAAAACAAATTCAGAGAGCTAATTTGTTTAATTACATAGTGTCTGAATTACATAGCATCGAAAATAAGCTTGGGGCTCCGAAATTTTCATATCCTGAGGCCGACCAGGCTGCATGCTGGATGCTACTCGCCAGAGTATATCTGAATGCTGAAGTATTTACCGGAACCGCAAAATGGGATAGCTGCAAATTATACTGCGATAAAGTGATCAACAGCGGAGCCTATTCACTGGCTGCCAAATATCGCCAGAATTTTAGCGCTGATAATGACGGTGCACACAACCCGGAGATGATTTTTGCATGGGCCCAGGACGGTATTAATACACAGGGCTATGTTGGCAGCACATTTATCATTGAATCGTGCAGTGATCCCGTATATATCAAAGCAGAAAGATTTCATGGTCTAACCTCAAATACCAATTGGAACGGGAACAGAAGCAGAATTCAATTCATGAATGTTTTGGTTGATACACTGGCTACTTACGGTAATGTTCGAATTCCAACCAGCGATTCAACTTTTTCTCAGAGCAAGGACAAACGGGTCTATATGAAAACCAAGAAAAGCATGAATATTCCAACTTCTTCATCAAGTGGTGATTATGGAATTGGAGTATATAAATTTACTGCAAGAAATACAGATGGAAGCCAGGCAGCTGATTATAATCCGGCTTATGCCAGTACTGATTTTCCGGTTTTCCGTTATGCTGATGCTCTTTTGATGAGAGCTGAAGCCTTGTACAGGTTGGGAGATAATGCATCTGCAGTACTTGATGTGAATGCTGTTAGAGCCCGTGCTTATGGAAATACAACCGGTAATATTGCAGCTAATCAGCTTACTAGTCAATTTTTGCTGGATGAACGCGGTCGTGAATTCTACTATGAAGCTCAAAGGCGCACAGATCTGGTTCGTTTCGGAAAATTCACCGACGGGAACTATAACTGGCAATGGAAAGGTGGTGCATTTAATGGTATAAATACTGACAGCCATCTGAATATCTTTCCGATTCCTGGAGCCGAAGTGTCTGCAAATCCAAATATTCACCAGAATACAGGTTACTAATTTCTAAAACTTGACGCTCATGAAAAAATTAATTTTTTACATAACAATTCTTGGCTTATTGCTCAACGCCTGTAAGAAGGATGAGACAAAAGTCGTGATGCTTACAAATCCAACTCCGCCAACTTTAGTTTCCTTACCTGATCTAACCCTTCAAAGGGCACATGGTTTGGATACTCTGGTTTTTGTTGGAACCGCAGTTGATCCGGGGTTCAAGGCTTCAGCCACTTATTTTCTTGAGGCCTGCGCAACAGGAAATAATTTTAAAGATTCACTGCAAGTACTTTCAAGTACTCAGGATGCTACCTTAAAAATCACTGTAAGCGCCCTGAACGGGATTTTGCTTCAGAAATTCAATGCCGATGTTGCTACTGCCCTTGATTTCCGGATAAGATCGGTTTTATCAATAGATGCCGGCACAGGATCCGTACCCAAGATTTATGCTTCTGATCCTGTATCCGCTAACGTGACCATTTTCGGTTTACCGCGTCTCGATCTGATAAACTCAGGTATTACCCAGAAGGTTGAATCGGCTTTAGGTGATGGAAAATATATCGGTTATGTGAAACTGGATGCTACAAAACCGTTTACATTGAAGGACCCCGATGCCAACATCACCTACGGAGCAAGTGGTAATTCACTTGGCGTTAATGGCGCCGCATTTACTGTGGCAGCAAACGGATGGTATCAGGTGAAAGCCGATACGAAAGCGCTTACTTACACCGTTCTTCCTTACAATATTGGCCTCATTGGTGATGGTACACCGAACGCCTGGAATTCCCCGGATTCAAAAATGGCTTATGATGCAAAAACCGGATCGTGGTTCGTTTCGGTCATCCTGATAAACGGAACCTGCAAATTCAGAATGAATGATGCATGGGATCAGGGTATCAATTTAGGAATCGGAACAGGATATTCAATAAATAACCTGTGGAATAACTCAAGTAGTTCAAATATCCCCGTTACGGCCGGAAACTATACAGTACGACTCTACATAAACAACCTTCCTTTCAAATGTACATTTACATTGAACCAGTAATTACTAAAAATGAAATTATCTATGAAAAGATTAAACTTATATAAATTTCTGTTTGTTCTGGCAACTGTGGCAATCGTTTTTGCCTCATGTAAAAAGGAACAATCGAATGTCAGATTAGATCCGAAGCTTGCTACCTCGCAGGTAATAAATATCAGATCTGACTCTGCTACTGTTGTAGGTTTTGTAGTAGCTGCCGGAGATGGTTTTTCAGAAAGGGGTGTTGTCTATAATACACAAACAGGGCCTACAACATCTGACTCAAAAGTTGTATTCAGCGATCCCGTCACTAAAGCAACATTTAATGTCAAACTATTTGGGTTGGCATATGCTACTAAATATTATGCCCGTGCGTATGCAATAAATGCAAATGGTACTATCTACGGCGATGAAGTAACTTTTACCACCCTGCCTGTTGTACCAACTCTTACTACTGCTGCAATTACTCTGGTAACAGGCAATTCTGCTGCTGGTGGAGGTAATGTCACTGTTGCCGGAGGAGCTACTGTCACAGTGCGTGGCATTTGCTTTGGCAAAAATCACAATCCAACAGTATCTGATACCAAAACTACAAATGGAACCGGGACCGGAGCATTCATAAGTGCACTTGCCAGCTTAAAGGGACATACAATCTATTTTGTACGTGCATATGCTACTAACAGTGCCGGAACAGGTTATGGTCCTGAAGTAACTTTTACCACACTGGTTGATTTGCCTGTTGTTACAACAGCTGCTGTTACCGGAATTACCAAGGTTGCCGCCGTATCAGGTGGAGAAGTGACATATGACGGTGGCGGAATTGTCACAGCACGTGGTCTTGCCTGGGGTACCACTGCAAGCCCGACAATTGCAGGTACAACTATTGTTGATGGAGGTACAGGCATAGGTGTTTTCGTCAGTAACCTTACAGGTTTGACACTTTTCACAACATATCATGTTCGCGCTTATGCAACTAACAGTGCAGGAACTGCTTATGGAAGCGATGTTCAGTTTACCACATTGGCAAATACCCGTATCTGGAACATACCTGGTGATTATGTTGCTGCCAGTTATCCTGGGTCAACATTAGCTGACTGGTCGCCCGATAAATCACCTCAGATAAAAAGCACTGTCACTGCACCTGACAATCTCGAGGGCTATGTGTACATGTCCAAAACTTCAAACCAGTGGAAATTTGCAACGCAACTTAATTGGGATGGTCCAAACTACATAGCTGGAACTGTTCCAGGAACATTGATTGAATCAAGCGATAATAATGTCTCACCAGCAGGTTATTACAAAATAAACGTTAACGCTGCTCCTACTCCTATGACTTATACTGCAGTTGCTACGGTGTGGGGAGTAATTGGTGATGCATCCCCCAATGGATGGAATGATGAAACTGCATTAACTTACAATCCGACATTGAGAACCTGGAATGGGGGAATGTCACTCACTGCAGCCTACTTCAAATTCAGGGCAAATCATAGCTGGGATTACAATTATGGAAGTGATTTGGCTGATGGAAAGCTTAGTGCCGGTGGCGCAAATATTCAGATAACTCTCGCAGCGGATTATGCATTTACCTTGGATCTGAGTAATCCCAACGCTTATACTTACTCTTTAAACAGATGGGGATTAATCGGTGATGCAACTCCCGATGGCTGGAATTCTGACCAGAATCTGACCTGGGATCCAACAAATAAAGTATTCAAGGTTACTCTTAATCTGGTTGCCGGTGCGATGAAATTCAGGGCAAACGATGCATGGGATCTGAATTACGGTGGAGATATCAATGCTCTTACATCAGGAGGTGCAGATATTCCAATTGGAACCGCAGGAAATTATACCATCACATTTGATCCATGGGGACTTAAAGCAACTGTTACCAAGAACTAGAAAGATTCAAAATCCAAATAGGATCCTATAGTTTGAAAATAATGAAAAGAGGCTGTCGATGTTCAAGACAGCCTCTTTAACATTATCTGATTTAAATATCTTTACGGTTGTTTCCATGAAAATGACTATGCAATGAAAAAGCTGTTTATTGTTATTTTTTATTTTTTAGGGATTTCCGGTTTATTGACCGGGCAGATTATAACTACCGATCCTGCGGTTCCAACTCCGGGGAAAATCATAAAAATCTATTACGACAGCTCAAAAGATGCCGGAGATCTTCATAATTTTACAGGCGATCTTTATGCACATACCGGAGTAACTCTCCTGGGAATTCCATGGCAAAAAGTTATCGGTACATGGGCCAACAACTCAACACAGCCTAAACTCACTTACCTTGGAAACAATCGCTATGAACTGGATATAACACCTGATATTAAAACCTTCTATTCTCTTTCCAATACAGATGTTGCAACAAAAATTTGCCTGGTAATACGAAATTCGACAGGAACTCTGCAAACCAAACCTGATATTTTTCTGAATGTCTTTCAGGCAGGACTAAATGTAACATTTACACTTCCAGTCAAATCTTCATTTGTTGCTGAGCTATATAAACAAATACCGGTAAGTGCATCAGCAACACTTGCAGATTCGGTTTCATTGTATATTAATAATAAGTTCATTAAATCAGGTGCAACAGCTGATCTGCTGAACTATACCATACTCCCCGATCAGTTCGGTGAATTCGTGGCAAAGGTAATAGCCTGGAAAAAACCGTCGTTTGCTATCGATTCATTCTTTTATTATGTCAGGAAACCGATAGTGACGGAAAGCCTGCCGGCAGGAATAATTGATGGGATTAATTATACCAGCAATTCATCTGTTACGCTTGTGCTGCATGCTCCGTATAAAAATTATGTATTTGCAACAGGCGATTTTACAAATTGGCTAGCCAGGGAAAAAGGATATATGAAAAGAACACCCGATGGCGAAAGATACTGGATACAGATAAATGGTCTTACGCCTGGTAAAGAGTACAGGTTTCAATATCTCGTCGATACTGCCCTCTACATTGGGGAGCCATATTGTGATAAGGTTCTTGATCCGGACAATGACCAATTTATTTCATCATCAACATATCCACACCTGATCCCCTATCCGAAAGACACAGCATCAGGTATTGTTTCCGTACTTCAGACTTCACAGGTCCCATATTCATGGAAAATAACAAACTTTCAGGCTCCGCCACAATCAAGTCTTGTAATCTATGAATTACTTGTCCGCGATTTCACAGCCAATCATAATTACCAAACAATAATTGACACTTTAAATTATCTTCAAAATCTGGGAGTCAATGCAATCGAGCTTATGCCTGTTACAGAGTTTGAAGGGAATTCCAGCTGGGGATATAATGTGTCATTTTATTTCGCACCCGATAAATATTACGGCCCCAAAAACGACCTTAAAGCATTAATCGACAGCTGTCATAACCGGGGTATTGCGGTAATAATGGATATGGTTCTGAACCACTGTTTCGGACAATCACCGTTTGTTCAGCTTTACCTTGACCACTACGGAACAGATCAAATCTACATGAAGATACCCAATCCATGGTTCAATGCACAATCGCCTAATCCTGTATATAAATTTGGCGCTGATTTCAATCATGAAAGCATTTCTACACAACAACTCGTTGACAGGATAAATGCCTATTGGCTCACTGAGTATAAAGTTGACGGCTTCCGTTTTGATTTCACTAAGGGATTTACCAATACCCCGGGTGACGGCAGCAGTTATGATCCATCGCGCATTGCTATTCTTGAACGGATGGCTTCTCAAATATGGAAAGTAAAGTCCGATGCCTATGTTATTCTTGAACATTTCGGACCAAATAACGAAGAGCAGGAACTGGCAAATTATGGTATGATGCTCTGGGGAAATAATAATTACAATTATGGAGAAGCTGGCATGGGTTATACTTCTGATCTCACGGCAGTAAGTTATCTGGGCAGAGGCTGGTCAGTTCCTAATCTTGTAAGCTACATGGAAAGCCATGATGAAGAACGCCTTATGTATAAGACAATTACATTTGGATCTTCTCAGGGAACCTATAACACTAAAGATTTAAAGACAGCTTTAAAAAGAATGGAGCTCGATGCCCTGTTTTTTCTAACTGTTCCCGGACCAAAAATGATATGGCAATTCGGAGAACTCGGATATGATGTTTCGATTGATTTTGGAGGGAGAACAAGTGAAAAACCATTAAAATGGGATTACTATCTCGATCCCGACCGTCACCATTTATATTTAATATATAAGCTGCTAAATGATCTCAGAAAAACACAGCCGGTATTCGGAACTTATGACTATTCATATTCTCTGTCCACTCCGTTGAAACAATTGCAGTTGAATCATTCTTCAATGAGAGTTAATATACTGGGCAATTTCAGTCTTACCACATCTCTGATGAATCCGTCATTTCCACAGAAAGGGATGTGGTATGAGTACTTTTCAACCGACTCTCTCAATGTTGTGAATGTTAATGATCAAATCAGTCT
>JGI24134J36421_10000779_pt1 | contig 10297 bp, 10 predicted proteins | sample BarGraNGADG00312_FD_36421 | JGI IMG/M metagenome (IMG submission 36421) | reverse complement strand
CGTACAACCGGCCGTCGAGCTCGACCGGCGTGAACGCGGGCGTCACCCACTCCGAATCGACGCCCGGCGGCTGGACGTCGTGGTGCGCGTACAGCAGCACCGTCGGTGCACCCGCCGGCCCCCTCCGATGTGCGATGACCGCGGGCGCGCCCTGACGTCCGTCCGGCCCTGTCACGGACAGGATGCGCACCTCGGGCAGGTCGGCACCCCTGAGCAGCGCCGCCACGGCTTCGGCACTGCGCAGAACCTGTACCTGGTCGAACGCGGGGCTGGAGACGCTGGGGATGCGCACCAGCCTCTCGAGCTCGGCCTGCAGCGCGGGGAACTCGGCTGCCACGCGCGAACGAAGGGTCTCGAGACTGAGCGGGCCACCGGCCCCGATCATGGATCCAGGGGTCTCGGTCACGCGACCAACGTAGTACCCGGCTCCATTACTCTTGGCCCGTGCCCCTACGCAAGAAGCAACCCGTCCCCGCCGTCGTGACACCGGACCCCACCGAGGCGGAGCAGGCCCGCAAGGGCCGACCGACACCCAAGCGCAAGCAGTCCGAGGCGGCGAACCGCCGACCGCTCGTCCCCGCCGATCGCAAGGTCGCCGGGCAGAGCGAGCGGGAGCGGGCGCGCGCCAATCGCGAACGCGAGTACCAAGCGCTGCGCACCGGCGACGAGCGGTACCTCCCGACCCGGGACAAGGGCCCGCAGCGTCGGTGGGTCCGTGACTTCGTCGACGCCCGGTGGTCCCTCGGCGAGTTCTTCNTGCCGATCGCGCTCGCGATCGTGCTCGCCANCATGNTCTTCGCGAGAAGCCAGATCGCGGCGGCGATCATCTCGATCGTGCTCTATGGCGTCGTGCTGCTCTCGATCCTCGACCTGCTCGTGATGACGCGGGTGCTCAAGCGCCGCTTGGCTGCGAAGTTCGGCGCCGACAAGGTCGAGCGCGGACTGGTCTGGTACGGCGCGACCCGGTCGATGCAGATCCGTCGCGTCCGGCTCCCCAAGCCGCAGGTGAAGCGCGGCGAGCCGCCCCGCTGACCAGGCTTAGGCTGGGCTCATGGTTGCGTACCGATACCTGGGCACGAGTGGTCTCAAGATCTCCGAGATCGCCTACGGGAACTGGTTGACGCACGGCTCACAGGTCGAGAACGATGCCGCGTTCGCCTGCATCCGGGCCGCCCTCGAGATGGGCATCACGACGTTCGACACCGCGGACGTGTACGCCAACACGGTCGCGGAGTCGGTGCTCGGCGAGGGGCTCAAGCGCCAGCGTCGCGAGTCGCTCGAGATCCTGACCAAGGTCTACTGGCCGACCGGTCCCGGTGGCCCGAACGACGCCGGCCTCTCGCGCAAGCACATCCTGGAATCCATCGACGGCTCGCTCCGCCGCCTGCAGACCGACTACGTGGACGTCTACCAGGCGCACCGCTTCGACCACGAGACGCCGCTCGAGGAGACGATGCAGGCCTTCGCCGACGTCGTCCGGGCCGGAAAGGCGTTGTACATCGGCGTCAGCGAGTGGAGCTCGGATCAGATCCGGGCCGCCCACGCGCTCGCCCGGGAGCTCGGCTTCGGCCTCATCTCCTCGCAACCGCAGTACTCGATGCTCTGGCGCGTCATCGAGGCGGAGGTCATCCCGACCTCTCGAGAGCTCGGGCTGTCCCAGATCGTCTGGTCCCCGGTCGCGCAGGGAGTTCTGACCGGCAAGTACAAGCCGGGTCAGCAGCCGCCGCCGGGCTCGCGGGCCACGGACGAGAAGGGCGGCGCGATGATGGTGAAGCGCTTCCTGGACCACCCCGAGCTCCTCGAGCGCGTCCAGCTGCTCCGGCCGATCGCGGCCGAGCTCGAGCTCTCGATGGCCCAGCTCGCGGTCGCCTGGGTGCTGCAGAATCCGAACGTGTCCGCGGCGATCATCGGCGCCTCGCGCCCGGAGCAGGTGATCGAGAACGTGAAGGCGTCGGGAGTCGTGATCCCCGCCGAGGTCATGAAGCGGATCGATGAGGCCCTGGGCGACTCGGTCGCTCGTGACCCGTCGCTGACCGTCGCGATGAGCCCGAAGGGCCGCCCGGCCTGATCCGTCCAGCGGCCGCGCGACTATCCGTCGAGCGGTTCCACCAGCTCGACCGGCGCGCCCTGGGGCGTCCCGTCGAGCAGCACTGTCGCAGCGGCCACACCCTCGGCGGCCAGCGCCCTCCAGTGCTCGCCCAACCATGCCTCGGCATCGAACCGGCTCGGCAGGGTAGGGCTGATCGGCGGCTTGAGCACCGTGCCGTCAGCGTCGGTGAACGTCCAGGTCCATTGCGGCGGATGCATCAGACGCGCCGCGATCGGAGCAGGCCGCGATTGATCCGCGAGCCCCAGAAGGGCCCCTGATAGATCAGCCCGGTGTAGCCCTGGACGAGCGTCGCACCCGCGTCGAGATACCGCTGCGCGTCGGCCACCGTCGTGATCCCGCCGCAACCCATGATCACCGGCTCGTCACCGAGTCGCCCGCGGAGCCGCGCGACCACCTCGAGGCCGCGCGCCAGCAACGGCGGACCTGAGAGCCCGCCCGGACCGAGGTCGTGGGCGATCGTGGTGTTCACCGCGACCACGCCGTCGACGCCCAGCTCGAGGGCGAGATCGGCGATCGCGTCGAGATCCTCGTCGCTGAGGTCCGGCGCGATCTTCACGAGCAGCGGCACGGGATGCCCAGCGGCCTCGGTCGATGCCGTCCGCACCGCCTCGAGAATCGGGCGCAGCGCCTCCGTGGCCTGGAGGTCCCGCAGCCCGGGGGTGTTCGGCGAAGACACGTTGACCACCAGGAAATCGGCGAAGGGGGCAAGCACTCGGGCGCTCGTCGCATAGTCGGCCGCTGCGTCCTCCAGCGGCGTCACCTTCGTCTTGCCGATGTTGACCCCGACGACGAGCCGGCGGCCGGATGCGCGACTCCGCAGCTTGCGGAGCTGAACGGCAGCCGCCGCCGCCCCGTCGTTGTTGAACCCCATCCGGTTGCGCAGCGCGCCGTCGTCGACGATTCGCCACAAGCGCGGCGGCTCATTCCCCGGCTGCGCCTGCGCGGTGATCGTGCCGACCTCGACGTAGGCGAAGCCGAGCATCGTCAGGCCGCGAACACCGACCGCCGTCTTGTCGAAGCCCGCGGCGAGGCCGAACGGGCCCGGGAAGCGGATGCCCAGGGCGTCGATCGCGCCGCGCGGCGCGAAGATCCGCCGAAGCAGTTGCTGGAGTCCGGGCACCCGGGCCGCAGTCCGGATCAGGTTGAAGGCCAGATGGTGCGCGACCTCGGGGTCGAGGCGACGCAGGACGGTCATGAAGAGGAGCCGGTACACGCCCGTCAACCTATCCGGCCCGGCGGGTCCGCCACAGCCAGATGAGACCCAGGATCGGCAGGACGAGGGGTACGTATCCGTACCCTTGCCCGAAGCCGGACCAGACGGTGGACTTCGGGAAGTCCTCGGGGTGGAGCATCGAGACGGTTCCGACCGACAGCACACCGAGNAGCTCGACGCTGATCGTCACCCAGGCGACCGCACGCGCGAGGCCCCGACCGCGCGCGAGGGCCACCGTTGCGACCAGGTACACGACGGCCGAGAAGGCGGACAGGGCGTACGGGATCGGCGCCTCGTGGAACTTGCTGACGAGCTCCCACCCCGCGCGCCCGGTTGCTGCGAGTGCCAGCACCCCGTACACGGCCACGAGGAGCCGGCCCGGTCCGCTGGCGGTGGGCGCCGGTTCCCGGCGGACGACGGAGACATCCGCGGGGTGTCCCCCCTCTGCCCCTCGTGCGTCGTTCTCGATCGACATGCTCACCCTCCCCAGATCTGCGTGAGCCGCCACTCGACGACCACCAGGCTCAGCGCGGCCAGGCTCAGGATCACTGACCACACGCCTGCGAACGGCAGCAGGACGAACCCGGCACCGAGATAGCCCCAGAGCAGAGCCGGGTCGCTCGCACCATGCTGCACGACCAGGACGATGACGACGACGACCTGGACGAGCATCACCAGCTCGACGACGCCGGCGGCCAGCAGATCGTCCGACAGCACCGGGAACCCGCGAGCGGCGCGGTACCCCGCCCACGCTCCGAGGATCCCGGCGAGGATCGCGACAATGACGACCATCGTGGTGAACACGCTTGGAGAGTAGCGGTGCGGGGCGCGTTAGCATCGACGAGTGCCTCGCCTGACGCTCACCGCGAAGAACCTGTCCACGCTCCGCCATGGTGCGATCGTCGTCGCCGCGGCGAGTACCGATGACGGCGCGACCCTCGTCGTCGGCAAGGGGTTCCCGACCGCGCTGCGCGCGCAGATCGAGGGCTCGGCTGCGACGCTCGGCATCACCGGTGCGGCCGACGAGGTGCGGCGGGTGCCGACCGGCGGTCACCTGGCCGCACCCGTCCTCGTCGTCACCGGACTGGGCCCGAAGTCGGACGGCTACCCGGCCGAGATGCTCCGACGGGCCGCCGGTGCGGCGGCCCGCGAGCTCACCGGCAGCACCGCCGCCATCGGCNTGGCGCTGCCGTCGACGNGCACCGAGGATGACGTCGCGATCGCCGAGGGCGCCCTGCTGGGCGCGTACACCTTCACGCGCTACCGCGACGACGCGACGGCAGCCAAGGCTCGCCGCCTCGAGCACATCGAGCTCGTCACGCCGCGCGCCCACGACGGCGCGCTCAAGACCGGGATCGCCCGGGCCGAAGTCCTCGCGGCTGCCGTCCACGCGACCCGCGACCTGGTGAACACCCCGCCGCTCGACCTGTTCCCGGCCGCCTTCGCGGACCTGGCCAGGCAAGCGGTGCGCGGCACCGGCGTGAAGATCTCGGTCCTGGACGAGAAGGCACTCGCCGCGGGCGGCTACGGCGGTCTGATCGGGGTCGGTCAGGGTTCGTCCCGACCCCCGCGCCTGGTCAAGGTGACCTGGGCACCGCCGCGCTCCCAGGGCAAGGTGGCGCTCGTCGGCAAGGGCATCACGTTCGACTCGGGTGGCCTGTCGATCAAGTCGGCCAAGGGCATGGAGACGATGAAGTCCGACATGGCCGGCGCCGCCGCGGTCCTGCACACCGTGGTGGCCGCAGCCGTGCTCAAGCTTCCGGTCCAGGTGACGGGCTGGCTGTGCATCGCCGAGAACATGCCGTCCGGCACGGCGCAGCGACCTTCGGACGTCATCACGATCCGCGGCGGGAAGACGGTCGAGGTGCTCAACACGGATGCCGAGGGTCGGCTGGTGCTGGCCGACGGCCTGGTCGCGGCGCTCGAGGAGGATCCCGACGTCGTCATCGACATCGCGACCCTCACCGGCGCCCAGGTGGTGGCGCTCGGTGCGCGGGTCGCCGCCGTGATGGGTACCGAGGCGGTGCGCGGCGAGATCCTCGACGCGGCGGGCAGCGCGGGCGAGCAGTTCTGGCCGATGCCGCTCCCGGAGGAGCTGCGCGCGAGCATGAACTCGAAGGTGGCCGACATCGCGAACATGGGTGAGAGGTCCGGCGGGATGCTCGTCGCGGGCCTGTTCCTCCGGGAGTTCGTCGGCAGTGCGCCGTGGGCGCACCTCGACATCGCGGGGCCGTCCTTCAACGAGGGCCCGGCTCACGGGTACACGCCAGAAGGCGGTACCGGCGTCGGCGTCCGAACCCTGCTCGCGCTGCTCGAGGCGCGCAGCCGCTAGGCCTGGGTCCGCCGCGTCTTCTGTGCGGCGTTCCACGCCCGCATCTGCTGCGGGTATCCGGTCAGGTTCACGTCGTAGACGGGGATGCGCAGACTCTGGGCAACCTGCCGGGCGATGACCCCGCTCGGTACCCGACGCCGGGTCCACTCCCCCGTCGTTGCGATCAGGACCATCGTCGTCTGCGTGACGTGGGTCGCCGGCTCGATGTACGCCTCGACGCCCGGCCGGGTTCGCGCGAAGTCACCGAAATGCTGCAGCGTCGCGCGTTGCGCCTCGGCCGGTGCGGGAGTCGACGATGTCGCCTTTCCCTTCCGGCGGAACCATGGCATGAGCACAGGCTAGCCGCCCTCCCGCGCGCCTTCACGTGTTTGCGCCGGCACAGTCAGAAGCCGTCGTTCGGTTAGGGCTGGCGTGGCCGTGGTGACAAGATGAGCCAGTTCACCCCATGACCTGGTCATCGTCAGCGCACCGAGGAGTCCACCTGTGGCCGATCCGAACGGAACCGTCTACGACATCGTTGTTCTCGGCGGAGGGAGCGGGGGCTACGCCACGGCGCTCCGCGGCGCCCAGCTCGGGATGAACGTGGCGTTGATCGAGTCAGGAAAGCTGGGCGGTACCTGCCTGCACAACGGCTGCATCCCGACCAAGGCCCTGCTGCACGCGGCCGAGCTCGCCGACAACGCTCGCGACGGGCAACACTTCGGTGTGAACACGGAGCTGCACGGTATCGACATGGCGGGCGTCAACGCCTACAAGGATTCTGTGGTGGGCGGTCTCTACAAGGGTCTCCAGGGCCTGGTGAAGTCCCGCAACATCACGCTGATCGAGGGTCGCGGTCACCTCGTCGCCACCGACACGATCGAGGTGAACGGACAGAACGTCCGGGGCCGCAACGTCGTGCTCGCCAGCGGCTCGTACGCGCGCTCGCTGCCCGGCCTCGAGATCGGCGGTCGGATCATCACGTCGGACGAGGCGCTGCAGCTGGACTACGTCCCGAAGTCCGCGGTCGTCCTCGGCGGCGGCGTCATCGGGGTCGAATTCGCCAGCGTGTGGACCTCGTTCGGCACCAACGTCACTATCGTCGAGGCGCTGCCGCACCTGGTTCCGAACGAGGACGAGTCGCTCTCCAAGGCGCTCGAGCGCGCCTTCCGCAAGCGCGGGATCGGCTTCAAGGTCGGCGCACGGTTTGCCGGCGCGACCCAGGACGACAACGGCGTGCACGTCTCGCTCGAGTCGGGCGAGACGATCGACGCCGAGCTGCTGCTCGTCGCAGTCGGCCGTGGCCCGAGCACGAACGGCCTGGGGTACGAGGACCAGGGCGTGACGCTCGACCGCGGCTTCGTGATCACGAACGATCGGCTGCACACCGGCGTCGCGAACATCTACGCCGTCGGGGACATCGTGCCCGGCCTGCAGCTCGCCCATCGCGGGTTCCAGCAGGGCATCTTCGTGGCCGAGGAGATCGCCGGCCTGAAGCCCGCGACGATCATCGAGTCCGGCATCCCGCGGGTGACGTACTGCGATCCCGAGTCGCCTCGGTGGGTCTCACCGAGGTCAAGGCCCGCGAGGTGTACGGAGCCGACGGCGTGGACGTCGTCGAGTACAACCTGGGCGGGAACGGCAAGAGCAAGATCCTCGGCACGACCGGCTTCATCAAGCTCGTGCGGGCGAAGAAGGGCCCCGTCGTCGGTGTCCACATGATTGGTGCCCGCGTCGGCGAGCTCATCGGGGAGGGCCAGCTGATCGTGAACTGGGAAGCACACCCCGAGGATGTTGCTGCCCTCGTGCACGCCCACCCGACCCAGAGCGAGGCACTAGGCGAGGCGCACCTTGCGCTGGCCGGCAAGCCGCTGCACGCTCATAGCTGATCCGCAGACCAGAAGGAGACACTCGGTCATGTCTGACTCCGTGACGATGCCGGCGCTCGGCGAGAGCGTCACCGAAGGCACAGTGACTCGCTGGCTCAAGCAGGTCGGCGACACCGTGGCGGTCGACGAGCCCTTGGTGGAGGTCTCGACCGACAAGGTCGACACCGAGATCCCCTCGCCGTTCGGCGGCGTGCTCGAGCAGATCCTGGTAGCCGAGGACGAGACGGTCGCCGTCGGTGCGCCGCTCGCGATCATCGGTACCGGCGCAAGCGCCGAGGCGGCACCGACGACGCCGGAACCTGCCGCTGAGCCGGCAGCACCGGCGCAGGAGGCGCCCGCTCCGGTCGTCGAGCCGGAGATCTACGTTCCCCGGCTCGAGGAGCCGGCGGTTGACGTGCCGACGAGCGTCGCCGCGCACGCCTACGCCACTCCGGCCTCGGCCGAGACCGATGCGGTCGGCCCGAGCGAGCGGGTCGTGATGCCCGCGCTCGGTGAGTCCGTGACCGAGGGAATCGTGACCCGGTGGCTCAAGCAGGTCGGCGAGAGCGTCGCGCTCGACGAGCCCCTGCTCGAGATCTCGACCGACAAGGTCGACACCGAGATCCCGTCACCGATCGCCGGCGTGCTGCAAGAGATCCTGGTCTCCGAGGACGAGACCGTGCCCGTCGGTGCAGCCCTGGCGGTGATCCGAACGGGTGCGCCCATCTCGACGAGCGCTCCTGCACCGATGGCGCCCCCCTCGGCCGAGGTGATCGTTGAGGTGCCGGCCGACGTGGTGCCGACGCCGGAGGCGCCGGCCGAGGTGGCGCCGGTGCAACCCCCGACGGATATCCCAGCCCATGCTCCCTCGCACGCGGCGCCCGAGACCACCGAAGCGTCGGCACCGCCCGAACCGGTGTCCGTAGGGGCTGCGGCCAATGCGGTCAGCGGCTATCTGACGCCGCTGGTGCGAAAGCTCGCGAACGACAGCGGCGTCGACCTGACCGCCGTGGTCGGAACCGGCGTCGGCGGGCGGATCCGCAAGGAGGACGTCCTCGAGGCCGCGACCAAGGCGGCCGAGGCGGCGACCAAAGCGGCCGCAGCGGCCGCAGCAGCAAAGGCCGCCGAAGCGGCGGCTTCGGCGTCGACGGTCACCCCACCGCAGCCGGTCGAATCAGCGGCTGTCAGGACACCTGCCGACGTCTCCCCGCTGCGCGGGACGACCGAGAAGATGTCGCGACTCCGGACGATCGTTGCCCAGCGGATGGTCGAGTCGCTTCAACAGGGCGCGCAGCTGACGACCGTCGTCGAGGTCGATGTGACGAAGGTGGCACGCCTGCGTGCCAAGGCGAAGGCGGCCTTCGAGACGCGCGAAGGCGCGAAGCTCACCTTCCTGCCGTTCTTCGCGATGGCCGCGGTCGAGGCGCTCAAGTCGCACCCGAAGGTCAACGCGAGCATCGACGGTGACCAGGTGGTCTACCACGGCGAGGAGAACCTCGGCATCGCGGTCGACACTGACCGCGGCCTGCTCGTGCCGGTGATCCGCGACGCGGGTGCCCTCAACCTGGCCGGCATCGCTCGCAAGATCCAGGACGTCGCGGCGCGCACCCGCGCAAACAAGGTGGGTCCGGACGANCTCGCGGGCGCNACCTTCACCATCACCAACACCGGCTCGGGTGGCGCGCTGTTCGACACNCCGATCGTGCCGCTGCCTCAGGTCGCGATCATGGCGACGGGCGTGATCGTCAAGCGCCCCGTCGTCATCTCGGACGTCGACGGCGGCGAGACCATCGCGATCCGTTCCATGTGCTACCTCTCGCTGTCGTACGACCACCGTCTGGTGGACGGAGCGGACGCCGCTCGGTACCTGTCTGCAGTCAAGGCTCGTATCGAGGAGGGTGCGTTCGAGTCCGAGGTCGGGCTGTAGCACTTCAGGGCACCTCACGCGGGGCTTCCACCGCACGCTGGTGGGAGCCCCGGGGTCTAGCCTGGCCGCATGGAGGTCGTCATCGCGGGCTCGCACGGTCTGATCGGCAGCGCCCTGCGCAGTCACCTCGCGGAGCACGGCCATCGCGTCCGGCTCCTCGTCCGTGGCGCGCCGAACGGACCCGACGAATTCCGCTGGGACCCACGGGCCGGGACGATCGACGAGAGCGCAGTCGCCGGGGCCGACGTCGCGGTGAATCTGGCCGGCGCCGGCGTCGGTGACCACCGCTGGACCACGCAGTACAAGCGGGAGATCCTCGAGTCCCGCACCCGGACCACCCGGACGCTCGGGCACGTTCTCGCCACCGTCCCGGGTGCGCCGCGGACGTGGGTCCAGGCCTCGGCGATCGGCTACTACGGGGACCGCGGCGACGAGGTGTTGACCGAGGACTCACCCCGCGGTCAGGGCTTTCTCGCCGAGGTCGTCGAGACGTGGGAGGCAGAGACGGCTGAAGCGGCTGCGGCGGGCGTCAGGGTCGCGCACCTCCGCTCGGGCCTCGTCTTCAGCCGACGCGGCGGAGCGCTCGGCCGCTTGTTGCCGATCCTTCGGCTCGGGGTAGGCGGGCGGCTCGGTTCCGGCGAGCAATTCTGGAGCTGGATCAGCCTCGAAGACGAGGTTCGGGCGATCACCCACGTCATGACGGTGCCTCTCTCGGGCCCCGTGAACGCCACCGCGCCCGCGCCCACCCGGCACCGCGAGGTCGTCGCGGCTCTTGCCGCCGCCCTGCACCGACCCGCGGTGCTGCCGGTGCCGGCGGCGGCGCTCCGGCTCGCACTCGGGCAGTTCGCGAGCGACATCCTCGGCTCGC
>JGI24134J36421_10000778_pt1 | contig 10300 bp, 8 predicted proteins | sample BarGraNGADG00312_FD_36421 | JGI IMG/M metagenome (IMG submission 36421) | reverse complement strand
ATCATTTTACCCTCATAAACAAGGTCGGAATTCTGCTCCATATGAATACCGTTGGCAAAGAGCCATAATTTGCGGCGACAGACAATATAATAATTGAAATGAGTGCCGGTGATGTTCATGATTCTTTTATTGATTCAAATAATGTCATCAGTTACGGTATAGTCAACAACAACCGGTTTAAACAGATACCGGTCATCATAATCGATCTCAAACTCTCTCAGCAATTCAAGATACTCCTCTGAAAAGGTTATTCTTTTATGATGGATTGCCTGATTATTAATGTACCTGATCACATCCGGCAAATCCGGTTTGCTGTACGAAAATGCACCGAAACCTTCCTGCCAGGAAAATTTTCCCCGAATAAATTTTTTATCATTGATCCATTTTGAGGAACTGCCTTTTATGTCCTGCATCAAATCGGATAGTGACTGGGAGGGCCTTAATCCGAATAAAACATGAACATGGTCGGGCATACCGTTAATGGCTAACAATCGGTGATTGTTATTGTGAACTATCCCGGTAATGTATTTGTATAATTCGGCTTTCCATTTGTCTCGGATAATACATTCCCTGTTTTGAACGGTAAAGACTGCCTGAATGTGGATCTGTGTATATGTGTTTGCCATAATTCTATTTCGTCCCTACGGGACTCCTGATTTTTATTTTATCGTTTCTCTACCAATATTTTGTCCCTGACGGGACAGATAATTTCAAATATTTTTACATTGCAATAAGACGAAAATAGTATCCGTTCAACAGGAAAATAACTGTTCATGTACAGATCGTTTTTGTTGTCCTATCATCTCTAATATCATTCCTTGTTCGCTTCTCACTATTCATAAACCTGATCATTTTTATTGTCCCGTCAGGGACATTATATTGGTAGAACATAGTCATTCACGGATCTTTTAAGTGCCGTAGGCACGAGATATTTAGCCTCCACAGGACTTAAACAGCCCAGGTTTTGTACAGCGAAAAAAATACGAGTCTGAATTTGTGTGTGTCTATTTACTATGTTGTTTATTTCGTCCCTACGGGACTTTTAATTAATCATTCGTTTTATTTTCTACCGATATCCTGTCCCTGACGGGACAGTTTAATTTACACCTAATCTGATAGTTATTCATTCTCCAATCCAAATTTATTCGTCATTTTTTTCTCCGATTCTTTCAGTCCCGTCAGGAACATTATAGCGGTAGAACAACGCAACAAAGAAAACATTTCCGTGCTGTAGGTATGGGATAATTCTCTATGTTATAATTCTATGCATTTACTAATTGTTTCTCATAATCAAAAGCATTCATTAAATCGATGAGCTTTTGCTCTGCATCTTTCAAAGCAGAAGCTGACTCTATTTCTGTTGATATAAAAGCTGAACAAGGCAACGTTACAAATATATCTGCACCTGCTGTTTCATCAATTATTGGCTTCGCTTTTGGCTTATCCGAATCATCAATTAATTTAGCTCTGATAGCGCCAGCTAAAGTGTTTGCGTTATCACTAATTGCCACTGCTAAAGTTTCCATTAAACTAAATGTTCTTGCTTGATTACTTGAAATTCTCCAATTTATTAATGCTTTTGCTATTGCTGGTATAGCTTTCTTCCTCATCTCTACAGGCATTACCAAACATTCTCCAAAGATATTCCTTGATTTTCCCCAACCTTTACTTTCTAATTCTTTAATCTTCTCCTTTGAAAGTTCCGGTTCTTGTTGATTAGTTAAAACAGAAAAAAGTGTTCTCATATCAATTGCGACATCATAAATAAATAATCCTGATGCCCTATTCCCTGGTTTCAACCACTTCCTTAATAAACTTCTATCTGTGCCAGACAACAATCCATCGATCTGATCTTGTGATAATTGTTCCCCATTCGAGTCACGTACTATTACTTTATTTGGAATTTCAGGACGATCACTTCTATCAAATGTCATGTTTTCAGCCTCAAGTCCACCTAATAACGGATGCAATGGACGCATAGCAGATATAGAAAATGGACTTCTTCTTTTTAGCGTACGACTTTTGCCTTGTTCATCTTCTTGCTCTACTTCTCCCTTTTTCTTTTTATTATCTTTTTTCTGAGCCGTATGCATCCATCCTCCAAATATTTGATCATAATACTGAGGATCGCATAGTGATAAAACTTCACCTTCTTCAAGACCGGGAGCTTTCCATATAAAACTAACTGGTGAACGGTCTTGACTTAATTGATTGCCAATAGATTCAAGGATTGAACGTTTAATTTGCTGTCCACTTGAATAAGGCACCTTAATCTTATATCCATTATTTTCAAAAACAGGATCATAATAAAATTTTTGACCATCTGTTACACAAAATACAGAATGATCTACATGACGTAGACCTCTTAGATAAATGAATGGTTCCATAATTTAGCTTTTATTTGTTTAGTAATGCATATTGAAATCTTATCAAAGTGTTGAAATAAGGAAAATTATCTTTAGGCATTAAGTGCACTAATTTTCCCAATTCCTCAAAATCACCAACTTCCTTTTCTTCTTCAATAATCGGAATTAGATTTAAAAGAAATTGTTTACTTGTTGTAGAACTAAGTAAATTCTCAACATCAGTTTTCCTATTTGTTCTAGATTTTTCAGCGCTTAGCTTATATTTAATTAGTCGCTGTGCGATTTCGCGGGAAGTATCCCATAATTTTTCATTGTTTAACATAGCCAATATCCAAATTAAGTAAGTATTGAATGTAATTCTTTGTTTTTCATCATTTTCATTATATGATATTTTCTTTGTCCCTTTACCTGTTGAAAAAAAAGCTCTAATCCCATTTGGTTCCATAGCTTGTACACCGATTGAACCATTTTGACAAGCTGTTCTCAGACCAAATGCAGTTCCATATAAATTCTCAATTAGCTTAATGTCATGCAAGAAAGAAGACTTTCCAAAAATTCTTTCATAAAATTGATTGGGTTTTCTAATATCCTGTATAATAAAAGGAATAAAACCAATTGTTGTATTTGACTTTCCAATATTATATAAATATCCTGTTAAGTTGTTTTGTGAAAATTGTAATGAAATACCAAGCAAAACTTTAATCCAATTAATCGTTGGCAAATTGAATAAATCTTCTTTTGTCTTTTCTAATGGATTCATTCCATAAATAGGATCTGATTTATCAAAGGAGTATCCATAAAGATGAGAAATCCAATGTCCATTCCAAGTATTGATTTGATTTCCTTTCATCAATGGTGTTCTTTCTAAGTAATCTCGATAATATTTCCATCCATCAAAAACATCTAACAAAAGTTGTTCATATTCAAATAGAATAGTGATATTATCTTCAACTCCAATTCCTAGTCCGGCTCCAATCCAAGAAAGGTAAATATCCTCTTTATTGTCAGGCAATTCGATATTAGTAATCTGACCAGAAGTTCCAGCCGTAGTGTCTAATACAGCATATCCAATAGCAATACTTGCATCAGCTTTTTCGGTTTCAATTTTATTGATCATTTTACTGATTCGCTCTTGCCTTTGTTCCGGAGATTCAAAAGTTTTTTTCCCTTTTATCATATCCTCCCAACTTAACTTAGGATTTTCAAGTGGGGAATTTCCAGCTGTCATCATATATTTGGGGTGGTCAAAAAAGAGAGGAATAAATACCTCCTCAAAAAAGGTTTTTGCATTATAATTATTTTTGGATTTCTGATTATAGGCATTTAAAAAAGCCCTGCCAACATTTGATGCGTACATATATTATAGAATTTGATATTTTGCATTATAATTTTCTGCTCCAGCTTTTGAAAAATCCAATCCACTCCCTAATGAATAGGACAGATCAGGAACAATAAAAGGATGAGAACCTATGTCCAGTTGCTCTAACTTTTTCCATCGAACCGAATTATAACTCACAGGAATTTCCATTAGTATCCGTTGTTCTGTATTTGAATTTCGGTACAAATCCCTATCACATTCGGTTATGCATGATACAGAGTCAATATCTAATTTTTCAAGTAAGGCAGATTTGGGTAAATGCCATAATTCGCGTAACCGCCATTGATTGTTTGCAAATACAGCATCAAGATTTATATCAATCAACTCAATTTTTGGATATACACTGTCAATGAAAGCTTGTAAAGTGGATTCGATTAATAATTCTTCATCAGGCAACACTTCAAAACTGCGCCTTAATACTTCATGCGAATATGGCTGACAATCTTTAGAACTTTCAGGGGGAGCTATTATATAAATATGTTTGTATTTGCCAATAGTTGTATAATCCCTTTTTCTGTTTATCCTGCCAAATCGTTGTATCAAGGCATCAATTGGTGCTGTTTCAGTAATCATCAAATCAAAACTGATATCTAAACTTACTTCAACAACTTGGGTTGAAACTACTATACAAGCAATAGAACTCTTATTATATATCTGTTTTAAATCGGATTCCAGTCTGTTTCTGTCTTTTCGTTTGAATCGGCTATGAATAATCATTTTTGAGACATTCGGATATAATTCATCCATTTTTAAAAAAACAGATTGTGCGTTAGCTACCCTATTGCACACTATTAATATCTTTTGTTCATTCTGCAATGCTTGCTGAACAATAGATAATAAATTATCAAATGAAGAGCACTTGTGAACAATATGTCGATTAAATGTATTCAAGGTTTCTTTTGGTAATTCAACATATTGAATATTCTCAATTCCAAGTAGTTTAATGATAGTTTGCTCCAATATAGATGGCATTGTTGCCGTTCCAATATGAATACGACATCCTATATTATTCAGTATTTCCACCATTTTTAATACAACAGCTTGGATGGTATCTGAATATGTGTGAATTTCGTCTAAGATTATATCACAACTCTTTAAATCAAATAAGATAGCTTCATATCCTCTCGTTCCAAACGCAATAGATGCTAATTGATGCGGAGTAAGTACTTTTATAGCTGAGCCAAATTTATCTTGAATGACTTTTTCTTCAATTTTGTCGCCTTCAATAATTAGTCTCGAAATAGAATGCAGTAATCGGACATCATCAACCTGATCTTTTAAATCAGAGCATATCCTTTCATACATTGCATTTATGGAAGCTTGAAAAGGAAGTGTATAAAAAATTCTTCTTTGACATCGTTTCAATAAGAAATCCGTCTTACCTGCTCCGGTAGGTGCCTTAACAAAAGTATGCTTTTTCTGTTTGTCTGATTTTATTAATGATAACGGATAAAACTCATTTTTCCTATTATAAAAACTAACATCTGGTTTGGCAAATAATCTTGGTAGCTTTTTTTGACAATCTCCTATGGCTGAGGCAATGTGATCAGATCCAATAAGTAATCCTTTCCAAATCGACCATCCTTTGCCTCTTGTTTTGCAATATTCCAATGTATATTTATAGGCTTCATAAGCATCTTCCTTTGAAACACAAACTCTGGGAAGATCCAACTCTTGTAAAATGCCTAACGCTTCAATACTCCATGTCTCAAAGTCGGTAGCATGAAACTGGAATACTTTGTCCCCATAATAATAGTCTAAATCTAGGATTCCTAATTCTCTACCATCCTTACCAATCGATTTATGATGCGCAATAATCATGTCTATAATCTGCGGCCAAATTTCTTTATCAATGATTTTTAGAAAAAACGTCGAAGCTATTTCATGCCTAAAATTCATTTCTAATGGATTGTGGCATATACCTTTCAGTTTCTTTTGAAAAAGAGGGCTTGCTTTCCCAATATCATGTAGAATAGCTCCTTGCTTAACAATAGAAACATCTAATCCGGCATAATTTGCCGCAATTGTCGCAAAATATGCTACCGATTCAATGTGAGATTTGAGAGTTGAACCTCCATTTTCAATACTTTTGGCCAATATGTGATCAAACTTACTCATTTACTGGTTTTTGAATCGGATTACCAGTAATTTCTATCCAACCAAACATTGGCTCATTCTCCTTAAAACGGTTATATCCAACCAGAAATGATTTTTCATTTCTTCCAAAACGAAGCTCATATCCATCTAATTTATCAAAATCGTGTTCTAAGAATTCTAATATTTCACCCTTTGGAAAAAGGATATCTTCATTTCTACATAAACAGATATGCTGTTTTAGAGCTTTTCCTGCATCATCATTATTAATAAATGCAAGATATAGCGTTGGATTGAGCATTATTCCACGCTTCAAAATGGACTTTTCCTTTATATATGTTTTACCTTTCCTTGACCATGCTTTTGCCTCTACAACTTCTTGTTGAAGGTTTATACCTGCATAGGTAAGCTTATGTCTAGCTATTCCTTCAACTTCCAATTTTTGCCGAATACCTTCAATAATAGAAGGTGTTAAAAATTGTTGGGAATAAGTTTCTCCACTGCCTGCATCCCTTACTGCCGTCCAGGGTTTAATAAACCCAAACGGACCTGAATATTTGACTACGTAATACATTTTACAATTAATTTAAATTATTGCCCCAAACCCAATCCCGGTCGAATTTCCCAATCCTACGTTCCAGGCAAACAATTTTGTTTCGGGTTTGCCTTTAATTATCACCGGGCACCAGTTTGCCTTGTTCTTTATGCCATTATAGTTCACCATCTTACTGCCTGCTTTACGATAATATGTGTCAAAACCAATCTCCAGTGAATCATCCTTAAGTCCAACCTCTTCCATCTTTGTCAGTAATGTCTCCTTTAAATATGAACCTGCCCTGGGATCATCATAAAGTATATGATCTATCTTTTCTCCGTTCTTCCGTTTAATAAAAACAGGACTGCCCGGAAAAAACAGCTCCTTCGTTGTAAGATCAGGATCCTCCTGCATCAGAATCTCACTGACTTCCAAACCGTTAAACATTGTTCTGTCAGTTTGTACTCCAGATATAAGTTTTTGTATGAGTTCAGGGTAATGCGAACTGAAGAAGAAAGATATCCCATTTTCAAAAAAAAGGCCGGTTTTAGTCACTTTGCCTCCCTCAAATCGTGAAAATGAATACAACGATACTTTCCCATGNTCTTCATTCCAACCGAGCCATTTNTGNATAGTNCCTACAAGCAGATGTTGATGATCGAATGGCAAAGGTTTTTTTGGTGCACTGATAGATAAATGAATTCTCATAACATATTATAGTTTAACATTTTTCAGAAATCACTTTTCTGCAAAGNCTAATCCCACTAAACATCTTCTTCTGAAGTCTTTCCTAATCCTTTATCATGGGCATTTTCTTTCTTTTTCTTGCAGAACCCACAAGTTAAGAAATTCTGTTTAATCGGGTCGTAGTATTTTATGACAATTTATTCTAATATATCACTACTATCCGATTAAAATGTTTTTGAATTACTGAAAGCATTTATTTTATTACGTCCCTACGGGACTTTTATAATCATGGGGTTGCTTTTCGTTACTACCAATATTATGTCCCTAACGGGACTGTCCCATAGGGACAAAATATTGGTAGAGTATAGATTGCATTTCATCCATAAAGTCCCGTAGGGACGTAACATAATTTAACCGGACACCAATGATAATATATTGCCAGTCACACATAACCATTATGCAACCCGTTCCGGGAGAGACATTAAATTATGCCGATTTTTTTGTGATTGTCAGAACTTCGCTGACGTTTTGTTTCCTGACCGGGTAGGGTTATGCTATGGCATGACCCTACTATAATATTTGGTGGTAAATGCAGGGCCACGGCATTGTGTAGCCTTATCGATATCTATATTCTTACGTAATGGCGATCACAGGGTCATGTCTTGCCATGACCCTGCAAAATCAAGGAATTGTGATTATAGACTATTGATTTACCTCTTTAGCCACACTGACTATTTTAATCTTAGCCGGCTCTGCAACCAAATCGCCAATCTTAGGGCCAAAAGCCTTAAAATAGTCACTTGCGAAATGGGCATCAACAGCAGCCTGATTCTTATACTCTTCAACAAAAACAAACCTGGTATTATCATAAGGATCCTGATAAAGCTGGTAAGATTTGCAGCCTGCTTCTTTATTTGATTTCTCAATTATCTCCTTTGCGGCTTCAGTGAATGCTTTGACCTTTTCAGGTTTTACTTTAAGTTTTGCTACAATCATCATTCCATTTTCTTCCACAGGAACTTGTCTGAAGCTGGTTGGACCCTCAGATTCCAGATCTGTTTTTTTACTACCGTAACTACTGGAAATCAATGCCATACTGAATAGAATAACTAATAGTTTTGCTTTCATGATTTTTCATTTTATTTATAAATACTCAATGAATACTTAAATATCACATAAAAAAATTGATTAGAGATAAATTTCCATTAGATCTTTTGCACTCTTTATTCAACNAGAAAGATGTATTTCGCTTACTGATTTAATTGCCCTGTCGGAGAAAAAATCTGATGCAGCAAAAATTCTGAAGTGACCTCCGTCTTCATCAGCCTTTGTTTTGATAAGCATAAATTCCTGTTGATCATTCCGGTTGAATAGTTCGGAATAGGAAACTGCACTCCTGTAACCATCTATACCAGCGATACAGATCATACCTGATTTCAGATTCTCCCGTGTGACAGGATAATACTTCAGAAGGAGTTCTTTAAGCAGGATACCGACAAACGGCGTAGTACTGTGAATGCCTTTCCCTCTGCCATAAAAAACTGTATTAAAAGTAACATTGGTGAGATTTGCCGGGAGAGTCTCTATTTGCTCAACCTTTTTTGAAGAACTGAAAATATCTATCCGTGATGAATACATCGGCGACATTCCCTGCTGAACAGTAAATGAGTGTGGATATGACTTAACTGTAATCTTTGCAGGGGAAGAGATATTTCTTTCGGTTACAAGATCACTTGCGGCTACAATTTTGCTTTCAACTGGCAGCGGCCACAGTTCTTTTGTCTTTGATGGCACTATTCGTGACACACTACTGACAATCAATATCTTATGAAGATCATTCGGATAATATATTTCGCCCCAGCTGAAGACTATTTTTTCCCCTTTCTCATTTTCAATCTCGACATACAAGTCTATAATGGGTTTGAATTCGCTAATGTTTACCTTTTTAAGTATCCTTTTATCGAGAATATCAAATAATGAATAACCATCATATCTATAAGCGCCTATAAACCTGTCACCGCCGGCACTGTCGAGCAATGTCTCTTTTACAATGACGGAACGAACAGGCAGATTTGTAAAATCGACCTTACCAGGATTAGCTATTTCACCATCAATGAACAATTCCTTTACCGGAAGCGGATAGGTTTCAACATTATCGTAAAAATTATTGGTCATGTCTGAGCTATCTATAAATTGAATAACAGGTTGTTTATTATCCGTTATTTGTTTTGATGTCTTGTTACACGATATCAAACTTACGAAAATAAAGAAGAAGAGGAAAACACTTTTCATGGTTATATTTATTAATTACTGTTATTGATTTTCTTCTAAACACATCGCCTTTCACATATAATACAAAATACATATAGCCATTTAATCCACCCCGGGCCTCCGGAGAGCGGATCTTACTTCCCTGACTTTCCCCCATTCTCCCCTTCTCCCAATCTCCCCTTCTTTGCCTTTGTGCCTTTACCGTTGGATTACTCAACGATCACAACGATAACATCCATTACGTTGGTCATGGTCGGACCGGTAATGATATGTCCACCGGCCTTTTTAAAGAAATGGTATGAATCGAATCCGGTGAGATGCTTCTCAGGGTTAATATTCTTCGAAAGGGCTTCAGCTATAGTATCTGAATCAACTACAGCCCCTGCAACATCTGTTGTTCCGTCATTACCATCCGTTCCTGCTGAAAGGATTGTAATTCCGGGTTTGCCCCGAAGCAAAAGGGCAGTCAGTAACGCTAAATGCTGGTTTCTTCCTCCGGCCCCTTTTCCTGTCATTTTAACCGTTGTTTCACCTCCGAATAGAAGACATACTGGCTTCACTTCATTTTCATCATTTTTAAATTTTAATGATGTTTCAACTATATACTCTGCAACCGTGAAGGTATCTCCCTGCAACTGATCGTCGATTATTACGGCATTAATGTTGAATTCCAGGGCTTTCCTTTTAGCTGCCTCGAGCGCCATCTTATTTGAACCTACAAGGATGTTGAAAGTCTTACTAAAAACCGGATCTCCTGGCTTTGGAGTTTCAGCTCTCTTTCCTGCAACTCCCTCATTCAGAAAATTAAGTACTGCGGGAGCAACCGATTCTGTCAGATCATACTTAGCCAAAACACTCAGTGCCTGCCGAAATGTTGTTGGATCCGGAACTGTTGGTCCGGATGCAATTACATCAAGCGGATCTCCAGGTACATCGGATAAAATAAGATTAACGAGAGTAGCCGGGTAA
>JGI24134J36421_10000774_pt1 | contig 10340 bp, 7 predicted proteins | sample BarGraNGADG00312_FD_36421 | JGI IMG/M metagenome (IMG submission 36421) | reverse complement strand
AATCAATCAGGACTCAGCCTCAATAATTTGTAAATCGACTCTTAATAGTCCTCGTCCTGATAAAAATCATATTGTGTTTCAAATTGCTATGTTATACAACATATAGCAAAAAACTGCTAATGTGATCTTTACAACTATCTGTAATTGAATATGTTAAAAAATGTTAATTCAATTATTATCAATTACTTTTACTACCTTTGACATGTTATTAAACATAATCAATTCATGCAATATATAAATCCATATATAGAATTGTGTCTTGAAGGCAGTTCATCAATTTTTAAGGGATTAAATCAGAAAGATAAAGAGATGCTCGCGCAGCATCATACCCTGGTAATCCTTAAAAAAGGTCAGTCTTTTTTCAAAACAGTAGAAAAGCCTCGAGGATTAATCTGTCTTGCCTCAGGAAAAGTAAAAGTTTTTAAAGAGGGTGTTGGAGGAAGAGAACAAATACTTAAAATGATGCGCCAACAGGGATTAATTGGTTACAGAGCTCTGTTTTATGATAACGCCTGGTCGCTGTCAGCCACGGCAATTGAAGTCTCCGCTATCTGCATATTTGAAAAACATACATTTGTCAAAATCCTGAAAAAGAATCCTGATCTTGCTTTGAAATTTATCAAGCTATTAGCTGACGAACTTGAGTATTCAAACAACAGAACTATTTCACTCACTCAGAAGCATATAAGAGGACGGCTGGCAGAATCGCTGTTGATATTACGCGACACATACGGCTATGAAGCTGATGGCAAGACAATCCGCATATCCCTTTCAAGAGAGGATGTTGCACATCTTTCTAACATGACTACATCGAACGCCATCAGAACACTGTCCAACCTGGCTTCCGAAGGAATTATTGAAATTACCGGAAGAAGGATTAGCATCCTCGATAGCACTAGTCTGGAACACATCAGTGAGCTGGGTTAACTTAATGCCGGCCCGGATTGATTTTGACTATTCCCTGAAGAAGACTCTCTTCACCCTTTTTGGAATTGAAGTAAGTATCTCATAAGGTATTGTCTGACAAATTGCAGCAATTTCATCAATTGAAATTTTTTCACCGAAAATTTCGGCTTCATCACCTGTTTCAGCATTAAGACCGGTAACATCCGCCATGCACATGTCCATGCAAATATTTCCTATTATCAATACCTTTTTTCCTTTTATAAACAGGCTGCCGTTCCTGTTACCCAGTTTCCGGTTTAAACCATCAGCATAGCCTACGGGTAATATCGCAATAATTCTTTCATTTTCCGACACATCTGCACATCCGTAACCTACAGGTTCGCCCGCCCTGATTCTCTTGATCTGTGAAATCCTCGTTTTGAATCGTCCGGCTGTTTTGAGAGCCAGACCTTCAAAGTGTCCAACTCCGTACATCCCTATACCTGGTCGTACCATTTCAAACTGATACTCAGGGAATCGTACGATGCCGGAGGAATTAAGAATATGACGAAGAAAAGGGTATCCCACAGCATCGTGGATCTGTTGAACTGCTTTTAGAAAAATTTCCACCTGGTGATGACTGAAATTATCCAGGGAAGGATCCTCACTTGCTGACAAATGTGAGAAAACTGAAACAACCCTGACACATTCCCGGCTTTTAATTCTTTTCGCCAGCGCATCTACATCTTCTGGCATGAATCCAAGCCTGTGCATTCCTGTATCAATTTTAATATGAACAGGATAGTTAATCAGTCCATGTCTGGAAGCAACAGCTGTAAACTGCTCAAAAGACAAAAGACTATATATTTCAGGTTCAAGAGAATATTTTATAAGCAATTCCGAAGCAGATGGATCCGGATTCATAACCATAACTGGCAAGGTTACTCCTGAGTTTCTCAATTCCACTCCTTCATCCGGATATGCCACTGCAAGATAACTCACCCTATGGTACTCTAGCAGTGCTGATATCTCTGCCGGCCCTGCTCCATAAGCAAATGCTTTCACCATTGCCATAATCCTGGTACCCGGATTCAAAAGTCTTCGGAATTCATTAAGATTATGAGATATTGCATCGAGGTTAACCTCCAGAACGGTCTGATGAATCTGCTGCTCCAGCAGCTTACCTATTTTCTCAAACTCAAAGATCCTTGCTCCTTTAATGAGTATTATCTCATTCCTGAAATCAATACTATTTAAACTATTAATAAGCTCATCGGTAGTATAGAAAAACATGGATCCCTTCTCAAACAGACTGCAATTCCTTACAAGTGCACTTCCGATTCCGATAAACTTTTTTATTCCCGTTTTCCTTACGAGCCTGGCTACTTCGCCGTAAAGATCCTCTTCATCTCTGCCACTCTGAACAAAATCAGAAAGTATTAATGCAGTTTCCCTGCCTTTTTGTGACTTAAGATACTCAAGAGCCATTCCAAGTGACCCCGGATCTGAGTTATAATAATCTTCTATGAGCTGGCAATTATTGATACCACTCTTCATCTCCATCCTCATCGCTACTGAGACAAGTCCGGTAATCCCTTTGGAAATTATATCCGGTTTTGTTCCCAGAGCCAGACATACAACTGCAACGGTAATTGCGTTTTCAACTGATGCCCTGTCGCTGAATGGTATTTCAAAGGTGTTTGCATTGCCGTTAAAGCTTACATGTATAACGGTATGTCCTCCGGGGACAGAACTTTTCTTTACAAAAACCTTTGCGCTGTCATTCTCGCATGACCAGTCCACAAGTTTCTTTGAATTGAATACTTTATTCTTTAATATTGACTGGTGAATAATGTCATAATCGCGGCAATAAACTATTATGGAAGAATTTATAAAAAGTTTTAATTTCTCCTCTGCTTTGGTTTTATCATCGTGAAAATTCTCACGATGAGCATCCCCTATATTTGTTATTACACCAATATCCGGAACAATGACTTGCTGAAGCTTATCCATCTCCCCAGGCAGGGAGATGCCCGCTTCAAATATTCCCAATTTATATTTATCATCCAGTTTCCAGACCGAAAGAGGAACTCCAATCTGGGAATTATAACTTTTCGGACTTCTGATTACGGAAGTTGTAAGACCAAGAATATCTGCCAGCCATTCCTTAACAACGGTTTTACCNGTACTTCCGGTAACCCCTATTACAGNTGANTTAAAGGCTTTCCTTTTANACGAAGCCAATAATTGCAGCGCTTCAACTGTGCTGCCTGTCACTATAAAGGCTGCCCCGTTATAACTATTATGATTATCAGGCAGCTTTTCAACCACGAATATCCGGATTCCTTTNTTNTACAGATTGTCAATGAAATTATGACCATCGTGGTTTTTTCCTCTTAACGCAAAAAAAAGAAGACCTTCAGCGAAACTTAACTGGCGTGTATCTGTCACTATGTCGTTAACCACAAGTTCCGGGGGACCTGTCAGTTTACCTTTTACGATAGTGGCGATATCTGATGAGCTGAGTTTCAAATGTTATTTTTTTAAAGCCGTATTATAGCAATTCCGGCACAAAGGCTCGTAAAGATTTTTTTCACCGAGGAGTACAACCTGTGCATCTTCTGATTTTCTGAAGGAATATTGTGCAAGATTACCACACCGCATACATATTGCATGAACTTTTGTAACATACTCCGCAACAGCAAGAAGTGCAGGCATAGGACCGAAAGGTTTTCCCATAAAATCCATATCAAGGCCCGCAATCACTATCCGGATACCATTATCAGCCATCGTATTACAAACCTCAACAATGGAGTTGTCAAAAAACTGCGCTTCATCTATTCCGACAACATCAACATCGTCAGCCAGCATCAGAATTGCCGAGGCATTGTCCACCGGAGTTGAAATGATCGATTTGTCATCGTGCGAAACAACTCTTGTCTCAGAGTATCTTTTATCGAGTGAAGGTTTAAAGATTTCTACTCTTAAACCTGCAAACTGGGCTCTTCGTAAGCGTCTTATCAACTCTTCAGTTTTACCTGAAAACATAGAACCTGTAATTACCTCAATTGATCCTTTTTTCCCGGTCACCCTTACTGAATTTTCAAGAAAGTCCATCTGTAATGAATGTCTTTGATAACTTAAATTGTAGTTTTATTCATCGATGACTTGCTGAATAATCGTTACTTTTGCAAAATAAGGAAAATGGTTTGTTATATTAACATCAAAATGTATGGATTTCAATGCAACCATCGATTTAATTATTAAAGATCTCAACGAAGCCTCCGAAATCATTGATGATCTTAAAAAATACCCGGGTGTCCCTGCATTGCAGGTAGAACTCGCGAAATCTAAATGCAGAAGTGCAGGTGATGTAATAGCTCTTCTCAAAAGTCTTGGTGACACAATTTCTTCTGAAAAGGTCCCCGTTAAAGATATACCGGATAAGGCGGAATCTAAAAGGTCGCAGAAAAAAACTGCCGACACTCCCATTCTTGCAGACAAATTCACTCCTCCCACAGATCTGTACGATGAGCAATCAGCAAGCATTAAAGCTGAAAAAGATTTATCAGATCAGCTGAAGGCCAAACCAATAACAAGCTTATACGAGGCAATAGGCATTAGTGACAAGTTCCTGTTTATGGGTGAAATATTCAATGGAAATAAAGATGCATACAACCAGGCAATTTCCAGTCTTGACAAAGCTGAAAGTCTGCAGGATGCAAGGGCAATAATCATGAGTTATGTTGGTGAAAACTCTGAAAATGAGGCTGCCTTCCAACTCCTCGAACTGGTAAAGCTCAAACTCCCATATAATGAGTAAGCTTTATCTGGTACCTACTCCTATCGGCAATCTTAAGGATATTACTTTCAGGGCTCTTGAAGTTCTTGGAAGTGTCGATCTTATACTGGCCGAAGATACCCGTCAGACTAAAAAATTGCTTAATCATTTTAATATCAATACACCTCTCCAGTCGCATCATATGTTCAATGAACACAAAAGTGTAGAATCTGTCTGCTCAAAGATTTTAGGTGGTCAGACTATTGCACTTGTCTCAGATGCAGGGACACCCGGCATCTCAGATCCCGGTTTTCTAATCGTGAGAAAATGTGTTGAAAAAGAGATTCCCGTTGAAACTCTCCCGGGGCCGACAGCTCTGATACCAGCATTGGTAAACTCCGGACTACCTTGCGACCGGTTTTGTTTTGAAGGATTTCTTCCTCCTAAAAAAGGAAGAAATAAAAGAATGACAGGTTTAATTGAAGAGACAAGGACCATGGTCTTTTATGAATCCCCCTATCGTCTTGTAAAAACCCTTGATGAACTGGCGATCCATTTTGGCCCCGATCGTGATGCCTGTGTCTCAAGGGAGCTAAGCAAGATNTTTGAGGANAATATCAGNGGTACATTATCGTTTCTTTCAGCACATTATACAAATAAACCGCCAAAAGGAGAGATAGTTATTGTAGTTGCAGGGAAAAAAAATTGAATGTAGCAGTGAACGGTCGCGACCGTTCACTACTAAAATTGATATTGCGAATATTTTATGAAACACTTCCTTCTTACATCTCTGATAATACTACTAATATCATNTGTTTTACCTGCACAAATTCTTAAGGGAAAGATTNCTAATCAGTCAGGAAATCCGGTTCAATATTCCACCGTATATATTCAGGAACTCAGACAGGGAACAACCTCAAACACAAAAGGTGATTATGAGATCAAGCTACCTGCAGGCAAATATACCGTTGTATATCAGAGCCTTGGCTTTCAGCCTGTAAATGTTAATATCACGCTNTCTGACAAAACAATAACAAAAGATGTAATCCTNCCTCTTCAGTATTATGAGATCCCTGAGGTCAGAATTTCAGCATCAGGTGAGGACCCGGCTTATATTATCATGCGCAAGGTTATTGGCATGGCTCCTTATTACCTGAACAATGTAAGTCATTATAAGGCAGATGTTTATCTAAAAGGAAATCTGGTTATAAACAAAATTCCAAAACTTTTACAGAAATCCATGAAAGTAGGTTCAGATAATCATGGGACTTCAGTTTCTGCCGGATCAAAACCTAAAAGTGAAGAAAAATTATTAAAAGCAGGCGACTCATTTCTGATGGAATCATATAATGAAATCGAGTTTACAGCACCAGATAAGTATTTTCAGAAAATGATATCATACAATAGTACATTCCCTGCCGAGGGCAATGAGATATCACCAATGAGTTTTATACAAGCTAGTTTTTACCAGCCTGTTCTCGCAAAAATGGCAATATCACCCCTTGCTCCGAATGCCTTTTCACACTATAGCTTCAAATACCTGGGTGCTTCACAACAGGGAGAATATACAATCAATAAGATTCAGGTAATACCAAAAAGGAAGAGCCAGCAGCTCTTTGATGGCACAATTTACATTATTGAAGATCTCTGGTGCCTTCAAAGTGTTGATCTGACAAATGAGAACCTGATTGGTAAAGTAAGGATCCAGCAATTATATATTCCTGTTCAGGACGAGATATGGTTGCCGGTAAGTCATAAATTTGAAATTAATATCTCAATAATAGGATTTAAGGCTGATGTCGGTTATGGAAGCTCCGTTAAATACGTTGAAGTAAGACCAAACATTTCACTTGAGAAACCTAAAAGTATATCTACTGATTATTCCGGCAGAGCAGTTATCGGTAAAAATGCTTCTGACACTGTTGTTTCCAAATCCAAACAGCAGATCAACAAAATTCTTGAAAAAGATCAGTTATCGAATCGCGATATGATTAAGTTAGCCAGGCTGATGGAAAAAGAATCAGAGAAAAGTGTAAATGACAGCAGCAGAAAATCACTGGAAATAAAAGATTATACAACTCATACAGTTGAAAAAGATGCTAATAAAAAAGACAGTACTTATTGGGCTAAAATACGTCCCATACCATTGTCGGATATTGAGATCCGGAGCTTAAGAATAAGCGATAGTATTAAATCAGCATCCTCTCTTAAAGAACTAAAAACCGATACAACGGCATCAATAAAAAAGAAGGAAAAGAATAAATTCCTGAAAACCATCAGGGAGGTGGGATTCGGACATACGTGGTCAGATACAACCGGATTCAGATTTACTTATGGTGGATTAATTGAACTCAATAAAATTAGTTTTAATTCGGTTGATGGCTTTAACTACGGACAAAATTTCAGCATTACAAAATCGTGGAAAAACAGGAACTCACTCTCAATAGTTCCTGATATCCGGTGGGCCTTCAGCAGAAAACAATTAATGTGGGGAATATATACCAATTATTGGTTTAACAAGATGAAACTCAGGCAGATTTTGGTCAGGGCAGGTATAACAAGCAAAGACATTAATAACGGAGGGGGGATCAATCCCTTCGTCAACCTGGATTATTCCCTTCTTTTAAAGAAAAACTATCTCAAGTTATATGAATCAAGGTATCTTACAATAGGTTACTCCACAGAGATAGTTAATGGTTTAACTATGAATCTGAGCGGCAATTTTGAGGATCGGAGAGTACTTCAAAATACAACAAATTTCTCTCTGTTCAATTCTTCAAAAGCATATTCTGAAAATACTCCTGTTAATACTTACCTGTCATCCGGATCTAATCCTATCAATGAATTGCGTAACCAGAGACACTTTGATATTGTAACAAAATTCTCATATACACCATATCAGAAATACAGAATATTCAGCGGCACCAAGGTACCGCGCGGCTCTGAATGGCCAACTTTCGATCTGACCTGGCAACATGGCATAAATGAATTCAATGAATTTTCATCCGGATTAAGACGATCAGATATGTTAAGGATAGAAGTATCCAAGAGACAGAGCATTGGAGCATTCAGTGATTTCAGATGGAGAATAAGAGCTGCAGGCTATCTCGACAACAGAAATTTAACGTTTTACGACTTCTTTCATATCAACTCTCAGCCGTTACCCCTGCTCCTGAATAATTATGAGGATGCCTTCATGATACCATCTTTTTATTCTATGAGTACGCCCGAGTTTTATGTTGAGGCTCATCTGAAATATACAACCCCCTATTTGATGTTAAAACTGCTTCCCGGACTAAGCAATACGCTAATGCGTGAAAACGTCAGTTTTTCTTATTTTGGCTCACGGTTCCATAGGAATTATACAGAAATAGGTTACAGTGTAAGCGAGATTCTATTCCTCGGAGAGTTAGGAGTATATGTTGGTTTTGATGATATTAAATACAGGAGTGTGGGAGCTAACCTGGTCTTTAAGTTTCATTAAGCAAAAGGTGGTTCATCATGAATATCGGATTCATTATCGAATCCACCGCCTAGTTTTCTCAGGTTATCATGATTCATCTTTGATCCCAGGGTGATGCTCTGTGATGTGCTGAAATCAGTATCCCCATCAATATCAAAATCATCAATATCAACAAACTGAGCCTTCTCTTCACGGAATCTGAGTCTCACATCGTCAACAGGTCCGTTCCTGTTCTTTGCCAGAATAATCTCAGCAATACCTTTGGTGGAAGAACCATCCTCAAAGGTCGGGATCCCGAACTTATCCTGCCGNTGTATGAATACNACCATATCGGCATCCTGNTCAATTGCTCCCGATTCCCTGAGATCCGACAGAAGTGGTCTTTTTGTACCTCCTCTCATTTCGACTGAACGGTTAAGCTGAGAAAGAGCGAGGATAGGAACATTGAGTTCTTTTGCAATACTCTTCAGTGAACGGGATATATTACTAACCTCCTGCTCGCGGCTTCCTGCATTTTCAGGTCCCGACATAAGTTGAAGATAGTCAACAATTACTATATCGAGTTTGTGCTGTGCCATCAGACGCCGGCACTTGGCCCTGAGCTCAAAAATTGAAATTGCCGGAGTATCGTCAATAAATATGGGAGCCTGTACCAGTTTTTTAATCCTCGTATCAAGCTGTTTCCACTCTTCTTCAGATAACCGGCCGTTCTTAATCTTATCTCCGGGGATATCGGTTTCAGCTATTATCAACCTGTTAACCAGCTGGATAGACGACATTTCGCATGAGAATATAGCTACCTTTTTCCCATGGTCAATAGCCATATTCCTTGCCATTGAAAGGGCAAATGCAGTTTTTCCCATTGAGGGCCTTGCAGCAATTATNATNANCTCTGATTTCTGCCATCCTGATGTAAGTCTGTCNAGTTTTGTNAAACCTGANGGGGTTCCCACNAGGGCATCTTCTCTCTTCCCTGCTTCTTCGATCTCCCTTATTGCTTCCTTTATAACCACATTGATAGGTGCNACTTCTCTCTTTATGTTTCCTTCAGCAATCTGAAAAAGAGCATTTTCCGAATAATCNAGCAGTTCAGTAACGTCATATGTGTCATCAAAAGACCTTGTCTGAATTTCTGTTGATACCCTTATAAGTTCACGCTGGATATATTTTTGTGCNACAATCCTTGCATGAAAGTCGACGTTTGCTGCTGATACAACTTTTGATGTCAGCTGAGTAAGATAAACAGGTCCGCCTACACTGTCCAATTCATGATGCGACCTTAGTTCTTCTGTAACAGTATACAAATCGACCGGATATTCCCTCGATGACAGGTCTGATATAGCTTTGAATATTTTCTGATGAGCTTCTCTGTAGAAACTCTCCGGCCGGAGAATATCAAGAATGGTAATTACTGCTTCTTTTTCTAGCATAACCGCACCGAGAACAGCCTCTTCCATATCGTTTGCCTGTGGTGGTACCTTACCAAAATCAGGCAGAGTTGTTACTGTTGGTCGTGGACTATTTCTTTGTTTTGCCATTAATGCTATATTTCTTATTTATAAATACTTAGCGAGTAAAAAAGTTATTTACCCGGATAGATTCAAAGGTATGAATAACCATACGTGCTAATAAAAAAGATCTGATTATTGTTACAAACATGTATATGTTTAAAACTTGTTGAAAAGGTAATAAAAGGATCATTGGTATTAAATTCAAAACCATGTGGTATTTTTACATCAAATAGAGGAAGATGATTACATTCCCAAATGCTAAAATAAATATCGGATTGCGGATAACTGGTAATCGTCAGGATGGCTATCATGACATCGAAACGATTTTTTACCCTGTCGGATTGAGTGACGGCCTTGAATTTGTAATTTCAGATCAAAAAGCTCATAAAGATATTCTTAACGTTACAGGCATAAATACCGGTACTGATCCCGATGACAACCTTGTTATTAAGACCATTAAAAAATTACATGAGAGAAACGCCTTTCCGTTTTTGAAAATTCATCTGCATAAAGTTATTCCCGTTGGTGCAGGACTCGGCGGTGGTTCATCAGATGCAGCCTGTCTGTTAAAAACTATAAACAGATGTTTTGGCCTCGGTATCACTGACAACAAATTGAAATCCTTAGCATTAGAGTTGGGAAGCGATTGTCCGTTTTTTATTGATTGTACTCCGTCTTTTGCCTCCGGCAGAGGTGAGGT
>JGI24134J36421_10000770_pt1 | contig 10363 bp, 7 predicted proteins | sample BarGraNGADG00312_FD_36421 | JGI IMG/M metagenome (IMG submission 36421) | reverse complement strand
TTACATAACAGTAATTTACATAACAGTAATTTACATATCAGTTATTGTTATATATAAAGATGACTCATTTTGGATGATGACCAAACACGGGTTACCTTGCCAACAGAGGATTACCGTGTATTCGTTATTCGTCCTGTATTATCTTCTCACTGGGGGTTCTATGAGCGGTTACGAGCTAGCACATTCTCATCAAAAAACGTAGTCACGGGCGCTTTAGGGCGACCGCTGGCAACGCATNTCCACGTCTTCATGAACTCAAAGAGGCGGGTGACGTGGAAGCAGGTGAGCCGACCGGAGGCCGCNAAAAGGTTGTTTATACAATCACTGAGCAAGGAAAACAGACCTTTCGAGGTGGTGCGCTCGAACAACGGCAACGANTCGAAAACTTGCTAAAGATGATCGATCACGTTGATGCCATCACTGCGCCCNCAATTAAAAAATAAGCTCCGTCAAGGGCAATCCACCATAAAATATTGATTGTCCATGCTTAGATTCACCACCACCAGAACATGAAAAAAGTAGTTTATATGTTCTGGNTAATTAAGTCTCTGATCCCCTAGACGCCCATCTCAAGCATTTTATCAAGCGCTTTTTTAGCGTCTTTTCGAACGTCCTCAGGCACTGTGACACGGTGTTTCTGCTGTTCGAGANCGCGGATCACGTCCTCAAGGTGTGTGCGCTTCATGTTCGGGCAAATCGCGTTAGTGAGGGCAGAAAATTCCTTGCTTAATTCCTAGTCTATAGGTTATTCTAAAGCCAAATCCATATCAGTTTTTAGTATAGTTTGCATTCGGGATCTATACCTGTTATTCGTATTCCGGCATCTGTGCAGGTTTTTTTGATGTTTAATCCGATGAGCAGTGGCGTAATTTTTTCTATGATTTGGGCTCTTTCTAGTGGTCCGCAGTCTACTACTTTTACTCCCGGTATTTTCTCTATTAGTCTGGCGACGGTGATTTTGGATTCTAGGTCGTCACCGGATATGAGACAATCACAGTCTATGGGTTCTCTGAATTTCATTAACGCCCCGCTGCTGATGTTGTTAAACGCACAAATGACGGTAGTGTTAGGTAAGATCTTTTGCGCTCTTTCAGAAGCGCTCCTTCTGGCAGGTATATACATCGGGTAGGTGATCCGCCAATAGCTGATTCAAGGGGCTCCGTAGTATCCATCAGTATTTTTCCTGCTGCTTCTTCCTTGACAGACAAGAGCGTTGCGCTTTGAGCAGTCAAGGGTACGGTTAAGATTAATATCTCGGCTTCTTTTGCAGCCTCAGGATTTGCTGCAGCTTTAAGGTTGGGTATTTCATTTTTTTCGAGAAGCCTTTTGACCTCTGCTTGTTCTTAACAATCTTCTCTTTAAGTCGACGTTTTCTCCACCAAATCGTGTGATCTGTTTTATTTGGTCTTTTTTTCACTATAATGCGTGGAGCATTAAAAAATAGAATTGACTTTATTGATACTACAAAGTTCTCTCAATTACTCCGCGTCGCTGCCGGTTAAGACTGGTCCCTTTTCAATCATCTTTTCCCTCAGCACTTTTCAGGTATTTTTTACACGGCTATAGTTATCGCAAGCTCGAAATTATTGCTCGCTGCAGTGAATGCTAGCGTGGCCGCCTTAGTATAATTGATCCACCCGCCAGCAGACGTAGAGAGTGAAGAAGATTATGCTTTTTTAGCAGAATAAATGCTTATTTCCAGTTCTTTCGCAATAATATCTTTAATGGCTGCGCGAAATGCTTTGAAATGTTCCGTTTGGGTATGGGCCTCCAATAAGTCGCTGTTTTCCCATTGCTCAAACATCATTAGAACATCCTTATCTTCAGTGCTGGTAAATAACTCATAACTGATACACCCTAATTCTGAACGGGTGGATCCAATTACATCCTGAGATCTTGAAATTATTTTATCCCTATCACCCGGTTTGGCTGTTAAGGTAGCTTTTACTATGATCATATCCTATCCCCTTGCTTTACTTTATGAAATTGAATCATACGATTGATAACAATTTGCTCGATATTCTTATAATTTGATAATAATTTTAGACTTTTACTATTATTACATTGATTTTATGCAAATGCAATATTAAATAAAAAATAGTATGCAGTTTAATGTCAATCATAAAGAGAGATGAAATAATGAAAGCAGCACAAATAAAAAATTATGGTGACGTTAACGCTATCGAAATCAATGGAGATGCTGAAAAACCATCATTACAATCAAAACAGGCTCTGGTTGAAGTCTATGCCGCTAGTCTCAATAGAATCGACTCAGTAATCAGAAATGGATATGCTCAGGCTATGATGCCCCTATCTTTTCCTTCCACAGTGGGAGGAGATTTTTCTGGCGTAATTTCTGATTTGGGAGAAGGAGTAACTGAATTTGGAGTCGGTGACGAGGTATATGGTAATGCGGGAGCTTTTCTAGGTGGATCGGGATCAATTGCAGAATTAGTAGCTTCTGATAATGCAAAGATGTCCTTTAAACCAAAAACTCTTGATTTCACGCAATCCGCATCGCTTCCATTAGTGGGGGCAAGTGCAGTGCAGGGCATTGAAGAGGAGATAAAAGTCAAAGAAGGACAAAAGATACTGATTCAAGGAGGGGCAGGTGGAATCGGTTCAATTGCCATTCAAATTGCAAAAATGCATGGTGCCTATGTAGCAACAACCGTTAGAACTGACAGTGTGGATTTTGCACAAAACCTGGGAGCTGATGAAGTCATAGATTACAAAGTACAAGATGTAACTAATGTTTTACGTGACTACGATGCAGTGTTTGACACAGCTGGAGGAGATAGCACGAACGATCTCTTCAAAATAATCAAAAGAGGGGGGACACTTGTTTCCATGGCTGGAATGCTAGACCAAGACCTGGCAAATAAACAGGGAGTAACAGCTATCAGTCAAATGACCTTAGTGAGCACTGAACAACTCCAAAGGCTTGCGAGATACGTTGACAGTGGAAGAGTAAAAGTGCAGATTGAGAAGACTTTCCCGTTCTTACAAGTTAAAGAAGCATTTACTTATTTCGAAACACAACATCCGAAAGGAAAAGTTGTGGTGGAAATAAAATAGCCACAACGTCTAACTTAGAAAATTAGAAATTGTTTGAAAATTCAACGCACCCGGATTGCGGCGGCAGGCGGCACCTGTCCGGTATCAGGTCCCCTATGCGAGCAGTGGCCGCAGAGATCACCGAATCCGCAGCGCCATAGTAGACGATCAGTTCATCATCCTCATCGAGGATGTCCTTCTCTCCGTCTCGTGGAACAGCTCCACACGTGTACACAACGCGCGGAACCCACGACTGCTTATCCTGACCCAAGCTCCCATTCGTCTTCAGGCTCGAGGATAAAGTTGGGGGAACGATAGAGCAGTTTGGCAGGATTGTCCAAGTCCAACAGCATAACCCCCAGCCGATAGATATGTGCATAGTCGACTCCGTGGGTGATGATCAACCAGCCGAACTTGGTTTTGATCGGCTGAGAGCCGCCACCGACCTTGACCGCATCCCACATCATCCCGGAGGTGGCTCCCGCCAGGATCTTATGCATCTTTCTGGGCCAGGGACAGCTTAGGTGGGGGGAGAAGGTTACCCATATATGCGGATCCACGCGATGAAGCATGGCGAACTTCCCGTTGAACTGCTCGGGAAACAAGGTGGCATCTTTGTTGCTAATTCCAGGGAAAACCATGCCGTGTCTCTTCCAGGCTTTCCAGCGTCCATGCAGGAACGCATTTACTGGAATCGACGCTAAGGCGACTTGGGCCGTTATGCCATCGTAGGCAGTATAGTCATGTAAATACGATCCCCTATCCGTGTCAGACGAGGATCCTCGCACCCTTGAGCGTCCACTTTTTCTTCCGACTCAAAGATGGGATGATCGAGCCGGTGTGTGAATCTGAATCCATCGTCGCTGATGGCGAGGCCTAGCCGCGAGACGTTGTCTTCGCCGAATGCGCGGTAAACCAGATAGAACTTGCCATCCAATTTGATAGCGCCCGCGTTGAGCACATATTTGGATTCCCAGGGATGGTTTTTGATCGGCTTGAGCACCGGATTATGCGCATACCGCTTCAGCATTCCGGCCGGAGGCTGCCCTTNGATGGGACCTGCTTTTGCTTTGGGCATAATTTCGCTGGCTTCCTTTTCCGTTCCCAGCACCAGTTGCGCCAAATCTTCCTGTGCNCTTCCCTGCCCCATCAACTCGGTAACCTTCTCCGCCACGTCTTCGATATCCCCTCCGACAGCCTTGAAGTATTCAAGGAGGAACTCCCGGGATGCCCAGTCCCTCTCAACGTGCGCTGAGAAGGGTGGGGGGGAAGCCCGGCCCCCTTTAAAGCTATAGCTCGCCCAAGACCACGCAGAGCACGTCACAAAGCCGCCATCGGGGAGCGACAATGCCAGATGATAGGAATCGGCTACCGATCTAAGATCATCCGCTAGCGCCAATCGATCCTTATTGCCCGGATTCTTCGTGGCGATGGCCTCAGCCATCTGGCGCAGGCGCGTGGCCACTGACTGGTGGATGGCGGCTTCGAATATACAGTGCGCCGAGAGAGGGTTTCTTCCCCAGTGTCCCTCAATCGACTCGATGACCTTCAGGCCAAAGTCCTTTCGTTCCGAAGCAAATTTCTGCCATACCTGACCGAACATTTCAGCCTCGACGATATTCTTGACTATGGTCGTCAGGTACCGTAGCCGGGGGAATTCACCGCCCATCCCCTTATGAAGGCTGGTCACTAAAATGCTGGAGCCTAGTTTATCGAGGGCAGAAGAATCCTGCATCTCCGCGAGCGACGGGAAATCATCGCCATTTACCACGAGCGACTTTATATCGCAGGGGCCAGCATGTTCAGAACGAATGGCCTCCCGAATGAAGCCCCAGAGTCCCTCGACGTAGTCCCGATCCTCTACCCAGCTTGCCAGGGCCAGAACGTCCCGGGGATCGTAATTTTGCAGGAGTTCATCCAGCGTCTCAAAACCGAGTTTGATCGGCAGAACCGTCGGCGGCATCTGCGCCAGTATCGCTGATATCATTTCGGGAACGAGGGAGAAGGCCTCCTGATGGGGGCAGTCGGCAAAAATGGCGTCGACCACCTTCTGAGTGCCTTCGATGGTCGAAAGATCGATATCGGGGAACAGGCGGTTCTCTACCGAGAGGAGGAATTTGCGGACCGCAAGAGACGTTTCCTGAGAGCCGGCATCGCGCCGGACTCCTAGCCGCCCATAGACGAAATGCTCGAATTCCTGGCGGTGTCTGTCAAACACCGAATCATAGACATCGTTTGCCGTGACGATCTCGCCGTCGGGGGCTACCAACTGTGACGGAACAACCAGAGGCACTCCGGGTATGAACTCCCGATAGGTCACCGGGGGCACCGGCGGTTTGAGCGCTTCGGCCTGCTCCTGCCATGCCGCCGTGAATGTCGGCCTCTGCACGAGGAACTCATTCACCAGTGCTTCAGTCCGCGACTCAGCTTCGATGGAAATGAGATGGCTGGCATTCAAAGGAACAGTCGACTCTAGTTCAGTCCTCAGCGCTTCGATTTCGATCAAGTTGCTACCAGTGAACCCGGCATACAAGGGAATGACTGAATCGCCCAGGTCATCCTGGGTAAAGTCTCGATTGAAGGCATAGGCCAAAAGCATAGTATACAGGATGGTTGTCCACAGGCCAGCCGAGAATGTGAACTCCTTCGCTTGGACGTCTGCCATCTTCTCCAGTTGCCGGTAGATCTCAGCTGGGAATATCTTATCGTACAGCCAATGGAATTCGTTGAAACCCTCCTGGTATTCGGCCATCAGCACATCGGCAGTCGTCTCTGAAGCCAAAGGCCGGTGTGATTTCCGAACGCAGACTGTCGGTAATCGTTTCAGAATAGGCGGCTCTTCAGTGATTTCAGTCGATTGCCACCAATTCTGGTCTTTGAGAATTTGATCGAACAACGATCGGGTCACTTGCCGGAACACCAGTCCCCGCTTCCCTCCCGATTCTTTATGGATCTTCACTCCGAGGTTGGCTTCGCCTATCCTGGCGTTGGTGACGATAGCGTTGGTGACCATCCAGGCGTCTATCCCATGTCCGCTGGTAGTTGCGTTCCAGTTGCGGCGTGCTTTATCCCGATAAACCCGAAGCAGTTGGTGGGCGATGCCCCGGAGGCCGCCCCTGAGAGAATAGACCGGGGAGTTGTACACTGAACTGAGCAGCGGATACGTCAGACTGGCGTGCGTGAGGACATCCGGGTAATGCAGATTGAACCGAGAGACCACCAGATCCATCTGACCACGCTTGATGGGGTCAAGCAAACACCGAATCCACTCTGGAGCCATCCCCAGCACTTCTTCTTTGCTTTTTCGGCTGGCCAGATCGGCCTCCAGCAGGACCAGATCGCCACCCAGTCGATCCGCGATCTCTATGATCGCGCGGATGCTCCAACCCTTCCCATCCAGTAGGTCATCATCGAATGTGAAGGCGATCTGCTCCACAAGGGATTCCCCCCTCAGACGAGTGGAGTTGATGGCCTCGAGCGCTTTCCCACCCGCCGGGGACCCAGCGGCCACGATAACCGATTTCGCATCGGGATAATATTGATCTAGTCCCTGGGCGGCCGTCCTCAACACGTGACCAATCGAGTCTGCCTCATTGTAGAAGGGAATCCCCACAACAATATCTGCTGCGCCTATTTGCTGCGCCTGACCGAGAGGGTCGCTTATCGCCTGCCGAAAACGGTCCTGCTGTTGGTTGCGGCTCGCGATTCCATTTAGAGGGACTAGCACATCATTCTCCTTTGGGAATCCTGGTCAAGACCTGAAACCCCCATGGTCCGTAACGTAGAATTTCAAGCGGTCTGACGTCCTTCTATGTCTATTTAATATTTCTCTTTCTACTTCGACTGCTGTGTGGGAGACTATCACAAGCACAGGGTTATCAAGCGTGGTCGCGCGCTCACTTATGATCGTAACCCTGGTCTTGCATTTATAGGGTTCTGCTAGCTCTTCTCCATACCCTGACACGAACAGCGTTCCATTAGCTCCAGATATGCTCACCCGTAAAGTTGAAAAACAAAATTGAATATTAAGGTTTGGACACTCCCTGAGGCGAGGGGTCCAAGGGGATGAAATGTGTTTCTTCCCTAACTGCGGATAGGTTAAAACCTTTTTACGGATCGTTTTCTTTTAACTAAGTTGGCGGGGCGCCGCCTCGCCTGTCTGCACATAATCGAGGCCAGTTTTGCAGACGGTTATCTCTACCTTCCGGCATCACCTTGCGACTAAAAGAGGGTTGAAGTGAATCTCTTTGAAGTGATCCGCAGCTTTTCCGTTCTTTCGATAGGATCCTCCGTAGTTTACACGCTTCTCTGAATCAGATTTTGATAAACACTCATATCTTATCAGAGACAATTCTTAGCCCGTATGTCCAACCTCACAGTCGCGGTCCTCGCCCCCCCAGACTATGCAAAGGATCTGGGGAAGAAGGGTACGACATCTGATATCACCTTCTATAACCTGAAAAGGGGCGAAGCAACTGTCACCTTCATTGAGCCAACACGGTACCCGGAAAAACTCTCCTCGCTCTTCTATGCGGTCTCCTTGTCAGACCGCGTTATCCTCGTGGTCGATGAGCTCAATTCAACGTTCGGTGAATGCGTGCTGATGCTCCAGTGCGCAGGAAAGTCCGACGGGTACCTTATCCTCAAGAATTACATATCCCCGGACCAGATCGCGCCGCTGATCAAGGACACGGTGCTCGAACGTTACGAAGTCCTCGAAGAGGATATGATAGGCCTCCGAGAGAAGATGATCGATATTTCGGTGAACCAGACCGCCCATCAGAAGGCCCACGAAACTGTGGGAAAAGGGGTTATGCCGGTGGACGCCCATTTTCACGTCAAAGGTGTTGGTGTAGTGGTTCTCGGTTCCGTTGCACAGGGCAGCATCAAAAAGCATGAGACGGTTAAGGTTCTCCCGACCTCAAAGACTGCCCAGATCCGCTCCATCCAAAAACATGATGATGATGCCGAGTTTGCAGTCGCCGGCGACCGGGTTGGCCTTGCCCTTAAGAATATCGAGTCTAAGGACCTTGACCGCGGCTTTGTCCTTACGACCGATCCCGCAGTACAGTATGCCACAATCATCACCGGGAAAGCCGAGCTGGTGAAGTACTGGCCGGCCCCGCTCAAAGAAGGCATGGTGCTCTATATCGGGCACTGGATGCAGTTCCTCTCAACCCGGCTTGAAAGGATAGTGGTTGAAGGAGACTGGCGGAAACCGGTCCTGACCTTTTCCATGGATAAGGCGCTGGTCTATTACCCCGGCGCCAGCGTCGTACTCCATTATCTCGAAGGCGGTAAGCTCCGGGTTGTCGGCTCAATGACAATTAAGTAACGTCTCTTTTACTTCCGTTTCCTGCTTTAATTTGCGATGATTACTTGGACTGTACGGTCGTCTTTTTTTAAACCTTGAGCTCTTATTGTGAGACTTGTTGCTTGTTAGGCCGACTGATAAGCTCGAAATAATTCGACGACTTCTGCATCAGCATCTGCATCAGCATCTGCAATCCAACTGCTTCAGCATCAATTGTCAGCCCAACGCCAACACCCACATCGGTCAAAATTGCCACAGCTATTCACGTGTGGGCAGGATACATGGGGATGCCCGCGTTATGGCTTGAAGACCCCCAGAATAATACGGTCGCACGAGGGTCGGAACAACAAGTCCGAAATTGGGTCGATGCCGCTGACGGGACGCATCCGTGTGGGGCGGCGAACTACTATATAGACAATCAAGCGGCTGGGGGAACTTGGGGTATCANGAAACCACAACCTGAATATTGGCAAGGTTGTCCGNNCNGTCTCGCAGGTGGTGCGGGAGGATTGTATCTCTACNCACGTGACACCAGCCAGTTAAGTCTGGGATGGCACACTGACGATTGACTACCTCGGCAACGACATCTACGCGCCTTCACAGTTCGTAGCGCAGTTCTTGGTGGTAGCATAAATACTGCATAAATAAACTGTCACTGTCAACTTGGGTAATTATTAACCACTCTGTGTAAACGAATATAAATGTAAATACATTGGCAACTCTATATGAGATGAGGAGGGGCGATTTGAGTTTAGATCACAGAAGCTGGATCCACTATATTTGGAGCTGAAGGGACCGTCAAAAGCTGATCTGATCATAGCGCTTTGTTATGTCTTATGGTTCGGTGAGCGTAACGCCGACCGGAGGCGCTTGCGATGGATCCAGTTTAGTCGCTTGTGGCGCCCCTACATGATAGCAAAAATCGCTTTATACGAAAGCAGCAAATAAATAGTAATCGATGCGGCAAAAAGCGTCTATTTCGGCAATTGCCCTTATACTAATTGTGCTGCTTACGTGTGGTTGTTTAGGGGGCGGGCAAACCAGTGATGAAACGACGTCACCTCTCGCACACTCCTTACTCGTGGTAAGATCGGTTGAGGCGATGATCGGTTACAACACGTCCCTTTCCTGCGTTTTGAACACGTCAAACGGGCTAGGTCTAAACGATCAAGTGGTCTATTGGTACCTTGATGGTAAACCTCTTGGGCAAAGCTCCACATATTTCGGTTTTGCCGTGCACAACCTTTCGGTCAACGACGTCTCGGCGTTGGCCACAGGAGAGCATCGCATTGTTGTAGAGTATAAGGGCAACGCTGATTATGCTGGGTCAAAAGGGGCAGGTGTGCTGCTAATCATACCAAAACCTACACCAAAACCGTCGACATCTCCAAGTCCTTCTCCAAGTCCTTCTCCAAGTCCTTCTCCAAGTCCTTCACCGAGTCCATCACCTAGCCCTTCACCGCGTTCATCACCTAGCCCTTCACCGAGCCCTTCACCGAGCCCATCCCCGAGTCTAACGCCGACTTCAACACCAAAGCCGTCNGTAAGTGCTTCACCGACAACGCGGTAATAGAAGCTTANTGGGACTATATCGTGACCTGCTACGACAAGCGCCAAAATAAGAGGCTCTCGAAGGGTAAACTCGATATAAAAGACTTTAGGGTGAAAAGCGTTTTTAGCTCCTCTAAATGATACTTACTTTCGCGATACGCATCGGTTAGGTAATTGGTGATTCTTTTCCTACTATTGACTATGACCTACTGCGTAAGCTGTAAGCAATATATCAAATGTGATCTACGCCAAGGCCAGGACCGTATCCCTTACTATTGCGAACTGTACCGCCGCCCTCGCCGCGAGATTAGTTTTGCAGCTGAACGATACTAAGTTCCGGGTCATTATCCGCAAGGTTCCGTTAATTCGATCAAGCTTAGCCCTAAGTGGTCCATATGAGCCCTTATTTCAGCAGCCACTGCTCGAAAAAGCGGCTCGTTT
>JGI24134J36421_10000766_pt1 | contig 10396 bp, 10 predicted proteins | sample BarGraNGADG00312_FD_36421 | JGI IMG/M metagenome (IMG submission 36421) | reverse complement strand
GTTCGAACTGGCGCGATTTCGCGCAGGACTATTCAGACACGTACCAGGCGCTGCTGCCCCCCGGCTGGGTCACGGCGATGCCGAAATAGCTCCGTAACAGAAGGAGGAGCCGCCGTGTCCGGAGGCTCCTCCTCGTTTTTCTGATGTGTACGTCTCTACTCTTTGCCGGCGTCATCCTCCCTCGCGTCGTCCCTGTCTTCCTTCGTGTAGTAGACGGGCTCCATGCTGTTCCTGTACAGGGAGTGTCTCCGGGCCGTCGAGGCCATCGCGGCCTCCGCGCTCCCCGGCGCGAAGTTCATCTGGTACGCCTTCGCGACACCCAGGCTTTGAGCGTCGACGAAGCCGTCGAAGTCTGCGCCCAGGAAGTTCACCTGCCAGTTCTTCGCCCGGACGCGGTCGAGGGACGCCTTCATGGCTTTCCTGCTGACCTCTTTGCTCGCATTCTCCTGACCGTCGGTCATGACAACGATCGCGGTCTTGCCGTTGTCGATCACCTCGGCCCGGGAGATGAGCTTTGCCAGGGCGTCGAAGAGCGGTGTCATCCCTCTCGGCTGGACCTCGTCCTCTTTGATTTCCTCCCACTCAGTTATCAGGACGAAGTCCCGCAGGACATCGAACTGCAACCCTTTCTCGTTCGAGTCGAAGACGGCGAGCGTGACGCGATCGCCGACCCCGTCCTTCGCGAGCTCCTTCACATACGCGTTCACGGATGATACTGCCTCTGTCCACAGCGTGGCCATCGACCCCGTGCGGTCGAGCAGAACGTACACGTCCATCCTGTCTTTGTTGTCTTCCATCGTCCTCTCCCTTCATCGCGCAGGGATCGAAAGTGATCCCTGATGTTGTCGTAGGAGTGCTATCGCCTGGAATGTCCCCAAGTTGTGTTGCCCCCAGCCATCGAGCAAATCATAGACCCGCCCTGGGACATGCTTTGAAGCCCTGGTCGACTGTCGCCTGACTGAGTTTGCTTTCGCTGGCTTCACCCCATGCCGGTCTGCAAACACATTGACTAATTAGTTACTCATATGTATCGTTTATTTGTCATGTGAAAAAGGAAACGAGATGAGAATAAACAAGCCGCTGAACCAGATACTGGGCAACAAGAACAAGGTGGCTATCTTGAGGCACCTTGTCCTGTACCCGTCCGAAGTAGCTACGGGGAGAAGCCTGGCCAGGGAGCTCGGGATGAACCAGGCGACCTGCAATAACGCGCTCAACAGCCTGCACCGGGCGGGGATCGTGACGCGCAAGCACGCCGGCAGGTCAACCATGTACCAGATTGCCCGGGATACCGCTGTCTGTGAAGAGCTGTTGAAACCCCTGTTCCAGGCGGAAACATTGATGCCCAAGGAAGCTGTTCGAATGCTTGTGAGTGGTCTCGAGGTGAAGAGCATCAGAGCTTTCCTGTTCGGAAGTATGGCCAGGGGTTCGGATACGCCGGAGAGCGATGCAGACATCCTGCTTGTAGTTAATGACGGGGTTGACCGGAATAAGGCGCTGGACAGGCTGAGTGAGAATACGCCTGAGGCTTACAGGCGTTTCCATACGGGGTTCAACGTTGTATTGCTTACGGAGAGTGAGCTCGCTGCAAAGAGAAAGCAAAAAGACAACTTCGTCACATCAGCCATGGCTGAGGCAATAAGAATTGAAGTGGGTGAAGAATGGTAAAGCGACAACGGACGTCCAGAGCTCGAGGTGCCGACGTCAGGATGCTGTATGAAAAGGCTGTCGAGTATCAAAGAGCAATGGAAGTGGCATATTCTGAAGGGCTCTGGGACCCATCGGTTTCAAACGGCGTCCACGCACTATTATTGATGGCAAATGCGGTCACGGCTCAGATCAAGAAGGAATACTACACAGGACAGGACCACGACGGAGCCGCAGGCTACCTGCTTGAAGTAGCCGGACCGGAAGCGAAGAATGCAGTAAATCAGATGCAGCGGGTCGTCAGCATGAAAACCACTGCTGAGTACGATCGTCGCAGGTGCACCGCCAACGATGCGGCGGATGCTGTCAAAAGGGTCAAGCGATTCTTCGACTGGGCAGGAGATCGCATACCTTCAGATTGACAGCTGGAGCCCTGGTCGGGCGTGATTCTGAAGAGCTCGATTGCGTGAAGGAGGATGGTCGATTGTCTCTCTCTCGTGAGGACCGGGTTTCGCGGGCGTCCGAAAACCTGTCGACGGCGATCAGGTTCAAGACGGTCTCCAACGACGATCCCGACAAGGAAGACGTCGATGAGTTCAAGTCTTTCCGCGCTTTTCTCGAGAAGGCTTATCCTCTCGCCCACAGCCGGCTCGAGAAGGAAGTCATCGGCGAGTCGAACCTGCTCTACACCTGGCCAGGCGCCGATGCCGGGGCGCGGCCGTTGCTCCTCGCCGCGCACATCGACGTGGTGCCGGTGGAACCCGGCACACTCGACGACTGGACCCATCCGCCGTTCGACGGCGTAATCGCTGACGGTTTCATCTGGGGGCGCGGCACTCTGGACTGCAAAGGCCCGCTCATCGCGATCCTCGAGGCGGTAGAAGGCCTGCTCGATGAAGGTTACCTGCCGGACAGGACGGTCTTCCTTGCGTTCGGACAGGACGAGGAGCTCGGCGGACGGCGCGGGGCCGCGAAGATAGCGGAGCTGCTCGAGTCGAGGGGCGCCAACCCCGAGCTGGTCGTAGACGAGGGCGGCGCGCTGGTGCAGCTTGGCATCCCCGGGTTCAAGCGGCCGATCGCCGGGGTCGGGATCGCCGAGAAGGGTTACCTGACCGCCGATATCGAGGCCCGGGCCGCCGGAGGTCACTCTTCGATGCCGCCCAGGCATACTGCCATAGGATTGCTGGCGCGTGCCATCACCAGGCTGGAGAAACATCAGTTCCCGCCGAGTGTCGGTGCGATCCCGGCGATGACGCTCGAGCGACTCTTGCCTGAGCTGCCCGCGTACCTTCGGTTCGCGCTCGGCAACCCCCGTCTCACCGGAATCCTGATGAAAGCTGCCTCACGATGGTTCGCGCCTCTCAGTGCGATGCTTCGGACGACCACTGCCGCGACTATGATCCGTGGCGGGACGAAAGACAACGTTCTCCCGCAGGAAGCGAGCGCCACCGTCAACCTGCGGCTGCTTCCCGGCGAGACGTACGGATGCGCGCTGGCGCGGATACGCAAAGTGATCTCAGACAAAAGGGTCACGGTGAGGATCTCCGGCCTTGCCGAGAATCCGACCAGGACTTCGAAAGTGGACTCGCTCGGATTCGAGATACTCGAGCGCACGATCAAGGAAATCTGCCCCGAGGCGGTCGTCGTTCCCTATCTCGTGATCGGGATGACCGATTCGCGCTACTACGCGCGGATGAGCGATTCGGTGTTCAGGTTCAATCCGATCCGCGGCGGGGCCGAGGAGCAGGACCTCCCCCATGGTACGAACGAGCGCATACCGTGCGACAACTTCGCCGAGCTGATCGACTTCTACGGGCTGCTGATCAGGAACTCGTCACTGCCTTCAGCCTGATCAGCTGGCCCCTGCCGCCAACTCCCCGCTTCCTGAAGAGCCGTCAAGACTTCAAGCGGCTCGCTTCGCCTTCAAGGCGTGAACCCGATCGACTCGGTGCCATCCTGGTTCCTGCCGTTCAGGTAGGTAGCGCGCTCCGCGACGACAGGGTTGTCAGAAGTCACGCTTGTGGAGACGTTGAAGTCATTGGGCACGCTGTCCCCCACGTTGACTGTCTGGCGCGTGTTCGGCGGAAGCGTGATGTCCGGTCCGGCCACCTGGCCGGCGCTGGTCATGTAAGTGATCCTGACGTTGGCCGCACCCGGACCGGGATTCTGCACCAGGATCCAGGTCTGGAACGGAGCCGCCGTGGCTCCCTCCGCGAGGTACCACGTGGTCGAGGCGCCGGTGACTCCAACGGAATCATGACCCCCGACCCGGTTGTTCCAGTACATTGCTCGCTCCGCTACAACCGGCTGATCGGAAGTGACGGAGGTCGAGACGCTGAAGTTATTGGGCACTGTGTCGTTTACCTTCACTGACTGCCTCGTCCCTGGCGTGAGTGTAAGGTCGGGGCCGGTGACTGCCCCGTTCGGGGTCATGTAGGTTAAATGAGCTTTCGCGGTCAGGTTGCCGGGGTTCTGCACGAGGACCCAGGTCTCGAATCCGCCGGCAGTAGATCCCTCCGCGAGGAACCACTTCTGCGCGGGGTTCGTGACGCCGATCGACTCCTGGCCCGCGATGCGGTTGTTCCAGTAGGTAGCGCGCTCGGCGACTACCGGTGTGTCACATTTCACCTGGGTAGAGACGCTGAAGTTGTTTACTACCGTGTCGTTTACCCTCACCGTCATACGGGTGTGGGGAGATAGCGAGATGTTGGGGCCGCTGACCGGGCCCGCCGGGGTCATGTAGGTAATCGTGCCGGTAGCCTGCTTATTCCCGGGGTTCTGAACCAGAACCCAGGTCTCGAATCCGCCGGCCGTAGATCCCTCGGCGAGGAACCACGTCTTCCCCGGCATTATCGTCCCCACGGAGCTGTGCGCGACCCTGCGATTGGCGAAATACACAGCGCGCTCGCAGACGACAGGGTTGTCCGACGACACGCTCGTCGAGACGCTGAAGTCTTTGACCACGTCGGCGACGTTGACGCTCTGACGCGTGTGCGGCGCCAGTGTCAAGGTCGGCCCCGGAACTGCTCCCCCCGGTGTCATGTAGGTAAGCCTGGCATGGGCGGCAGCGTCACCCGGGTTCTGGACAAGTATCCAGGTCTCGAAACCTCCGGTGCTCGCACCCTCCGCGAGGTCCCAGCCGGTCGCCTCCTGCGCGCCGAAGAGTACGGCCGTCAACTCACCGGCGGTCCAGACGTGGTTTACATCGAGGGCGGTAACGGATTGCATGAACATGCCCTTCGCCGGGTTGTCCTGAACCGTCCACGAACTGCCGTCGAAGAAAAGGATGTTCCCCGGAGAACCGCCCACCGCCCACACGTGGTTGGCGTCGACTGCCTTTATGCCCCGCAGAAAGGTCGTGACGCCGGAGCTCTGAGCGCTCCAGGTACTGCCGTCGAAGAACTCGATCAGGCCTGAGTCGCCCACGGCCCAGACGTGGTTCGCATCGAGGGCATATATGTTATTGAAGAGAGCTGTGGGTCCGAGGCTCAACTGCGTGCTCCAGGTCGTCCCGTTGAAGAACATGACCGTGCCGTTGCTGCCGGCCGCCCAGACGTGGTTCGCGTCGAGGGCGGAGACCCCGTTCAGGTCCTGAGCGGTTATGCTCGACGGCGGGCTCCATGCGGTTCCGTTGAAGAACAACACCGTCCCGGCGGCGCCCACAGCCCAGACATGGGAAGAGTCCAGGGCGGAGACGCCGCCGAGGTTCTGGACCGTTCCGCTCGGCTGGTTCGTCCACGTCGTGCCGTCAAAGAAGACGATGTTGCCGGTATCGCCGACGGCCCAGACGTGCGTGGGGTCGAGGGCGGAGATGCTCGCCAGGTGATAAGGCAGGCCGGTCGCCTGCGCCGTCCAGCCGTTGCCGTCGCTGAACAGTATGTACCCTTGCCCCGCGGCCATGAACGGCTCCCCGACCGCCCAGATGTGGCTGGCGTCGGCGGCTGAAATGCCCCGGAGCAGTGTCTCACCGGGTTCGGTGTAGCTCGATTGTGCGCTCCAGGCGCTCCCGTCGAATGTAAGTATCACGCCGCTGTCGCCGACGATCCAACCATGCGTCGCGTCCTGGATGAAGAGGCCGTTGAGGCTGTTCACGGTCTGGCCGCTTCCCGCCTGGCTGCCCCATGTCGTCCCGTCAAAGAAACGTATGGTCCCGTTGATCCCCGCGGCCCAGACATGTTGCGGGTCGAGCGCCGATACGTGTAAGAGCGAATCCGCAGTACCGGAGGCTGGCAGCGACCATGTTGTCCCGTTGAAGAAACCCACCGTACCGTTGCGGCCGACTACCCACACGTGGTTGGCGTCGAGCGCGGAGACTGAGAAGAGATCGTCCATGGTGAAGGCGGGGACCGTGCTCCAGGTCGTGCCATTGAAATGGAGCACGGTGCCGGCGTTGCCGACCGCCCACACGTTCGAAGCGTCAACGGCGGATACCCCGTAAAGTTGACTGACGCTGCCGCTTGCCTGGGTAGACCAGGAGGTGCCATCGAAGAACCGTATCGCGCCCGCGTCTCCGACGGTCCAGACATGCGTCGGGTCCAGGGCATGGACTCCGAACAGAAATCCCGCGGCGCCGCTTGCCTGAGGGCTCCATGAATTGCCGTCATAGAAAAGTATCGTGCCGCCATCTCCGGTAGCCCAGACGTGGTTCGCGTCAAGGCCTGATATGCCGTCCAGGAAGCTGGTGACGCCGCTGGCCTGCTGCACCCAGTTGAAGCCGTTCCACATCAGGATCGTGCCTGATCCTCCGACAGCCCAGACGTGGTTCGCGTCAGCACCCCACACGCCTGAGAGGGCATTCCCCTGCGGGAGTGGGCGCTGCCAGTTCCATCGGAACCAGTTCGTCGGGGACGCCGCGGTCCCGGCGGAGGGCGGCAGCGAAAGGATCAACACCGCCACGAGCACGCCGGCCATGAGCAATTTGAAAATGGGATTCTTAGTGAGATTTCTGGACATGACGCCAACCCCCCGCGTGGTGAAGTGCCGCAATACAGGACATGTCTCTTATTCGGGGAGGATCTGCCCAACCCTTCATCTCAGACCGGCATCCCCTTTCACTCCGCCAGCTACATTCCCTCGCGATGCAAAACAAACCGGGTGACAAAGGACGATATCCGGCGGAAGTGTCGAATAATATCTTTGAGAGCATTGCGGCGGACTTACCAACAATTGGCCGGCGGCATCGATGGCTCGCGAACAACACTTAGTCGAGGTAAAGACATGGCGGAAAGAAGTCCCGACGAGAAGGTCATACTGATCGCTGACGACGACAGTAGCCTGGTGACGGCCCTCGCCGTTCGTTTGGAGGCATGGGGCTTCACCGTGGTTACGGCCTTTGACGGCGAGGAAGCTTACCGTCAGGCGGTGGACAACAAGCCGGACGTCGTGCTGATGGATATCAAGATGCCCGCCGCGAGCGGATTGACCTGCCTGGACAGGATGAGGCACTCGATCGGTACAAGGAGAATCCCGGTCATCTTCATCACTGCCTTCGACGACGACGAGACCATTGAACAGGCTAAGGCGCTGGGCGCCGCCGGGTTCTTCAGAAAGCCGTTCGATGACACCAAGCTGAAGAATGCAATCGATAAGGCCATAGGCCCATAGGCGTAGTTCCGCCAGGTCACGGATGGGTCAGGTCCGGCATCTCAATCAGTATCCGACGCTCAGAGGCGCTGCTTTATCTTGTCGAATTCCTCAGCGGACATGTCGCCTGAAGCAAACCTGCGCTGCGCTACCATAAGCGGGGTCTCGAGAACGGGTTTTCCGGGGACGATCTCAGTGCGGTAGAAATACCTCACGAGCCAGAACACCACCAGAACGAACAGAAACACGAAGACGATCCCGAGAAATGCCATAACCGGCATCATCCAGAGCCGACCGCCATTCCCCATGCCGCCCTGGCCGCCGAACCGGGCCAGGAGGGCCATGCTGCTCAACAAACCGGCCATTTCAAATCTCTCCTTTGCGCGGGCAGATCATAAGAAACTGGTGCGAGACGCCGTGATTCTACCATGAGCGGCCGTGCCGGCTAATGAGAATTGTCGGCAGGTTCTCTCGCCTTCCAGTTCATCTCCCGGATCGCCGCCAGGATCTTCTCCTCGGCGGAAGACTGGTGTGAGATGAGGTCGTTGAAGAGCTCGTCGTCCTTGAGGTGCTCGATGAAGGTGAGGCCCCAGCGTGCCAGCTTCACCTTGTGTGAGGCCTTGAGCTTGCTACTGATGACCATCCAGACCAGGTCCTTGCGGCGCAGCAGTGCGTCGACGTAGTCCTTTCGCGAAGCGACTGAAAGCACCGGTATCGACCTGTTATCGATCCCCTTCCCGACATTGAAGTGTCGGTCAGTGAGGGTTACCGTCGTCCTGTATTCGTCGCCGATCGCCATGCCGATCCGGATCCCGTCCAGCCGGTCGAGTATCTCTTGCCATCGCGGGTCGTCGGCCATGTAGTCGGCGCCCTCGGCTATCACCATCTTCTGCATCCTCAGAAGCTGGTCGGGCGTGGCGTTCATCGTGAACTCCTCGATCATCTTCGCGAGCTTCGCGTCGGTGATCTTCGGGTACATGTTCACGATCTCGAAATAGCGATGGATGATGTTGTGATGCGGCTTTCGCGAGTGCGAATCGGTGTCGGTCATATCCCGCCTATTTGAGTGCCTCTTCTACCGCCGCTTCCGAGTGTATCCGCGTCGTATCGAAGACCGGCACGCTAACGTCTTCCTGGCCGATCAACAGTGGGATCTCAGTGCACCCGAGGATGACTCCCTGGGCACCTTCCTACGTAGTAATCGACGGATGACTGCCAGCTTATCCCACCGATGATGCCGATCGTCTTCATCCGTTCCGCAGGTGACTTGCCGGTCTTCGCGGCAGGAGTACTTGTGCATCCGGCAACGACGACGGCCACCAGAAACATGACCGCCAGCAGTATCAGTCCGGGCCTTCTCTTCATTTCAGCCCTCTTCGAATACCAGCGATTTGTCTTATGTTTTCTCATTTTGCGAAATTGGTGCCTGGCACCTTTTTCGCATTTTGCGAATTTATATCGGGGCGGGGGTCATCTTCAGGCACACGGCGGGGCTTTCGGGTAACTCGCGGCCCAGCTGTATTTGTATCCCACTGCCGGCCTGCTGCCAATCGAGCGGCCCTTCCTGGCCGAGCAACTCGACCTTCATCCCGTCGGCGGCCTTCAGTGATTCCAGCGTGATCTCCTGGCCTCGAGGCGTCTCCATAAGAATCGCGAACAGGGTGCCGGGCTTGCTGGTGAAGCGCACTCCCACTCCGTCCGTGGTCTTACCTTCGGCCCTCTTCCACGGCCGCGTTCCGTATATCGCCTCGCCGTTCACCTTCAGCCAGGCGCCGACCCCTCTGATCCTGTCCACCTGGACCTCCGGGATCTCTCCGCCGGGCTTCGGCCCCACGTTCAGCAGCAGGTTGCCGTTTTTGCTCACGATGTCTACCAGGAGCCGCACCAGCCCGTCTACGCTCAGGAAATCGTCAGGGACTTCCTGCCTGTTATACCCGAACGACTTGCCGATACCCCTGACACACTCCCACTTCTCCTCCTTGATATCGGGGAAGCTCGTGTACTCCGGCGTTACGAAGTCGTAATGCACCCCGGGCGGACTGGTCGTCCCTTTCAGCCAGAGATTTCTCGCGGTACGGTCTATCGCCTGTTTGATGCCGGGGACGAAGCAGAGAGCTCTCAGCAGGCCGGAGGTCTGCCCCCACCGCTCGTTCACGACCCCTTCCGGGGTCTTGTTGTAGAAACAGGCGAATATCTCGTTGATGTTCGTCTTCGCCGGGTAACCGATGTCGCTCCACAGAACGGATGGATCGTACCTGTCGATCAGCTCGCGCCAGTGCGAGTTCGCGTATTCGCGGTACTCCTTGGAGACCGGGATCCGGGCCAGGCTCATCGCAAGGTCAGTCATCGGCTTCTTGGTGAAAGTCCAATCGAAGGGGCTCGAATAGTAATAGCCCATCCGCATCCCCCGCGATCTGACCTCTCCCGCGAGTTCTCCGACGACGTCCCTCGACGCGTGCAGGTCGGGCTTCATCGGATTGGGATGCTCGCTGGGCCAGAGAAGGAAGCCGTCATGGTGCTTCGACACCAGAACGACATAGCGCGCGCCGACTTCCTTGAACAGGTCCGCCCAGCCCGCCGGGTCCCAGGAGCCGAGGGCCGCGTTGAAGTCGTCCGCGAACCTGTAGTAATCGAAGTCCGCACCGAAGGTCTTCCTGTGATACTCGTAAACGGGGCTGCCCTTGATCCGCAGCGAGTTCAGGTACCACTCGGAGTATGGCTGGTTGGCGAACAGCGCCTTCGTGCCTTCGTTCCTGAGGATGTCCATGATGTCGCCCTTGTCCGTGGGCGCGAACGCCGGCACGCACGACAGCGACCAGTGGATGAAGATGCCGAACTTCGCGTCGTGGTACCAGTCCGGGACCGGGTGCCTGTCGACGGATTCTTTTGTCGGTTGATATTCCATGAAGGCCTCCGTTATCTCAGGAGTGGTCAATGACCACCATGGTCAGGTCCTTCGGGTCGAACTTCACGTGGATCGTGGACCCCACCTGGTACTTTGGTGTCGAGGCTTCCGTCAGGATCCCGAGCGTCTCGGCCTGGAATTTCGGGCCTGCCTCGGGGTGCACCTCGAGCAGGAACTTCATCGCGGGGTTGTTGCCGTTCACGAAGATGTTGAGTGGCGTCGCGGTCTTGATGACTGCCTCGGCGGGCGTGCCGGAAGCCG
>JGI24134J36421_10000760_pt1 | contig 10424 bp, 10 predicted proteins | sample BarGraNGADG00312_FD_36421 | JGI IMG/M metagenome (IMG submission 36421) | reverse complement strand
ACCAGCCTATAAGCAGGGAACAAGTCACGGGCAGGGTGATAATGATTGAGGAGAAGAACGGAAAAACAATGCAGGGGGATCAGCTTATCAATAAACCTTGTTATTTTTATAACAGGTTCAGGGTATGGCTTTTCTTCAAATGGAAGAGGATAGCTCGGACGATGGTGGTTCTTTAAGAATAATTAATATGATTTTTGTTTTACCCCCTTTCCCGTTTCCCCCAGGGGGGAAAACTTGACTCCCTGCCCCCGTGGGGGAAAGCCTGTCCCGCAAAGCGGGAGGTCGGGGAAGGGGGTAATTAAAAGAAATGGCACCTGAAGTATTATTGAAAATCAATAATTACATTGCAAAATCAGATGAAAGAGAAAACTAAATATTTCAGGGAATCCGTTAAGATGGCCTGGAGATCAGCGCCGGGATGGACATTTGTAAATATTGTTATTTCCATCCTGCGGAGCTTCCTGCCGCTGGTGCTGCTCTGGCTTTTAAAGGGACTCATTGATGGGATAACAGCAGCCGTTTCAGCAAGACCCGGGCAGCCGATTGTGAATATCCTGTGGCCCGTCATTGCAGTTGTGATAATATGGTTTCTTGATGAGGCAGCCTCCGACCTCTCCAATTTCGTCCGCAAAAAACAATCACTGAAGCTTGAAACCTTCATGTACGGACTCCTTCACTCAAAGGCCATCAAGCTTGACCTGATCAATTTTGAGCGTCCCGAATATTTTGACACTCTTACCCGGGCTTCGAGGGAGGCGCCGTGGCGGCCCAACAGTATTCTTAACAACCTGGTCTCCATTTTCAGAGGACTCATATCCCTTTTGCTGATGGCCGGATTGCTGACATCACTTAACTGGATGCTGGCACTTTTGCTTATTGTCGTGAATGTCCCCGGTGTATGGCTTAGATTCTATTATGCCGATGTTCTTTACAACTTCCAGAGGGAACAGACCCCTGAGGCAAGAAAGGCAGCCTACTTCAACTGGCTCCTCACCGGCGATCGTCCTTCAAGGGAGATCAGGCTATTTGGACTCGGGAAATATTTCATGTCGCTTTTCAATAAATCTTTCCTCAAAACAAAAGAGGATGAGCTCCGGATTATCAAAAAACGTACTCTCATTGAACTGGTATCCGATCTGTTTAAAGCGGCGGCCGTTCTAATCACGTTTCTCTTCATTGCCAGGGAGACAATATTTGGAAAAATTACCCTGGGCCAGATGGCGATGTTCCTGCTGGCGTTCAGGCAGGGCATGGTATACATCAGGGATCTCCTGGCATCAGTCGGTGGGTTATATGAGGACTCACTGTTCATCGGCGACACTTTTGAATTCCTCAACCTGAAGGAGAATATTGTGGCGATCCCGCCCGAAATAGTTCCCTCGGGGCTAAATAAAAGCATAGAGGTTGAAAGCCTGTCATTCAAGTACCCTGGCAATTCCGAGACGACAATTAAAAATGTTTCCTTCAGGGTATTGAAGGGTGAAATTATTGCTCTCGTAGGTCCCAACGGAGCGGGGAAGAGCACACTGGCAAGACTGCTCTGCCGGCTTTATGATCCGGATTCAGGCTCCGTGAAGCTGGATGGCGCCGACATCAGAAATATTGATCCTGATAAGTACAGGAAACTTTTATCGGTTGTATTCCAGGACTTTATGCTTTACAACCTTGAAGCCGGGGAGAATATAAGGCTTGGCAATCTTGATGAAGAAAATCCTGATGAAAAACTAAAATCTGCCGCTCGCATTTCGGGTGTTCATGATCTTATAAATAATTTACCTGACGGATATTCGACATCGATAGGCAACCTGTTCGACGACAGCCGTGAGCTGAGCTGGGGCGAGTGGCAGAAGCTGGCTCTCTCAAGAGCTCTCTTCAGGGATGCCCCGCTGCTGATACTTGACGAACCGTCGAGCTCCCTTGATGCCGATACGGAATATGATATATTCAGCCGTTTCCGGGAGATTGTCAGGGGAAGGACATCCATACTGATAAGCCACAGGTTTACAAATGTAAGCCTGGCCGATAGAATCATAGTACTTGACAAAGGGACCGTTACTGAGAGCGGCACTCATGAAGAGCTTATGAAGAAAAAAGGGATGTACTTCAACATGTACTCCAAACAAGCCGCCAGGTTTGACAAATGAAAAGTGATCTTAACATCAGGGATGAAGAGATACTTCTTCTGGGACTGTGCCGGATCTCTTTCGGCGTTGAAGTGAAAGTCATGCTTAACGCCCTGGCTGAAACGGTGACTGACTGGAATTATTTTTTCAATCTGGCAAATGCCCATGGTGTGGCTGCCCTTGTTTACCACAACCTTGAAAAGCTCGGTTTCCTGAATCTTGTGCCTGGCGAAGTCACAGAAAGCCTCAGGAATGCCATGATGGTCAGCCTCAGCCGGAATGCAAGAAATGAAGAGGCAATGGGAGAGGTTCTCAGAATCCTCAACCGCGAACATATTAAAACAGTGCTGCTGAAAGGACTTGCCCTCGAACTGACGGTTTATGGAAACAGAGGGCTTAGGCAGATGACCGATGTTGATGTGCTGGTAAGCAGGGACGACTGCATGAAGGCCAGGAAACTGCTCATGGAGAACGGGTTTAAGTCACTCCCAGTCAAATCACTGTTTCTAAAGCCTATAATTGCCGATTTCGGCAAACATCTTCCGACCCTCATAAAGAACGGTTTCGCGGTGGAGTTGCATCATGAACTCTTTGGGGCCAGGAAAAATGTGCTGACAAGGATGCTGTACGACACCAGCATTGAAACAGAGGTGAACGGCGAGAAGAGCTTTATGCCGGGAGCTCAGATCTTCTTCCTCTACCTGGTAAAGCATCTTTATCTTCATGAGATGAACAATGAATCGCAGCTCAGGCTTTATGCCGACCTTGTGGTACTAATTGAAAAGTATAGGGATGAGATCTTAAACTACGACCTGCTTATATACGCCAGTCAGGCCGGCATGTCACAGATACTTGCATGGCGGCTGGAGCCGCTGAGAGACCTCTGGGGCATTTCATTCCCCGGCTGGATAAACGAATTTATTGACAAATGGTACCATCCTGATTCCATAAACAGGTTTGTTTTCTTCCTGAAAAGTCCAAAGGATAACCCACCTCCCGGAAAGAAATGGAAATATCAGCATAATCTCAGGGAGGTAAGAGGAATTCACAGGAAGCTCCTCTATATTTTAGGTGAAATATTTCCGACCATAAGGTTTATGAAGGAGAGGTACAATTGTAAAAGCACCCTGATGGCATTACTCTATTATCCTGCCAGGTGGTTTGGCCTTGTTTAAAAAAGGATAATTCTTCTCTTCAAAGCATCAATAATAGTGGAAATCAGGCTTTCTGTAATCCAGGATAAGCTTTTCATAGATTTTATTCGGATTTTTTCCTAAAATTATTTGGAAATAATTAAAGATTTGTTTAATTTTAAGGTAGTCAATGATCCGCAATAGTGTTTGAGTATGACCAGATTTAAGAAAAAGATGGTTAAGGCGCGCCTATTAAGGATGGCCGCCATGAAGAGCACAGGTTCTCCTTCCGATGCTGCTAAAAAGCTGGATATAAGTGAACGGAGCGTAAAAAGGTTTATTGGCGAGCTTCGCAGGGAGGGACAGCCAATCAGGTTCAGCTATACAATCAGGTCGTATGTGATAATACGGGATTTTACCGATTGAAATTACGGAAGCGATACTTCGCTGCGCCTCGTGCAAAAGGTCTCATGATTTCAAGTTAACCGGTCGTTCTGACCAGAGACCATTACCCCGGGAGGTTGCTGATTGCCTCCCGGTTTTTTTAAGACACCGGTTCCGGCAGGCCTGAATGATCAGTTTTTAAACAGATGTACGATAGTGAGAATAAGCATTATTCCACCTTCGGTGAGAAATTGGATGAGTCCCTCTTTCGATAATTTTTTCCTGATCATCACGGTTATCACAAGCTGGGCTACAGCCCATAGCGGTGCAATATACAGAAAAGTTCCTGCCAGGGGCCAACCTGCCGATCTGAAGGTAAAAGCAATGAAGACGCTCGCATACAGATATCCTGTGAAGAACAGCAGAAGCGGGTGTCCTTCCGGATGGTAACCCCTGAAGAGATACCAGCCGGAGAGAAGATATACAAGAGAGACCGCCAGGAGTATCCATGCAGGCGCCATGGATTCCGGGTTACGGTTACTGAACAGAATGGCTATGATGCCGATCAGAAAGATTGTCGTGCAGATAACGGTGAGAACTGAATTCTTTTTCATATCCCTGGTATATTAATTTACAGCAAAAGGTAAATCCTGTTTCAGTTATTTAGCGAGAAGAGAGTCGCGATATTCAAGAAAGATCCTGAAATAGCCATCAGTTATCATTAAAGAGTCATCAGGATTAGCGACGTTTTTAAGCTTACAGTGAAAATCGCCGATTATATCCCACATTTCCAGTCCCAGCAGGCGGATTTCCCCTTCGGTTGCATGGTAGGTTTTGGATCCGCCGGTTTTGTACTCGACTGAGAAAGTCGGGTATGTGTATGAATTTTTTGTGAAGGTACTATCGGAAACCCATAATGATATGGCATCGCTTCCGGTCTCGTAGATATTCCAGATGTTGCGTTTTATTACATCATTTTTATAAGCGGAATATTTAACAGCAAGTCCTCCGAAGGAGGTGTATACACCATTAATCCTGTATTCGAGCAGGTGAGATCTTTCCACCTCGTGGGAGCCACAGGAAGTCAATAGGATGGAAATAATGACTGATAATAGAATGGTCCTCTTCATAATACGGGATTAAAGTATAAAATTACCAAAAAAACGACATATACACTAACGCGTCACTTCAACTCTTTGGATGAACGGACTGTCCCGGAACCGGTTAACTGAGGGGCTGTTTAACAAGCCCTTTTAACCGTATAAGCTTTTATCTGAGGGAGGGTTTGCTGGTCTTGAGAACTTTAATAATATCGGGTTTCCCGGAGAAACAGGATTATACTTCAGGTTTTAACCAGACTCGTGGCTGAAGCACGGGAATGGTGAAGGCCCACCCAATGGGGCAATGCTCCGGATAGCTGATTTCTTGTTTATAACTAAACTTGACTTGTATCCTTATTGTCTAATATCTTTGGTATAATCGCATCCTTTTTACAGGCTGAATGATTTGTCCCGGTAATGATTAAACGGCAAATCAGCCAGACTTTTTAGACAACGATTACCCGTAGCACGATCTGAGAATCAGTTCTCAATCAAGTCTCCGGAATGATTACAATGTTAAACAAATCTGCAATTTGGTTGTTAACTTAAACATGAAGACATTAAAAAAGTTAACCATTGTCGCGATACTGCTGCTGTCGTCATTCAGGGTATTGGCCCCCAGCTCCGAATTGCTGACGATTGGAAAGCCGGCTCCCATTGAACCTTATAAGAAGCTGATTAATGCGATAGGAATGGTCGAAACCAGATGGGATACCCTTGCATATAACCCGGTTGAACAGGCTGTCGGGGTATTTCAGATACGCCCTATCAGGCTTAAGGATTATAACAAGCGGACTGGCAGCAAATACAAAATGAAGGATATTTATAACTACAAGGTCTCCGAAAGGATATTTTTGTACTATGCTTCGAAAGCAGGCCCGAACGATTTTGAACGAATTGCAAGGAACTGGAATGGTTCAGGCATCAGAACATACTATTACTGGGCACAAGTTCAGAAGCATTTGTAATTTCTTTTGTTGTCATTTCCATTATTATTTTAACGACTCATCGTCCCGGAACTTTTCCCGATGATGCTTTTCGCGGAAGCTTCCTGCATATTTCCTTACTTTATTAATATTGGGGCCACAGAAAACCTACAGCGCCAATTCCATTCGCCAAATCCTCAATAAGGGTCCCCGGATGAATGGATTATTAATATTTGAGTTTGGAGAAACTGACAGGAGAAAATTTACTAATTTTAAGTAAAAAATTATGTCCTGCCCTGACAAGCTTGTGCATTTGTACAAATTACATAAAACCATATTTAAATGAACAACAAGATTCTCGGATCAATGGAAGGTTCGCCCCTGGTAAAAATCGCTGCATTAATAATCATTTTTGCAGGAGTGGTTTATGCAAAATCCATCATCACTCCCTTTTTACTCGCACTTTTCATAAGTATCATTTGTGCGCAACCCATTACATGGCTTGAAAAAAAGGGAATCCACAGATGGGTTGCACTTATCATCGTGATATTTGGATTGGTAGTACTTTTTTCCGGATTCACTTACCTTATCGGAGGAACAGTATCATCCTTTTCAGGAAATCTTTCACAATATGAAGCTACCCTTACAACGATCAGCAACTCATTTATTCAGTATTTAAATGAGGAAGGGTTAAAGATCCCCAAAGATCAGTTTTTTACTCTTGTCCAGCCGGCAAAGATCCTGGAATTTACTGCAGGCGCTTTGAATACTGTGTTCAATATGGTGGGGACTACTTTCCTGATCTTCCTTATCATTTTATTTATTCTTCTGGAATTCGGAAGCTTTTCTGTTAAAGCTAAAGCAATTCAGATTGAATCGGATAAATCCATTTCTTATTTTTCCACCATTTTACAGAATATCCGTCACTACCTTGGGATAAAAACCCTGTTATGCTTATCAGTAGGAATTCTTGTCTATCTGGCATTATTGATCATTGGGGTTGATTATCCTCTCCTGTGGGCATTGATTGCAGCTCTGATGAATTATATTCCGAATATAGGATCAATCATCGCTACTATTCCGACAGTTCTCTTTGCCTTGATACAACTCGGATTAGGTGGTGCACTCTGGACTCTGGTCGCGACTATGCTTATCCACAATGTTCTTGGAAACTTTGTTGAACCCAGGATCATGGGAAAAGGTTTAGGCCTGTCAACACTGGTTGTATTCCTGTCTCTTCTGTTCTGGGGATTTACACTGGGGATGGTGGGCATGGTCCTGTCAGCTCCCTTAACTATGACCATTAAAATCATCCTGGAGCGGAAGGAAAAAACAAGATGGCTGGCAATACTTTTGGGAACGCCGGCTGATGCTAAAATCTATCTTCAACAAAAAGAATTGACTGAGGAACTGCAACAGAAGAAATCGAATCTGAAGGATACTTGAAAATGTAAATAAGTTGTTCGGGGTGTTCTCTTAAGTAATATTCTGGACGGTGGGGTTTTGTTTAAAATAAACTTGACTTGTATTACTGTTGTCTCGTAACTTTGTTTAAGAGTACATTGAATTATTATAATCAATAATAAAATGCCCTGATCATGAAGTCTAAATTTTTACTTGGCAGTTTGATAATAATATCAGGTATCCTGATAGAAAGTACAAGTTTCTCACAGAGCTCCGGTTCCAATATCTGGCCCAATTTCAGAGGCGTGAATTGTTCAGGAATTGCTTCTCCGAAACAGAATCCGCCTGTAAATTTTAGTCCGGAACAAAATGTAATCTGGAAAATAGCTCTTCCTGAAGGTCACTCTTCACCCTGCATCTGGGGGGATAATATTTTTATTACAGGATTTGACGGAGAAGGGAAACTGTTGAAAATGTTTTGCATTGACAGGAAAAAAGGAGCTATCAGATGGGAAAAGAAAATTACCGTGGATAATTTTGAAAAGGTCAATCCTGTCAGCAATCCGTCAACGGCCACTCCTGCAACAGATGGCGAGAGAGTGTACTTCTACTTCAGCTCGTATGGATTGCTTTGCTATGATTATAAAGGAGAATTGAAGTGGGAATTACCAGTCCCCATGCCAAAATCAAATCACGGAATGGGAACTTCACCAGTTGTCACAGGCGATCTGGTGATACTTAATTGCTTCGGGCATCAGAATGATCCGCGACTTCTGGCAATCAATAAACATGATGGAAGCATTGTCTGGAAATATTCTTTACCAAAAAAAGATAATTATAGCGGAGACAGCTATTCTACACCTGTCATTTATAAGAACCAGGTAATTGTCTATGCAAGCGAGGGTGTATCAGGATACGATTTAAAAACGGGTGACCGTTTATGGAATTTTGCTATTGGAGTCACAGACGCAATATGCACGCCGGTTCTTGGGAAGGAGACCATGTATACAACCACTTACAGTACTCGCGGGAATCTTGATATGCGCGCACAATTTCCTGATTTTACAGAAATTATTAAGAAATATGATGTGAACAAAGATTTAAAGGTAGATAAAACAGAGGTAAAGGATTATCAAATTCTTGTTAATCCCGAAATGTCAGATGACTCCCAAAAAAGAACCCTGGCCCAAGTTTTCGGAATGTGGGATAGTAATAAAGACAACCTTATTGACAGCCTTGAATGGAATAATATGAATCTGTCATTTGCATCCTTTTATGAGAAGCAGGGGATCAAGGCTATCAGGCTTGGAGGGCAGGGTGATCTGAGTTTAAACAGCATTTTATGGGGTAACCCGGAGTTGGTTTCACATGTATCCTCGCCACTTTATTATAACAACCATATATACATGATCAGGGATGGAGGCATCATATCCTGTTTTGATTCAGAAAGCGGCAAATTGCTTTTCCGGGAAAAGTTAGGCACAACCGGAGCTTTTTTTGCCTCTCCTGTTGCAGCCAACGGCAGGATCTATATTGCCGCCAGGAATGGAATTGTTACAGTTGTCGGGGCAGGAGAAAGCCTGAAAATCATTGCAAAGAACAATATGGGAGATATTATTTCAGCCACACCGGCAATAGTTGACAATAAACTCTATTTACGCACAGCCAAAACCCTTTATGCATTCGGGGAACTATGATCGGTGTTAGCAGGAATGAGATTACCAGGAAGTCACTAACCTCGGGTTTGGCGAACATTTGTTAAATTAAAATTATATAGTTATGGAAAATCTGATTATAGAACATAGGGGCCGGTCAATAAGCAGAAAAGTAATTGGCGGTTTTTGGATTATTCTATCCGTCTCTTTTTTGATAGTAGAAAGAAACTCAATGGGAGTGAAACATTGGACCGAAGCGATAATATTCTTCATTATGGGGGTTTTGTTTTTTACTCCTCTGATGGGTAATACCAAATCACAAATCGAGATTGGAGAGGGGTGTTTAAAGATAAGGTGGGAGAACTGGATCAGAACGATTACAATCCCGGAAACTGAAATTGAAAGAATTATTCTGGCAAAAGATGGGATTAAAATATACCGGAAAGACAAGAAAGCTGTGAAGCTTTTGATTTATTACATGGAGAAAGAGCAAAAAAATCAGGTCTATGAATTTTTTACCAGGTATGCTCAGGAAAAGAACTTTATTATAGGAAAATAATATAATCAGAGGGAGGGTATCACATCCAGGGTTATAGGCAATTTAATTCCGGCTAATCTGCTTGCTCAAATAAAGTTGACTTTGGTTTCATTCTGTTGTAATTTTATTGAACATATCATTAATCCATTATCAAACAATAATTAAAGCCTGTACTTATGAAAAAAATTATCTTTTTAAGTCTGATTTTTTCTTTAATAATCGGAAGCTGCACACAACATGAAGTAAAATCACCAATTGAAGGTCCCTGGCAAGTTGTCAGTTGGCAAAGAATAACAGGTGATACACTACAGTGGAAATTAGGTACTGAGTATGTTGGTAATGAAATAAAAAGTTGGTCAAAGAGTCATTTCCTGTTTGTAGGACGGTATGAAAGTAAAAAGGACTCGACTTTTATAAACAATTATGGCGGTGGAACATATAAGCTTGATGGTATTCATTATGATGAAAGTTATATATATTTTGTTGATCAAAAAATGGTTGGGACTTCGCAAAGATTATTATTGGAGATAAAGAATGATACCTTGATTCAAACCTGGCCTGTTGACGAAAACTGGCAAATAAACAAAAGCAATTACAACGTTCAAAAATTGGTCAGAGTAGAATAATATCACTAACACCAGGCTTTGTACCTTCTCCGCCAGCCGGCGGATTCGGTACACAAAGCAGCCCGGGGTGACTGAGATCTCTCTATTAACTTATTCCGTTCCTCGCTGTCAATAACCCCGGGCTTTAGCCCCGGGTTGGCAGCCCAACCTGATTTGCCGGGACTTTAGCCCCAAACCATTCCTTAAGAGAAATAACCCCGGGCTCTGTCCTTATCAGTGGCTAAGGCCGGCAAGTAAGCCCGGGGTTTACAGGGGTTGTGTGAACCTGAATTTCACCCTGATTAGCACGAGGAATGCAGCCCCTGAATTGTTTAAGTTTTCAATACTCTAAAACTGCGGGTAATAACATTTTCTCACATTTGATTTTGAATATTTTGAAATTCTAAAAGACATAGCCAATAAATGGCGAAATTGACACAGTCTCAAATCCTATGTCAAAAATCAGATTGCTGGAACACGATAGCCCAACCAGAAACTTGTTTTTGAACTTGTGATAATAATTCAGATCAAAAACAATTCCTAAATCATTCATTTT
>JGI24134J36421_10000759_pt1 | contig 10431 bp, 9 predicted proteins | sample BarGraNGADG00312_FD_36421 | JGI IMG/M metagenome (IMG submission 36421) | reverse complement strand
GGTTCTCTTGCTGCCAATGTTCATCTCCATAATACTCAGTTTGTAGTAGGCCATTTCCATTTTATAGTATTTGGGGGTACAGGATTTGCTTTTTTCGCAGCTGTGCATTACTGGTTTCCCAAAATAACAGGTAAAATGTATGACCAGCGATGGGCAAATATTGGTCTCATACTATTTTTCATTGGTTTCATAACATTATATTCTCCAATGTTTTACCTGGGGTTTAAAGGTGAGCCCAGAAGGTACTACGACTATGATGAAATCTTTCATGCAGGAAATATAATTTCCACGATGGGATCCTGGGTCCTTTATTCCGGTCTGGCTTTAATTATAACTAATTTGTTTATTGCGTTAAAAGCAGGAGTTAAAGCACTTCCAGATCCATGGGGCGGTAAGACTCTTGAATGGACAATTCCCTCACCTCCTGCTGTTGAAAATTTTACAGATATCCCAATTATTACCAAGGGTCCATACGACTATAAATGAGCATAGTAAAAGAAATACACCGCGACGATCTGGCATCGAAGACAGGAATGTGGTTGTTCCTTTTTACAGAAATGCTTTTATTCGGCGGATTATTTGTGGTTTATTCTGTTTACCGATTCAGAAATCCTGTNGCATTTCATCTTGCTGCTGAAGAGCTGAGTGTAGGCATCGGAACAATAAATACCATTATCCTTTTAATTAGTAGTACAACGATTGCGATGTCAGTAACAGCTATCCAGACGAAGAACAAAAAACTTGCTTTAGCGCTGCTGGGGATGACAATACTTCTTGGAATTGCTTTTCTCATAAATAAATACTTTGAGTGGGGCGGTCATATTAAAGAACATATTTACCCGGGCTCAGCCGTTCTGGCGCTTCGCGGCCATGGAGATGTGCTTTTCTATGGTTTATACTTTTTCATGACCGGGCTTCATGCTCTGCACATAGTAATCGGATTGGTTTTTATTACGGTTATAGCTGTAAAAATCAGTCGAAATAAAATTACTTTCGATAATTATGTTTTGCTTGAAAACAGTGGTTTATACTGGCACCTTGTTGACCTCATCTGGATATTCCTCTTCCCTTTGTTTTATCTCATTACCTGATTAATTTATGAAGAATGGAAAATGAAAATACCCATATAATTCCTTACAGAACGTTCCTTTTTGTACTATTAGGGTTAGTCTGCCTAACACTAACTTCCGTTGCAGTGACACAAATATCAGTTGGTACTTTTACCGTTGCTATTGCTCTTATAATAGCGACTGTCAAATCCACATTTGTTTTACGTATTTTTATGCATCTTAAGTTTGAAAACAAAATGTTTTCATTTATAGTTATAGCGGTTGTTTTGCTCATCACAGCGGTTATCTGTATTACTCTTCTGGACTACCTTAATAGATAAGCTTTATGTATTCAACCACTGGAATCGATGCCTCGAATTTTGTATCTACTTTCAATACATCATTTTATCTTATTGCAGGTATTTCGTTACTGCTCCTGACCGGGCTAACGTTTACTATGCTCTATTTTGTCTTCAGATATAATAAGAAAAAGAACAAAACCGCTATCCAGAATGAAGGAAACCTACCATTAGAGATTGTCTGGACAGTTGTACCGGTTATTCTTGCACTAACAATGTTTTTTTATGGGTGGAAAGGATGGAAGCCTACAACCCAGGCTCCCAAAGATGCCATGAATGTAGTGTGCATTGCAAGAATGTGGAATTTTATGTTTCTGTATGAAAATGGAAAGCAAAGTCCCGATCTGATTGTTCCATTGAATACTCCTGTCAAAATCAAACTTACTTCATTGGATGTCATTCACAGCCTGTACATTCCTGATTTCAGAATAAAGTCCGATATTGTACCCGGAAGAGAAAAATACATGTGGTTTCTTCCTCAGACTGAAGGGGAGTTCAAAATATACTGTGCCGAGTATTGTGGAGTGCAACACTCTTATATGCATTCAAAAGTTACAGTACTGCCAAAAGACAAATTCGATCATTGGTATATAGATACAACTAAGGTTATTACGACAACAGGTACAGGACCCGGTGCTGTGGGAGAAGCTATTATGAAATCACAGGGCTGTTTCGCATGCCATACTCCGGATGGAACTAAGCTTATCGGTCCAAGTTATTTAAATCTGTTCGGATCTCAGATGGTTGTGATAAAAGACGGCAAAGAGATGACTGTAAAAGCAGACGAAGCATATATTAAACAATGTATTATCGATCCTAATTATCAAGTGGTTAAGGGGTTTCAGAAAGGACTGATGCAGAGCTATAGAAATTCACTGAGTGATAATGACATTGAGAAAATAATTGTTTACCTGAAGTCGCTTCATGATTAAAAACACAACAAATAATCTTTCCCCTTATCTGGAACTTTGTAAACTTAACATTATGGTCCCGGTAAGTCTGACAGGATTTACGGGATATTTTATTTTCGATCCGCATCTGTCTGTTAGAATATTTTTAACCAGTTTAGGAGTTCTTTTAATGGCGGTTTCAGCTTCTGTTTTAAACCAGGTACAGGAAGTTGAGTTGGACAGAAAGATGAACCGAACATATTCCAGGCCAATTCCGGCAGGAAAAATAACCATTCAAAAGGCAATAATTTTCTTCTTTATAAATCTGGTTGCCGGTACGGTGCTTATTTATACGGCTGGAAATCTAAAAGCTGCCACAATAGGGCTTCTAACAGTTTTATGGTATAACGGGGTATATACTTATTCCAAGAGAATTACAGCCTTTGCAGTAGTCCCGGGGGCTTTAACAGGCGCTTTACCGCCTCTCATTGGCTGGGTCGCTGCCGGAGGTGGAATCTGGGACAAACCGATAATCTTTCTTGAATTTCTGTTTTTCATCGGGCAGATCCCTCACTTCTGGCTAATGATCCTGAAATATGGCGATGAGTATAAAAAAGCAGGGATCCCCACTCTTAAGGATATATTCAAATTGAGTCAGATAAACAGATTGACATTTACATGGATAATAGCTTCAGTAGTTGCCGCTCTTTTCCTATGCGTTTTCGAGATTATTCAAAACAGGCTTATTATCCTGATTCTAATGACTGGTTCAGCGTTTATGATATGGCAGTTTGTTGATTTATTAAAATCACAACCGGGGAAATATAGTTACAAAAAATATTCCATTTCCCTCGATCTTTACTTTTTACTTATAATGATTCTTTTGATCTCAGACCGAATACTAATCTGATACCCTTTTGCAGAAGCAAGGACTAATTTGTTTTATTTAATCCAGCTATTGAGTCTCTTGCTATCTGTGCTTTGTTCTGCAGCACTCTGACATAAAGAACCAGCTTCCATCTGTCATCAGGTCTGATCTGTGCTCCATGAGCTCCCATTGAGCCAAATCCAAGAGTTATNGTATGATATATCTGNCCATCCTTTAACAATGATGTTGGAACCCCAGAAATTTCTCTGGGCTTTAATGGGTAAAGGCCGCTGCTGTAAAGCTGACCATCNCCTTTACCAAGGGAACCATGGCAAACAANACAGAATGTTGTATAGACAAGTTTTCCCCTGCTTGTATTATCTTCTGTTGGCAAAAATGGATTAACCAATTCTTTCCCGGCTTTAGCACGTGACAAAGAATCAATCGTGTACCTGAAAGGTGTGTATCCTNTGGGTACAGTCCCGGCAACCGGATCTCTCATAGTAACACTGTCTTTAAAATTCGGATTCTCAGAATATGTTTCGTACGCCCTGGAATAGAACATATCAGGGATGAAGTCGTATCCTCTTATATTTCTTTGCCTGTCGCACGAAGAAAGAATACCTCCGGCAAGTATAATAAATGATATTCTAATTAATATCCGCAATAAACGTTGCATTTTCAGGTATGGTTTACTTTCACGATTCATAAGTAAGACTTTCTTCAAGATATGGATCATTTTTTACTATAATTGGCCCCTTTGACAAAGATCTGAGTACAATAAAAATGAAGAGGGATGCATAAATTATTGTCATGCAAATTTCAAGTACTCCAATGCCTGCCTTTTCTCCTGCAGCAGCCGGCATTATCATCAGCCAATAATCAAGCCAATGTCCTGCAAATACTATAGCTGCGATTATTGCGACCCAGCCCATTTTTCTTTTAGATTTAAAGGTTATGAGTCCAAAGAAAGGAACTAAAAAATTTATCCCCAGATTTATAAAGAAAATAGCTTTAAAATAGTGAACCCTTTCAATATAATAAGATGTTTCCTCAGGCAAATGACCGTACCAGATAAGTTCATATTGAGAAAACCATAAATAGGTCCAGAATATGCTAAACGAAAATAACAAAATAGCCATATCATGAATATGGTCGGTACGAATATATTTCAGATATCCCAGACGTTTAAGCAACCAAATGAGCAATATAATGAACGCCAGTGAAGTTACGAACATCCCTATCAGAACATACCAGCCAAATACAGTACTATACCAGCGTGCATCAAGTGACATAATCCAATCCCAGCTGCTTGTTGAGACGGTAATCGCATAAAAAACAAGAAAAAGTCCTGCAAATAATTTTCTGCGATTATCAAATTTCAGATCAGTTGAAGTCATCATGGCATTGGAATTTTTTCTCATTAACCATGTGAGTACTATCCATCCAATAAAATAAATTACCAATCTGATAAAGAAAAATGGAATGTTTAACCACATTTTCTTCCCTTCAATAACCTTGTCTGTTCCATTGTTATCAGACCAGATAAACAAATCGTGCATTCCAAAATATATCAGGAGCATCAGGATAAAGGCTAAGGGAAGAAAAGTTGTCATTGCATCAGGTAATCGTTGAAGCACAGTGTGCCAGCCTGAAAGTCCTAACCGGTGGACAGCCATGAAAAAAGCAGCACCAAGGGAGAGACCAAGAAAAAACTGATTATTAAGTAACACGTTAGCCCAAACTCTTGAAGCTCCGGGGTTGGATATTAGAATTGATGTCACTGCAACCATAACTGAGGCAGCTATTGCAATTAACAGGATAATCCGGTACTTTTTCTTAAAATTGAATTGTTCATCCATGGTTGCAATCGTCAATTTAACTTATTTCAATAGTCCGAATCCCCTCTAAAAGAGATTTGACCTTTTTCAAAGTTGATTCTACATCCTGTGCGGCTACAAGGATTACAAACCTGTCATCTGTAACTCTCTCATTAACTGATTCAAATCTAATTTCGGGTTTCAATCTGGACCTTATTAAAAATGCAGCTACCATTGCCAGTCCTGAGAATAGAACAGTCATTTCAAAAGTTATCGGAATAAAGGCAGGGGCAGAAAAGAATGGCTTCCCTCCGATTATCAGGGGATAACTGACAGTAAAGACCCATGCCTGAAAACCAAAAGCCAGTACTGCACCAAGAGCTCCAAAAATAAAACCAACAACAGGGATCCTGGATCTTTTTATTTCCAGCGCTTCATCGAGTCCATGAACAGGAAACGGAGACAGTACGTCAATGATAGACAAGTCATTCTCTCTGAGCTTGCCAACTGCCTGAAGTAAAGGAACCTCATCATCAAAAAATATTGATATGTAATTACTGGTTCTCATGGTCCCGCTCATTATTTTGTGTTTTTTCACCCGTTGTTTTCAGGATCGACTTTACCTCAAATATTGAAATCACGGGGAATATCCTTATGAAAAGAAAAAATGCAGAGAAGAAGATGCCCAGGGTCCCGATTAGTAACCCAAACTCAACTATTGTTGGTTTGTACATTGTCCAGCTTGATGTAAGATAGTCCCTGTGAAGTGAAGATACTATTATAACGAATCGTTCAAACCACATTCCGATATTTATCACAATTGACAGAAAAAAGGTAAATATAAGACTGGTCCGAAGTTTCTTAATCCATAATAGTTGAGATGATACTACATTACAGACGATCATTATTACATATGCCCACCAGTATTGTCCTGTCGCCCGGTTTAAAAATGCATAATGCTCATATTCATTACCTGAGTACCACGACATAAACATTTCCGTTCCATATGCCAGGGCTACAATAGATCCTGTTGCAATAAGAATTTTATTCATGTTTTCCACATGCCCAACAGTAATATAATCCTCAAGACCCATAGCTTTTCTTGTGATTATCAAAAGGGTTTGCACCATGGCAAATCCAGAGAATATTGCACCTGCAACAAAGTAGGGAGGGAAAATAGTGGTATGCCATCCCGGAACAATCGCAGAGGCAAAGTCCATACTTACAATACTATGCACTGACAGAACAAGAGGAGTAGCAATCGCTGCCAGCATAATGGAAGTAATTTCATGCCTGTGCCAGTCTCTTGCAGATCCTTTCCACCCGAAGCTTAGAAAATTGTATATATTCTTTTTTAGTCCTTTTTTGATTTTGTCGCGCACAGTACCAATATCAGGAATCAAGCCTACATACCAGAATACCAGTGAAATAGTAAAATAGGTTGAAATTGCAAAGACATCCCATACTAAAGGAGAATTAAAGTTAACCCAAAGTCCTCTTGTGTTCGGGTAGGGAAATATGAAAAATGTAAGCAACGGGCGCCCCAGATGGATAAGCGGGAATAATGCTGCACAGATGACAGCAAATATGGTCATTGCCTCTGCCGATCGGTTGATGCTGTTTCTCCATTTCTGTCTGAAAAGCAGAAGTATTGCAGAAATAAAGGTACCCGCATGGCCGATCCCAATCCACCAGACAAAAGTGGTTATCTCAAAAGCCCATCCTACAGTACGGTTTTCTCCCCATGTACCAATGCCCTGCCATACAGTCCAGAAAATCATATATAGTCCAAACAGCATAGCAAGAGTAGATATCGTCATCCCCAGGTACCAGAATTTACCTGCCTTCTGAATCATCGGGTTAATGATGTCGCTGGTAATGCTCTGGTATGTCTTGCGGCCTTCAATCAAGGGGGCCCGTAGAGGAGATTGATTCATACGAAATATAATTGGTCCTTATAAAATTTTGTTTTTAATTTTGGTCATGTAATTTACTGAAGGCATGGTGAATAATTCCTCAAGAAGATTATAACGCCGTCCGTTGCTGATCAATCTGTTAAGTTCACTTTCCAGGTCATTCATATCGCCAAATACAATAGCGTTTGCAGGACAACTTTGCGAGCAGGCAGTCTGGATTTCATTTTCCAAAATGGCTCTGTTCTCCACCTTAGCCTTTAGCTTTGCAGCCTGGATACGCTGAACACAGAACGAACATTTCTCTATGACTCCCTGGGGGCGAATTGTTACATCAGGGTTGAGAACCATTCGTCTGAGGTCTCCTGTCATTCCTTCCTTGTCCCTCAGATTACCTGCCAGAGTTCCTGATCCCGTATAATTGAACCAGTTAAATCTCCTTACCTTATAAGGACAGTTATTGTTGCAGTATCTGGTTCCAAAGCAGCGGTTGTAAATCATCTGATTCAAGCCTTCAGAGCTATGGTTTGTAGCAGCAACAGGACAAACATTTTCACAGGGAGCATTCTGGCAATGCTGACATAAGACAGGCTGGAATACTACTTCAGGATTATTCTCGCTTCCAGTGTAATACCTGTCAATTCTTATCCATTGCATTTCGTGAACACGGTGTACTTCGTCTTTTCCGACCACGGGCACATTATTTTCAGCCTGGCAGGCAATAACGCAATTGGCACATCCTGTACATTTGCTCAAGTCTATTGCCATACCCCAATGATGATGAGGGTATTTCCTCTCTTTATACAGGCTCTTGTTATGTTCAGTATTATAGGCATGTAATTCATTACCTGCAGTCGGATTGGTCCTGAATTCTTTAAGTTCCGCTTCCCGGACAAACGCTCTTCCTTCCATGCTATGGTGTGTCTGTGTCTGAGCAAAAGGGTATGTCTTGCCGGTCTTCACAATATCATTCTGTTTGGCGTTAAATACTATATTACCATTTTGTAACGACAGCATCTGCCATACATCAGTTCCTGTACCCACCCCAACTTTTCCTGAAATTGTTCGTCCATAACCAAGAGCAATTCCGATTGTTCCGTAACACTGTCCTGGCTGAATATGCACTGGTAATTCAACTCCGCCTAAATTAATAACATCATTATCGCTCAAACTATACTCTTTTGCCTGAGCCGGGGAGATTGAAGCATAATTGTCCCAGCAGATCCTGGTTACCGGATCGGGCAATTCCTGAAGCCACGGATTATTTGATTGTCTGCCCTCTCCAACAGCAATATTTTCATACAATACAATTTCAAAGCTGCTTTTCACTTCCGGGGTACTTTTATTTAAAGAACCCGGGGTAAAAGAGTTAGTGCTCACTCCATTAGCAACCAGCTTATTTTCAATATGTCCCACTGCTGGTTCAAAAACGCCTTTTTGCAAAGCATGGTCAAAAAAACCAACTGCGTCAGAAAACCCGCGTTGCATCTTCATCTGGTTGTCAGTCCAATGCTCTTTGATAACATCATAAAAACCAGCCGGATTACCTGCCCATTTCAATAACGTGTCAGCCATCTGCCGCGTATTAAATATAGGGCTGATAGCAGGTTGCATGAGGCTGTAGAGATTCTTTTTTGGTTCAGAATCATTCCAGCTTTCAAGATAGTGGTTATCGGGGCATGCGTACTGAAGCAGGACACTCGTTTCATCAGGAGAACCGGAAAGGGACACTGTGAGATCAACCTTTTTAACACCTTCTTTAAAGGCAGTTCTGTTATACCAGGTATATGCAGGGTTTGTGTTCCATACGATGAGCGCCTTTACCTCGCCCCGGTTCATCCTGCCGACAAGTTTTTCCATATCATCATCAAGAGCCGCATGGGTCCGGAGATATGAATCAAACAATATAGTGTTTCCGATATTTCCCAACAATCTGTTGATTTCGTTTACAAGTAGTTGAATCTCCTTAACATTTGAACCGGATATGACTATCGATTTCCCTACTGAGGAAATAAGTTTTTTTGATATTTCGCTTATAGCAACAGGTGAGACCGGCGCATCAAAATTGTAATTTTCGACATGTTGTATAACATCTTTATATATATTCAATAAAATTGATAGTTCATCAGAAGGTTTAATCTGAATTCTGTTGTCCGCATTGCTCCCGGCAAGACTCAGATTTGATTCCATCTGAATAAGCCAATTCATATCGCGTTCCGGATCTCTTCCCGAACTAAACTGTTTTGTATATTCGATTGGTGACAGCCAGGTGCCAAGAAAATCAGCACCAATACTTAAAACAAGATTGGCTTTGTCGAAGCGGTAGTCTGGAATAACCTGCTTCCCGAAGCTTATCTTGTTAGCTTCAAGAATTGCTGAATATGAAATTGCATCATATTGTACCCATTCTGATCCCTTGAATCTTTCAATAAACCCTGAAATAGCAGTTTCAGTAGAAGGGCTGAATATGGTAGGAGTAAGCAAGATAATTTTCCCCTTTTCTTCAGCAATTTTATTAAGCTTCTCTGTTATTTCTTTATCAATATCTTCCCATGTTGCAGCATTTTCCCCTTTCAAGGGCCCATGAAATCTGCTCGTATCGTAAAGGTCGAGCACCGAGGCCTGCACTCTGGCACTGGTACCACCTTTGGTAACACCCGATTCAGGATTACCTTCGATTTTAATTGGGCGGCCATCTCTGGTTTTTACAATTATACTGCAATAATCGCTTCCATTAATATAACTTGAAGCATAATAAAGAGCTTCGCCCGGAGTCATTTCTACCGGGGCTATAACATACGGTACCGCTTTCCCGATCTTTGACTGGCAAGCAGATAATGCGGATACGGCAAAACTGAATCCGCATAATTTCAGAAAGTCTCTCCGTGAAGCAGGCAAATCGTTTTTCAGATCATTAAAAAGGGAGAGAGACAGACTTCCTTCTGGAGGTATTTTTTTGATACCGTCGGTTTCTGTTTTACTTTTTATTGACTCAATATCTTTCCAATATTTTTTCATCCTGAGGAATTATATTGATTTTATTAATAATGACATTTACCGCAATCCCTGCCACCAATACCAGCTACCATTACACTATCTGTTTTTCCTGCTTTTACCGAGTCGTACAGAGAAGTGTAGTACTTTTTATAGTACTCGTTAGTGATATTTACTTTTCTTGAATCGTGACATTTTAGACACCAACCCATTGAAAGATCGGGTACCTGGATAAGTCTGTCCATTTCTTTCACATTACCATGACAGGTCTCGCATGCCAGTTCACCGGCAGTTACGTGTTGTTGATGGCTGAAAAAAACAAAATCAGGAAGCCTGTATATTCTTACCCATTCAACTGCTTTTTTATTCTCGTAGGCGTCTATTACTTTAGCAATCTCGGTAACACCAGACCTTGTACCATTTCTAACCAGCAGGTGGCAATTCAAACAGATGCTACCGGGAGGTATTCCTGCAGTTTTACTTATTTTTGCGGTATAATGGCAGTAGTTACAATCCGTCTTATTCTGTCCAGCATGAA
>JGI24134J36421_10000757_pt1 | contig 10456 bp, 10 predicted proteins | sample BarGraNGADG00312_FD_36421 | JGI IMG/M metagenome (IMG submission 36421) | reverse complement strand
TTCAATAAATATTCACAGAAATCTGATTTGGATGAGCTTCTGCTTAAAAAATTCAACAAAAAGAATGATACTTTGCTTACTATTAAAGAGGGTACATGGTTTAAAGGTGATAATCCTGAAATAGATAAACCTGAATGGATAGCAGGTTCACATTCCTTCAGCAGGAATGGATTTCCGTCAATAATTCTGATTAAAAAAGTTCTGGAACCCGTTCCTTTGAAATTTGATGACGTTATGGGAGAAGTAATGACCGGATACCAGGAGTTTCTGGAGAATGAATGGAACAGGCAATTAAATAAAAAATATAGCGTTAAGATTGATAATATGGTATTTGATGAAGTGAAGAAGAAAATGAAAGATGAATAGAACGGTAATTTTAATATCGACCCTTTTCCTTTTAGCCGGATGCACAAATAACCATAATCAGGCAAAAAGAATTGCAGTTGCGGAAGTTGGTAAAGTAATTCTTTACTACGATGATATGCCTAAACTCATACAACATGGTGTAAATGATGCAGACAGTGCAGCATTGGTCAAGAATTATATAANCAAATGGGCAAAGAGACAACTTCTGTTGCAGAAAGCTGAAAATAACCTGTCACCTGCGTTAAAAGATGAAATTTCCAAACAGCTCGAAGAGACCCGGTCAAATCTTGTTATATACCAGTATCAGAGACAGATGATTCAAGAAAAGCTGGATACCGTTCTAACCGACCTGGAACTGGAGAATTATTATACCGCCAACGAAAATAGGTTTAAACTTATTTCAAATATTGTAAAAGCTCTTTTTATTAAATTACCACTCGAAACACCTGATCTTAACAAAATAAAGTTACTGGCACGTTCTAATGATCAAAACGATCGTCAGCAGATGGAAAGTTACTGTTATCAGTTTGCTGAAAAATTTGATGATTTCAATGAAGAATGGGTATCCATGGACCGGCTATCGGTTGAACTTCAGCAGAATATAGAGAACGAAGAAAATTTTCTGAAACGAAATACATTTTTTGAAACCAGCGATTCTACATCAATATACCTGGTCTCCATACGGGATTACAGGTTAAGGTCTTCCCTTGCCCCATTTGATTATGTTAAAGATGACATAAAGAGAATCATCTGGAATACCAGGAGATTTGAATACCTGCAATCGCTTGAGAATGGAATTTATAATGAAGCACTTAAAGAAAATAGTTTTAAAATATATTAATAATTATTATAACCGGGTTCCCTCATACCATTAAAATTGATTATATAATGAATAATAGAAAATTTAAATTTTACCTGACATTCATATGTATGTTCCTTCCGGGAGTATTTATTGCCAACTCTCAGGTACTTGTAGAATCGGTGGCGGCTATTGTCGGGAATGAGGTTATCTATCTTTCCGACCTCGAAAATACAATCGCAGATGCCAGAAGAAATGGAAACAAAACTCCTATAGATCAACTCAGGTGTATGGTATTTCAGCAAATGCTGGTTTCGAAACTCTTTGTGGATCAGGCCAGGATCGATAGCATCAATGTAACCGATGATGCTGTTGAAGGTGATCTTAACATGAGGATGAATGATGCCATCAGGACAGCAGGAAGTGAAGAGGCCCTGGTAACCTATTTTAAGAAGAGCATGATAGAAATCAGAAGAGATATTAAGAAAACTCTTGTGGAACAACAAGTTGTAGGAGAAGTCCAGAGCAAAATAGCTAAAAATATCTCAATAACTCCGGCTGCCTTAAAAAAGTATTTTAGCTCTCTTCCCAAGGACAGTCTCCCCATTGTTCCCGCAAAATATGAAATCAGTCTCATTCAGCTTGATCCGCCGTCGAATGAAGATAATAAAGCTGAAGCCCGTCAAAAGCTTCTGGATATCAGAAGCCAGATCCTTGCCGGTAAAAGTTTTAGTGTTTTGGCAAGATTGTATTCTGAGGATCCCGAATCTGCAAAAAACGGGGGAGAAATCGGATTCATGGTAAGAGGTGAGCTTGAAAAACCATATGCTGAAGCGGCATTCAGCCTGACAAAGAATACCGTTTCAAAAATTGTAGAAACCAAATTTGGATTCCATATTATTCAGCTCATTGAACGGAAAGGCGATCTGGTTAATACCCGTCATATTCTTATCAGACCAAAAATCAAGCCTCAACAGGCAGCCAAAGCAATCGCCCGACTTGATAGTCTGGCAAACTTAATAAGGAAAGACAGCATTAAATTTGAGGCAGCAGCATTACGCAACTCGACTCATAAGGACAGCAGGATAAATGGAGGTAAATTTGTAAGTACCAATCCTTCTTCCCGGATAACATGGTTCACACTTGAAGAATTAAACCCTGAGATGTATATGAAAATCAGGGAAATGAAAGTCGGTGAGATTTCTGAAGCTTTCAAAACAACTGATCAGGATAATAATCAGGTTTTCAGAATAATTAAGCTTGATAATGTACTACCTGCACACTCGGCAAACCTGAAAGATGATTATCAAANCCTTTATGATGCTGCTTTAGTNCAGGAGCGGGCCAAGGTTTTTGACAGGTGGGTCAAAAACAAAATTGGTATCACTTATATTAAAATAGGCGAGGAATTCAGAACATGCGACTTTTTGCAGAAAGGATGGTTGAAATAAAACACTTAAGAAACCTGGCCGGTAAAATTTCTTTCAGACATCTGTTTTATGTCGCGATACTTCTGTTTTTAGCCTCTTCGCTTCAGTCTAAGGATACATCACCCAATCAAACTACTAAGAAACAAATAGTACTAAAGCAGGCAGATGAAGATAATATTGTAAAAGATCCCATTTCAGGAAAATCCATACATCATATACTTGGGAATGTAATCCTTGTGCATAATGAAATAACAATGTTCTGTGATAGTGCACATTTTTCACCTGATAAAAACCAGGTGACTGCTTTCAGCAAGATACATATCCAACAGGGAGATACGCTTGATCTTTTTGGCAACTACCTGTTTTATGACGGGAAAAGTGAAATGGCATTTGTAAAAGGGAATGTTGAACTAATTAATAAACAGACTCATCTTTATACAGATTCAATAAATTATGATGTACAAAACAAAATAGCTCGTTATAATGACAGAGGCAGGATTACCAACGCTGATAATGTACTTACGAGCATTATAGGTGTATATTATGTGTCCGAAAACCTTTTCCATTTCAAAGACAGCGTAAAAATAGTAAATCCCAACTATGTAATGACTGCTGATACAATGGATTACAATACCAATTCAGAAATTGCATATTTTACAGGTCCAACTGAGTTACACGGCGATAGCTTATATCTTTANTGCGAGAAAGGATGGTACGATACAAAGAAAGAGGTCACTTCGGTNTGGAAAAATGCAATGATAGACAACAAAAAGCAGATCGTTCATGGAGATTCCCTGTTTTTCAATGATAGTACCGGATATGGAGAGTCATTTCGTAATGTGGTAATTGAAGATACTGTTAACAAAATAGCGATTGANGGCAATTATGCATGGTACTATAAACAACCTGAAAAATTTATGGTTACCGACATGGCAGTGTTCATTCAGATTTCAAACCATGATTCACTTTTTCTTCATGCGGATACAATAAAAGCAATTACGATATCTGATTCAACTTCAAAAGGATACAGATTAATGAGGGCATATCATGGTTGCCGTGTTTTCAGCAANAATCTGCAGGCAAAATGCGATTCACTTTCGTATTCTTTTAAGGATTCAGTTATCAGGCTCTATACTTCCCCTGTGCTATGGACAGATGAAAACCAGCTGACATCCGATTCAATGGCGGTATTTACTAAAAACCGCCAAACAGACCGGCTGGAATTATATCATCAAGCTTTTATTGCAAGTCAGGTGGATACTATAAGATATAACCAGATAAAAGGCAAGTCATTAACCGGTTATTTCAAAAATAATGAAGTGTATAAAATAAACATCAAAGGTGCCGGGGAAACGGTATATTACCTGGTTGACGGAGAAACTGTCACCGGCAGAAACCAGTCAAAATGTCTGAATATCGAGATTCTTGTCGATAAAGGTAAAATATCTGATATTTATGAGTATGAAAATTCCGAAGGATTTATCGATCCTCCGTTACCTGCCAATCCGGTAAGGCTTGAGGGATTTAAATGGTTCGATAATCTGAGACCCAGGAAAAGATCTGATATATTCAAAAAATAAAAGTGAGATTGATTTNAATAAGATCAATCTCGCTTTTAGTATTCATCTTCATTAAAAAAGAAGTCGTCCTTACTCGGATAATCCGGCCAGATATCTTCAATACTTTCGTATATATCTCCTTCATCCTCAATTTCCTGCAGATTCTCTATTACTTCCATCGGGGCACCCGACCTTATGGCGAAATCAATCAGCTCATCCTTAGTGGCAGGCCATGGAGCATCCTCAAGTTTTGATGCTAATTCAAGTGTCCAGTACATATTTTCCTGATTAAGTAAAGCTTAATATAAAGTCTGCAAATATATATATTATTTTACTTAAAAAACAATACCCTTTTTTAAGTTTTTTAACACTTCAGACCGACCACTTAATCTCTTCAATATCAAGGTCTAAGCTTACTTTTCTGGATAATACGAATAAAAAATCGGAGAGCCGGTTAAGGAATTTATTAACGATTTCAGGCGATTCTTCAGATCCGTTTAACCTTAAAACTGCCCTCTCTGTCCTGCGACATACACATCGGGCTATATGACAGTATGATACGAGTACGTTCCCTCCTGGCAAAATGAAGTTTTTCAATGGAGGAAGGGTCTCCTCCATCAGATCTATCTCTTTTTCAATCACTGATATGCAGTCAGGATCAGGTAATATCTTTTTACTATTATCTTTTTTGTTGCCATATGCGAGTGCAGCAGCACACTTCATAAGCTGGTTCTGAATATAAATCAGAAGATCTTTCCTGTGGAGGTTTTCTTTGCAATCCCTTAACAGTCCAAACCACGCAATAAGCTCATCTACAGAGCCATATGCTTCCACGCGCATAGAATGTTTTGGAACCCTCCTGCCTCCCGACAATGAAGTTGTACCATCGTCACCTGTAAGGGTATAGATCTTCATGATTTAATAAAAAGGAAAAACAAAAAGCAATAAAACCAAAGATCAGATACTTTATGATGGCATTTACATTATGCCTTTATATACTTTTCATTACGATAGTCCTGCGCAATCTCTCCATCGAATAGCCTGATAATACGTGCAGCATGTTTAGCTATATCCTCTTCGTGTGTAACTACAATCACCGTATTACCTTTTCTATGAATATCATCGAGAAGACTCATAATATCAATTGATGTCTTGCTATCGAGGTTACCCGTAGGTTCATCTGCCAGTATAATAGATGGTTTGTTAACAAGCGCCCTTGCAATAGCGACACGCTGACGTTGTCCACCTGATAATTCATTTGGCTTATGAGTCATCCTGTCAGCAAGACCTACCTGTTCGAGAGTTTCAATTGCCACTTTTTCCCTGTCGAGTTTAGGTATTCCGGCGTATATTAGTGGTAAAGTAACATTCTCAAGTGCAGAATATCTGGGAAGAAGGTTAAAAGTCTGAAATACAAATCCGATCTCTTTATTTCTGATTTCAGCAAGAAAATCATCTTCCATTTTACTTACATCGGTACCATTGAGAATATAACTGCCGCTCGATGGCGTATCAAGGCATCCCAGAAGATTCATCAAAGTAGATTTTCCTGACCCGGATGGACCCATAATAGCTACATATTCATTCCTATCTATATTTATTGTAACTGACCGTAAAGCCCTCACAATTACTGATCCAACCTGATAATTTTTAACAATATCGTGAATCTCAATTACTCTCTCCATAACATGTAAAATTTGAATTTCCGAAATTAGATTAAATATGTCAAATAATAAATTTTAAATCCTTAATTTTTGTTAATATCTGATTATGTAGTTATTATGATTAATTCCCTCCCTAAAAAAAACAATTCCCATCCTGAAGATATCAACAGTTACTGAAATTTTTTTATGAAGCCGTATTTCTTTCCATGCCTCTCTCATTTCATTTGAATAGTTGATATCATCAATTATGATAACTGTTTTATTATCGGAAAGCTCAGCCATCTGGTTGAAATATTTTATGACCGGTTCTTTCCGGTGGTTTCCATCAATAAAAACCAAACCTGGTCTAATACTTGCATTTGTCAAACCTGGAAGAACTTCGTCAAATGAGCCTTCAAAAATTTCAATATTATTTAGCCCTGCATCCGTAAAATTATGCTTTGCTATTTCAACTGTTGCCGGACAACCTTCTATCGTATAAACTTTTGCGTCTGTACAGGAACAGGCCATATATAATGTACTTATTCCTAAAGAGGTGCCAAACTCGATAATCAGTGGTTTGCCGAATTCAACTGCCATCTTTGATAAAAGCTCACCATATTTACCCGGAACGGGTGAATATCTGGCAATGTCAGACACCTTTCTAAAGTTTGTTTTCAATAATTCTGACCGTGAACCCATATCGTTTACCAAAATGGTTCTATTGTCAGAGATCATTTTCTTCCTGACCTTTTCAATGGTACAGATAATATCTGGATCAACTTTATTGCGGAAAACCCTTGACACCAGATCGAAAACAAATGGACTGTGAATTCCATGTCCCTTTCTATGATGCGACAGAAGAATATATTTCAGATATTTGACCGCACTTAAAAAATTCATTTCAGTACCGGCATTATAATTAGGACAGGTTTTCAAAAATACGTATTTTCGGATATCTTTTGCAACAACTTTTTTCCGGAATGATTATACAGGAGTTTCTTGATACCAATATTACCTATTTGCAGGGAGTTGGTCCAAAAAGGGCTGAACTCCTCAATAAAGAATTGAATATTTTCACATTCCGTGATCTGCTTTATTTTTTCCCTTATAAATATATTGACAGAACCAGGTTTTATAAGATTGCAGAGCTTGATCCTGACCTGCCTTTTGTTCAGATTAAAGGTGTAATAAAAGGATATTCGGCTGAAGGCCATGGACCTGCGAAACGATTGGTTGCAGAATTTCAGGACGATACAGGTACAGTAAAACTAGTTTGGTTCAAAGGTGGAAAATGGATTACAGGAAGCTTTAGCCCGGGAGTTGAGTTCATTGTTTTTGGGAAACCAGGAGTCTTTAACGGAATCATAAATATTATCCATCCCGAGATTGAAGCTGTTGATAAAAGGGCCGAACGGCTGAATTCAGCTCTTCAGGGCCAGTATAGTACTACTGAAAAGCTTAAAAATCAGTTTGTTTCATCCAAAACAATAGGTAAGCTGACAGGCAATTTACTGAAACAGATTAAGACACGATTGCCCGAAACATTACCCGATTACCTTGTTTCGCGTTATAAACTCATGGAACTCCATGAATCGCTTCATAAGATTCATTTTCCGGCTGATCCTGATGAACTTGAAAGGGCCCGGCACCGGTTAAAATTCGAGGAGCTTTTCTATATTCAATTGAACCTGCTGAGATATAAAACCAACCGCAACCTGAAACTCAGAGGTTTTGTTTTTTCCAGTGTAGGTGAAAATTTTAATAATTTCTATTATAACAACTTACCATTTTCCCTACCGAAGCTCAGAAAAGAGTAATGAAAGAGATAAGGAAAGATCTTGGTTCAGGTAAACAGATGAACCGGTTGCTTCAGGGGGATGTTGGCAGCGGTAAAACACTTGTTGCATTAATGAGTATGCTTATTGCCTTAGACAATGGATACCAGGCTTGCATTATGGCTCCTACCGAGATTCTTGCAAACCAGCATTATCAGACAATTACCAAATTACTCGATGGAATTGATATTAAAATATCACTGCTTACAGGTTCCTCAAAAAAATCCTCCCGTAAATCAATAGCTGAGTCTTTGCTCGACAGGTCACTGAATATTTTAATCGGGACACATGCCCTGCTTGAAGAAAATGTTCTGTTCGCAAATCTTGGTTTAGTAATTATTGATGAACAGCACCGGTTCGGAGTTGAGCAAAGATCAAGGCTCTGGCAGAAAAATCTCAATCCGCCCCATATCCTTGTAATGACAGCTACTCCTATTCCCAGAACGCTTGCAATGACACTTTATGGTGATCTCGATGTATCGGTAATTGATGAACTGCCACCGGGCAGAGTTCCAATAAAAACAATGCATTTTACTGATTCAGAAAGAAATAAGGTCTTTGGTTTCATCCGAAATCAGATAGCCGAGCATCGTCAGATTTATATTGTATATCCTCTTATCAAAGAGTCTGAAAAAATGGACTATAAAGATCTTGAGGATGGCTGGGACACCATTTCAAGAGTATTTCCTGCTCCTAAATATTGCATTAGCATTGTTCATGGAAAGATGACTCCGTCAAATAAAGAAATGTCGATGAAGCTATTCAAGGATGGCGTGGCGCACATACTGATAGCAACAACAGTTATCGAGGTAGGTGTTGACATACCTAATGCGACAGTAATGATTATTGAGAGTGCTGAAAGATTCGGTCTGTCACAGTTGCACCAATTAAGAGGACGGGTAGGCAGAGGTGCTGATCAGTCATATTGCATCCTTATGAGTTCAGATAAACTTTCAAGAGAAGCGGCAAAGAGAATTGAAGTAATGATCCGGACGAATGATGGTTTTGAAATTGCTGAGACTGATCTTCAACTCAGAGGACCAGGCGATATTGAAGGAACTCTTCAGAGCGGTATTCCCTTTGACCTTAAAATTGCTGATCTCGGAAAAGACGGGCAATTAATTGAGTACGTCAGACATATTGCCGAGGAGATACTTGACCAGGACCCTTTACTGGAGAATAATCAAAACCTTATATTCAAATCAGAGTTAAAAAGGCTTTTCAGTCAGAGACAATCGTGGAGCAATATTAGCTGAAGATATGACATTAACTGACTACTACGAAATATTAGGTTTACCTCTCAACTCTTCAATTGAAGAGATAAAAAAGGCTTATCGGAAAAAAGCGCGTCTTTATCACCCCGATATTAATCCGGCTCCGGATGCCAAGGACCATTTTATCAGCTTAACCGAAGCTTACGAATTTTTAATTGCAAATCATGAGAAGGTTAAATCTGACGATCAGGCTTATAATCAGGCTATGGAAGATTGGAGAAAATACAGACAGGACAGGTCACGAAAACGAGCTACTGTTTATGCCCGGACATCCTACGGAACATTTAAGAATACAAAGTTTTATAAAACAACAAGGATTTTTGATGGCACAACAATTATATTCAGTTTTGTGATCTCAATTATGGTGCTGATTTGTACTGTATATGGCTATATCTTCAGACTAAAACATCCGATCTTCGGACTGGAAAAACCATCAGTTTTTTCTTTCATAATGCTTCTCCTGCTCGGGATGGTCTTTTTTGTTATCTCCTTTATATATCTTAAAGCATATTGGGAGACCTCCAAAAAACGAAAAAACAAATCCTAGTTAAATGGCATGGTTTTTGGACTAATTAAGTTCATAACCCGGACTTAACCTGATTGGATTTTTAATGATTCAATTATAATTGTCCATCTAATGCAGGGAGTATGAAAAAAAATAATTTCAAAACAGTAGTTGCATTTTTAGTCATCATTCCTTTGACTCTTTTATCCTGTAACAAACAATCTGTAGAAACTTTCCCGACCGATCCTGTTCCGATAAACCTTACGGCAGATCAGATCGCCCTTATCTCGTCTGAAAATTCTTTTGCACTAGATATCTTCAAAAAAGTTATCGAAAGCTCCACTGAATCAGAGAATGTCATCATCTCCCCTCTCAGCATCTCATCGGCACTTTCGATGACACTTAACGGTGCCAACGGTACAACACGCGATGCAATGCTTGCTACTTTAGGAATGAATGGATTGACCCCCGAAAAAATCAATAATTCATATAAAGATCTCACAGAAGCACTCCTTAATGTTGATAAACGGGTATTGATCTCAATAGCCAATTCAGTATGGACAGAGAAGAATTTTGTAGTTAAAAAGCCATTTACCGATGTCCTTACTCAATATTATAATGCTGAATCAAAGTCATTTGATATCACAGATCCTCTGGTACCTAATCAAATTAACAGCTGGATTGAGAGCAAAACAAACGGGTTGATAAAGAATATGATTGACAAACTTGATCAAAGCACTGTAATGCTTCTGATTAACGCCATATATTTCAAAGGAAAGTGGAATTCCCAGTTTGACAAAGATAAAACTGTACAGGGGTCATTCTATAAAACTGGCGGAGAAACAGCCCAGGTACCTATGATGAAACAGACTTCTGAGTTTAAGGTTTATAACGGGGAAGGATTTACTTTAGCTGAGTTTCCTTATGGTCAGGCCAATTTTGTAATGGATGTCTTGCTTCCTGATGATAACAATGGAATAAAAAGTATTATTCCACTGATCAACGATAACAGTTTCAAAGGATGGATCAGTCAGCTGAGTGA
>JGI24134J36421_10000752_pt1 | contig 10470 bp, 9 predicted proteins | sample BarGraNGADG00312_FD_36421 | JGI IMG/M metagenome (IMG submission 36421) | reverse complement strand
CTTGCCCGGTTTGCCGGTGAGCTTGAAGTACTGCTTGGCCAGCTTCCAGGCCGACTCGACCGCCTCGCCACCACCCGTGGTGAAGAAGACCCGGTTGAGGTCACCGGGAGCATCGGCCGCCAGACGTTCCGCGAGCTCGATGGCGCGAGGGTGCGCATAGGACCAGAGGGGGAAGAAGGCCAGCTCGCGGGCTTGTTTGGCGGCCGCCTCGGCCAGCTCCTCGCGGCCGTGCCCGACCTGGACGACGAAGAGCCCAGCCAGGGCATCGAGGTACTTGCGACCCTTGTCGTCCCAGATGTACGCGCCCTCGCCCTTGACGATGATCGGCACCGAGGCGCCGGCGCCGCCGGAGTCCTTCGGCTCGTACGTGGACTGCCGCGTGAAGTGCATCCACAGGTGGTCGCGGGCAGCTTCGGCGTATGCCGTGCCTGCGGGTGTGGTGCCGGACGGTCGTTTGGCGTTGTTGCTGGTCTCAGTGGTGCTCATCGCGTACCCCAGTTGTAGTGCTGCTTGTTGAGTTTCAGATAGACGAACGTCTCGGTTGACACCACACCCGGGAGGGTGCGGATCCGCCGCGACAACAGGTTGAGCAGCTCGTCGTCGTCCTCGCAGACGACTTCGATGATCAGGTCAAAACTCCCGGCCGTGGTGACGACGTAGTTCACCTCGGGCATCTCGGTCAGGCGATCGGAGACGAGACTCAGCTCGCCTTCGGCCCGGATGCCGACCATGGCCTGGCGGGTGAAGCCCATCTGCAGAGGATCCGTGACCGCCACGATCTGCATGACGTCGCTGTCGAGCAGGCGCTGCACGCGCTGCCGGACGGCGGCCTCGGACAGTCCCACGCTCTTGGCAATGGCCGCGTAGGAACGCCGGCCGTCAGTCTGCAGGTGCTCGATGATCGACTTGGAGACGTCGTCAAGGATGCCGCTGGGAGGCTTGCGGTCGACCGGCCGGCGATTGGTGATCGCCGATTTGCGTGGGCTCACGAGGCGATGGTGTCTGGTCCGGGACCGGTTTGGCAAGCCCCTGCACGACGGAAACCGTTGCCCAGATCGCAACTGGACAACGGATTCAGCATTAATTTGGCTACAACCCTGTTGAAAAGACCCATCTTGTGGTTAGAGTTCCCTGACCGGAACCCGTACGCAACCGGAACCCGTACCCATCAGGAGTCTCTTGTGAGTGCACGTCCTCGCATCCTTCGCAACTTCGTCAACGGCGACTATGTCGAGCCCGAGAGCGACGCGACCTCAGACATCGTCAGCCCGGTGACCGCTCAGGTGGTCGCCACGGCGCCGGTGTCCTCGGCCGCCGACGTGGACCGGGCCTATGCCGCCGCCGCAGCAGCCTTCGAGGTGTGGGGCGAGACAACCCCCGCCGAGCGTCAGCTGGCGATGCTGAAGTTCGCGGATGCGGTCGAGGCCCGCGCCGATGAGTTCGTCCACCTCGAGACGGAGAACACGGGCAAGCCGTACGCGTTGACGGCCAGCGAAGAGATGCCGCCAATGGTCGACGAGATCCGCTTCTTTGCCGGTGCCGCCCGGATCCTGGAGGGGCGCTCAGCAGGCGAGTACATGCGGGGTCACACCTCATGGATCCGCCGTGAGCCGATCGGTGTCATCGGTCAGGTCACGCCGTGGAACTACCCGATGATGATGGCGATCTGGAAGATCGCTCCCGCGCTGGCCGCCGGTAACACGGTGGTGCTCAAACCAAGTGACACCACGCCAGAGACCACGCTGCTCCTGGCCGAGATCGCCTCCGAGTTCCTTCCGTCGGGGACGCTCAACGTCATCACCGGTGACCGCGACACGGGACGGGCCCTCGTCCAGCACCAGACTCCGGCCATGGTCTCGATCACCGGCTCGGTTCGGGCCGGCATGCAGGTCGCCGAGAGCGCCTCCCACGATGTCAAGCGGGTCCACCTCGAGCTGGGGGGCAAGGCGCCTGTCGTCGTCTTCGATGACGCCGATCTGGAGNCGGCCGTCGAAGGAATCGGGATGGCGGGGTACTTCAACGCCGGACAGGACTGCACTTCGGCGACCCGCGTGATTGTCGGGCCACGCATCCATGACGACTTCGTCGCCGCCCTGGCGCAATACGCGCAGTCCAGCGCCAAGGTCGGTCTGCCCGACGACGAGGATGCGACGTTCGGTCCGGTCAACAACGTCAACCAGCTCGCCAACGTCGAGGGGTTCCTGTCCAGACTGCCGGACCACGCCAACATCGTTACCGGCGGCAGCCGGGTCAGCGGTCTCGGCGACGGCTACTTCTTCGCGCCGACGGTGCTGTCCGGGCTGCGCCAGGACGACGAGGTGATCCAGCGCGAGATCTTCGGGCCGGTCATCACCGTGCAGAAGTTCTCCGACGAGGCCGAGGCGCTCGCCTGGGCCAACGGCGTCGAGTACGGGCTGGCCAGCAGTGTCTGGACCAAGGACTTCGGCCGGGCCATGCGGATGTCGCGAAAGCTTGACTTCGGCGTGGTGTGGATCAACGCCCACATTCCCTTCGTGGCCGAGATGCCGCACGGCGGTTTCAAACACAGCGGCTATGGCAAAGACCTTTCCATGTACGGCTTTGAGGACTACACACGGATCAAGCACGTCATGGCCAACATCGACGCATAGATCACGGTTCACCCAGTTACGGATCACTCCAGTTACGGATCACACAGCACACCAAGGAGCGTTCATGAGCGATCAGGTCCCGTCGGTATTCCAGGCGGCATTGGCCCGAGGTCTGGTTTCACGGCGTACGGCAATGGCCGGCATGGCTGGGCTGGCCGGTGTCGCTGGACTTGCGGCCTGCGGCTCGGCAGGCAAGACGCCCGCGCCCGGTGCCACGACCAAGGCCAGAGTAAGAGCGGCCACGGACATGTCCGATACCGAGAAGCTGGTCAACTGGTCGAACTGGCCGTCCTACCTGGACATCAACGAGAAGACCAAGAGCCACCCCACCCTGGACGAGTTCACCAAGAAGACCGGCATCAAGGTCAACTACACCGAGGACTACAACGACAACGACGAGTTCTATGCCAAGGTGCGCCCCCTGCTCGAGGCGGGCTCCGACACCGGTCGCGACACGTGGGTCAGCACCGACTGGATGGTGGCCAGGCTGATCCGACTCGACTTCGTCCAGAAGTTCGACCTGGCCAACATCCCCAACCACGGCAACGTGGAGGACTCACTGCTCAACGTGGGCTTCGACAAGGGCCGGCTGTACTCGCTGCCGTGGCAGAGCGGGTTCACCGGGATCGCGTGGAACCCCAAGTCCACCGGTGGCAAGAAGATCGAGACCGTCGACCAGCTGCTGACCGACCCCATTCTCAAGGGCAAGGTCACTCTGCTGACCGAGATGCGTGACACGGTCGGGCTGGTCCTGATCGCCCTCGGCAAGGACCCGGCCAGCTTCACCGACGCGGACTTCGACGCCGCGTGTGCCGAGATCCAGAGGGCCAAGGACGCCGGGCAGATCAAGGGATTCACCGGGAACGACTACACCAAGCCGTTGGCTTCCGGTGACACCGCGGCGTGTATCGCGTGGACCGGTGACGTGGTCCAGCTCAAGGCGGACAACCCAAGCCTCGGCTACGCCCTGCCACAAAAGGGCTTCATGGTCTGGTCGGACAACTTCGTGATCCCCAACCTGGCCAAGCACAAGAAGAACGCTGAGATCCTGATCAACTACTACTACGACCCCACCGTCATGGCCCAGGTCGTCGACTACGTCAACTACATCTCCCCCGTAAAGAACGTGAAGGAGGCGCTGATGAAGAGCGACCCCAGCGTTGCCGGGAACCCGCTGATCTTCCCGTCGCAGGAGGTCCTGTCCCGTTCGCACGTGTTCCGTGGCCTGACCGCCGAAGAGGAGACCAACTACAACCGCAAGTTCCAGACGATTGTGACGGGTTGAGTGGGTCGGTGACCGAGAAGACCTCAGGTGACCTGAGACTGACGAACGTCACGAAGACATACGACACGTTCACAGCGGTGGACCAGCTCGACCTGGTGATTCCGCGTGGGTCGTTCTTTGCACTGCTCGGCCCCTCGGGGTGTGGCAAGACGACGACGCTGAGAATGGTTGCGGGGCTGGACCAGCCGACCATTGGCCAGATCTGGATCGGTGACAAGGACATCACTGATACCAAGGCCTACCAACGCAATGTCAACACGGTCTTCCAGAACTACGCGTTGTTTCCTCACCTGAGCATCATCGACAACGTCGCCTTCGGGTTGCGCCGTCGCAAGGTGTCGGATCACAAGGCCAAGGCAATGGAGGCGCTCGAGCTCGTCCAGCTGGCGCACATCGCGAAGAAGAAGCCCGGTCAGCTCTCCGGTGGCATGCAGCAGCGTGTGGCGCTGGCGCGGGCCATCGTCAACCGGCCCGACGTCCTGCTCCTGGACGAACCTCTGGGAGCTCTCGACCTGAAGCTACGCAGGCAGATGCAGATCGAGCTCAAGATCATCCAGTCCGAGGTTGGCCTGACCTTCGTCCACGTGACGCACGACCAGGAAGAGGCCATGACGATGGCCGACACCATTGCGGTCATGAACGGCGGCCGCCTCGAGCAGGTGGGTGACCCGGCAACGCTCTACGAAAACCCGAAGTCGACCTTCGTGGCCAACTTCCTCGGGCAGTCGAACCTGCTGGAGGCCACGGTCAAGAGTCGCGCTGGGAGCATCGCCGAGCTCGATGTCCACGGCGTGAGCCTGCGGCTGCCGGTGGACCGTCTGGTGAACGACGCGTCGTCGGTGTGGCTCGGGGTGCGGCCCGAGAAGCTGCGGCTGGTGGCCGCCGGGTCCACGGACGATGGAACGGATGCGGGCAACCGCCTTACGGGTGTCGTCGCTGATGCCTCGTTCACCGGGCTGGCCACCAACTATCTGGTCCGGCTGCCGTGGGGTCAGGAGCTCATGGTCGTGCAGCAGAACGACGGTACGCCGCGGGTCGCCGCCGGCGCGCTGGTCACCCTCGGCTGGGCTCCCGAGCACGGTTTCGCCCTGGACGCGAAGCAGGACGCGCACGCTGGGGCTCAGGACCAGGCGGACGACAGCGGAGCCGCATAGTGATAGGCCCCATGGTGACCGGCCCCATGGTGACCGGGCCGATGGCTGACCCGGCGCAGGTGGCGTTGTCGGAGCCACGGCACACCAGATTCAACTACACGCCATACCTGCTGCTCCTGCCGGGCATGGCGTGGCTGGTGGTGTTCTTCGTCGTGCCCACGCTGTCGTTGGCCTCCCAGTCCCTCCAGACCGGGAACGTCGAGACCGGGTACTCGCTGACTTGGCACTTCCAGACCTATGGCGATGCTCTGTCGCACTTCTGGCCCCACTTCGTGAGGTCGATCGGCTTCGCGGGAAGTGCCACGGTTCTGACCTTGATCTTCGCCTATCCGCTGGCGTACTTCATCGCACAGAAGGTCGGCAGATGGAAGAACTTCCTCCTGGTGCTGGTGATCGCGCCCTTCTTCACGAGCTTCCTGATCCGCACCCTCGCCTGGCAGACGATTCTCACCGACAACGGACCCGTGGCTGGTCTTGCGCGTTCGACCCACCTCACCGACCTGCTTCAGTGGGTGCACCTCACCAACAACGACTCGCTGATGAACTCGCGGTTCGCGGTGATCTGTGGTCTGACCTACAACTTCCTTCCGTTCATGATCCTGCCGCTCTATGCCAGTCTCGAGCGCCTGGACCACAGCCTGATCGAGGCAGCGGGCGATCTCTATGCCACGCCGATCAAGACCTTCTGGAAAGTCACGTGGCCGCTTTCCCTGCCGGGCGTCGTAGGCGGCACGCTGCTGACCTTCATCCCGGCGGCAGGCGACTTCATCAACTCCCGACTGCTTGGCAATACCCAGACGGTCATGATCGGCCAGGTCATCGACTCTGAGTTCCTGCGGGTGCAGGACTACTCCACGGCAGCCGCGTTGTCCTTCGTGCTGATGTCGATCATCGTCGTCATCGTCGCTGTCTACGTCCGGCGTGCCGGGACCGAGGAGCTGGTCTGATGCGTTGGATCCGCGCGCATCTCGTCGCCATGGCAGGGCTGGCGGTCCTGGGGTACCTGCTCATCCCCAACATCGTCGTGATCGTGTTCTCGTTCAACAAGCCCAACGGGAACTACAACTACCAATGGACGCGTTTTTCGCTGGACGCCTGGACCAACCCCTGCGGCACCCCTGGCATCTGTGACTCACTGGGGCTCAGCCTGCGCATCGGGTTCATCGCCACCCTCGTCTCGACGATCCTCGGGACCATGGTCGCGTTTGCGATCGGCCGGCACAGGTTCCGAGGCCGTTCGGGCACGAACCTGCTCATCTTCCTGCCCATGGCCACACCCGAAGTCGTGATGGGTTCCAGCCTGTTGACCCTGTTCATCGCCATGGGCATCGCGCCCGGTACGGTCACCATCCTGATCGCGCACATCCTGTTCTGCCTGTCTTTCGTCGTGGTTACGGTGAAGGCGCGAATCGCCTCCCTCGACCCCCGTCTGGAGCAGGCTGCGGCGGACCTCTTCGCCAACCCGGTCCAGGCGTTCGTCAGGGTGACGCTGCCGCTGGTGGCTCCCGGTATCGCGGCTGGGGCCCTGCTGGCCTTCTCTCTCTCGTTCGACGACTACATCATCACCAACTTCAATGCGAGCCCGAGCTCGGTAACCTTCCCGATGTATGTCTGGGGCGCGGCCCAGCGTGGAACACCCGTGCAGATCAACGTCATCGGCACGGTGATGTTCCTGGCGGCCCTGCTCCTGGTCGCAACCGGCCAGCTGATCAGCAACCGACGCGCCAAGGCGGCTGCCTGACCGTGCTGCCTTGGCGTCCGAGAACGACCTGATGTCGACGCGCGAAGCCGACGTGATGTTTACGCGCGAGGCCGAAGCCGCCCTCGAGCATGCGTCCTCCACCCCCTTGTGGTGGGACGACAGCAGCCGGCCCGAGCACCGGGCTGCACTTGAGGGCGATCGCGACGTCGACCTCGCGGTTGTCGGCGCGGGATTCTCCGGCTTGTGGGCGGCGCTTCTCGCGCTGGAGGAAGAACCCCAACGCGAGGTGGTGGTGCTCGAGGCCGAGCGGCTTGGGTGGGCCGCGACGGGGCGCAATGGTGGATTCTGCGCGGCCAGCCTGACCCACGGGGTGGGCAACGGTCTGGCGCGCTGGCCCGGCGAGATGCCGCTGTTGCAGCGCTTGGGCGCGGCCAACCTCGACGCGATCGAGGCGACGATCCGCGAGCGTGGCATCGACTGCGACTTCGAACGCACCGGGGAGCTCGACGTGGCGGTCGAGCCGTGGCAGCTGGACGACCTGGGCAGCCTTCACAGGACGATGCGCGATCTGGGCGAAGATGTCGAGCTCCTGACTGCTGCTCAGACCCGAGCGCTCGTCGACTCACCGACATACCTGGGGGGCTTCCTGGACCGACGCGGTGTCGCCATGGTCAACCCGGCCCGGCTGGCGTGGGGTCTGGCCGATGCCGTCGAGAGCTCCGGCGGCAGGATCCACGAGTCCACACGGGTGCAGCGGCTGCGCTCAGCAGGAGACCGGGTCGCACTGACCACGGCGACCGGCACGGTGCGCGCCCGCCAGGTGGTCCTGGCCACGAACGTCTTCCCCTCGCCACTTCGGCGAGCTCGCCCGTATGTCGTTCCGGTGTGGGATCACATCATTGCCACAGAGCCGCTGAACCCGAGCAGGCGTGCCTCGCTGGGATGGCAGGGCCGACAGGGCGTCGGAGATGGCGGCAACCAGTTCCACTACTACCGACTCACCAGTGACAACAGGCTCGTCTTCGGCGGCTATGACGCCCTGTACTACTACGGCTCCGACCTGTCCGAACGACGCCAGCGCCGTCCCGAGACCGAGCAGCTGCTCTACCACCACATGCTCGCTACCTTCCCTNGCCTGCAAGGGGTGCGCGTCACGCACACGTGGGGTGGTGCCATCGACACGTCAACCCGGTTCAGCGCCTCGTGGCAGCGGGCCTTCGGGGGCAAGGTCGTCTCGGTTCTGGGATACACCGGGTTGGGCGTCGGCGCGTCACGGTTCGGTGCGCAGGTCTGTCTGGACCTGTTGGCCGGCAGGGACAACGAACGCACCCGGCTGGAGATGGTGCGGCGTCCGCCGTTGCCCTGGCCGCCGGAACCGGTGCGCTGGTTGGGGATCCAGATGACACGACGCAGTATCGCGCGAGCCGACGAACGCGGCGGACGGCGCGACATCTGGCTTCGGTTGCTGGACAGGCTGGGGCTGGGCTTTGACTCCTGAACCGGCGCCGACTTTCCGGCAAGATGATGTTCACCGGAACGACGATCACTGGAATGAGGATCACGGCCATGACTCGCTACGGCCCGCAGTTCGGACCTGACATCACGTTCCTGGGCGTGCCGCGCTGTGACCTCGACGAGCCCGGGACGTATGCCGACGCGGGCGTCGTGATCCTCGGGGCGCCCTTCGATGGTGGCACCTCGAACCGCCCGGGTGCGCGGTTCGGCCCGATGGCAATCCGGATGACGGACTACCTGCCGCATGACGCCTCACGCCCGAGCCTCGCGCTTCGCACGGACGGCCTGGTTGACCTCACCGTGGTCGATGCCGGTGATGTCGAGATGTACTCCGGCGACATCGAGAAGGCTCTCCCGGCGCTCGAGTCAGCCGTCGAGAAGGTGACCCGCGCGGGCGCCATACCGATCGTGCTCGGCGGCGACCACTCCATCGCGTTTCCGGACGCCAAGGGCGTGGCCAACGTGCTCGGGCACGGGCGGGTCTCGATGCTTCACTTTGATGCGCACGCCGACACCGGTGACATCGAGTTCGGCTCCCTGTGGGGACACGGTCAGCCGATGCGCCGGTTGATCGAGTCGGGCGCCCTGCGCGGCGACAGGTTCCTCCAGATCGGTTTGCGGGGCTATTGGCCGCCACCCGAGACACTGGACTGGATGGCCGTCCAGGGGATGCGCTCGTACGAGATGACCGAGATCGGTCGCCGTGGTCTGCAGGACTGCCTGACCGAGGCTTTCGTCATTGCTATGGACGAGTGCGATGGCGTATTCCTCTCGGTCGACATCGACGTCTGTGACCCTGGTCATGCACCGGGCACCGGCACCCCCGAACCCGGCGGACTGACTGCTCGCGAGCTGCTGGACTCGGTGCGCCGGATCTGTCTCGAGCTGCCTGTGGTCGGAGTCGACATTGTCGAGGTAAGCCCACCTTTTGATCATGCGGACATCACCGCAGCCCTGGCCAATCGCGTTGTGCTGGAGGCTCTCTCGGCGATCGCACGACGACGCCAGGACGCTCGCGATGGAACCGTGTGGGATCCCACTCAGCCGCTGCTCGAGGGTCGCTGATCCCAGTACGGTCCTGACTCATCAACGCGTTTGCAGTCATCGCGCGGCCACACCTTGCCGGGACCCCGTCGGCATGCTGCAATCGGTTTGTGACCACTGAACGGCTACAGACGGTGAACAGCGTTCTGGACGAGACTGATAACCGGCTGGAAGCGGGTCAAGCCGCCGGAGCAAAGGTGTGGCTGTCGGGATTCCCCGTGTTGGACAAGACTCTGGCCGGTGGGTTCCGCTCGGGTGAGCTGGTTCTGGTGGGCGGGGGCCAGGGACTGGGCAAGACCACCTTCGCACTACAGGTCATGCGCAACCTGGTGGCGACCGGTCACACCGCGGTCTACTTCTCGTTTGATCACGACAACACCACGCTGATCGAGCGGCTGATCGCCATGGAAGCGGCCGAGATCGCCGGGTTGTCCGGGGTTTCGCTGAAGCGGGTCCGTGAGGACACGGGGCAGGCGCCGTTCGTGGTCGTCGACTCCTTGCAGAAGGTCCATCTCGCCGGGTCCGGGCTGCTCTCGGAGGACGATCGGGCCACCCTTGTCGTCGAGGAGCTCAAGGACCTGACGCTGGAGGCTGGTGTGCCGATTGTTGCCATCGTCGCGGCCGGCCCGATCTCCGGCAAGCGGATGAGGGTCAAGGACCTGCGCGGTTCGTCGACCGTTGCCGTCCCCGCCGACGTCGTGCTCATCCTCAACGACAAGTTCGCTGTGGTGGCCCGGCATGACCTGGTCTACAACCTGGCCAGCGCCGAACGGTTCAAGAGCTGGGTGATCCTGAGCATCGAGAAGAACCGCAATGGCGTCGACAAGGTGGACCTCGAGTTCGAGAAGCAGTTTGCGCAGGGCAGGTTCGATCCCAATGGTGGGCGGGTCGAAGAAGAGCTGCTGGACGACCGAATCTTCGTCGAGTAGCCGCGCCGGCCACAGACGTCCGCCGCCGTCCGCCGCCGTCTGCCGATCCTTGGGCGCCGATACCTGGGCACTGGGTCCGCAGGGGCAGCATCAGCCGTTCGGTCAGACCTCGCTCAATCGCTCACGTCGCTGCCCCTCTCCGTGCTGAAATAGAGCATGACAGCACTGCAATCAACGACGACGGCGACGGTCACGGGGCGGCTGCAGTCCC
>JGI24134J36421_10000747_pt1 | contig 10518 bp, 10 predicted proteins | sample BarGraNGADG00312_FD_36421 | JGI IMG/M metagenome (IMG submission 36421) | reverse complement strand
GGGCTTGGCCTTGACACCGGCGAGGATCGGCGCACCCTGGCAACGGCGGGAACGGCAAATACCCAGGTCACGTTCATCCCGATCACGTGCATAATGCCGAGTTGAGTGCACTGCCGAGGCGCACGTTAACGCACTGACCGGCATAATCACTCGCCGCCCTCTCTGTCTTGAGTTCGTCCGAGATCCGCTCTGCCGGATCGCGGGCCTCAAGCCTCACACCACCTACCCGATCTGGATAACCTTGTCCACGTTTGTCCCGATCCCGATGCAGTCGCCAGCGACGGTGTCGACCCCGAGCTTGTCAAAGCACAGGTACGACTCACCATTGCGAAGACGGGACGTTCGGCCCTGCTCAGGTGACCCCGGTGGTGCTGTGCTGGCAGAAACGACCCGCCTCCCATAGGGCCGGGGAGGATGCCACTCACTGATGGACACCTTCGCCGGCACGGCCGTTCTGACCAGACCCCCTGGCAGGAGGTGATGGCGCGTGACCGTTGCTGGACCGACGTTCGATCTGGTGGTTGCCGCGAACCGCCTCCCTGTTGAGCGAGTGGTCGACGCTAGTGGCGGGGGCACCTGGCAGCGGAGTCCGGGCGGTCTGGTGACAGCTCTGGAGTCGGTGATGCGGGGCCGCGACGCCGCATGGGTCGGTTGGGCCGGCGAGCCTGGCCCGGCGTCCGAGCGGTTCCGCGACGAAGGAATGTACCTTCGTCCGGTAGGTCTGTCGCCTTTGGAGATCCAGGAGTACTACGAGGGTTTCAGCAACGAGACGCTCTGGCCGATCTTCCACGACGTGATCGTCCCGGCGACCTTCCACCGCAACTGGTGGAACACCTACCGAACGGTCAACCACCGCTTTGCCATGGCCATCGCGGAGGTGGCCGCGCCCGGCGCCACCGTCTGGGTGCACGACTACCAGCTCCAGCTGGTCCCCGCNATGGTACGGGCGCTGCGAGCCGATGTGCGCATCGGGTGGTTCAACCACATCCCGTTCCCGCCGGTAGCGCTCTTCTCGCAACTGCCCTGGCGCAGGGCTCTGGTGGAGGGGCTGCTGGGCGCGCACTTCCTGGGCTTCCAGCGCACCGCCGACGCCGAGAACTTCCTGCGTGCCTGCCGCCTGCTGCTGGGCATGTTGACCAAGGGCGACACGGTGACATTCACACCGCCTGGCGACGACCCATCGGCGCGGCGGACGGTCCGGGCCAGCGCGATACCGATCTCGGTGGACTTCAAAGGGCTCGACGCCCTGGCCCGCACCCCCGAGGTGATAACCCGCGCGGCAGAGATCCGTGCCTCGCTCGGCAACCCGAAGATCCTCATGCTGGGCGTCGACCGGCTCGACTACACCAAGGGGATCCGGCACCGGCTGAAGGCCTATGAGGAGCTGTTGGAGGACAAGGCGATCGCCCCACCCGACGTGACGCTCATGCAGGTGGCTTTGCCAAGCCGCGAGCGTGTGAGGGCCTACCGCCTTCTGCGCGAGGAGGTCGAGGGCACGGTCGGTCGGATCAACGGGGAGTACTCAGCCTTCTGCTCGCCCGCCGTGCACTACTTGCACCACTTCTACCCGCGTGCCGAGATGGTGGCGATGTTCCTGGCCGCCGACGTCATGCTCGTGACCCCGCTACGTGATGGGATGAACCTCATCGCCAAGGAGTACGTCGCGTGCCGGCACGACCTCGGCGGTGCCTTGGTGCTCTCGGAGTTCGCCGGCGCCTGGCACGAGCTGCACCAAGCCTTCATCTGTAACCCTCACGACATCGAGGGCGTCAAGCAGACCATCATGCGGGCGATCACCGCCCCTGAGGACGAGCGACGGCGCCGGATGAAGGCGATGCGCAAGCGCGTTGCTGACCACGACGTGCAGCGATGGGCCTCTCGCTATCTCGAGGCGTTGGCATCGGCGCCGGCGAAACCACACCGGCCCACCCGAGCCAGCGAAGAGGAGGGACGGAGGGTCGAGCGTGCCCATAGGGCCAACCTCAGGGCGTCGGACAATGCCTCCGAGTGGACGGTCCAGTAACTCAAAAGTGGCACACCCGAGGAGTATGGCGGCATGGGGCTCGGCGCATTGATGAACGCCCTCGTCGAGGTGGAGCTGGGTCGGTCGTTCGTGCAGTTCAAGTTCGGCGGTGAGGCCGACAACATCCTCTACTTCGCCAACGACGAGCAGAAGGAGAAGTACCTCATCCCCACCATCAGCGGCGAGCGCAAGAGCTGCTTCGCCATCACCGAGACCGNGGCCGGCTCCGACGCCCGCGCAATCCGCACCTCCGCCCGACGCGAGGGCGACGAGTGGGTGATCAACGGTGAGAAGACNTTCATCACGGGAGGCAACGAGGCCGACTTCACGATGGTCTTTGCGGTCACTGACAAGGAGAAGGGTGCCGATGGTGGAGTCACCTGCTTCCTCGTNGACCGCGACCAGGGNTGGAAGTCGGAGTACATCGACACCATGGGCGAGTGGGGCCCGGCGGCGCTGATCTTCGACAACGTGCGNGTGCCCCACTCGAGCATTCTCGGAGAGGAGGGCAAGGGCTTCAAGCTCGCCATGCAGTGGATCGGCAAGGGTCGCTACCTGTTGCCCGCTCGCGCACTCGGGGCCTGCGAGCGTCTGGTCGAGATGGGCATGGAGCACGCCCGCAACCGGGTCACCTTCGGCCAGCCGATCGCGGACCGCCAGGCGATCCAGTGGATGGTCGCTGACTCCGCCGTGGAGATCGAGGCGCTGCGCTGGCTGGTGCTGTCCGCGGCGTGGCAGGTCGACGCCGGGCTCGACTCGCGCCAGGCCCAGTCGATGGCCAAACTCTACGGCGGCGTGAAGGCCAACGAGATCGTCGACCGGGTGCTGCAGATACACGGCGGCATGGGCTACACCCGCGAGCTTCCGATCGAGCGGTGGTACAGGGAGCTCCGGCTGCTACGCATCTACGAGGGCACCGACGAGATCCAGCGCCGCACCATTGCCCGCAACCTGTTGAAGGGGCACGCCTCCATCCGCGGCTTCCTGGGTTGACTCGAATACCGTCCAGCGATGGCGGGACGGCGGTGTAGCTGCTGCTGNGGTTGAAGCCAGTCGCCGCGGTGGGCGCGTTTGTGGTGCCCACCGCGGCATCGTGGCCTTGATCAGGCCCGGCTCACCCTTGCTCACCCCGGGGCGGCATGCCAGAAACACCCTGAGCCAGTCACTGAGAACACAAGTCACCGAGAAGACAAGAGAAGGCGAACCGATGAGCGTGACCTCCCACCGCAGCCCCGTCAACCCCAATGACCTGGCGAACCTGGACTCACTATTGACCAAGGACGAGATCGCGGTCCGCTCGTCCGTGCGCGAGCTCTGCGCCCGGCGCATCGACCCGTATGTCGCCGAGTGGTTCGAAGCCGGTGAGATCCCCGACATCCATGGCCTGGCAAGAGAGCTCGGCTCGCTCGGCCTGTTGGGGATGCACCTGCTGTTGTCGGTCGCGTCATCGGTCAAGTGGTAGATGCCAGCGCCGTTGGCGTGGAGTTCATCCTTGGTGGCGAAGTCAGTTACGGAGACCAAGTTGTTTACAACTACTCGGTCAGTCAGATCGACGGGCGCTGTCGTGTCATGTTGAGGGCGCGTCCCCGCTCAAGCCCCTTCGCCTGGGAGAGAAGAAGGGCGAACGGGGGCACGCTGCACCGATTGTCCCAGATGGCGATGCTCAGGGCGTCGTGACTTACGACACAGCACCCGCCTCACTGATCGAGGCGGGCGCTGCTGTGTTCTGGTCAGACGACGAGCGTCGCCGCCTCGATGATCCGTGCCGCCTCTACTAGTGCGGCGGCGAGGTCCCGGCAGTCCTGCGCGTCGCAGTCGCTCCAGTCGTCCGGATCGCAGAGCACCGGCCCGAGACTGCCGTCGAGATCGATGACCTGGTTGAGCTCGATGAACCCATTGCAGACCTTGATCGTTGCCGAGTGCATCCCGAGGGTACCGGTCTCAGGGACAGGCTCTTGGGTCTCTGTCGCCCAGGCCGGGCGCGTCGTGGTGGTCATGCCGGCACCTGGTGGTCCTTGGCCCAGGACGCCGCACTGAGCAATGCCAGACCTGCCTCTCGTGCCTGCTCCGGGGTCAGGGCGCGCGGTCCGCATCGAGGTACACGATCACGCCGTGCTTGTCCTGGTGCCCGGAGCCGATCGACACCGCCTCGGATCGCTTGCCGCTGGCGCTCGGGATTTCGGGCCAGCTGGGGCCGTTGTGTCCGCCGTCCGGGTCGGCCTCGTGGTTGGTCTCGCACCAGGCCGGGCAGGTGACGGGCGGGACAGTGGTGCTGTCGTGCAAAATGGTGGACATGATCGGTTTGCCTCCTATGTGGGTGAATCGGTCTAGGTCCCGGTTGGAGCGCCCGCTCCGGCCGGGGCCGCTTTGCGTGAACCTACGCCCGCCCTACGTCAAACGGGGGAGGCGGACGGTTTCTTTGCCAAGTCCATACCTTCGCGACCTTTGTGGGGCAGAATGGTGCTAGGTCGCTTCCCATGCCCCCCCTGGTTGAGGCGATCTAGGCCTTGGCCGGAGGAGGAGCCTCTGACCAGGGCCGCTTACTTGGGTGGTCCGCGGCTGTCAGTCCGCAAAAAGTCCGCAAGACGTTCAATAACGACGATAAATGACGATGAACGATGAAGGGCATAACCGCAGGTCAGGTGCCCTTTTGGGGGTATCACCGCAGGTCAACGCGTCGCCTGAATGGTTCTCATGATCCGTCGGTCATCGGTTCAGGTCCGAGGTAGCCGTGCCAGAAGTACAGCAACGGGGCCACACTTCGGCGATGTATAGGGTGCCCCGGTGCCCGAAGTGGCGACCAGCTTTGCAGCCCCACTGAACTGCCTGTCCCAGAAGGAGCAGTTGAGCGAACAGCTGCAGCCGATGCTGGGGTCACGGGTCTGCAGCGAACAGGCCAAGGGGATCACCGCCAGGTGAGCTCAGTCACCGACGATCAGGTCTACCAGCGGATCCGCCGGCGCGCTCGCAACCTCAACGTCAGCCTGCGGCTCGTAGCCGAAGGGATCGTTGGCGTGGGACTTCAGGTCTGAGCCCGGCAGGCATGTGACCTGAGTCATAGGTCCGGGACCATATCGGGCGTATAGTCCGTATTGCTACGTCATCTCCAGACCTTTCGTGACGTCAGTTTTCCCCGTGCCTCGAGACTCTCGGTGGCCCGTGTCCTCAACATTCCGGGACTACCGAATCGAGTTTCACGATCGTTCACCGACTGGGTCATGCGCACGACCTTCTCCCAAACTTCGACCGCCACTTCGTTCCCTTCCCAAGCCGGCAGTCGGCCTACGCCCCCGCCGAGCCCCCAACTCGGCCAGCCCGCCGTCCGGCAACTAGACGTCAGGGACAGTTCAGAGAACGCGCAATACGTCAGGTAGCGATCCTGGAGATAACAGGCCGGCTCACTGACGTCATCGAGGATCTGGACCAGGCAATTCAGGTGGCTCTGGCTGAGGGGCCCCGCGGCGTGGTCTGCGACCTGTCGGCCGTGCTCGATGGTGCCGAGCCGGGCGCGGTCGAGATGCTCGCGACTGCGGGGCGGCACGTTCGCGACTGGCCCGGGACCCCTGTGGCGGTGGCCTGCCCGCACCCGCAGGTTCGGGAGGCGCTGCGCGTCCACCCCCTGGGAGGTCACCTCATCGTGACCGAGTCCATGTTCTCCGCAGTGTCCGCGGTGCTGGCGACCCCCACCCTTACTGTTGAGCGGCTACGACTGGCCGCACACCCGACCGCGCCGCGCGCATCGCGGGAATTTGTCACTCGCACCCTGCGGGACTGGCACTTGGACCCAATCAGCCCCTTCGCAAGCCTGGTGGTCAGCGAGCTCGTGGCCAACTCGTATATGAGTGCCGGCACCGACATCGACCTGTCCGTCACCTGGAACCTCGGCGCCCTACGCCTGACCGTTCGAGACCACGGTCCAGCCCTGCCAGGTCAGCGGCCGCCAGCCCCTGACCTGCAAGGGCGAGGACTCACCGCCGTCGTCGAGGGCCGCTCACGCACTTTCGGGGCTCTACCCACCGCCGACGGCGGCAAGGTCGTCTGGGCCGTACTCGAAGCCTCACGGCAGCACCTTTCGAAAAGCAACAAGATGCGCAAACCCATAGCCGGGCCCGAGAAGCAGCTCCGACGGGTTGCCGACAAACTCGCCCCAAGTGCCCCACATATTCGCGAACGCTACCCACAACCCGCGACGGGTCTAGCCAGAACGTGACCGTCACGACACGTCAACGTATGAACATCCGCCTGGGAGGCACCTCATGAACAACATCAGCTCAACCATCATCGAACCAGCCACCGGAGTGATCGGCGAGAAGCTCGCCGGGCGAGTCGCCCTGGTCACCGGAGGAACCCGAGGTATCGGCGCCGCGATCTGCCGGAGCCTGGCAAGCCAAGGTGCTTCAGTTGCTGCCGGATACAGCGGGAACCGTGAAAAAGCAGAGCAGTTCGTCAAGAAGTTCGAGCGCGACTTCGACGGCCCCGGGCGGGCGACCATCCACCAGGGGAACGTCTCCAAACCCGAAGACTGTAGACGGGTGGTCCAGGAGGTACTCGACCAGCACGGCCGGATCGACATCCTGGTCAACAACGCCGGTATCACCATGGACAAGATGGCCATGAAGATGACCATCGAGGACTGGAACACCGTTATTGCGGTGAACCTGTCGGGGTCGTTCTACATGGCTCAGCCGGTGTTGGAGCACATGGTCGAACGCGGGACCGGTCGCATCATCTTCGTCTCCTCGGTCATCGGCGAGACCGGAAACATCGGCCAGGCAAACTACGCCGCATCCAAGGCCGGCATGCTCGGCCTGACCAAGACCCTGGCCAAGGAGACGGCCTTCATCCTCGCGCGGGCGGGCCGGCTCACTGACAACGGCGTCGGCATCACCGTGAACACCGTGACACCCGGCTTCGTGGCGACCGAGATGATCGAGAACATCCCGGACAAGGTGCTCGACAGGATCAAGTCGACGATTCCGGTCGGCCGGCTGTGCCAGCCCGAAGAGATCGCACGCGTGGTCCACTTCCTTGCCGCGGACGCCTCCGCCTACATCACCGGCCAGGTCTGGGGCGTCAACGGCGGCCTGGACATGTAGCTCGCCCGGCCAAGACAGACCAAGGAACGTACCTACCCAGTGAGGGCTGACCAAACCATTTCCCCAGGCCCCATCAACTGACGAGCCCCCCAAAAGGATGTGGCGCATGCAGCCATTTGTTATCAACGGTCATGACCGGATCGTGTTTCCCTCCAACTTCGTCCCCGAGCTGGACCTGTCTGTGATGAACAGCCTTGAGCAGCTGGACGCCGTGGTCCGACGTGACTTCGAGGTGAAGGCGCCGTCTGGCACCGACATCTTGCACAGGGTGCAGGAGTGCGCCTACGCCAGCCGCTATGAGCTGATGCGTGACCTCGCCCTGAACCTCTTCTGGACCAACCGATTCTCGATGACGCTCTGGGAGAAGCGGCCGACCCGTTGGGCGGACGTTCCGCGTACTCGTTCCGATGTCTTCATGCCGATCGTGACCCCGTGGGTGGACGGTGACCGCAAGGTTGCCGCGGTGCAGGGTGCCTACGAGGCGCTGCCGGCAGCCTGGAACGTCGAGGTGGAGGACCGCATCTTCGGGACTCTCTTCGATGTGTTCGGCCACCGCAAGCACGACGCCACCGATCTGCAGCCGATCAAGCCCACCGTGGCGCAGATCCTGTCCGATCCGACCAACCTGACCTTCCGGCTGCCCAGCTACGACCCCGACTTCCCGACGTACGACCTGGCTGACATCGTCGACACCTCCGAGGAGGTCCCTGAGCTGGAGGCACTGAGTCGCTGGGCCAAGGTGCTGCACAACCAGTACCCCTGGGAGCGCTCCCAGGCAGAGCTGGTCGAGGTCGGCCAGCTGCGCGACGACGACTACGTCGTGGTCATGCATCCGCGCGACCAGGAGGTTCGCCACTTCCTGCAGCGTCTGAAGTCCGGCGTGACGCCCGCAGCTGGGTCCAGGGCCCCCGAGGCCGTCCAGCCGATACGGCCCTACCCTCCCGTGAACGTGCGCAAGCAGTTCTCGGTGATGCCCAAGATCGAGGCGCTGGCCGTGGTTCACGGTGAGCTGGTCTGCAGCAACGATGACCTGATCCGCAACTCGGCCTACAACTGGTCACCGATGGGCGCCGACGAGATCCTTCTGAAGACGGGCATCAAGTCACGGCGCTACACCGCCAAAAGCATCGAGGAGATCGCGCTGCAAGCGGCAAAGGCGGCCGTGGCCCACTCGGGCCGCGGTCCCGAGGAGATCGGGGCGGTGCTGGTCTGCACCTGCACGAGCACCCGGATCATCCCTTCGATCGCGACCTGGATCTCCGGTCAGCTCGGCATCTACCAGACCCACGCGTCCTGCGACATCATTGCGGCGTGTGCCGGGATGGCCTACGGCCTCTCTGATGCGACCCGGATCCTGCAAGAGGTACAGCGTCCCGTCCTGGTCGTGTGCGTGGAGAAGTTCTCGGACAAGATCGGCAACGTCCGCCCATCCCGGATGATCTTCGGTGACGGCGCGGCTGCTTTCGTGGTCGGGTCGGCCCCGGCGGGCGAGCTGCCGGACATCGAGTTCATGCAGACCTACGCCAGCGGTCCCGCGAGCCAGGTGAACTCGATCATCTGGCCCAACCCCGCGTTCGACAACAACATCACCGTGTACGGCCCGGAGGTCAAGAACCTGGCCGGTCGCTACCTTGAGCAGATGATCGGCGAGCTCACAGTGCTGCCCGATCCCGACGGAGTGAAGGCTTCATTGCTGGAGAGCATCGACCTCATTGTTCCCCACCAGGCCAACAAGACCATGGTCATCGACCTCGCCCTGAAGGCCGGGCTGACAGAAGACAGCCTCTACTTCAACGTCGAGACGGTCGGCAACGCGTCGTCGGCGAGCATCCCGCTGGCAATCCACGACGCGGTCCGCGACGGCGTCATCAACGAGCCCACCCGGATCTTCGCCCCCGGCTTCGGCGCAGGTGCCGTCGCCGGGTACTGCGTGATGCGCATCGACCCAACCGTGGTGGCGATCTCGACTGACGTGACAGCAGAGAAGGGCGCATCCTCGCAAACAAGTGAGCAGGCGCTTCCCGAGCCGTCCCCCGACGACACCGAGCTGGCGTTCGGGTAGACCCAACGTCGCTTCATGTCAGTGACTGCACGGTTCGGTTTCCTCGACCACGGGGTATGTCTGATCGAATTGAGTTCCCCATGGTGCAGCGACCGGGCAACCCCCCACGACCTTTCCACATAACCCCACAACTTTTCCACAGGCTTCAACCACCACGTTGTGTTGACCGACCCGGTGATCGGGTGTTGAGTCAGCCTGAGGCACCGGAGTGGAAAGCCCTCGGCGGACCAGGCCAGCCCGGCCTCCTGCACCGAGCCGGGTTTGCCCTGCCTGGTCGTCGTACTCACCGCCCAGGTCACCTGCTGGTCGTCGAGAGGCGCGCATATCTCGGAAATCCGAAGCGCGGGTTAACATCCGGCGGGGTGGCGAAGGGCCCAGGGTCGTCAGTGGTCGTGGCTCGGAACCTATTGGATCCTTACCTAATCCCCTTCCTTCTTATCAACGGCCACCCGCAGGAGTGCCCCTGTGAATAGGGTTGGCACATGAATACTCCCGGTGGTTTCAGGAACGGGCCAGATCGCGGATCCTATTTGTTCTCCATATCCGTGACGGTGCGGTGCCGTGACCGCGAAACGTCAACCGACCGCCATCGTGCCGGTCTCGTCAGCCGCGTGGACCCCACGCCCTGGGCACGACGATGAACGCGGATGGCGATGCCGGCGCAGCAGGCGTGGGCTCGGCGGCTCGCGTGCTGGCTCTGGCACAGAAGTTGCACGATGAGTACGTGGCCGAGGGCCAGAACACTCGTAAGAAGCTCATCAGCGAGGGGCAGGCACGCCACGACCAGGTTGTTGGTGAAGCCACCGCGAGGCAGGAAGAGCTGCTCTCGACCGGACAGGCCAAGCACGACGAGCTCGTGTCGGCTGGGAAAGCCAAGCACGACGCACTCATCGCCGAGGCCGAAGCCCTTGTCGCAGAGGCCCAGCGGAAGAGGGCCGAGCTACTTCAAGAGCTCGGCAGCGAACGAAGTGTGCTGCAGAAACAGATCGAAGAGCTGCGAAACTTCGAGCGTGACCATCGCGCCCATCTGAAGTCCTACCTCCAGGGCCAGCTGATCGCGCTGGAGCAGTCCGGCGCCGACGAGACTGGCTGATAGCGAAGGCCGCAGGCGCTCGCCCCAAGTTCGCAAAAGTCCCGCGAGTGACCGCTGACCTCATGGTCGGGGGGGTCCCAGCGAGTTCACCCGAACCACAGCCTCCGAGAGTTCTGTCTTCAAGGACTTGATCAATTTGGCCCGGGCAGCTCCGAATCGCCTTAGAGAGTGCGCCAATAGGTCAGGGCCGGCGGCTGGGTCGGGTGTCCCAGCGGTAGAGGATCCAGGCCCGGCGTAGGAGTCT
>JGI24134J36421_10000746_pt1 | contig 10519 bp, 6 predicted proteins | sample BarGraNGADG00312_FD_36421 | JGI IMG/M metagenome (IMG submission 36421) | reverse complement strand
CTGCCTTATCTGGAATTATTCCAAATAAGCATTTTTATGCAGCAATCACTTCCCCTTTCGGTCTTTATTACAGACTTGCTTTTGGACTATTAACCTTTCCGCCATGAAAAGATTTGCATTTGCCGCATCTGTTCTGATGTTATGCACCCTGCTCAGCGCGCAGGACTCAATACCAAGGAGGAGCTACAATGCAACATTTACATCCGCAGCTCCCGTTATTGACGGATCTCTGGAAGATGAAGCCTGGCAGGCCGGCACCTGGGATGGAAACTTTACCGAGTTTCAACCGGATAACGGAACTGCTCCAAGCCAGAAAACTGAATTCAAGGTGCTGTTTGATGACAATAATATTTATGTCGCCATAAAAGCCTATGACACTGCTCCTGACAGCGCAAGCCGGCGTATTTCAAGAAGGGATAACGCCGACGGGGATTGGGTCGGCATTATGTTCGACAGCTATCATGACCTTCAGACAGGTTTTGCATTTGTCGTGAATGCAGCAGGTGTAAAAAACGATTTCCTGGAGGCAAACGACGGACAGATCGAAGACGCGACGTGGGATCCTATCTGGTATACAGATGCACAGATGTACGACTGGGGCTGGGCCGCTGAACTGAGGATTCCGCTTACACAGCTTAGGTTCAGGATGTCTGACAGCACTATATGGGGTTTGGAGGTACTTCGACAGCTTTTCCGCAAGCAGGAGATGTCAGTCTGGCAGCCAATAGACCGGAATGCCTCAGGTTTAGTGCATAATTTCGGGACACTAACTGGTCTTTCGGGCATCAAACCGAGAAAACAGGCAGATATATCTCCTTTCGTGGTAGGCAGCCTTGAAAATTTTAAAGCAGAAGAGGGTAATCCTTTTGCTACCGGCAGTAAAGGGAAATTCAANGGAGGCCTNGATGCCAAGATCGGTTTAACCAACAACATGACACTCGATCTGACGGTAAATCCTGACTTCGGTCAGGTAGAAGCTGACCCCTCTCAGGTGAACCTTACTGCCTATGAAATATTCTTTGAAGAGAAGAGGCCTTTCTTCATTGAGGGGAATAATATAACAAGCTTTAAGACCGGGCTCGGTGACGGGGACCTTGGGTATGACAATCTTTTCTACTCAAGGAGGATTGGCCGCAGCCCCCATCTCGGTGCAGAAACAGAAATAAATGAATTTGCCAAAATGCCACGCGTTACTCCAATCATCAGCGCTGCCAAAATCACAGGCAAGACTCCTGACGGCCTTTCAATCGGTATTATTGAAGCAATAACAGCTGAAGGAAAGGCAGAGATAGATTCTCTTGGAGAAAGATCATACCAGACTGTGGAGCCGCTTTCCAATTACTTCGTCTCAAGGATTAAGAAAGATTTTGGTGGAGGTAAGACAGTGATTGGCGGGGCTTATACCAACACCCATCGCTTCCTTGACGGTACTGGAATTGACGGACTTATCAGCAATGCCAACACTGCCGGTATTGATTTCTCACATTATTTTGGCAAAGACAGGAACTGGATGGTGTCAAGCGCAACCGGAGCCAGTAATCTCACCGGCAGCACAAAGGCAATTGAAAGCCTTCAATATTCTTCAGTGCATTACTACCAGCGTCCTGATGCTGATTATGTTGAGGTAGATACGACCCGCACATCATTGAATGGCTATGGAGGGACAATACAGGCCGGTAAAGTCGGTGGTCACTGGAACTTTACGGTTTTTGGCCACTATAAGTCACCTGGCTTTGACCTTAATGATGTCGGTTACCTCCAGAGCGCAGATGCGCTTATTACAGGCTTATGGTCTGCTTACAGATTTGACAAGCCTTTCAGTATCTTTAACCAGATNAGGCCTAACGCTAACTTCTGGACAGGATGGGACTTCGGAGGTACCCACCTTTTTACCGGTGGTAATCTGAGCCTTTATACAGAATTTAAGAACCTGTGGTGGACAAGTTTTGGGGCAAATTATGACGGCGAATCCCTTTCCAATACCCACCTGCGCGGAGGGCCCTCCATGCTGTATCCTTCAAACCTGAACGGCTTTTTCAATATCGGCACAAATAGTTCAAAAATATTCTATGCTCAATTATGGGCTAACACCGGAAGAGGAGGTGAAGAATCTGCAAAATCATGGTCTGCAGGCATAGACCTTACAGCCAAGCCTGGACAGTCTTTTTCTGTGACCTTGTCACCGTCATATTCAAAAAGCAGCAATACACTACAGTATGTGACATACATTCCGGGTGATGACCGTTATATCCTTGGCCAGATTGATCAGCAGATAGTAAGGATGTCTATTAGATTGAATTATAATATTACGCCAGACCTGACAATCCAATACTGGGGACAGCCCTTCCTGGCNGCAATGGACTATAAAACTTATAAAGTCGTGACCGAGCCCAGGGCAGAAAGCCTGTCAGACCGTTACCATATTTTCACAGACAGTGAAATACAATATAACGAGGCGGACAATATGTATAATGTTGACGAAAATAATGCCGGCCTGGTCAAGTATAGTTTTAATAATCCTGATTATAATTATGACGAATTCCTTTCGAACCTGGTGCTCCGCTGGGAATTCCGCCCTGGATCAACGGTTTACCTCGTATGGTCACAAACGCGCAGTTATTATGACCCGACAGGTTCTTTTTCTGTCAGTCAAAACCTTGATAACCTATATACTGCAGATAAACCATATAATGTTTTTCTTATAAAATTTACTTACAGGTTCGGATTGCGGTAGGTTATATAATTTGCATAAATTTGCAGAATCTTAAACTGTACTTCTGCAAACCTGTGCCATGAAGATAAGCCTTCTCCTGCTATTGCTCATTATTCCGTTATGGTTAAATGGCCAGGAATATGAGAAAAGAGTTTATACCACTACTACAACAACAACCCCTCCGGTGGTCGACGGAGATCTTTCCGATGAAGCATGGACAAAGGGTGAATGGGGCGGTGAATTCATTCAGTTCCAACCCGCTGAAGGAGCCCCGGTAAGCCAGAAAACCGAATTCAAGGTTCTTTATGATAACAGCAATATCTATGTCGCCATCAAGGCTTACGATACTGCCCCTGACAGTATTGTGTCACGGATGACCAGACGTGATCACTCAGACGGAGATGAGCTTTATGTCTACTTTGACTCATATCATGATCTCAGGACTGCGTTCGGCTTCGGTGTAAGTGCAGCCGGTGTCAAAGCTGATTTGGTTATGACTGATGATGGCGCTTCCGAGGATGAAACTTTTGATCCTATCTGGTACGTTAAAACAAGCATCACTGACTGGGGCTGGGCAGCTGAAATGCGTATACCTCTAACCCAGCTTCGCTTTTCTGCCGGTGAAACCCAGATTTGGGGATTTGAAGTGCTGAGAATCATTTATCGTCATGATGAAACTGACTTCTGGCAGCCTATCCCAAGAAACACCTCAGGTTTAGTTCATCAGGCAGGGTTGCTGGAGGGGATACAAAACATAAAACCGCGTACCCTATTCGATATCACCCCATATGGCGTGGCCAAGCTTGAAACCTATGAAGGCGAAGCGGGCAATCCCTGGCTCGATGGCACTGACTTCAAAGCCACCGCTGGTATTGATGCCAAGATCGGGATTACAAACAATATGATATTAAGCCTGACTGTTAATCCCGATTTCGGGCAGGTGGAGGCTGATCCTTCGGTCGTGAACCTCACTGCCTTTGAATCATTTTTTGAGGAGAAAAGACCGTTTTTTATAGAGAGCAAGAATATTACTGACTATAACCTCGGACTTGGACAGGGCAGCTCCGGGAATGATAATCTCTTTTATTCCAGGAGGATAGGCCGAAATCCAAGGTTGCCCTACTCACCTGGCGAAAATGAATATACATATACGCCATCATTCACGCCGATCCTTGGAGCAGCAAAGCTTACCGGGAAGTCAGGTAAGGGGTGGTCTGTCGGAGCATTGGAGGCAGTCGCTGCAGAGGTCAGCACAAAAGTTTATAATGAGGAGACCGGTAAGACGACCTATGTAACTGCCGAACCTTTTGCCAATTTTGCTGTCGCCAGAGTTCAGAAAGACATTAAAGAGGGCAATACAATAATCGGAGGGATGATGACAAGTACCATCAGATCAATCGAACCGACTACAGAAGATTATTACCATAAAAATGCCACATCAGGCGGTATTGACTTTACTCAATACTTCGGTGACAAGAATTATATTTTCCAGTTACGGACTGCCTTCAGCAACATCCAGGGTACTGCAGCAGACATTGCCCGTACACAACGCTCTGCCATCCATAATTTTATCAGGCCTGATGCCGATTATGTTGAATATGACACAACCAGGACTTCACTGAGTGGTTTTGGCGGTAATCTGATGGCCGGAAAAATAGGCGGTAACTTCAATGTTATTTATCTGTCCTCCTGGAAATCGCCAGGCCTGGAACTGAATGATATAGGGTACATGCGGGTAGCAGACCAGTATATAGGCGTAGCCGTATTCAATTATAATATCTACAAGCCATTCAGCATATTTAACCAGATGAGCTTCGGTACGAATATCATACACGCTCATGATTTTGGGGGGACTTTGACTAACCTTGGAAGTGAATTCTCCTGGCAGACGCAATTCAGGAACCTGTGGTCCACTTATTTCGGCGGACAGGTTTACGGCAACGAGATTGATAATAATCTGCTGCGCGGCGGACCTTCGATCCAGGTGCCCGGAAATGCAGCTGTATACGGAGGCATTGATACAGACGATCGTAAAAAGTTTGTGGCTGAGATTAATGTTGACTACAGATGGGGGTTTGAAGATGTATTCAAAAGCACAGGCATAAATATCGACCTGATTTACAGGCCTGTCAGCACCCTGAGCTTAAGCGTTGAGCCCGGGTGGGAACAGACATTTAATAAGATGCAGTACGTCACCACGGCCTCAATTATTAATGGAGTTGATGCTCCACGCTATGTTTTCGGTTTTATCGACCAGAAAATACTGAGCCTGTCGTTCAGGATTGACTATAACATCACTCCTGATCTTACAATACAGTACTGGGGACAGCCATTTTTCGGATCAGGTGATTACAATGAATTTAAATATATAACCGATCAGTCTGCAGCTGAAGAAATTTATACTGACCGCTTTCATACCTATTTGCCCTCTGAAATCATGTTTAATGACGCTGATGGAATCTACAACATTGATGAAAACCTTGACGGTACTGTTGACTATAGCTTTGAGAACCCTGATTTCACGATAAGTGAATACCTGCACAACCTGGTTGTACGATGGGAGTTTCTGCCCGGGTCAACCGCATATCTTGTCTGGTCACAAACAAGGAATTATTTTACTGATGACGGAACATTTGACCTTGCAACACAAGCAAATAACCTCTTTACCGATAACAAACCGTACAACGTCTTCCTTGTCAAATTCTCGTATCGGTTTGGTCTGAGATAAACAAAAATCAAATAAAATTCCTGTCCAGGAATCTCTGAAAATTTCCTTTGTACTGATCTGTGATCGGAATACGGACTTCACCGAAGACAATGCGGTTGCGTTCAATTACTTTCACAGTGTCAAGGTTGACAATAAAAGACCTGTGTACCCGCATGAACTTCTCTTCCGGCAACCTGGCCTCCAGGGCCTTTAAGGTAGATAATGAAAGAATGGGTTTCTTCTCACCTGTCAAAAAGATTTTGACATAATCCTTAAGACCCTCGATATATTGTATGTCGGAAAAATTTATGCGCCTGATCTTGTATTCAGATTTAAGAAACAGGAAGTCATTCTTTATCTCAAGAGATGGCAGCACTTTTCTCTCAAGTTCAATGATTTTCTGTGCCTTCCCGACCGCCTTTAAAAATTCGGAATAGCCGAAGGGTTTGAGAAGGTAATCCACTGCGTCAAGCCTGAACCCCTCAATGGCATACTTCTCATAAGCAGTGGTAAAAATCACTTTTGGTCCTCCCGCAATGACTCCGGCAAGTTCAGTACCATTCAGATCAGGCATCTGTATATCGAGCAACACAAGGTCGGTATCAGTTGAATTAATAAAACTTACGGCATCAACAGGATTATCAAAGGCTCCTGCCAGTTCAAGAAAAGGTGTCTTTTCAATATACCCCTTTACTAGCTGCAAAGCCAAAGGTTCATCATCAATGGCGACGACTTTTATCATCAGATTGTTTTATTTCCTGTAATTATCTTCAGTTCAATGCTGTACACTGACTCTTCATTTGTAATGTTAAGCTCATGCTTTCCGGGATAGAGAAGAGCAAGGCGTTTGCGCACGTTGTCAAGACCTATGCCTGAGTCTGCCTGTGTTGCTCCATTACTCCCTCCGTTGCTGCTGTTAGCCGTCCGGAAATGTAAAACATCACCTTCCATCGACAACCCGATCCGGATGAATGATGATTTCTGATAGCTTACTCCGTGCTTGAAAGCATTTTCAATAAAAGGTATGAAGAGCAGCGGCGGAATGTCAATGTCATCATACTTTTCCGGGAAATCCACCGTAAGTTTGACTTTATCATTAATGCGCAGCTTCATGAGATCAATATATACCTTCATAAACTCCAGCTCCCTGCTGAGTTTTGTGTTACCCTGCTCTGACTCATAAAGCATGTACCGCATCATCTTTGACAGGCTCAGCACCGCCTCCCGGGCATCCTCTTTATTTATTTCTATAAGAGAATAGATATTATTCAGTGTGTTAAAGAAGAAATGCGGGCTGACCTGATTCTTAAGTAATGCCAGCTCAGAGTTCAGCTTTTCCTTCTCAAGCTCCTTGATTTCCCGTTCCTTCTCCACAGACTGCTCCACGGACCGAAGTCCTACAGCAAAACCTGTCACCAGAAAGGCAGTGATGAAATAATTATATACTGCCATCCTTGCCCATGATGGTCTGCCTTTTCTATTGTCATGACCCCTTTGTTCTGCTTCCCTTATACGCTGCTCAACAGCCGGNGNCGGAGGGAATGCTCTCCTGAAAGCNATATTCGAAGCAAACTGAACTGCTATTACAAGGGCAAGCATGACAACAACATACTGGGGCCACCTTCCTTTGTTTAGCAGCAATGGTATCAACCAGAGATAATTGACATAAAAGATGATGCCAAAGACGAGCGTATTAAAAAAGATTATAAGAGTAGTACGCAGATCTTCAAATCCACCACCGGTCACAAGAAACTGTGGTAATATAAAAAGAATTATCCACCCTGTGATATGCAACAGCACACCCCACCCTTTTCTCTGTCTGATATTTCCTGTTCTCTTCATACTTTTTCAAAGCTATCAATTTTGACTCATTTTACTCATACCTCAATGCATCAATGGGATCAAGTTCTGAAGCCCTTCGTGCCGGATACCATCCAAAGAACACTCCGATCACGGTGCACACGGCAAATGAAAGAATTACTGAACTCCACATAACGGTGATCGGCCATGAGGTAAGTGCCCCGACAACTTTTGAAGCGGCAAATCCAAGCAAAATACCGATCAGGCCGCCGAAAACACTCAGCATTATTGATTCGATAAGGAACTGCATCAGGATATCTGCGCCCCGGCCGCCTAATGACATGCGAAGACCTATCTCCCTCGTGCGCTCGGTGACAGATACATACATGATATTCATGATCCCTATTCCTCCGACCAGCAATGATATTCCGGCTATCGCTCCGAGCAGAATGGTAAGTATGTCTGTTACGGAAGTCATCGTGGTTGCCAGTTCTTCCTGGCTCCTTATCTCAAAGTCATTGTTCTCATTCTCGCGCAGCTTATGAGTACGGCGCAGCACTTCCTGGACCTGTTGCTGCGCCAGGGCAGATGCTTCAGCACTTTTGGCCGACATCTGGATTGACTGTATATATGTCTGGGCAAGTATCCTTTTCTGAACGGTTGTATAAGGCGCAATAAGTACATCATCCTGGTCCTGTCCGAAGCTGTTCTGTCCTTTCTCTTTCAGGAGCCCGATAATCCTGAAAGGGATGTTTTTAAAACGGATTGTTTCTCCTGTCGGGTCGACGCCCTCGCCGAATAGTTCATCAGCAACCGTCCTGCCAATCAGGCACACTTTTGCAGATCCTTTAGCCTCATCGGCGGTGAAGTTTCTTCCGTTGACGATTGCCCAGCTCTTTATTTCAAGATATTGCTCATTCCCTCCGTAAATAGTCGTAGGCCAGTTTGAGCTGCCATAGACGGCCTGCCCGCTGCTTCTTACCTCAGGCGAAACAGCGATAATGGCGTCGCACCCTGTCCTGATGGCATTCACGTCAGCAACAGTCAGTCTCTGGGATCCTGAAGTTCCCTGCTGAACGCCGCCCATTCTCATGCTGCCCGGAATAACGAAAAGCATATTTGACCCCATGCTTGCTATCTGATCTTCAATGCTTTTCTTTGAACCCTGACCTATGGCAAGCATCGTTATGACAGAAGCCACACCGATAATTATACCCAGCATCGTCAGNAATGACCTCATCTTATTGCGNCTGAGGGCATTCATNGCCACTTTAAAAAGATTTCCCAATTTCATGATCCTGTTTTTTATTAGTCCTCCTCTACCGGTAACGCTTTCAGCGTTTCCGTTGCTATCAGCCGGTTACTGACTTCTTCCTGTCTGATAAGATGTCCGTCGCGGAAGACTATGTTTCGTGTGCCACAGCGTGCTATATCAGGCTCATGCGTGACGAAAACGATGGTCTTGCCTTTTTCGTTCAGTTCCTGTAACAGAGCCATGATCTCATACGAGGTACGCGTATCAAGGTTACCTGTGGCCTCGTCAGCAAGAATGACTACGGGATCATTTACCAGCGAGCGTGCAATCGCCACTCTTTGCTGCTGACCTCCCGAGAGCTGGTTTGGCATGTGGTCCATCCTCTCCTGCAGACCTACTGCTTCCAGGGCAGCGAGTGCCCTTTCTTTCCTTTCCTTAGCATTTATACCAGGATTATACATCAGAGGCAATTCAACGTTCTCAAGGGCTGATGTTCGTGATAACAGGTTATAAGCCTGGAAAACAAACCCTATTTTGCGGTTGCGTATGGCAGCTCTCTCGTTCTTCGACATCTCTGCAACATTTATTCCATCGAGATAATAAGTCCCTGATGTAGGCTTGTCAAGACAGCCTATTATGTTCAGCATTGTTGATTTGCCCGAGCCGCTGGCACCCATGATGGCTACAAACTCTCCCGGCGATATCTGAAGATCGATACCTCTCAGNGCATGTACCGTTACCTCTCCGATGTAATAATCCTTCTTCAGTGATGATATTTTTATTATTGCGCTCATTTTTAGCTTTTTGTTGTTGTTTTTTTCTTGGTCACACTACCCGGACGCCTGGGCATGAAAGGATTCGTGGCCATTTGTTTCGTCTTCTTGTCTTTTGCTGATGCACCAGTCATCTTTGTGACAACCTGATCGCCTTCCTTAAGACCTGATTTAACTTCGATATTATCACCGTCGTTCGGACCCAGCACTACAGGTACTGCGTGGATGCTTTCATTCTCCTTCACCCATACCATAGTTGGCATCTTATTACCCGCAGGACTCGTTGATCCCCCAGGCATCTGACCTGAAGGCACACCCTGTGGCCTGCCTCCTGCACCTGCCGGCGTACCCGGAAGGCTACCTTTAGTCTCTTTCCCTATCCTGGCAAGGTAATCTGCTTCAGGAGTGAATTTTACGGCTTTGTACGGAATGACGAGAACATCTGCGGTCTCCTCGACGTAAATAACTATGTCGGCAGTCATTCCTGGCAGAAGTTTCTGATCAGGATTCTGCGCATTAATGATAACCGTATATGTAACAACATTGGATGTTGTCTTAGGTGAAAGCCTGATCTGCATCACAGTGCCGGCAAATTTATCATCAGGAAATGCATCAACACCAAACTCAACCCTCTGCCCTACTTTTACCTGTCCTATGTCAGATTCATCAATATCAGCCTCAACCTGCATCTGAGTCAGATCCTGAGCTATTGTAAAGATCTCCGGAGTGTTAAAATTTGCTGCTACGGTCTGCCCTTCATCAACCGCCCTGTTCATTACAACTCCGTCAATGGGAGCATAAATCGTTGCATATTTAAGGTTCACCACCGCCTTGTCATAACTGCCCTTTGCATTCTTCAGGCTNCCCTTTGACTTCTCATAGTTGAATTTTGCCAGATCATAGTCAGCCTTTGCTATCANGTTTTTATCATAAAGCGCCTTCGAACGCTCAAAGTTTGATTGCTCATATTCTGTCTCAGCCTTCGCACTCTCAAGAGTTGCCAGAGCCTGGGCTACTTGCGAATTAAGGGCTACCTTGTCAAGCTCTGCCAGGATCTGACCTTTCTTTACATGCGAGTTAAAGTCAACGTAAAGCTTTTCTACTATACCAGATACCTGTGTTCCGACAACAACTGATGTAATAGCCTTGAGGGTACCTGTGGCAGTTACCGTATTTGTTATGGAGCCCTTCTGAACCGTGGCGGTCTCAAACGTGTATGACTGGCTCTTCTTACATCCATGAACGATCAGGAAGGTTGCTGCTGCTACAGC
>JGI24134J36421_10000744_pt1 | contig 10526 bp, 10 predicted proteins | sample BarGraNGADG00312_FD_36421 | JGI IMG/M metagenome (IMG submission 36421) | reverse complement strand
GCCGCTGCCGAGCCGCTCGCCGAGTGGGAACGCGAGCTGCTCGAGGGCTCTGAGGCCGATCTCGCTGGCAGCAGCGGGACCGAGGTTGTGGCCGAGGTCGCCACTGAGGTGCCCGCCGTCGAGGCCGGCACCGAAGAAACCGCTGCCGAGGTTGTGGCTGAAGCGCCTGTTGCTGAGGTTGTGGCCGAGGAGCCTGCCGTCGAGGTTGTGGCCGAGGTCGCCATTGAGGAGCCTGCCGTCGAGGCCGTCTCCGAGGAGCCTGCCGTCGAAGTTGTGGCCGAGGTCGCCATTGAGGTGCCCGCCGTCGAGGTCGTGGCCAAGAAGGCTGCCGCCAAGCCGAAGGCGTCCGGTAAGACCCCTGCCGCTGAGTGAGCGCCATCACTCCGACCNACCGAAACTGACGTAAGGACAGCACTCATGGCGAACTACACCGCCGCAGACATCAAGACGCTCCGCGAGCGCACCGGTTCCGGCATCCTCGACGTGAAGAAGGCTCTGGATGAGGCGGACGGCAACCTGGAGAAGGCTGTCGAGATCCTCCGGGTCAAGGGCCTCAAGGGCGTCGCCAAGCGCGAGGGCCGCTCGGCCTCTGATGGCATCGTCGTGATCGACATCCGTCCGGCCGACGCCGGCGAGGTCGGCGTCCTGGTCGAGGTCAACTCCGAGACCGACTTCGTCGCCAAGAACGCGACCTTCATCGCGCTCGCGGAGACGGTGCTCGGGCAGGCCGTGAGCACCGGTGTGGCCGATGCCGCGTTGCTTCTCGCCTCGGAGCTCAACGGAGAGACGTTGCAGACCGTCGTCGACGAGGCCTCGGCCACGCTGGGCGAGAAGCTCGTCGTCCGTCGTCTGGCCCGCGTCTCGGGCGAGAAGGTGACGTCGTACCTGCACAAGGTCAACAAGGACCTGCCGCCGCAGCTCGGTGTGCTCGTGGCGAGCGACGCCGCGGGCGCCGAGGTGGCCAAGGACATCGCGATGCACATCGCGGCGTACTCGCCGACCTACCTCACGCGGGACGGCGTCCCGGCCGTGACGGTCGAGAGCGAGCGTCGCATCGCCGAGGAGACCGCTCGCAACGAGGGCAAGCCCGAGGCCGCGCTCCGGAGGATCATCGAGGGTCGTCTGGGTGGCTTCTTCAAGGAGAACGTGCTCGTCGAGCAGGCCTTCGCGAAGGACCCGAAGAAGACCGTGGCCCAGGTGCTCGCCGAGGTCGGCGGCACGGTGACCGGCTTCGCTCGGTTCCGCGTCGGCGCGTGAGCGCGACTCGCAGCGGCGGCCCCGTCCCCCATGGGGGCGGGNCCGCTGCCACAATGGGGCACGGCAGCACCACGAGGCGCGGGCGAACGGGCCGTATGTGAGCACTCAGGAGGACACGTGACGCAGGATGCTATCGCCCGCGAGGAGACCAACCGCGGCACAGAAGAGCCCCGTCGAGTGCTGCTCAAGCTCTCGGGCGAGGTGTTCGGCGGCGGCCAGATCGGTCTGGAGCCCGACACCGTCCAGCGCGTCGCGGAGGAGATCGCCGCGGCGGTCCGCACCGGCGTCCAGGTGGCGGTCGTCGTCGGCGGAGGCAACTTCTTCCGCGGCTCCGAGCTCGAGCAGCGTGGCCTGGACCGGGCCCGGGCCGACTACATGGGCATGCTCGGCACGGTGATGAACTGCCTGGCCCTGCAGGACTTTCTGGAGCAGGCCGGGGTCGACACCCGGGTGCAGACCGCGATCACGATGGGGCAGGTCGCTGAGCCGTACATCCCGCGCCGTGCGATCCGGCACCTCGAGAAGGGTCGGGTCGTCATCTTCGGTGCCGGTGCCGGAATGCCGTACTTCTCGACCGACACGGTCGCCGCGCAGCGTGCCCTCGAGACGCACTGTGAAGAGGTGCTGGTGGGCAAGAACGGCGTCGACGGCGTCTACACCGCCGACCCGCATCTCGACCCGAGCGCGACCAAGATCGACCACATCACCTATCGCGAGGCGCTGCAGGCCGGCTTGCGAGTGGTCGACTCGACGGCCTTCAGCCTGTGCATGGACAACGCCCTGACGATGCGTGTCTTCGGCATGGGCGAGCCACACAATGTCACCCGCGCGCTACAGGGTGAGAAGATCGGCACGCTGGTCACCGCCGAGTGACCGGACCGGGACGCGGACGAAGGAGCACTGGTGGTTGACGAGACACTCCTCGAGGCTGAGGAGAAGATGGACAAGGCAGTCGAGGTCGCGAAGGAGGACCTGGCGACGATCCGCACGGGTCGGGCGAGTGCGGCGATGTTCTCGAAGATCACCGTCGACTACTACGGTTCGCCGACGCCGATCCAGCAGCTGGCGTCGTTCAACACGCCGGAGCCGCGGACCGTGCTCATCACGCCGTACGACAAGGGCGCGATGCACGAGCTCGAGAAGTCCCTGCGTGACTCGGACCTCGGCGTCAACCCCTCGAGCGACGGCAACGTGCTGCGCATCGTGCTTCCCATCCTCACCGAGGAGCGGCGCCGGGAGTTCGTCAAGCTCGCCAAGCACAAGGCCGAGGACGCGCGCGTCTCGGTGCGAAACATCCGCCGGAAGGCCAAGGAAGAGCTCGACCGCATCAACAAGGACGGCGAGGCCGGCGAGGACGAGGTCGTCCGGGCCGAGAAGGAGCTTGAGCACATCACGAAGCGTCACACGGACGCGATCGACAGCGCGCTCGCCCACAAGGAGAGCGAGCTGCTCGAGGTCTGATGCCGGAGCCCGCCCTGACCCAAAGGATTGCACCCACCCGCCGCGCGGGACGCAACCTGCCGATCGCGACGATCGTCGGGCTGGCGCTCCTCGCGGTGGTCATCGTGGCGCTTTCCGTACGCAAGGACGCCTTCGTCCTGATCGCGATCGTCGCGTGCGCCCTCGGCCTGCGCGAGCTCGTGGCGGGGTTCGCGCGGCGCGAGATCCAGGTGCCACTGATGCCCCTGCTCGTCGGCGCCGCGGGCATCCTGGTGTCGTCGTACACGGCCGGTACCGAGGCGCTGCTCGTATCGTTCCTGCTCACGGCGGGCGGCGTCGTGGTCTGGCGAGTGATCGACGGCGGCGGCATGGTCGCCCTGCGCGACGCCTCCGCGGGGACGTTCGCGGCGGCGTACATCCCGTTCCTGGCCGGGTTCGTGATGCTCATGCTCGGCGAGAACGACGGCGCCCAGCGGGTCCTGTTCTTCATCCTGCTGGTGGTGGCGAACGACGTCGGCGGATTCACCGCCGGCTCGCTCGTCGGTCGGCACCGGATGGCGCCGCGGATCAGCCCGAACAAGACCTGGGAAGGACTCGTCGGGTCGGTGATCCTCGCGCTTGCCGTCGGCGTCGTCGCCGGAAGCGTGCTCCTCAACCTGCCCATCTTCGCTTCAGCGGCGGTCGCCTTGGCCACCGTGGTGACCGCAACGCTCGGTGACCTCGCCGAGTCCGCGATCAAGCGCGACCTCGCGCTGAAGGACATGAGCGACCTGATCCCGGGGCACGGCGGCATGCTCGACCGGCTGGACTCGATGCTCGTCACCGCCCCGATCACCTACCTGCTGCTCTTGATCCTGCGCCCGCCCGGCGTGGGCTGAGCCGCGCATCACCATGACCCAGACCTCGAGCCCGCTGCAGCTCCAGTTCAGCCCGCCCCGCCGCGGCAAGCCGCCGCGCCATTTCGCCGACCTGACGGGGGCGGAGCGCCAGGCCGCTCTCGCCGAGCTCGGCGAGAAGCCGTTCCGCGCGAAGCAGCTGGCCACCCACTACTTCACCCACCTGACCTGCGATCCAGCCACGATGACCGACCTGCCCGTCGCGGGCCGCGACGCGCTCGTCGAGCACTTCTTCCCGCCGCTGCTCACCGCCGCTCGGGTGATGCGGGCCGACGGCGGCACGACCGTCAAGACGCTCTGGCACCTGTTCGACGCGGCGAAGGTCGAGTCGGTCCTGATGCGCTACCCGGACCGCGCGACCCTGTGCGTATCCAGCCAGGCGGGCTGCGGCATGGCCTGCCCGTTCTGCGCCACCGGGCAGCTCGGCCTGACCCGCAACCTCTCGACCGCGGAGATCATCGAGCAGGTCCGGTTCGCGGCNCGTGCCCTGGCCGACGGCGAGCTGCCGGGCGGACCGACCCGGCTCAGCAACCTGGTGTTCATGGGCATGGGCGAACCGCTCGCGAACTACCGCGCCGTGATCGAGACGCTCCGACTGCTCGTCGCGCCCACGCCGGACGGTCTCGGCATGTCGGCGCGCAACATCACGGTGTCCACCGTCGGGCTCGTCCCGGCGATGGACAAGCTCGCGAAGGAGGGCATCCCGGTCACTCTCGCGCTCTCCCTGCATGCGCCGGACGAAAAGCTGCGCAGCGAGCTGGTCCCGATCAACACCCGCTGGAGCGCTGCCGAGGCGCTGGACTCGGCGCACCGCTACTTCGAGGCCACCGGACGGCGGGTGAGCATCGAGTACGCGCTGATCCGCGACATGAACGACCACGCCTGGCGGGCCGATCTTGCTGGCCGAGGAGCTCGTCAAGCGCGGTCGCGGCTGGGTGCACGTGAACCCGATCCCGCTGAACCCCACGCCTGGGTCGAAATGGACCGCGAGTGAGCCTGCCGTTGAGGCCGCGTTTGTGGCACGGTTGCGAGCGCACGGCATTCCGACCACCATTCGCGACACGCGGGGTCGGGACATCGACGGTGCCTGTGGTCAGCTTGCGGCGGAGGAGGACGAGTGAGCGGGATGTTCCCGACGGTGGGCCGGTTTCGACATGGCTACCACCAGGGGGAGGTAGACAGTTTCTTCGCGCTCGCACGACGGGTCTACGAGCGCCCGGGCGACGAGCAGATGACGGCGCTCGACGTCCGTGCGATGTCCTTCGACCTGACCCGGGGTGGCTACACGACCGACCCGGTCGACGCCGCGCTTGACCGCCTGGAGGCGGCGTTCGTGGCGCGTGAGCGGCAGGCGTTCATCGCGCACAATGGCAGCGCGGCCTGGATGGAGCAGGTGGCGGGCCGGGCTCGCACGCTCTACGGACGGCTGACCCGACCGGCCGGCGATCGCTTCGACGCACCGGAACGGGCCAATGTCGGCTACCGCTCGCGCGATGTCGACGCCATGCTCGACCGCCTCATCGCCTACTTCGACCACGGAGCGGCGATCCACTCCTCGGTCCTGCGCGACGCGGTCTTCCAGCGCGCCAAGGGTCCGACCGCCTACGCCGAGGGTCCCGTGGACGCCTTCCTCGACCGCGCGGTCGAGGTGCTCCTCGGCGTCGAGTAGTCCGACGGGCGCGGGCTCCCGACGCCTACTTGTGCCCGGAACGGCCGGTTACGCGTTGTCCCGGCGGAACACCCGCGTTCCGGCCAGGTAGCCGATCGCCCCGAGCAACACGGTGAGGACCATTCCCCAGATCGCGGTCGACGACGTGGTCTCGCCACGGAACAGGGCGCGCACGCCGTCCACGATGTGCTTGAGCGGGTTCAGATCGCTGAGCCGACGCAGCCAGAGCGGCGCGAGCGTCATCGGCAGCAGGATGCCGGACAGCAGCAGCGCGGGCAGCGCGATGCCGTTCGCCAGCGGGGCGAGCGCGTCCTCGCTCTTGAGCGCGAGCGCCGTGGCGTACGAGGCGGACGAGAACGCCATCGCGAGCAGGGCCACGATTACGATGCCGAGCACGATGCCGCCGAGCGGCGCGCGCAGGCCGAAGAAGTAAGCGACGCCGGACAGCACCGTGCCCTGGACGGCGAGCACGAGGACGTCGCGCAGCACCCGCCCGAGCAAGAGCGCACCGCGCGGCGCCGGGGTGACCCGCTCGGCCTCGATCACGCCGTCCCGCCACTCGCCGATCAGCCCAAAGCCGACGAACATCGAACCGAACATGCCGAGCTGGACGAGCAGACCGGGCACGAACAGCTGGTAGGCGTTTCTCGCTCCAAGGGTCTTCGCGAGCGGCTCGAGCAACGGACCGAAGAGCACCAGGTAGAGGATCGGCTGGGTCAGGCCGAGGATCGTCCAGACCGGGTTGCGCAGGGCGAGCCGCAACGCCCGTCGGAACACGATCAGGGTGTCGCGCACGAAGGTGCTGCGCCGGCGCGTGGCGGGCGCGGGCGGGCGGGCGGCCGTTGCCGCGCGGTCGGCTGTGGCGCTCATGCGGCCGCTCCCTTCTGCTCGCCGTCGCGCAGGCTGCGGCCGGTCACGGTCAGGAAGACGTCGTCGAGCGAGGGCCGTCGGAGCTCGACGGCCGCCAGGGCGAGGCCCTTTGCATCCAGGGCGCGGAGCAGTCCGGGCAGTGCGGTGCCGCCGTGCGGCACGCGCACCGAGATGTTCGCGCCGTCGACGTGCGGGGGAGTGTCGCCACCCAGAGCGGCCGCTGCCGCCGCGATCCCCGGGGCGTCGGCCGGGTTCGTCGCCGTCAGGATGATGGCGTCCCCGGAGACCTGGCGCTTCAGCTCCTCCGGGGTTCCGGCGGCGACGATCGTCCCGTTGTCGATGATGAGGATTCGGTCGCACAGGGCGTCCGCCTCCTCGAGGTAGTGCGTCGTGAGGAAGACGGTGCTGCCTCGCTCATCGCGCAGGGCGCGGATGTGGCCCCACAGGTTGACCCGGGCCTGCGGGTCCAGGCCCGTGGTGGGCTCGTCGAGGAAGACGAGCGGAGGCGTGTGGATCAAGCCCATGACGATGTCCAGCCGTCGCCGCTGGCCGCCCGAGAGCGTCGAGCACTTGCGGTCCCACAGGCCGTCGAGCTCGAGCTGGCCGAACAGCTCCTGGCCGCGCGCCCTCGCCGCGGCCTTCGTCTCGCCGTAGAGCAGTGCGTGGTCGATGACCTCCTCGCCGGCCCGCGCCTCGCCCCCGGTGGAGCCGCTCTGGGCGACGTAGCCGATCCGCCGACGGACCTCGGACGGCTGTCGGAGCAGGTCGGCGCCGGCCACCGTGGCCTCACCGCGGGTCGGGGTGAGCAGCGTCGTGAGCATCCGGAGGGTGGTCGTCTTGCCGGCTCCGTTCGGGCCGAGAAAGCCGACGATCTCGCCTTCGGCGACATCGAGGTCGACGCCGCGCACGGCCTCGACGGCGCCACGACGGTTGCGGTAGGTGCGGGCCAGGCCGCGGGCATGGATCACTGGAGGCTCCTCTGGTCAGGGCACCACTGTCGCTCACGAACGCGCCCGAGTCACCCCAGTTGGCGAGCCTGGCCCGTGTTCCGTGGGCGATCAGGCGAGAATGGCAGCGTGAGCCAGCGCAGCGTCATCCTCCTGGGGTCAACCGGGTCCATCGGGACCCAGGCCGTCGACGTCATCCGCCGGAATCCCGAGCGGTTCCGGGTCATCGGCCTGAGCGCGGCCGGCACCAACACGGCCCTCCTGGTGGAGCAGGCCGAGCTCCTCGGAGTCGGGACCATCGCCGTCGCCGACGAGCGCGCGGCCGCCGACCTGCGCGCCGCCCTCGCCGCCCCGGGTCTCGGTCGTCAGGCGATCGAGGTGCTCGTCGGCCAGGACGCCGCGGCGGAGCTCGCCGGGCGCGGAGCCGATGTCGTGCTGAACGGCATCACCGGTTCGATCGGCCTGCGTCCGACCCTCGCAGCGCTCGCGGCCGGCAGCACCCTGGCACTCGCGAACAAGGAGTCGCTCGTCGTCGGCGGTGGCCTGGTGCGACGCGCCCAGCAGCGGCCGGACCAGATCGTCCCGGTCGACTCGGAGCACTCGGCCCTCGCCCAGGCGCTGCGTTCCGGCGCGCGCGACGAGGTGCGCCGGCTCGTGCTGACCGCCTCGGGTGGACCGTTCCGCGGCCGCTCGCGCGCCGAGCTCGCCGACGTGACCCCGCAGCAGGCGCTCGCCCACCCGACCTGGACGATGGGCCCGGTCATCACGGTCAACTCGGCGACGATGGTGAACAAGGGGCTCGAGCTGATCGAGGCGCACCTGCTGTTCGATGTGCCACTCGACCGGATCGAGGTGGTCGTGCACCCCCAGTCCGTCGTGCACTCGATGGTCGAGTTCGTCGACGGCTCGACGATCGCCCAGGCCTCGCCGCCCGACATGCGGCTGCCGATCGCGCTCGGCCTGAGCTGGCCGGACCGGCTGGCCGACGTCGCGCCGGCGTGCGACTGGAGCCGCGCCGCTGCGTGGACGTTCGAGCCGTTGGACGAGGTGGCGTTCCCCGCCGTCGGGCTGGCCCGCGAGGCGGCCGCGGCGTCGGCCACCCATCCCGCGGTCTACAACGCGGCGAACGAGGAGTGCGTGGCGGCCTTCCTCGCCGGGCGGATCGGGTTCGTGGAGATCGTCGACACCGTCGCGCGGGTTCTCGGGGAGCACGACGGTGTCGCGGCCGGGTCGGTCACGCTGGACGAGGTGCTCGCCGCCGAGACCTGGGCCCGGGCGCGAGCGCGCGAGGCTCTCGCCCGCGTCAACAACCCTCCGGGTCAGTACAGCTAGGCGGGCCTGCGGTCGCCGCTGGGCGCGGCCGGTATGCGTCGTCGGTCCCGCGGGCACGTACCCTGGTGCTGGGCGCGCTGTCGCCCGCTCGAACGGCAGAAGGAGAACCATGGCGTACGCGATCGGCGTGCTCGTCCTCGTCCTCGGGGTGATGCTCTCCATCGCCCTGCACGAGGTCGGGCACATGGTCCCCGCCAAGCGGTTCGGCGTGCGGGTCAGCCACTACATGGTCGGCTTCGGCCCGACGCTCTGGTCGCGCACCCGCGGTGAGACCGAGTACGGCTTCAAGGCGTTCCCGCTCGGCGGCTACGTCCGCCTGATCGGCATGTACCCGCCACTCTCCGCCACTGGCGCTGCGCTGCCGCGGTGGGGTGCGCAACTGGCCCAGGCCGCGCGAGACGCGAGCACCGAGGAGATCAGGCCGGGCGAGGAGCACCGCGCGTTGTACCGCCTCTCGGCGCCCAAGAAGGTCGTCGTGATGCTCGGCGGTCCGGTNATGAACCTGCTGATCGCTGTCGCGCTGCTCACGGTGGTGCTCGTCGGGTTCGGGATCCCGACGGCGACCACAACCGTCGCCTCCGTGTCGAAGTGTGTGGTCCCGGCCAGCCAGGGCACCGAGCGCGCGTGCACCGTAGCCGACCCAGCGGCGCCCGCCGCGGCTGCCGGGATCCTGCCGGGCGACCGGATCATCTCGCTGAACGGGGTCCAGGCGACGTCGTGGGACGCCCTGACCGAGCAGATCCGGAAAGCGGGCGGCGTCACTGTACCGATCGTGCTGGAGCGTGACAGCAAGCAGATCACCACGACGGTGACCCCGATACTCACCCAGCGCCCGGTGTTCGACGCGAACGGGGCGGCGGTGCTCGACAAGGCCGGGAACTTGGTCACCCAGTCGGTCGGGTTCCTCGGCGTGGGCCCGGGCTCCGTGCGGGTGCGTCAGTCGTTCGCCGCGGTGCCGCAGACGACCTGGCAGGCGGTCTCGGGCACCGCGGGGATCATCGTCCACCTGCCGGCGCGGCTGGTCGACGTCGCCCGCGCGGCCTTCGGTCACGAGCGGAGGGACCAGACGAGCGTTGTCGGTCTCGTCGGCGTCGGTCGCCTCGCCGGCCAGATTGCCTCCGCGGACGGTCCCGGCGTCACGCTCGGTGAGCGCCTGGCGGCGATGCTCGGCCTCCTCGCGTCGCTCAACGTCGCGCTCTTCGTCTTCAACCTGGTGCCCCTCGTCCCGCTCGACGGCGGCCACGTGGCCGGAGCCCTCTGGGAGGGCGCCCGGCGTCAGGTCTCGCGGTTGCGGGGCCGGGGACGCATCGGCCCGGCGGATGTCGCGCGCCTCATGCCGCTGGCGTACGGCGTGCTCGCCGTCGTGGTCGTCATGGGCGTGCTGCTCATCTATGCCGACGTGGTCAACCCGGTGCAGATCGGCGGATAGTGCCCATCGTCGACGGAAGGTGATACTGGACCTGTGAGCAACTCGATCAGTCTCGGCATGCCCGAGTCCCCCCCGCCCGTCCTGGCGCCGCGACGCCCGACCCGTCGGATCCGCGTCGGCAAGATCGAGGTCGGTGGCGGCGCGCCGATCAGCGTCCAGTCCATGACCACTACGCCGACCACGGACATCGACGCAACCCTGCAGCAGATCGCGGAGCTCACCGCCGCCGGCTGCGACATCGTCAGGGTCGCGGTCCCGACCCAGGACGACGCCGACGCGCTGTCGACGATCGCCCGCAAGTCGCAGCTCCCGGTGATCGCCGACATCCACTTCCAGCCCCGGTACGTGTTCGCCGCGATCGACGCCGGTTGCGCCGCGGTTCGGGTCAACCCCGGCAACATCCGCAAGTTCGACGACCAGATCAAGGAGATCGCGGCGGCGGCCACCGACGCGGGCGTGTCGATCCGGATCGGCGTGAACGCCGGTTCGCTCGACCCGCGGCTGCTGGCGAAATACGGCAAGGCGACCCCGGAGGCGTTGGTCGAGTCCGCCGTGTGGGAGGCCTCGCTGTTCGAGGAGCACGGTTTCCGCGACTTCAAGATCTCCGTGAAGCACCACGACCCGGTCGTCATGGTGCGGGCCTACGAGCTGCTCTCGGAGCGCGGCGACTGGCCGCTGCACCTCGG
>JGI24134J36421_10000743_pt1 | contig 10528 bp, 10 predicted proteins | sample BarGraNGADG00312_FD_36421 | JGI IMG/M metagenome (IMG submission 36421) | reverse complement strand
GCCGAGATGCATTTCATAGGGCACCTGCAGCGCAACAAGGTGCGGCAGGTGGTCGGGCTGGTCGATCTGATCCATTCACTGGACAGTGAGCGGCTGGCGGTGGCGATAGATGACAGGGCGGGGGCGCTGGGCCTGCGCCAGAGGGTTTTGCTGCAGGTTAACGTGGCCGGTGAGGAGAGCAAGTCGGGGATAAGCCCGGCGGAGGCGCCGGAATTCGTGGCCCGGCTGGCGGGGTTGCCAAACATAGAGCCGGTGGGACTGACCACGATCGCTCCGCTGGCCGAGGATGCAGACGAGGTGCGCTGGGTCTTCCGGGAGCTGCGCGAGCTCGGAGAGGATCTGGCGGGGAGGATCGAGTGGTTCGAGTGTTCGGAGCTCTCGATGGGGATGACGGATGATTTCGAGGTTGCCGTCGAGGAAGGTTCGACGATAGTCCGTATCGGGACCGCGCTTTTCGGTCCTCGCGCGAGTGGCCGGCTGTCAGTCAAGGAGGTCGAGTAAATGCCCGGATTCTGGGGCAGGGTAGCTGAGTGGCTTGGGCTCAAAGAGCCCGACGAGTTCGGGGAGATGAGAGCTCGAGAGGAAGCGGTGGAGGAGATCTCGGACAGGGTACCCCGCCGGAGGGGTTCCGAGAGGATACTGCAGCCTGTGCCGGAGACGTCCTCCAAGGTGCACGTGATAGAGCCCAAGAGCTTCAACGACGCGGAGCAGATCGGCGCCAAGTTCAAGAACGACACTCCGGTGATCGTGAACCTGCAGAGCATCGACCGAGACCTCGCCAAGCGACTCATCGACTTCGTCAGCGGGCTCACCTACGGCCTGGACGGAGGCATCCAGCGGGTCGCCGAGATGGTCTTCCTGCTGACTCCGGCAAACATCGAGGTCTCCGCTGAAGACCGCAAGTGGATGCGCGAAAAAGGTTTCTTCAATCAGTTCTGATGGCACGAGGGGCTGCTTCTCCAAGTGTGCCCGGTTAGGTGGTAGATTTTTTTGCACCGGGTGGGACTCGTGGGTGCCGGCAACATGGGCCGGGCGATGGTTGGCGCCTGGATCGAAGCGGGCACTCTAAGACCTGAAGACATAATCGTCGCCGAGAAAGATCCCGAGAAGCTCGCGGANGCCGCCGCNACCTTCAAGGTGGACTCNGGCGAGGTCGNGGACGTCGCCANCTCCGGCATCGTGGTGCTGGCGGTAAAGCCCCAGGACAGCGCCGAGGCGCTCTCGCGCTTGAGNGGACGGCTGAGCGGTTCTCAGACGCTCCTTTCGATCGCGGCGGGACTGACAATATCTTNCCTGAGGAAAGCCGCGGGCCCGGCCCCCGCCGTGGTGAGGGTCATGCCCAACATGGGGGCNATGGTGCGGGCGGCCGTATCNGGCTATGCGGTCGAGCCGGGGGAGGGGGCCTTTGACGGGGACGCCGTGATCTCCCTGCTTTCCGCCATCGGTGAGGCNGTTGAGGTCGGTGAGGAGATGATGAACCTGGTCACAGCCGTCAGCGGCAGCGGACCGGCTTACTTCTTCTATCTGACCGAGGCCCTCGAGCAGGCCGCGGTCGCGGCGGGGATGGACGAGGATGTNGCGCGCCTGCTCTCCAGAGAAACACTGTGGGGCGCGGCCAAGACGATCAAGGAGACCGGCGCCGATCCNGGCGAACTGCGCAAGGCGGTGTCGTCACCGGGTGGCACCACGCTTGCGGCCCTGAGCGAGATGGACGCCGCGGGCTTCAGGAAGATGATAGCGGACGCCGTGGATGCGGCGAACCGCAGGGCGGGGGAGCTGGCCACGTGACCGACGGATCATATGGAGGTACGTTCAGATGGCACTGACTCCGATCGACATCCATCACAAGGAGTTCAAGACCGCCAGGTTCGGCGGATACAACGAGGAGGATGTTGATTCGTTCCTCGACCTCGTGGCGGACGAGTTCGAGAGGCTGCTGCAGGAGAGCAACGACATCAAGCAGCAGATGGAGCACATGAAGAAGAGGCTTGCCGAGTTCGAGGAGATGCAGACGTCTCTACAGAGCGCGCTGCTCGCGGCGAGCAAGTCGGCTGAGGCTGTGAAAGAGCAGGCGAGGCAGGAGTCCGAGGCGCTGCTGAGCAAGGCGCAGGAGGAGTCCGATTCCCTGATGCGGAGCGCCCAGGAGCAGGCCAGGCAGACGATACTGGCCGCGCAGAACGATCGCCAGAAGACGGAGCGCGCGATCACCAAGCTAGCGGAGGTCAAGAAGCGATACCTGGAGTCGATCAAACAGTTGGCCGACGCCCACCTCAAGGACGTAGCAGAATGGGAGTCGACGAACGAGTCCGAGGGCGTGGCGATAGAGTCTTCCGGTCCGGCGGTGTCTCTAGTTGGGGCGCCCGCGCCGATCGCACCGCNGATGCCCACGGAGCCACCCGCGCCCGCGGAGCTTTCTGTGCCAGAAGAGCCCTCTGCTCCCGAGCAGCCATCCGTCCNGATCGANTCTCCGCCGCTGGTGAGGGATGCGCGACCTCAGACAGAGGCTCCGGCAGCACCCCAGCAGCCGGCGACTCAAGTTCCCGCAACGCCTGCCTCTCCGCCACCGCCGACCGAGCCTCCAGTGCGCCAGTCGGGTCCGCCTAGCGAGAAGGCGAGCCCGGACGCTCCGGTGGCGCGGGAAATGCGTGAAGCGGCATCCGCGAGAGGGACCGCCCAGGCGGCGCCCGAGGTGGCCGAATCGCCGGCCCAGGGAGCCCCTTCGAGCTCNAACCTCGTCGATGAAGTCCTGGCGNTGGGATCTGACGAAGAGGCCATNTTCGGTGACTTGGAGGATGACGAAGAGGGCCGGGAGAAGGGTCGCCGGGCAAGGAAAGATAAGAAAGACAAACACTTCTTCTGGGAGTGAAAGGCCGATGCCATTCAGTTCGAAAAGGGCGCCCTCTGGGCGCCCTTGATCGTATGAGGTGAGAAGAGCGGCGATGCCGAGCGAACGTATGCTGCGGGTCAGGGTCACCACCAGGTCGTCGAAGCCGCGGGTGGAGATCGCAGAAGACGGTGGCTACAACGTGCACGTCTCCTGCGTCCCGGAGAAGGGCAAGGCGAATGCCGCAGTGGTCAGGGCTCTCGCCTGTCACCTGGGAGTTCCTCCCTCTGCCCTCGAAGTGACGAGCGGCCGCACGTCGCGGGACAAGATTATAAGGGTCAGGACATGATTAGCTTGTATTGCTGTTCGCTGGATGCTAGACTGGTCACATGACTCGCGAGCGACAGCCCTCCACCCAGAGGCTCTTCACCGCAATACCGCTGCCACCAGACATCCGCCACAGTATCGCCGGTGTGATCGAGGAGCTCTCAAGCGCCGTAGACGGCGTTCGCTGGGTGCCCGAAGAGAACCTTCACATAACACTTCGCTTCCTGGGCGATTGCACCCCCGACGCGATTCCGAAGATGGCCGAGGCGATGCGAAAAGCGGCCCGACACCTGCCCGCCGTGGTGCGGATCGGAGGTGTGGGAGGTTTCCCGTCAGTGCGGTCTGCTAGAGTTGTGTGGGTTGGGGTCGAGGACCTGACCGGGGCCGTGGAGAAGGTCTACAATGTACTCGACAAAGGGGCCGAAAAATGCGGTTTCTCACGCGAGCGTCGCGGGTATAGACCGCACATAACGATTGGCAGGTCCCNCCGCAAGCCGGTCAGCATCCCGGAGGATATGGTCGCAGGGTTTGCGGCTGATACGNTCGAGATGGAAGCGGGAGCGATAGTCCTCTTCCGAAGCAGGATTTCAAGCACTGGAGCCTCTTACTCGGTGGTNGAGACCGCCGGGCCCGGGGCACCGGATCAACAATGAAAGGGTGAGAGGTTTGGAGAGAGAAAAGTCGTTGGAGATGGCGATGATGCAGATCGAGCGCCAGTTCGGCAGAGGCTCGATAATGAAGCTCGGGGCAGAGGCCGACCGCATGGCGGTCGAGGTCATTCCCTCAGGTTCGCTCGCCCTCGACATAGCGCTGGGCGTGGGTGGCCTGCCGCGGGGCAGGGTCATAGAGATATTCGGGCCCGAGTCCAGCGGCAAGACCACGGTCGCGCTGCAGATAGTGGCCGAGGCGCAGAAGCGCGGAGGCGTGGGGGCGTTCATAGATGCCGAGAATGCACTCGACCCGACTTACTCCAAGGCGCTCGGTGTGAACATCGACGAGCTCCTGATCAGCCAGCCCGACACCGGCGAGCAGGCGCTGGAGATCACCGAGCTGCTGGTGAGGAGCGCCGCCGTTGACGTGGTCGTCATCGACTCCGTGGCCGCCCTGGTGCCGCGCGCCGAGATAGAAGGCGACATCGGCGATTCGCANGTCGGCCTGCAGGCCAGGTTGATGTCGCAGGCGCTGAGAAAGCTCTCCAACGCGATCAACCGTTCCAACACCATCGCGATCTTTATCAACCAGCTGCGCGAGAAGATCGGCGTGATGTTCGGTAATCCCGAGGTCACCCCGGGCGGACGCGCTCTGAAGTTCTACTCATCGGTGCGAATCGACCTGCGCAAGATCGATACCATCAAGAGGGGCACCGACATCGTGGGCAACAGGGTGCGGGCCAGGATCGTCAAGAACAAGGTCGCTCCGCCTTTCCGCAATGCCGAGTTCGACATCATGTACGGCCTGGGGATCTCCAAGCAAGGCGACATCCTCGACCTGGGAGTGACATACGGAGTAGTCAAGAAGAGTGGCGCCTGGTATATGTACGAGGAAGACCAGCTGGGGCAGGGCCGCGAGAACTCCAAGACGTTCCTGATCGAGCACGCCGACATATCCAACAAGATCGAAGGCATAATCCGCGAGCAAGCCGACCTGTTGCCTGTCGCCGACGAGTTGGTCCCCGGCGAGGAAGTGGCTCCCGTCGACGTCACGCCGGTGGAGAAGAGGACCAAGTCTGGCGGCAAGAGTGCCCAGGCTGGATAGCGGAAGCCCTGGAGGCCCCTCTTATGGCCCAGACCCTGAGGCCCTGGAAAGAGCCCTCAGGTTCATCGACTACCGGCCCCGAAGCTCCGGGGAGACGCGGCGGCGGCTGCGGCGCTATGGATATGACGCGGCGACCATCGAGACCGTGATCGACCACCTCACAGTGGCGGGAATCCTTGATGACACCGATTTCGCGCGTCTCTTCATGGCCGAGCTCCTCGGCAAAGGAGTGGGTTTCTACAGGGTGCGGTCCGAGCTCGTCAAGAAGATGGTGCCGCGTGAGGTGATCGACGAGCTGACGGTCGACTATCCCATGGAGGACGAGCTGGAGCGGGCGAAGTCGGCCGCCGAGCGGCGCCTCGGGACCTTCGACGGCGATCCGTCAGATCCGGCCGTGAGGAAAAAACTCGCGGACTATCTGGTGAGGCGGGGCTTCGCGCGGCAGGTCGCGCAGACGGCCGCGAGGCTGACCCTTCGAGTTGACACCCAAACAAGCCCGGAATTAGAATGAATGCAAGGCAAATCGGGCGTTGGAACAAAAGCGATTGATATATACAAGACATTTCCAATCTGGTTTAGGCGAAGGGAACTCTCGATCTGACGGGGATTGACGTATTACCCCTGAGGTCGAGCTACTTGTATATATGAGCGCCGAGCTTTGCTCGGCGTATTTTTATAGAGAGGGGGTAATCGAGATCATCTATGCAATAGTCGGAGTGGTTGCTCTGCTGCTCGGCCTGGTCGGGGGTTTCCTCGGCCGCAAGTATATGGCCGAAGCCCGCATCGATACCGCTGAAGCTCTCGCCAAGAAGCTGGTGGTGGACGCTGAGCGCGAGGCGGACAACCTGAAACGTGAAGCGCAGGTCGAGGCCAAGGATGAAGTCCTCTCAATGAAGGCCGATGCGGACCGCGAGATAAAGAGCCGGCGAAGCGATTTCCAGAGGCAGGAGCGCCGCCTCACCCAGCGTGAGGAGAGTCTCGAGGCCAAGGAGGTCGAAGCCGAGAAGAGGGACAAGAGGATCGCCGCCTGGGAGGAGCACCTCAAGTCACAGGAATCCAAGCTCATGAAGGCCGCCGCCGAGCAGAAGAAGCTTCTTGAGAAGGTCGCCCGGATGACCACCCAGGAGGCCAAGGACTATCTGATGGCGAGCGTTGTGGAAGACGTCAAACGAGAGAGCGCGGTCTTTATCAAAGAGGAAGAGTCGCGGGCACGCGAAGAAGCCGAGAAGCGGGCCAGGAAGATAATCTCGCTCGCCATACAGAGATGCGCCTCGGAACACGTGGCCGAGACGACGGTCTCGGTCGTACCGCTTCCCGGCGACGAGATGAAGGGACGCATAATCGGCCGCGAAGGCCGCAACATCCGCACCTTCGAGAACCTGACCGGAATAAACCTGATTATCGACGACACCCCCGAGGCTGTCATACTATCGAGCTTCGATCCCGTTCGCCGCGAGATAGCCAGGCTGACGCTGGAGAAGCTCATAAGCGATGGCCGTATCCAGCCCGCGCGCATCGAGGAGATGTATGAGAAGTCCAAGGCCGAGGTCGAGAACGAGATCCGTGAGGCGGGCGAAGAGGCCGCCTTCGAGGTCGGGATACACAACCTCAACAAGGAACTGGTGAGGGCCCTGGGGAGGCTGAAGTACCGCACGTCTTACGGGCAGAACGTCCTGNTGCACTCCCTGGAGGTCGCGCACCTGTCCGGAATAATGGCGGCCGAGCTGGGGCTGGACCCCAAGCTTCCCAAGCGGGCCGGGATGCTTCACGACATAGGGAAGGCGATCGACCACGAGGTCGAAGGCTCGCACGCTCTGATAGGGGCTGAGCTGACCAAGAGGCTCGGAGAAGCCGGCACTATCACCCACGCGGTCGAGGCCCACCACGGTGAGGTCGAAGTGAAGACCATCGAGGCGGTGCTCGTTCAGGCGGCNGACGCGATATCCGCGGCCCGGCCGGGCGCCCGGCGTGAGACCCTCGAGAGCTACATCAAGAGGCTCGAGAAGCTCGAGACCCTCGCGGATTCGTTCCCGGGCGTGGAAAAGGCCTACGCGATGCAGGCGGGTAGGGAGATCAGGATCGTAGTCCAGTCCGACTCGGTCGACGACCTGGGAAGCGCCACGCTGGCCAGGGACATCGCAAAAGAGGTCGAGGAGCAGCTGGACTATCCCGGGCAGATCAAGATCACCGTGATACGCGAGACCAGGGTGGTCGAATACGCTAAGTAGCGTTTGCCGCCGGGATAATGNCGACCTGTCTATCGGACCGTTCCGGGTGCANTTATGATGTCTTCCATGGATGGAANAGAGCCCTCGGGCGAGCGGGAAGTCGTTGACTTCGTAACGCAGATTACGGATTCGGCCCGACTTCGTATCGAGGAGAACCTGCCACACGGATTCGTTCGTCTTAAGGTTGCGGAGGCGGAACGCCGTCAGGCGCAGCACGACATCCGCTCGGTCGAGGATATCATCACCGAACTCGTGCGCAACTCCCGTGATGCCGGGGCGAGACACGTGCTGCTCGCGTTCCAGAAGGAGCAGGGCAGGTACAGGAAGATAGCGGTCCTCGACGACGGGTGCGGCATACCGTCCGACATGCACGGCCTCATATTCGAGCCCCGCGTCACGTCCAAGAGCGAGGACTTCGAGGAGGACAGGTACGGCGTGCACGGGCGGGGCATGGCGCTGTTCTCGATAAGGTCCAGGGCGATGCAGGCGCAGATCGTATCTTCGCAGCCGGGCCGGGGTACCGCCATCGGCGTGGTGGTAGACACCAAGAAGGTTCCCGAGAGGTCAGACCAGGCGACGCTCCCGGTCCTGGTGGAGACCGAAGAAGGGGAGAGCGTAGGCTCGGGACCCCACAACGTCACGCGCGTGCTCCTGGAGATGTCGGTGGACCACCGCTCGATGGATTTCTACATCGGCTCTTTTGCCGATATCCTGGCCACGGCCAGGGCGCTCGCGACTTCGGGCGAGGCGCCCGGAGGCCCCTGGGACGCGCTCGGCGCAATCGATGACGCTCGTGAGCTGGCCGACGTGTCGGGCTCACTTTTGGGCCTGCCGATCTCGGAGCGCAACGCGTATCGAGTGCTGAACGACGAGATCGCGCCCCTGGACACGGCGTACGCGCACGCGAAACACGCTCTCAAGGCGAGCGAATCGAAGACGAGAAGGCGAAAGGCTCCCGGCCAGAGTGAGAGACAGTCGCGATCGAGGCCCCTGCGGAGGATCTCCAAAGAGGACCTGGCTGAGATAGGAAGAGAATGCGCCGAGATAGTCGAAAGGGTTGCGGGGCGCTACTATCTGCATCAGGCGGGTGAGCCCCGGGTGAGGCGCGGCAGGGGGAAGCTGATTATCTCGTTGTTCATCACCGGCGAAGAGGGTGAGGACGAATGAGGAGCGCCGGCTGGCGCAGGACGGTATTGATAGCGGCGATAGCGGTCATCGTGATCGGTGGCGTGACCGCCGGCGTACTTGTCCTGCTCGCCCATTCCCACTCACAGAGCGTGAAGGCATTCAAGGTGAGGACGTCCGCGGACTGGCGCGAGGTCGCAGGCAGCGCCGGCACTGTCACCGCCGCCATGCTTCGAGTGACATCGCCCGCCGACCTGCCGTCTGTCGCTGCCAGCGCGAGCAAGATGAAAGACCTGGTGCAAGGCCTTGCCTCCAGGCTCGACAAGAACGGTCCACCCTCCGGATATGCGGATGTGGGCGCCAAGGAATCGACCGCCCTGGCGTCGATGGGTTCCTACCTGGGCAAGATTGCCGAAGTCGCCGGGCAGGCCAGCCAGGATGCGGCGCAGGAGAACAGCCAGGTCCTGGCGGACCTTGCCAGGAAAGCCCAGGACGAGACCAACGACTTCGAGTCCTCCGCGCAGTGGGTCAAGGCGAGCGTGCTAGGTGATTTCTACGGAGGGAGCGTGGCGATGCTGGCGGCCTTTCAACCTCCCAAGGAGCTTGACGCGGAGCGCCAGCAAGTCTACGACACCATGCAGACCTTTATGAACGCCGATATCAAACAGCGCAACTTCGACGTCATCTGGTCGATGTTCGACAGCAGGCTCCACACCGGCTTCGACTATTACAAAATAACCAAGGAGAAGCTCGCCGACGGCTGGGACAAGGCCTGGGACGGCAAGCCCACCGACTTCTACATATCGCAATCGCAGATCTCGTTTCCCTCACCGGGCAACGCGACGGTCAAGGTGATCGCCTACTTCGACACCGAGGGGCCCCGGATAGAGGAGTTCCGGCTGGTCAACGAGGGCGGTGTCTGGAAACTGGACGACGACCCCTTTGTGGGATTCCTCTAGAACCACGCTGTTGTCGGGCCGCGCGATGTTCTAGAATAGGGACTCTTGGAAATGCTGAAAGGAAACCGGATGGCACTCAAGGTCCTGCAGGTCGTCGGCGCCGCCGCAGTCGTCGTCATAGTCCTGCTGCTGATACCAGTCCTGCTGCGTCTGAAGCGCACCATCGGCGACGTCGGCCAGATGGTCGCCGAGACGAGGCCCCAGACCGTGACCTTGCTCAAGAAGGCCCAGCTCACTCTCGATGGTGTAAACCGGGAGCTCACCAACATCGAGACCATAACCGAGGACACGGGAGTCCTAGTGGCGAAGGTCTCGGATGCCTCATCGGCCATCGAGCGCGCGATCAAGTCCCCGGCCTCTAAGATCGGGTTCGCGTCCGCCAGCGCCGCCGCCGCGGCCTTCGCGGTGAAACGGCGCCTGTTCAGGGAGATGTCCGGCAGGAGATAATGTCGCGGCAAGAGTTCTCGAACGACAACACTTTCTTCGTCCGCACCTTCGGTTGCCAGATGAACATGCATGACTCCGAGCACGTTGCGGGCGTCCTCACCTCGGCGGGCTACACACGCGCCGCCTCCATCGATGATTGCGACATCTTGATATTCAACACCTGCTGCGTGCGCAAGAGCGCCGAGGATCGCGTGTGGGGGAACCTCGCGTCGCTGGCCTCACCCGGACGCCCGCGAGTGGTCGCGGTGACCGGATGCATGGCGGAGCGACACCGCGAAGGGATCATGGCCAGGGCCAGGGCGGTCAACCTGGTGTTCGGGATGGATGCACTCGAGAGGCTTCCCTCGCTCATCGTCGAGTGCCTCAGCGGCCCGGTGTGCGACATGGGCGATGTGGCCGAGGCGCGGATCGACTGCCTGCCGGAGACGCGAGAGGGGGGAGCGCGCGCGTGGGTGCCGGTGAGCCACGGGTGCGACAACGATTGCGCTTACTGCGTCGTGCCATCCGTGAGGGGGCCCGAGAGGAGCAGGCCAGCCGGGGAGATAGTCTCGGAGGTCGACAGGCTCAGTCGAGAAGGTGTGCTGGAAGTCGTCCTGCTCGGCCAGAACGTCAACTCCTACGGACGCGACCTGGGCGTGCATCCGGGATTCGCCGGCCTGCTGAAGAAGGTAGCCGCCGTGGACGGTATCAGCCGCGTCAAATTCGAGACCAGCCACCCGCGGGACCTGTCTGAAGACGTGCTGGAGGTCATGTCATCCGTGCCCGAGGTCTGCGAGTACCTGCACCTGCCGGTCCAGTCGGGTTCCGACAGAGTGCTGGAACGCATGAACAGAGGCTACGGCCGCGATTACTACATGGAGCTC
>JGI24134J36421_10000742_pt1 | contig 10532 bp, 10 predicted proteins | sample BarGraNGADG00312_FD_36421 | JGI IMG/M metagenome (IMG submission 36421) | reverse complement strand
CCGGTGCGTCGTACTCGGCGCACTCACGCAGCGCCGCGACGACGTCGTCGTGNTNCNTCGTACTCGGCGCACTCACGCAGCGCCGCGACGACGTCGTCGTGATCCANCGGGAAGACGACCCCGAGGGGCACCTGCCGGTAGTTCGATGAGTCGGTGGCGTAGACGGCGCGGGTACCGCCGTCGAAGCTGACCTCACCACGGATCGCGTGGCGGAGCGCCGCCTCCAGCTCGCGCCGCCGGGGCTCGCTGACGGTCGATCGGTCGACTCGCGCGCCCGGTTCGACCAGGGTCATGGGGCGATCATGAGGCGCTGGCGCTGACGGCCGAGTCCCGAAATTCCGAGCCGGGCGACATCCCATCAACGCCGCTCCGGAGGCGCGTGCGGCCGGTTGCGGCGCCTCGTCGCCCGGCTGGGTGTGCGCCGGTTCTGCACGACGGCATAGGTCCGTTCCAGCGCTCGCATCGTTCGCTCGTACGTTCGCTGGGCAACGCCGACGAACAGGCAGTCGATGACCGCGAGTTGCGCAATCCGGCTGGCCATCGCTCCCGACCGGAACGTGGTCTCGCGGGCGGCCGTGGTGAGGACGTGTCGAGCGTGCTCCGTGAGCGGCGAGCGGCCGAAGTTGGTGATCGCGATGGTCGTGGCGTTGCATTCGGCGGCAACGCGCAGTGCCTCGATCGTGTCCAACGTCGTCCCCGTATGCGAGATCGCGATGGCAACATCGCGGGGCCCCAGCAGGGCGGCCGAAGTGAGTGCTGCGTGCGGATCGGGCCAAACGGATGAGAGCAGACCATCCGATGCAGTTTCTGATGAAGGTCCTGGGCCACGAACCCACTGGCGCCGATCCCGTAGATGTCCACACGCTCGGCTCTTGCGACGGCATCGATCGCTCGGGCGAGTGCACCCAGGTCGAGCGTGGCCGCCGTGTCCTCGATGGCCCGCGCATCGCTGTAGGCGATCGTTGCAACGATCTGTTCGATGCTGTCGGTCGGGCTGATGTCACCGGTGAGATGCGCGCCCGGGCCGTTGTGCGCCTCCTCGCGGCCGGTCTCCCTGGCCAGGGCGAGGCGCAGGTCGGGGTAGTGCCGATACCCGATCGCGTGGCAGAACCGGAGCACCGTCGCGCCGGACGTGCTGCATTGGGCAGCCAGCGTGCCGATCGAGCGCCCTGCGACGCCGGCCGGGTCGCCCAGCACGGCCACGGCGACCCGTCGCTCGGCCGGGCGGAGGGACGGAAGGGCAGCGCGGATGGTGACAAGCACGCCCCGACCGGCATCGGCGCTGAGCGCTGCGTCTGGTGGCGGCGGCTGCGTCATGCGTGCCTCTCCTGGGCCGCCGAGCCGTCGGCTGCGGCGATCTCGGCTGCGCGCCGACGGACAGCGGCGATGTCTGACCAGTCCCGACTGGGATGCACCCGATTGGTCAGCAGCACCACTACGAGGCTGCGGGTCGAGTCGATCACCAGCGAAGTTCCAGTGAAGCCAGTGTGACCGACAGCCCCCGACGCCGCGAGGACACCCATGAACGTCGGGTCGGCGATGCGGAACCCGATCCCTTGGCGAAATCCCGGATCAACATTGCTCGGCAGCTGGTCTCGGAGCATCTCTGCGACCGTCTCCTCTTGCAGAATACGGCCCTCGTCGAGCGCTCCGCCGCGTCGGATCGCCTCGCCGAACCTTGCCAGATCGGATGCCGTACTGAAGATCCCCGCATGCCCGACGGCCCCGCCGAGCGACCAGGAGTTCTCGTCGTGCACGCTGCCCCGAACGATGCCTCGGCCCACATACCGTTGATCCTCGGTGGCCGCCGCACGGGCGATATGGTCAGGGTCCGGCAGGTAGTCCGTGTCACTGAGGCCCAGGGGCGCACAGATCCGGTCACGCAGTAGTTCGGGAAGGCTCCGGCCCCCGACCAACTCAGCCAGGAAACCGGCCACGATGTACCCGATATCGGAGTACACGAACGTTCGGCCTGGTGGGCGTTCCAGCGCAACGTCCAGAACCGCGCGCTGACGCGAGGCCCTGTCCGGCTGATCGGTCCACAGCCGAAGCAGTGCCGGAAGGCCTGATGTATGGGTGAGCAGATTCCGCAGGGTCACCGAACGGCGCTCCCCGGACGTGAACGATGGCAGGCGATCGGCGATCGGCGTGTCGAGGGCGATCAGTCCATCCTCGACCAGCGTCAAGAGCACGGTGGCGGTGAACAGCTTGGTCAGCGAAGCAACATCGAAGATCGTGTCCGTGCGCATCGCGACCCGCTCGTCGACCGGGAGCTCGATCCCGGCCGCATCCGCATAGCGCACAGCGTCCCCGATGGCGATCCCTGGCTGAATCGCTCCATCGCGCGAGACCAGCGCCACCGCGCCCGGGTACAAGGGTCGTGGGCTCCCGTGGAGTCCGGTGAGCAGCATCTCGCGGAGGCGGTGCATCCGAGCCTCCTCAGTGGGCTGATGTAAGTTCATTACGTATGTTCTACCAGCCATGTCAACTCTTGACATGGCCCCGACCGGGTGCCACGATGCCACGTGCTGCATCCAGAGACGAAGACGCAGTCACCAGCCGGGCCGAGGCGCCCGATCACCCCGCGGGCGAGGATCGCCAGCGGTCGACCGGAGGTAGGCGATCATGGATCTACGCAGGTCACGCACGGCAGCCGGGGACAGGCTCCTGGCCGCCGCCGTCGTCGTCGGGCTCCTGGCCGCGGCATGCGGCAGCGCTGCCGGCAGCCCGGCCGCCAGCAGCTCGGCCGCTGCAAGCGCCGCTGCAAGCGCCGCTGCAAGCGCCGCTGCAAGCGCCGAGGCGACGGCTGCCACCGGTGGGAACCTCGTCGCGGGAATCACCAGCGACCCGAACACGCTCTTCCCCTGGAAGGCCACCCAGTTCCAGGCCGTGGCGATCCTCGGGACGATCTACGGCACGCTGACCGAACTTGACGACAAGCTCAACGTGGTCCCGGGTCTCGCGGAGTCGTGGCAGGTGTCCGCTGATGGCATGACGATCACGCTCACGTTGCGAGCTGGCGTGAAGTTCCAGAACGGCAAGGACTTCAGTTCGGCCGACGTCAAGTTCTCCATCGACAAGATCCAGGTGGAGGCCACCGCCGCGGTTGCCGCCTCGACCCTCGCATCGGTTCAGGAGATCCAGGCGCCGGATCCCCAGACCGTCGTCCTGAAGCTCAAGAACCCGGACGCCGGCATCCTCGCCGGGCTCGCCTCGGTCAACCTGGCGATGCTATCCAAGGATGACACCGAGGCGTCCCTCGGCAAGTCGCCGAACGGCACGGGCCCCTTCGAGTTCAAGGACCGCAAGCCGAACGAGTCGATCACTTTGGCCGCCAACCCCGGATACTGGGGCGACAAACCGAAGCTCGCGACGGTGGAATTCCGGATCATCCCGGACGAGACCTCCATCGTGGCCGCCCTGCAATCGGGCAATGTCCAGTTCGCGGTGCTCGACGACCCGCTCGTGGCGAAGAGCGCGGCGGGTAACGGCATCACCGTTACCAAGACCCCGCAGCTCGCCTACCATGCGCTCCAGCTCAACGCGCGGCGCCCACCCCTGGACAACGTTAAGGTGCGTCTGGCCATCGCCTGCGCCATCGACCGCCAGCAGGTGCTCGATACCGCCGCCCTCGGCGAGGGCCAGGTGACCGGACCAATTACATCGCCGGCGTTCCGGAGCGATCCCAGCGCCCGGCCTTGCCCGACCCGCGACGTGACCAAGGCCAAGGCGCTGCTCGCGGAGGCAGGTTATGCCAAAGGCGTGACGATCAAGACGATCGTCTCCCAGGGCGAGTACGCGACCTCGGTCAACGAGGCGCAGAATCTGCAGGCCCAGCTCAAGGACGCGGGCATCACCCTCCAGATCGAGGTCATGGAGATCGGCGCCTACGTGGACAGGTGGCTTGCCGCCGACTTCGACGCAGCCGTGGCGCTCAATGGCGGACGACCTGATCCGGACACCATGTACGGCCGCTACTTCACGAGCACCGGCAACCTCAACAAGGTCGCCGGCTACTCCTCGCCGGAGCTCGACAAGCTCTTCGCCGAAGGCAAGACGACCAGCGACGTTTCCAAGCGCAAGGACATCTACACGCAGATCTCGAAGACCCTCGAGGACAACGCCGTCTGGGTCTGGATGTTCTCCAGCTACGCCTACACGGCAACGACGGCGGGCGTGAGCGGCTTCATCCCGATGCCGACCGCGTCGCTCCAGTACCTGCGGACCACCTCGGTCAACTGACCATCCTCCCCCTGATGCCTCCGTACGCGGCGGCATCAGGGGGAACTGACGCCGAAGGGGTGTCCCACGTGCAGACCGTCCTCGCGCACCGGGTCACTCGCCGGGTCGTCGAGGCGGTGCTTACGCTGCTCGGTGTCGCGGTGCTCGTATTCGTGATGCTGCGGGTCATCCCCGGCAACCAGATCACGGCAACGTTGGGCACGGAAGCCTCAGCGGCACTCACCCCCGGCCAGCAGGCGGCGCTGCGCGCCTACTACGGGCTGGACCAACCTCCGGTCGTCCAGTTCTTCGGCTGGCTCGGCAACGTTCTCGGCGGCAACCTCGGGATCTCCCAGCGAACGGGGCAGTCGGTGCTCGACATGACCCTCGCCGCGCTGCCGGTGACCATCGAGCTGGCGATCCTCGCGACGCTCTTCGGCCTCCTCCTCGGCGTTCCCCTCGCGATGCTATCGGCATCGCGAGCCAACGGAGCGCGCGACGCGGCTGGCCAACTGGTCGGGCTCGCCGCCCTCTCCATCCCCAGCTTCCTGCTGGGCGCAGTACTGCTGGCCTTCGTGTCGAAGTACTTCCACTACAACCCAAGCGCACAGGGGTTCGCTCGGCTCCTCAGCGACCCCGGGCTCAACCTCCAGCAGATGCTCTTCCCGTCGCTGGTGCTCGGGTTCGGCCTCGCTGCCCCGATCATGCGCACGGGCCGCTCCGCGCTTCTCGAGGTGCAGAGCCAGGACTTCGTTCGGACGGCGCGAGGCAAGGGCGTCGCGCCCCTGCGGGTACAGATCCGCCACGTGCTGCACAACGCGCTGGTGCCGATCGTCACGATGACGGGCATCCAGTTCGGCTACCTGCTGGGCGGTGCCGTCGTCGTCGAGCAGATCTTCTCCGTCCCCGGTATCGGCCGGCAGGTGCTCATCGGGCTGCAGCAGAAAGAGTACGCCGTCGTCCAGAGCACCGTCCTCGTCATCGCGCTCTCGTTCGTCCTCGTGAACCTGCTGACGGACCTGCTCTACCGGGTGATCGACCCGCGGGTGCGTGCGTCGTGACGATCGACGTGACAGCGGCGAGCCTCGGGGTGACGGTCGGACGCACCCGAGCGCCGGTCTGGCGCCGGCTGCTGCGCAGCCACAGCGGTCAGGCCGGACTCCTGCTCACGGCGATCATCGCCGTGAGTGCCGCGGCCGCGGCGTTTGGGCTGACGCCTCACGACCCGATCGCGCAGGTGCCGATCGACCGGCTGCAGGCCCCCTCGCCGACCTACTGGTTCGGCACGGACCAGTTCGGCAGGGACATCTTCTCGCGCAGCATCGCCGGCGTGGCGAACTCGCTCACGGTGGCCATCGTGGCCGTCTCCCTGTCGGCCGTGATCGGGACGCTGGCCGGCGTCAGTGCGGGGTTCTTCGGAGGCGGCGTGCGGGCGCCCATCCTGGCCGTCACGAACGTGCTCTTTGCCTTCCCGCCGCTTCTCCTCGCGCTGTCGCTGGCTTCGGCCTTCGCCCGTTCCTGGGTCACGATCGCGGTGGCCATCGCGATCGTCTATGTCCCGATCTTTGTTCGAGTCACGCGCGGACCCGTGCTCTCGCTGCGGGAGTCCGACTTCGTCAAGGCGGCCCGCGTCCTGGGGTTCCCGACGAGCCGGATCCTCTTCCGCCACGTGTTGCCGAACATCCTGCCCATCGTCATCGTCCAGGTGACGTTGTCGATGTCCTGGGCGGTGCTCACCGAGGCGTCTCTCAGTTTCCTCGGTCTCGGCACGCCCCCACCTGCGCCCTCGCTCGGATCGATGGTGCTGGACGCGAAGACCCTCGTCGAGTCGGCCTGGTGGACCATGGCTGCACCGGGCGCGGTGATCGTGATCTTCGTGGTCGGGCTCAACCTGCTCGGCGACGGCCTGCGTGACGCCCTCGACCCCCGACACGGAGACAATGGATGAGGCACGTTTTCCAGGACGCGGGACTCGACCAGATGGACGAGATGCTTACCGAGCAGGTCGACCCGCGCTACGGCCAGATCGACGCCGCCTCCGTTGAAGAGCTGGCCCAGCTCATGAACGAGGCCGACGCGACGGTCCCGGCGGCCGTCCGTGCGGCCATGAGCCAGATCGTGCCGGCCATCGAAGCCGTCTCGGACCGGCTCGCCAGGGGCGGCAGGCTCTTCTATATCGGGGCCGGGACGGCCGGCCGGATCGGCGTGCTGGACGCGTCGGAGTGCGGCCCGACCTTCAACACACCCGGCGACCTCGTGCAGGGCATCATCGCCGGCGGCCCCGAGGCGATCCTCAACGCGAGCGAGGGTGCCGAGGACGACGTCGAGGCCGGGACGCGGGTCATCGCGGACCATGGGGTCGCAGAGGCGGACGCGGTCATCGGGATCGCGGCCAGCGGCAGGACGCCGTACGTTCTCGCGGCCGTCCGTGCCGCGCGCCTGCGAGGCGCGCTCACGGTGTCGCTCTCCTGCAACCTGGCGACGCCGCTGAGCGGCGAGGCCGACTACCCGATCGAGGTGCCGGTCGGGCCGGAGGTCCTCGCCGGATCCACGCGGCTCAAGGCGGGCACCGCGCAGAAGCTCGTCCTCAACATGATCTCGACAATCGCGATGGTCCGGCTCGGCAAGACGTACGGAAACCTGATGGTCGATCTGCGGGCGACGAACGGGAAGCTGCGCGAGCGGGCGGCGCGGATCGTCCAGGCTGTCACCGGGGCCGACCGGGTCCGGGCGGAGGCGGCGCTGCAGCAGGCCGGACTCGACGTGAAGCTCGCCATCCTGATCGTTGGGCGCGACCTCGACGTCGACGAGGCGCAGCACCGACTCACGGCGGCCCAGGGACGGCTGCGCGCGGCGTTGGAGGCCGACCAGTGAGAGTCCTCGGGATGATCTCCGGAACCTCTCACGATGGGATCGACGCCGCGGTGGTCGAATTCGACCTGCGGGACGGGGTTCTCCGTGGAACCGTTCTCCACACGGCCACGACGCCGTACGACGCGGGCCTGCGGGAGCACCTGCTGCGGACCTTGCCTCCGGCCGAGCTCCAGTTCGCCGACGTCTGCCAGCTGGACACGCTGATCGGCCAGGCCTTCGCCGAGGTCGCCGCGGCGGCGATCGCTCGCAGCGGTCCGGTCGACCTCGTCTGCTCCCACGGCCAGACCGTCTACCACTGGGTCGAGGGGCAGCGGGCGCTGGGCACGCTCCAACTCGGTCAGCCCGCATGGATCGCCGAGCGGACGGGTGCGCCGGTCGTGGCCGATCTCCGGATCCGCGACATCACGGCCGGCGGGCATGGGGCCCCCCTGGTCTCCCAGATGGACACGCTCCTCCTGTGCGACCTGCCTGGCAACCCGGCGGCGCTCAACCTGGGCGGCATCGCGAACATGACGCTGCTGCGCGGACCGCGGGGTCCGCTCGCCTACGACATCGGCCCGGCGAACACGCTCATCGACGCGGCGGCTCTGTCGTCCAGCGGAGGCACCCTCGGCTACGACGAGGACGGTCGCCTCGCGGCAGCCGGTCGGGTCGACGGGGGGCTGCTGGCCGAGCTGCTGCGNGAGCCGTACTACGCCCTGCCGGCCCCGAAGACGACCGGCAAGGAATTGTTCAACGCGGCCTACCTGGAGGCCGCCCTGGCCCGGCACTCCGGGCTTCGGACCGAAGACATCGTCGCGACCGTCACGGCGCTCACGGCGGAGACGGTCGCCGCCGAGGTTCGGCGCCACGGGGTCGACGCGCTCGTCGTTTCCGGCGGAGGCTGCGCCAACCCCACCCTGATGGCGATGCTCCGCGAGCGGCTGCCCAGGGTGACGGTCACGCCGTCGACCGAGTTCGGGGCACCGACCGATGCGAAGGAAGCCATCGCCTTCGCCCTCATCGGGTGGCACACCGCGCACGGACTTCCCTCCGTCGTGCCCAGCTGCACGGGCGCGCGCGCCGCGCGCATCCTGGGCGCGATCGTGCCGGGGTCGGGACCGCTGCGACTCCCCGCACCGCTCGCCCAGCCTCCCCGCGCGCTGCGCCTCTCCCTGTCGTCGACGGGCGGGTGATGGGCGGGCCCGCGCTGCTGGAGGTCGAGGATCTCGCCGTCGCGGCCCGATCGCGCCAGGGCGATCTCGAGATCGTCCACGGTGTGGGCCTGCGCCTGGGACCGGGCGAGACCGTGGGGCTGGTGGGGGAGACGGGCTCGGGCAAATCGCTCACGATGCTCGCGCTCATGCGGCTGTTGTCGCCACCGCTGGGCATCACGCGCGGACGGGTGACCTTCGACGGCCGCGAACTCACCGCCCTTCCGGAGCGCGGGATGCGCGAGCTGCGCGGCAGCCAGATGGCGATGATCTACCAGGACCCGATGACGTCGCTCAACCCGCTCATGCGCATCGGCGCCCAGGTGGCCGAGGCGATGACCGCGCATGGCGTCGCGAAGGGCGAGGCGCAGCGCCGCTCCCTTGAACTCCTCGCCCGGGTCGAGATCCCCGACCCCGAGCGCACCGCGCGGTCCTACCCGCACGAGTTCTCGGGCGGGATGCGCCAGCGCGCCGTGATCGCCATGGCCCTCGCCATGCGCCCCAAGCTGCTAATCGCCGATGAGCCCACGACGGCCCTCGACGTCACGATCCAGCAGCAGATCCTGGCCCTCGTCAACGAGCTCCGCCGCGAGCTGGGCATGGCCACGATCTGGGTCACCCACGACCTGGGTGTCGTCGCCCGGCTGGTCGACCGCGTGGTCGTGATGTATGCCGGCCACGTCGTGGAGGACGCCCCCGTCGACCAGCTGTTCCACGCACCGCAGCATCCCTACACCCGAAGGTTGCTGGCCGCGCTGCCCAACCCGGCGGACGACACGCGGCCGGCGCTGGTCCAGATCCCAGGCCGTCCTCCCCTGCCGACCGATGTGGTCGAGGGCTGCCCCTTCCGCGAGCGCTGCGACCAGGCCCGCGAGGCGTGCCGCGTGCGGCCGACCCTCGAATGGCGAGCGGCCGGTCGTGTGGCGTGCTGGGTACCGGTCGAGGAGTGGCGCCCATGACGCTCGAGGCCATCAACCTGGCCAAGCACTACCCGGTGCGCGGAGCCAATCGGGTCGTGAACGCGCTGAACGGCGTCTCCCTGACGGTGGGCGCCGGCGAGACGCTCGGCATCGTCGGCGAGTCCGGTTGCGGCAAGTCGACCCTGGCGAAGGTGCTCGTGCGCCTGGAGGAACCAACGTCCGGTCGGGTGATGCTCGACGGGATCGATCTGACGGCGCTGACCGGCGGGCGGCTCCGCGGGCAGCGGCGCCGGATCCAGATGGTCTTCCAGGACCCGTACTCCGCGCTGAATCCGCGGCTCACCGCGGGCCGCGCGCTCGACGAGGTCCTGACGGTCCACCACCTGTCCGGGGATGGGCGGGGCCGCTCACGCCGGGTGAGCGAGCTGCTCGACATGGTGGGGCTGCCGCCCCAGTTCGCGGATCGATATCCGCACGAGATGTCCGGCGGCCAGCGACAGCGAGTCGGCATCGCCCGGGCGCTCGCCGTCGAGCCCCAGGTCCTGCTCCTCGACGAGCCGGTCTCGGCCCTGGATGTTTCGGTGCGGGCCGAGATCATGAACCTCCTCGTGCGACTCCGCGGCGAACTGGGCCTGAGCTACCTCTTCATCAGTCACGATGTCGCGATGGTCCGCCACCTGAGCGACCGGGTCGCGGTCATGTACCTCGGTCGGATCGTCGAGGTCGGCTCGTGGAGTGATGTGCTGGACCGCCCCCGGCACCCCTACACCCGCGCCCTGCGGGACGCGGTGCCCGTTCCGGACCCGCGGGTCACCCAATCGATCGAAGCCACCGTGACCGGCGAGGTGCCGGACCCGGCGAAGCCGCCATCCGGTTGCCCGTTCCACCCACGCTGCCCCATCGCCGAGGACGTCTGCCGGACGGTCGAGCCACGGCTGCTCGATCTCGCCCCCGGCCATGCCGCCGCCTGTCACGTCGCGGCACGCACCGCCGGCCAGTCAGGTCCCGTGGCGACGTGAAACCCCAACTCGCCGTCGTCGTCCGCGAGGCGCGCCCGAGCGACCTCGCCGCTGTCGCCGCTGCCTTCCTCGCGTGCTGGCGCACCTCCTATGCCGGATTCCTGCCCGCCGACGTCATCGACATGTACGACGACGACAGCGCACGTGCCCTGTGGCACCCGACGCTGTGCAACCCGCCCNCCGGCGCCATCGTCTTCGTGGCGGAGCGGACCGGGCGCGACGTCCTTGGCGACGTCCTTGGCGTCNTCCGGATCGGACCGGACCCTGACGAGCCGACGGCGGGGCACGTCTTCAGCCTCTACGTG
>JGI24134J36421_10000740_pt1 | contig 10534 bp, 11 predicted proteins | sample BarGraNGADG00312_FD_36421 | JGI IMG/M metagenome (IMG submission 36421) | reverse complement strand
TTCTTGTCGAGCTCTTCGACCTCGACATGCAGGTTCGCGCCTCGCATTCAACCACCCCGAACGCGGGGCGGCTCGATCCCGAGAAGACGGCCGAGTATGTGCTGGACGGGGTCGATCGCGTCGTTACCTACTCCGGGTGCGCTCTGGAAGAAGTTCTCGGAGTCGGAGTTGGTGTACCCGGACTGGTCGAGCACGGCAACGACCCGGTCGTGCACGGCGACGATGCGGTCGTGCACGCACAGACCATCGGGTGGGACGGAGTGCCCTTCGGGAAGTTGCTGCGAAGCGGTACCTCGTTGCCGCTGTTTGTCGAGAACGGTGCGAAGACCTTCGGCCAAGCAGAGAAGTGGTTTGGTGCCGCAAGGGACGCTGAGAATGCGATCATCGTGCTGCTCGGCACGGGCACGGGCGTCAGTATCTTTACTGAAGGGGAGTTGTACCGCGGCGCGTCGAGTAGCGCGGGCGAGTGGGGACACACCACGGTGATGGTCGACGGGCGGACGTGTCGTTGCGGTGCCAAAGGATGTCTGGAGGCATACGTCGGCGGCCGGGCGATCGTGGCTCGCTACGACGAATTGCGCCAGCGAAAACCTGCGGGCGAGGAGACCGACCTCGTTGCTCGTCTGATCGCCATCGCTGAGGCGCCCAGCGGTGACCAGTCCGCTGCCACGGTCCTGCAGGAGACGGCAACGTATCTCGGCGTAGGCATCGCCAACCTCATCAACTTGTTCAACCCCGAGCGAATCGTCATCGGNGGNTGGGTCGACCAGATTCTCGAAGCAAAGCTCTTGCCAGCGATTCGCGAGGTCGCGTCTCGACAGGCATTGCGGATGCCTTTCCGCGCCGTCTCGATCGTCCCAGCTCAACTCGGGCGCGACGCGGTGGCTCTGGGTGCGGCTACGCTTCCAGTTGATGACTTCTTGGCGTCCGGCGCCGTTCCGCCGACGCGAAAGATGACAAGAGACACCATCCGGCCGGCCCTCACCGTGCGTCATCGCATCTGAGCTTGGACAGTCTGGTGTTCGGCGGGCTGCTGGTGCTGGGGCGGGCTGCCGCCGTCCATCAAGCTGGCCACGAACACGGAGATGTACGAGCGCATGGCGGACGACATGGACATCAACTGCGGTCGGATTGTCGACGGAACGGCCCGCCTCACCGACGTGGGGGACGAGATTTTTGAGCGGATTATCGCTGTCGCCTCGGGGGAGCGCACCGCGAGCGAGGAACTCAACCTCGGCCAGGAGGAGTTCATCCCCTGGCAGCTCGGCACGGTGATGTGACGCCGTGCCAGTCACCGACTACACAAACGGCAACCGATTTCTACGGCACTGATGAAAGCGACACGATGACAGCCATGCTCAGCCAGCCAACCTCGTTCGCGCTGCACCCCGACCGGCTCCTGCCCGCGGACCCCGCCGTCCGCGACATCGCCCGTCGGCTCTACGCCGCGGTGCGCGATCTCCCGATCATCTCTCCCCACGGCCACGTGAACCCACGAATCCTCCTGGACAACGTGCCCTTCCGCGATCCCGCGGAGTTGTTCGTCACCCCGGACCATTACGTGACCCGGCTAATGCACGCCTCGGGTGTGCCGCTGGACGCGCTCGGCGTCGGGCAGGGCCCTTTGTCGGAAACCGCGGCGCGCGCGGCCTGGCGGTTGCTCTGTACCCACTGGGATCTCTACCGCGGCACGCCGGTGCGGTACTGGCTGGAGTCCGAGCTCGTCGAGATCTTCGGCGTTACGGTGCGACCCTGCGCCGAAACGGCCGACGCCATCTACGACCACCTCGCCGAGCGGCTGAGCCAGGACGTCTACAAACCCCGGGCGCTGTTCGACCGTTTCAAGATCTCGGTGCTCGCCACGACCGACGACCCGTGCGATGACCTGGCGGTGCACGCCCAGCTCGTGGCGGACCCGACGTGGTCCGGGCGCGTCATACCCACCTTCCGTCCCGATCGCTACCTCGAGGCGTCCGAGCCCGGGTGGCCCGCCGCCGTGGCGCGATTGGGTGCGGTGTCTGAGGAGGACATGAGCAGCTATGCCGGCTGGGTCAGTGCCATGGAGGGGCGACGCCAGTACTTCATCTCCCACGGCGCCAGGTCCGCAGACCACGCGCACACGGACTGCGGGACCGAGCCACTCGAGACCCTCGAGGCCGGCCGGATCTACCAGGCGGCTCTGGCCGGCACCGCGACGCTGACTGAGGCCGTGGCGCTTCGTCGACACATGCTGCTCGAGATGGCGCGCATGTCGACCGAGGATGGCCTGACGATGACGATTCACCCGGGTGTGCGGCGCGGTCACCACGGACCATCCGCCGCGAGGTTCGGGCCGGACACCGGCCACGACATCCCGCTGCGCGGTGACTTCACCGACGCGCTCCGACCCCTGCTCGAGCGGTACGGCACGCACCCGAACTTGAAGCTGGTACTTTTCACTCTCGACGAGACGGTGTTCTCGCGTGAGCTTGCGCCGCTGGCCGGCTTCTATCCGTCGGTGTATGTCGGGCAGCCCTGGTGGTTCCTGGACGCCCCCGACGCGATCCGACGGTGGCGCTCGGCGATCACCGAGACCGTAGGCTTCACGCGCACGTCAGGTTTCATCGACGACACCCGCGCGTTCTGCACGATCCCGGCACGGCACGACATGTCCCGCCGCCTCGACAGCGGCCACCTCGCCAGTCTGGTCGCCGAGCACCGCCTCGACGAGGGCGAGGCCCTGGAAACGGTGGTCGACCTCGTGAGCGTTCGTCCCCGGGAAGTCTTCGGGCTATGACCAGGCTGCGTAGGTCGGCGGGTGCACCCCCCGTCCGCCTCGTCCATCTCGGACTGGGCAACTTCTTCCGGGCCCACCAGGCCTGGTACACCTCCAACGCCCCGGACGCGGCCGAGTGGGGCATCGCCGCCTTCACCGGTCGCGCGACCGAGCGCTCGCATGCCCGTGCGGCTGCGCTCAGGTCGCAGGACGGGCTGTACACGCTGATCACCCGTGCGGCTGACGGTGACCGCTTCGAGGTCGTCCGCAGCCTCGCCCGGATCCACGTCGCGGACGAGCACGAGGCCTGGCTCGCCTACCTGGCGGACCCGCGGGTCCAGGTGGTCACCACCACGGTCACCGAGGCCGGGTACGTACGCGACGGGTTCGGCCGCCTCGACGTCGACCGGCCTGAGGTCAAGACCGACATCGACGCTTTGCGCGCCGACGTGACGGCCCCCGTGAGCACGGCTCCAGCCAAGCTGGTCGCCGGCTTTGCAGCACGCCGGCTGGCTGCCGCCGGCTCGCTCACCCTGGTGCCGTGCGACAACCTTCCCGGGAACGGGGCCGCTGTCGCCCGGGTGATCGACGACCTCGCCACCCTGGTCGACCGGGACCTGGCCCGCTGGACCATGGACAACGTGTTCTACGCCACCACCATGGTGGACCGGATCACCCCTGAGCCCACCCCGCAAGACATCGCGGGAGCCGAGGCCGCGACCGGTCTCCACGACCGTGCAGCCATCGTCACCGAACCGTTCAGCGAATGGGTTATCAGCGGTGAGTTCGCCGCCGGCCGCCCGCGCTGGGAGGACGCCGGCGCGACCTTCACCACCGACGTCTCACCGTTCGAGGACCGCAAGCTCTGGATGCTCAACGGCGCGCACTCGATGCTCGCCTACGCGGGCTCCATCCGGGGACACGTGACCGTGGCCGACGCCATGCGCGACGCGACATGCCTCAGGTGGCTCGATCAGTGGTGGGACGCGTCGTCGCGACACCTGAACCTGCCCGCCGCCGACAACGCCGCGTACCGCGCAGCGCTCATCGACCGCTTCGCCAACCCGCGCCTGCAGCACCGGCTCGACCAGATCGCCTGGGACGGATCGCAGAAGCTTCCGATCCGCATCCTGCCCACGCTGCGCCGGGAACGCGCGGCCGGCCGGCTCCCGGCCGGTGTCGTCCGACCCGTTGCCGCCTGGGTGTGCCACCTGCGTGGCAGCGGGGCCAAAGTCACCGACGCGCGGGCCGCTGAGTTCCTACCCCTCGCGAGCGGACCGCTGCCCGAGGCAGTGCGCCTCGTGCTCAAGGCCCTCGACCCCGAGCTTGCCGCAGACGATGCCGTGGTCGCGGCCGTCCTCACCCAGGCCCGCGAGCTCGGCCAGTCCTAGCCAAGGAAGGCAATTCATGGAACAGACATGGCGATGGTTCGGCCCCAGCGATCCGATCACGTTGGCGGACATCAAGCAGACCGGTGCGACCGGGATCGTGACCGCGCTGCACGAGATCCCGAACGGGCAGGTATGGACGGCGCAGGCCATCGCGGACCGCAAGAAGCTGATCGAGGCCTCCGGACTGACGTGGTCGGTCGTGGAGAGCGTGCCGGTGCACGAGGACATCAAGCGTGGTGGTCCGCTGCGTGACCACTGGATCGGGGCGTACCAGCAGAGCCTGCGCAATCTCGCAGCCAACGGCATCGACGTCGTCTGCTACAACTTCATGCCCATCCTGGACTGGACGCGCACCGATCTGCGGTACGTCCTGGCCGACGGCGGCTGGGCGCTGCGCTTCGAGCAGGACGCCTTCGCCGCGTTCGACCTGTTCATCCTCGCCCGGGCGGGGGCCGCGGCCGAGTACGACGACGCGGCGACGGCGCGCGCCCGGAGGTACTACGACGATCTCTCGCCGGAAGGCCGCGAGCTGCTCGCGGGCACCGTCATCGCCGGGCTGCCCGGCTCGGAGGAGGGGTACACCCTCGTCACGCTCCGGACGATGCTCGCTACGTACGCGGACATCGACGCCGATGCGCTGCGGGAGAACCTCGGGTACTTCTTGCGTGCGGTGGTGCCGGTGGCGGCCGAGGTCGGGGTGCGGATGGCGATCCACCCTGACGATCCGCCGCGCCCGCTGCTTGGCCTGCCGCGGGTGGTCTCCACTGCGGAGGACGTCCGGTTCTTGTTCGACGCGGCGCCCAGCGTCGCGAACGGGCTGACCTTCTGCACCGGCTCGTTCGGGGTGCGGGCCGACAACGACCTCGTCGCCATGGCCACGGAATTCGCGTCACGGATCTACTTCGCCCACCTGCGCTCCACGGTGCGCGAGGAGAACCCGCTCAGCTTCCACGAGGGCGACCACGCAGGCGGCGACGTCGACATGGTGGGGGTCATCGCCGCCCTCGTCACCGAGGAACGCCGGCGCGAACGCGACGGCGGCCCGAGGATTCCGCTGCGGCCCGACCACGGCCACCAGATCCTCGACGACCAACGCCGATCGTCCAATCCCGGATACTCCCTGATCGGGCGGCTCAAGGGGCTCGCCGAGCTCCGCGGCATCGAGCTCGCCGTACGTCGGCTCCTGCCATGAGATCTCAAAGGATCACGGACTTGGCCATGGGCGGGGCGACCTCGATGTTGGTGTCGGCGCCGGCTTCGCCGACACGGCGAATCCTCAAAGACGCCAACGATTTACCTAGCGAAATGGATTCCCACATGAACGTCTTGTCAGCTCTGAGTGCCGCTCGCCTTGTCCCGGTCGTTGTGCTCGACGACGCCGGGGACGCCGATTCCCTGGCCGGTGCGCTGGTCGCCGGTGGCCTGCCGGTCGCGGAGGTGACGTTCCGCACGGCCGCGGCCCGGGACTCGATCCGCGCGATGGCCGCCCGCGGCGACATCCTGGTCGGTGCGGGCACCGTGCTGACGGTGGCGCAGGTCGACCAGGCCGTGGCGGCCGGAGCGAGTTTTGTGGTCTCGCCGGGGCTGAGCCGCGCAGTCGTGGAGCGCTGCCAGGAGCTCGGCGTGCCTGCCTTGCCCGGCGCGGTCACCGCGACCGAGGTCCAGGCCGCCCTCGAGCTCGGCCTGACCACGGTGAAGTTCTTCCCGGCCGGGACCTCCGGCGGCCCTGCTGCGATCAAGGCGCTCGCGGCCCCGTTCGGTGGCGTCCGGTTCGTGCCCACCGGCGGCGTCGGCCCCAAGAACCTGGCGGAGTACCTGGCGGTCCCCGCGGTCGCCGCCGTGGGTGGCTCGTGGATGGTGCCGCGCGACCTCGTGAAGGCTGGCGACTTCGCGGGCATTCAGGCTCTGACGGCTGAGGCCGTTGCCGTGGTCCTGGCGCTGACGACCTCGACCCGCTGAGAACCCCCACGACCTCTCCGACCCGCTGATGACACGAAGGAGATTGACGATGGCTGACCTGAGCATCCGCCCCGCATCGCAGTGCCGCTTCGACGCGGTGTCTCTGGGTGAGGTGATGTTGCGCCTGGACCCCGGAGAGGGGCGGATCCGCACCGCCCGGTCCTTCCGGGCCTGGGAGGGCGGCGGGGAGTACAACGTCGCCCGCGGCCTGCGCCGGGCCTTCGGGCAGCGCACCGCGATCGTCACGGCTCTTGCGGACAACGAGATCGGGCGCCTGGTTGAGGACTTCATCCTCACCGGCGGCCTGGACACCTCGTTCATCCGGTGGGTGCCCTACGACGGGATCGGGCGCTCGGTGCGCAACGGGCTGAACTTCACCGAGCGCGGGTTCGGCGTGCGCGGGGCGGTCGGGGTCTCCGACCGCGGCCACACCGCCGCGTCCCAGCTCAAACCCGGGGACATCGACTGGGACCACCTTTTCGGGCAGCTCGGGGTTCGCTGGCTGCACACCGGCGGGATCTTCGCCGCGCTGAGCGAGTCCACCGCCGAGACGGTCATCGAAGCCGTCACCGCAGCGAAGCGGCACGGCACCATCGTGTCCTACGACCTCAACTACCGCCCGAGCCTGTGGAAGGCGATCGGCGGTCAGGCCAAGGCCCAAGAGGTCAACCGTGAGATCGCCCGGCACATCGACGTGATGGTCGGCAACGAGGAGGACTTCACCGCGAGCCTCGGGTTCGAGGTCGAGGGCGTGGACGAGAACCTTTCGGCGTTGGAGGTGGGCAAGTTCGCCGCGCTGATCGAGGAGGCGGCTGCGGCATACCCGAACTTCAAGGTCATCGCCACCACGATGCGCGCCGTGCGCACGGCCAGCATCAACGACTGGGGCGCGGTCGCCTGGTCCCCCTCCACCGGCGTGGTGCAGGCCACACACCGCGCGCGGCTGGAGATCCTCGACCGGGTGGGCGGTGGCGACTCGTTCGCGTCCGGGCTGATCTACGGACTGCTGGCGGGCGAGCCGTTGCAGACCGCCGTTGAATACGGCGCCGCGCACGGCGCGCTGGCAATGACCACCCCCGGCGACACGACCATGGCCACCAAGGCCGAGGTGCTCAAGCTCGCCGGCGGCGGCGGCGCCCGCGTCGACCGCTGAACCGACAACTACGGCGCCCACGCTGGAAGGAATCCCTGTCGGTGTGACAAATCGCAGACAATGGGAGTTGGCATGGTTATGGTTCCGTACCTGACGTTGAACAACGGGGTCAATATTCCCCAGCTTGGCTTTGGCGTATTCCAGGTTCCCCGGGAGCAGACCCAGCGCGTGGTGGAAGACGCGTTGGAAGCGGGCTACCGGCACATCGATACGGCCGCTGCATACGGCAATGAAGCCGGAGTGGGAGCTGCGATTGTCGCTTGCGGGGTCCCGCGCGAGGAGCTCTTCATCACCACCAAACTGCGTAACGGGGAGCACGCCACCGCTGCGAAGGCCTTCGAAGCCAGCCGGCAGGCGCTCGGCATCGACGTGATTGATCTGTACCTTATTCACTGGCCGGTCCCCTCGCAGGGACTGTTCATCGAGGCCTGGCAGGCCCTGGAGAAGATCTATGCCGCGGACGGCGTTCGGGCTATTGGGGTGTCCAACTTCTTGCAGGACCACCTGGTGACCTTGCTGGCTGAGACTACGGTTGTCCCTGCCGTGAATCAGTTTGAGCTTCACCCGACGTTCCAGCAGGCCGCCCTGTCGGCGAGATCCCGCGCCCTGGGAATTGCGGTTGAGGCGTACAGCCCGCTGGGCCGGGGAGCTGATCTGAACATCGCAGCGGTGACATCGCTGGCCCAGATGCACGGGGCAACGCCTGCGCAGATTGTGCTCGGCTGGCACCTCGGCGTGGACAACATCGTGATCCCCAAGACCACCCACCCGCAGCGCATGCGCGAAAACATCGCTGCGGCCAAAGTCACTCTCACCCGGGACGAGTTGGACGCCATCACCGCGCTGGATTCTGGAGCCCGGATTGGCAGCGACCCGGCCGATGCTGCCTACAGTCAGATGTAGAGCACGGCTTCGCGAGTGCGAGCGCGACCATGTCACCCTTACGTGCAGCCGCTTCCGATCGCTGCCTTTGAGTTGGCCCGCGAGGTCGAGGGGGTCAGTGATGAGTGACACGAGGAACGCTGCATCTGCGGCGTGACGATCCCGGTCCCCTCGGCCAGGTCGAGGATCACGTCCCAGAGCCCGTCCAAGGTCCCGGTCAGTGGCGGCATCGTGAATGAGCCGACAGACTCGATCGCGCTCATCAGAACCCACTCAAAAGGTCACTCAGGACTAGGCTCGCGGCGCGCCGGCTGCGCGGCTCGGGTGACTCCATCAGATCGCAGGCGACGACGNCGCTGGGCATGCGGGTGCGACCGCTCAGCAGAAATGCCANGTCGTCATCCAGGACGCGCAGGTTCACGTTGACGTCGCTGCCGTTGCCGGCATCCACCATGGCGTACTGCTTGACGAGGCGGTCGTGGGCGGGCCTGGCGGTGTACACCTCGGCGAAGCCGATTCCCGGTCATCCGGTGACCGGGGTGGGTATGGCGTTGAGCGCGTGGGCTGCCTCGACCATGGCGGGCCCATACCAGGTGAGCAGGCGCCCACTGACGAGCTCGGTTCGGACGTTGTGGAATGCCTCTGGCCCGTCATGGGCGGTAAAGGCATATGGCTCGTCGGGAAGCAGAACCCTGTCGATGTCAGGGCGGTCGATTTCGTCCAGTCTGACGCTGGGGTAGCGATCCCCGTGGTTGTCGAAGACGTTCTCAAGTCCGACACGGCGCAGGAGATCGCCGGTATAGGTGGAGTTGCCGACCACCATCCATGGATCTCGCCAGATCGGGACCGCAATCCTGGCGCGGACCTGCGGCGCCGGCCCTGACCACAGGCGGCGGGCCTCGATGAGCCAATCGGGGACGGGCCAATGCAGGGCCTCTGTGAAGAGCCGGTCTATNGAGGCCAAGGCCTGAGGAACTGTTTCGATGACGGTGACCCAAACCTGGATACCTGCATCGCGCAGCCGTCGGACATCCAGCTCGCGGTTCTCCTCCTTGTTGGCCAACACAAGGTCCGGCTTGAGCTCGACAATCGCGCGCCAATCAGGATTCTTGGTGCCTCGGACACGGGTGACCTCGAGATCGGCCGGGCGGGTGCACCAGTCCGTTACGCCGATCAGCGAATCCCGATGAGTCGCCGCCACGGTCTCTGTCAAGGAGGGGACCAGGGACACGATCCGTTCCACATTGCTGTCGATGTCTACAGGGCTACCCATGTCGTCAGCGAGCCGCATCCTGAGGTCCTCCCTGAAGATCTAAGAGGTTGGCCGGTCGCCGTGGATGACGAGTACTGGACACGTCGCGTGTTCGGCGCAGTTGGCGCTGACCGAGCCGAGAAGCATTCCGGAGAATCCGCCGTGGCCGCGGCTGCCGACGATGAGCATGGTTGCCCCTCTGCTCTCGTCCAGGAGGACCTTGGCAGGGAGGCCCTGTCGAACCAGCAGCCTCAGCCCGGTCGGTCGTTCGGCGCCGAAAACTTCGTCGACGCTGTCCGTAAGGCATTTCGTCGCATCGGCTATCGGGTCCCAAGCGTCGGTCACGTAACCCCAGCCGAAGTTGACCGGGAAGTGCCAGGCCGTCACGGCGTCGATCGAGGTGCCGGTCGTGGCCGAAATGCGCACCGCCCAACTCAACGCGAGCTTGGACGGTTTGGACCCATCGACACCGACGACGATTCGTGTGCCGGGAGAGGGAGCCTGCGTGGTCATGATGATCTCCTTCGTCTCACCTCCAGTCTCGCGGGTGCGCAGTGCATATGCCAGGACGGAGCCGGCTGAGCCGGTCCGTGTCACGGTGACCCGGCGACGTGTCTGGGGACGTTGGTCCCTACCCGAGCCNGGTGCGGCAGCAATACCGTTTATGCGTGAACGTTCCGNTCGAAACGAACTGCACGGCTGAAACTGGCGCTGGGGCGTCGGGTCGCACGCAGGCTCAGGAGCACGTCTTCACGCTGCTGCGCAGCGTGCAGCGAGAGTTTCGTCGGCAGTATCTGGAGCTGGCCGGNGATCATGGATTGCCGTTTCCGCTGGCCGGTCCGGGCCTTGCCTTGCTCCAGGAGATCTCCGAGCATCCCGGCGTCACTCTCAACGAGGTCGCGCGGCTGACTGGGCTGCCCAAGAGTCGGGTATCGGTCCTCATGAGCGGCCTCGCCGCACAGGGGGTTGTTCGCAAAGATAGCGATTCCCACGACAGTCGCCTCGTCCGGCTTCGCATCACCCCGGAGGGGTCTGGCCNTATCGCTGAGTGGTCGGCNTTGGCCCAGCAGGCTATGGGCCATCTGTTGCAGCCATTGTCGGATGAGGAGCTCGTGGTCGTCGCCGAGGGGCTCGCGGCCCTC
>JGI24134J36421_10000739_pt1 | contig 10535 bp, 6 predicted proteins | sample BarGraNGADG00312_FD_36421 | JGI IMG/M metagenome (IMG submission 36421) | reverse complement strand
CCACCCTGAAAAGATAACAGCAGTGAGCAAAAACCTTGTTATAAAACAAGGTGATGTTTCTTTTATTGAAACAGTAGCAGAAGTGAGTAAAGGTGCTGATACTGTGATTAGTGCCTGCAATCCGGGTTGGAAGAATCCGAAGATTGCAGAGGAAACTACAAAGGTTTACAAGGCAATACTTAACGGAGTCAAACAAGCTGGTGTAAAGAGATTACTGGTTGTTGGTGGGGCAGGGTCTCTTTTTATTTCACCCGGGAAAAGGATTATGGATACCGGATCAATTCCGGAATCATACCTTCCTGCCGTAAGGGCCCTGGCAGAAGTCTATCTGATTGATCTGATGGCTGAAAAAAGTGTCGACTGGGTATTTTTCTCTCCGGCCGGTATTCTGGAACAAGGATTAAGGACCGGGAAGTTTCGTCTCGGTAAAGATGATCTTATTGTTAATGAAAAAGGCGAGAGTAAGATATCTGTCCAGGATTATGCTGTGGCAATGATAGACGAACTTGAAAAACCTGCTCACCACAGGGAAAGGTTTACAATTGGATATTAAGGACACTTCATAAATCAGGCAAATGATTCCGGAGTCTGATATTATCAAGAATTAATGTTAATGGTGAAGATTATAGAAATTCAAAAAATCTGTGTGTTGAAGATATCAGAAGAAGCCGATAAAAATACCGGGATGAGAAAGTTCCCACTCACGAGACAAATAAGTATAAATCCCTTGCAATTGTCTATATTCCAATCCTGGTCAGGGAATTAGAGCATTATCAATAATAATCATAAACTCAACTTAAATAAAGTTCTATAAAATGAAAAAGAATCAATACGCTCAATACATTCTGATAATCGTAATTTTGATTTTATCGTTTAAAAGCCCTGGGAAAGTGAATATATGGATGATTGGCGACTCCACAATGGCTAATAAGAAGGCAGAGGCTGCTCCGGAAACCGGATGGGGAATGGTTTTGCAGCAATTTTTTAACGATGGAGTCAAAGTACATAATCATGCAGTAAATGGCCGTAGTTCGAAAAGTTTTTTATCGGAGGGCAGATGGAAATCTGTTTATGATAGTTTAAGAAAGGACGATTACGTCATTATCCAGTTTGCACATAACGATGAAAAACCAGATTCTCTTCGCCATACAGAACCTTTTACCACCTATAAACAAATAATAAAATTATATATCGACGAAGCGCGTTCAAAAGAGGCTATACCTGTTGTCTGCTCCCCAATAGTGCGCAGGCATTTTGATAACACCGGGAATTTGAAAGACACNCACGGAGACTATATTAAAGCAGCGCGTGAAATTGCCACTGAGACCAACACTCCCTTTATCGACATGGAAGCTAAAACCCGTAAACTTGTTGCTGAACTGGGTCGCGAAAAATCAAAATCACTTTTTTTATTTTGTAATCCCGGAGAATATATAAACCGACCAAAAGGCGNTCAGGATTCAACACATTTAAACAGCTATGGCGCACATCGGGTTGCGAGTCTGTTTGTTGATGGAATAAAGGAATTAAAATTGTCTATAGTGAGCTGTTTAAAATAAACCCCAAAGGTCGAAAGTTGTAAGCGGTTTAATTAAATATTTTTTACCAGTTATCCCTGATNAAGGCTTACTTTAAAATAGTTGCCTCAAAAGGAGAGGCGGGTAATCCTTCAATATTGTACAAATTAGCACCTTCAGGATTATCAGCCCATGCATATCGCACATATACGGGGTCTTTTATTTCACTACTCCATACAACCACATGATTGTTTTTAATTCTGGCCTCAGCCCAGACAAACTTTTTATCTGCTCCGGCTATCGCAAAATAATTTAAGTCACCTCCACCTTTAGTCGTTAGACCACTGCCAACGTGGTCAAATTCAATTNTCATACTGTCTGCTTCTATGATGCATGATTTATAAATAGGACCGGAGTAAACAATTTTTTCATTGCCATATGCTAATTTCCTGGCTGCAAGGGCTAATCGTTCGCCAACAACTTTTTTCTCAAGAGGGTGTATATCATTCCATTCACCTGCATCTATCGCAACTGCCATTNCAGTATTCGGGACAGATAAAGATTTTAGCTGACCAAACCTTAACTGGGCCCATTGACTCTCAGAAGGCAGATAGCTGACTTCCATAAAATTTGGTAATTGTACAAAAAGAAACGGGAGANATCCCTGCTGCCATTTATTTCTCCAATCGGCGATCAGTNCAGGAAGCAGTTGCTGATACTCCTCCGGCTTGCCTGAATTGGATTCACCCTGGTACCATAAAATTCCTTTCAGAGAATAGTTAATTGCAGGTGCTACCATTGTATTATAAAGTCCGGTAGGTTCATTCTGCATTGTGAGAGTTGGAGTACCCCTTCTCGTCTCAAAGACAACCGGACGAAAGACCTGTCCGACTTTATAAAGCCATTCACCTCGTAAATCAATGCTGTCGTTACCCGCAACAAGATAATAAGGTTTGCCAGGTACAAATCCTCCTTTGCCTGAATTGTTGGTCACCTTGATTGCAATTAGNTTTTTCCCTTCCTTTAATAATCCTGAAGGCAGATCATATCTCCGGGGAGGATACTGGTAGGTGATTGATCCTGAGGGGACACCATTGATATATACATTATCAGCATCAACTATCCGGCCCATGAATAATTTTGCCGGTTTGCCGGTCATAGATGCCGGGACATTTACCACCTTTCTGAACCAGACAACGCCATTTAATCCTTTGACCCCCTGATCGTCCCAATATCCGGGGAGCCAGAATTTATGCCATCCTTCAGGAAGATAAGTCATATCATACCAGGGTTTTGGGCCATTCAACCCTTTATCAATAATCCTTAGTGCTGTCGGGGGAATCTGACCTGCCTCATTTCTTTTCCGGGAGGCTGCCCTCATTATTGGATTCATAAAAGCCGTATCTCTAAACCTTTCGATTCTGAAAGCATACTGAGGAATCTCCTTAAACCCATCCTCACTTATCCAGGCTTCTATAGGCGTTCCTCCGACGCTTGAATTGATAATTCCAATTGGCACCTTATATTCTTTATATAAACTTCTGGCAAAGAAAAAAGTAATGGCACCAAATCCAAGTACATTTACCGGTGATGCTGATATCCATTTCCCTGCAGGCAGATCTTTATGGATTGTGATGACATCTGAAATTGTTGGAATGAAGAAATTTCTTATTTCCGGAAAATTTGCACCAGCTATATCTTCAGGATATTTTTCCTTCACTCTTTCCATATTCAGAACCATATTGGACTGACCTGAACAGAACCATACATCGCCTACTAAAATGTCATTTATAGTGATCGTATTGTTCCCTTTTACCACCATAATATATGGTCCGCCTGCATTCATTGGTGGTAAACTGACTTTCCAGTTTCCTCCAGGACCTGTAACAGTACTGATTGTTTTCTTATTGAATTTGACCTGTACCTTCTCACCGGGGGCTGCCCATCCCCAGATTCTTATTTTAGTATCTCTCTGCAGGACCATACCATTGCTTACCAATGCAGGAAGTGTGACATTTGCCTGTACATATAATGGCAACAATAAAAAAATCAATCCGGTTATCAAAGGTCGAATAAACCACTTCTTCATTTCAGTCATAATTGTAAAGTTCAAAACTACATTTAATTTTTAAACTGAATCCAGTCAACTTCAACAGGATTATTATNTTTCAGCACTACAACCAGATTATGAATTCCTTTTTGGAATTTCAACATCCGTGAATTAACTGTGTTCCAACCTGTACCTTCAGGTATTTTTATCTCAGCGAGCAAGAGGCCGTCTGGTTTGTCCAGTCGAATTTGAAGAATGGCTCCCGTTTGTGACAAGGCTTTTACCTGAACAGATTTAAGTTTCATACTTCCGAAATCAACAGTGTTGTATCTTATCCACGCATACTGTTTATCGAGTATTGACTTCCAGCCATTGAATGTATTGAGTGTATCAAGAAAAGCTACAGATACGCCTGTTTCGCTTATATGACTATACCGGTCGATTTCAATTTTTTGCAGGGCACTGGTTACCCCCACACCACGCAAGGTGGGTGTTACTTTCCTGATGGTACCATCAGGGTTAAAGAAGAGGCTGTCAATCCGGACAGACCTGTTCTTATCAAATTTTGGTGACAAGTCATCATCATGATAAAACAGGTACCACTGATTATTGAATTCGACAACTGACTGGTGGATGGTCCAACAACCTGTCGGAGATTCGTCCATTATAACACCTGTCACCTTAAAAGGCCCCATCGGATTACCAGCCATTGCGTATTCGAGTCTTTCAATTTTATTCTGCACATGCGGATATGTCATATAATAAATGCCTTTCCTTTCGAACAGGAAAGGACCTTCCTTCAATCCTTCCCTGGGAAAATCGACAACCACCTGCGGAACAGAAGCAAGTTCAAGCATGTTCTCATTCAGCTTAGCAACAATTATATTCCCCATCGAGCAGTAAATATATGCCTGGCCGTCTTTATCGATGCNAGAATGTCATGAGATGGATACAGATAGACCCTGCCATTGAAAACCCTTGCTGACGGATCTGCCGAAAATTGGTCCCGGATAATCGGGTTTTGAGCAATCGCATTGTTCATTAATGATACAATTAATAAAAAAATTAGCAGGCTCGTCTTGTAGTCTTTCATGATAATATTTTATATTTTTTTATAATTATTTGCTCTATTTGTGAGATTCAATTTATTCTGAACCAGTCAAAATCAACATACCCGCCAGTAGTCCTTGTAGCGAAGTTGAACAATCCGAAGCGGTAACCCATAAAGTGTGGCATAGAATATTCCATTTTAAGCTGTGATCCGATTGGTGTCCACGATTTGTCATCGAGGCTGTAAAAGAAACATGCAATATCGGTACGGTCTCTGAAATTGCATTCTGCTTTAAGATAAACAGTTTTTAGTGTCATCGGGACACTCTGAATTTCAATGGGCTTGCCGGATTGTGCGCTGACCATCACAATGGATTTAGTCCTGTTATTAAATTTGACTCCAACCAGACCAAATTTCCTCTGTAACAGGGCAAGTCCGGCGAAATCGCCTTCTTTCATATTTGAAACATCAATTGAAGTTGAACCAGAACATTCAGGACCGAATGTACGCTGTGTAAGTGTATTTCTTGCTGAAACGAAACTGGTGTCGACACGTCCGGTTGTCAGTCGAAGGTAACCCTTGTGCTGAATAACAGACCAAAGTTTGTTGTNNGGGTTGTGGTTCCATTGCCAAACCAGTGGAAGCGGACGTTCTCCTTTACGACGGGAGAAATCATCGGAGGCCACAATGCCTGGTATCAAGCCTTTACTGGCAGGGAGGTTCAGTGTCTCAGGTACTTTGCCGTCGACTCCCATAACGGGCCATCCATCTTCCCATTTTACCGGAACAAGATACGGGATACGGCCAACCGCACCATAATCGCGGAACAGATAAGCATACCAGTTGCCATCCGGAGTGTCAACAAGTCCCCCTTGTGCCACACCTTTGTCCTGNAAGGCAAGCCTGCCTTCCCAGGGACCGGTTATCTTATNAGCCCTGTGAATGACAACTGTCCTCATTCCACCTCTTGGCCAGGTAATGTTAAAAAGATAATATTTGTCATTTACTTTAAACAGCTGGGAACCTTCAGCCCCGAGAGCAATATCAGGGCCTGCAGGCGAGCTTGCATTTTCAATAATTACCTGCTCTGTTGTCCCCGGCTTTATCCCCGAGGCATCAGCATTAAGTTCAACCAGTCTGAGTTTGCCAACACTATAAATCATATAAACGCGTCCGTCATTGTCGAAAAACAATGAATTGTCATGTAAACTGGGGCTGAAAGAAGATACTTTCCATGGCCCTTTTTCGATGTCTTTCGTTGAATAAACATAAGTCTTTCCGGTTGTCTGGGCAAAGGTGGATACATAGTAGGTGCCGTTATGGTAACGTATGCTGCTGGCCCATGACCCTCTTCCATAAGAACTTTTCCCATTGTTGAGATTCAACTCGTCAACATCGTCAAGTATGTCGTAGGCATAGTTCACTAGTTGCCAGTTCACAAGGTCTTTTGATTTCATTATAGGCACACCCGGGCTCATGTGCATGGTGGTGCTGCTCATATAGTATATGTCTCCCACCCGAATCATTGACATGTCAGGGACATCGGCAAAAATAATGGGATTCCGTGCTGAATTAACCTGTGCTGAAACAGAGAATTTTACACAAGTGGTAAAAAGTACCACCAAACTAAAATATAGTGTCTTCATAAAGTGATTGAGATTTATTTTATTTTCAGCATTAATGATTTCTTTATTTATCTTATTATCGAAAACCTTTTGGTAAATGTTGCATGTTTAGTTTTGACTGAAAAAAAATAAACTCCACTTTCTAAAGCAGATATATCAATTGAAAGCAAAGAATTTTCATTACAATCCACAATTGAATTTAAAATTTTTCTACCCGTCATGTCATAAACTGTTATTTCATTTTGCCCTGTAAATGCCTGACTCAAATTAACATTCAGATTGTCTTTTGCCGGATTAGGAAATATCTTTATTTCATTATTGTCATTTTTAAAGTCCGAAATTCCGGTAGTTGCTTTTGCCAGTAAAACAGCCGTTGTGGAAAGTGAAGGAACTGTTATGATAAAAGAATTTAGAAGAACCGTTACCGTATTCTTTTTCAGGGCATTGTCGGTGTGCGATTTGAATGTTTCAGTTGCAGGCAATGCTGATAATTCCAGGGAAGAATAGGATCCGTTACCTGCTAAGAACCCATTTATGTTTATAGTTACATTACGTGGTGTACTCAGGTCGCGGTTTACAATAATGACTGTCATTGAATCGGCTGATTCATTCACAGTAGTATAAGCCGAAACAGTATTTTCGAGCGAAGATGTACTTGAAACACTATATTTTTTTGCATACCGGCTATAGAGGTGTAATGTTTCCCACATACCTGTTTCCCAATTCCAGGGAGAAAACAATTCGACACCATTGTTTGCGAATGTGCCAAGCGCGGAACCATAAACAACAGAGCAAACATTTGGCTTATTAGTAGAAGGCCCCCATTCGCTTATACCAAGAGTGATGCCATGATTCTCTCCGAAATATTTATCAAGCCATTCGTTAATACGTTGAAAAATGTATTCTTTAGTTTGTGACTCATCCCATCCTCCATTAATAGTTTTCACCCCATTAGCGCCTGGATATACGTAATTTTTATCGTAATACATCCTGTGTAGTTGCAAAGCGTCATTATCAGATGGTGCATACGGATAGTTATGCAAATCCACCACATCAAGCAGCCGGATACCGCTTGCTTTTTGTTCATCAGCTAAACGTTTTATAAAATATTCAAGCCAGCAATAGTATTTTCCGCCTATTGTTAATCCTTCATTTCCCCATTTATACCATTGCCATTCACTNGTAGTAACCGGACCACAGATTTTAATTTCGGGGAACAAAGCACGTGCTTTTTTGGCAACTGATATAAACCTGTCCATAAATTCCGAAGCTGGAATTTGAGTGGACATCACATCGTCATGAGTGCCATTCCATATGTCCGGCTCATTGTCCATACTCCAATAAAGAAAATGGTTCTTGTTCAAACCGATTCCATTAGCTCCAAACCAATGGTTTAATATTTCAACTGTTGAATCAGCAGGCCAATTCATCAAGTATTTTGAAGGATCCCCTTCAACGAGTGCTTTACCTTTAGGATTAGTCAAATTTGGAGAACCACCTCCTGCCAGATTTTGACCAACACCCTCCCACCACTGCGAATTATTAAAGCCCCAGTCGTCGAAATTATGGTCCTTGCTAGAAGCTGCTTTACCAATTAATTGAAACGCCCACATCACCTGCATATCGGGTTGATTTGTTGCAACTTTTTTCGACGAAGCGTCCCAATCGTTGCCGTAAACATTGTTATACCAGTCGGGGTGGCTTGAAATCTTCTTGCGCCAGTTATATTTGGTGGCATTATTCCCGCCATTCATNCGGACAAAACGCAAACCGGCATCTCTGTAAAATGCAGCAGGTTTGTCATAACTTTCATTCTTTCCATAGATATATGGAGAAATAGTTTTTTTATTCACAGCAGCCTCAACTGTAATTGTAACATCCTGTGCATGAATAGAAGTCAGTATTAAACTACTTTCCAGGACCAGCATATGACTTATTAATATAAATCGATTTTTCATGCAAATTATTTGTTTAGAAGCTTATATCTCTAAGGTTCTTTTATTTTTCATAATATTTTTACTTAACCTCAATGAACTCAGGTTCATACGATGCAATCGTAAAATTACCGCTATAATCTTTATCAAAAAGTAAGCTTCGCGAATTTCCTTTCATCTGAATTTCTTTTGGTTCACCGCTTACATTNAGGTATAAGATATGGTTTTTATCTATTTGACGCGACATAACACCACCTGGAACTTCCGGGCCTTTTTTAATTGAAAGTTCAACAATCAACTCATCAAGCAATGTACCAAGTATATCATCTTTTGCCGGCAGACCAACATAAATAGCCCTGCCTTTACCGTATTTGTTTGAAGTAATAATCGGATAATCTTTATCTAAGCTGGTTATACTCCCGTTAATTTCCGCTCCTTTGGATTCGATAACATCAAATCGTGATGATTCTGTTTCAATTGTTTTCCCTTTATAATTTAATTCGACCTTTTTCCCTTTCAATGATTTCCTGGAGATTTCATTCAGAGCTTCTGTCTCTTCGTAACTCCCTATGCGTATTCCAAACACATCGCTTAAGCGTCCGGGGCGTGTTGAAGCAAATACTTGTCCGGTTTCATCAACAATTGCAGAATTGCTTGTCATAACAACGGTTCCTCCGTTTTTTACAAAGTCGCGAATTTTATTGGCTGTAACTTCATCCATTACCGCAACACCAGGAACAAACAATAATTTATAATTCAATGAGCTTCTGCTGATTTCCACAATACGCGCGTCCATGTTGCGCCAATAAAATAAATCGAANCATGCTTGCAGCTGGTTGTCGTGTTGTTCGGGAAAATAGCTGCTTGCAATCTGGCTGGGAAATGAAAAAGCAAGACCAACTTCCGCCTTAGGTTTATACGGGAAATATTTTTCAATCTTTTTAAATTCCATTGCAATTTTCTTGTATTCTTCATATTTGCGGTTTGGTATACCGTCCCAATCTATCATACCTTCCAGATATTGTTCTTCACCACTGAGCATACTTTGCCATGTCCATCCGCAAACCAACTGGTTGCCATACATTAAGGTTGCATAAGCCGATTTTCTGATGGAATTTGGAACGGCAGTCATTGTNGTAAATTCAGAACACCAGAATGGGTTTGTGCTTTCGAATTGAATACGGGAAATTCCAAACAAGGCATTCATAACACCCCAATTGGTTGTTAATGAAAGTCCNGGATAGAAACCACAACCTTCGCGTGTCATTTTTCCGGAATAAGCTATTTGGGAATAGTCAAAATACTTCATCTGGCTGTAATACCATGCATTTGTATTAACCAGGGAATTGGGTGCATTGGTATTTACCTTGTCAATGACTTTAAAAAGTAACTGATTAATTTCATCAGAAACAAAACGCCTGAAGTCCAGCATTCTTTCAGGCACATCGGTAGTGTGGGTTGNGATAGGGAAGCCAATCTCATCAAACTGGTTAATACGTCTGGACCAGCGTTGGGTTGCCCAGGCTTTATTTAAATTATTAACCGTGGAATATTTTTTCTTTAACCAGTTTATGAACCTTTCTTTTGCATTTTCTGAATAAGATATACGGCCATCGCCAGATTCATTGTCGATACCAAATGCCAGCAGTGCCGGATGTTTTCCATACCGCTTTGTAAGCGTATCCGCATAACGCATAGCATACTTTTGATACGTCGGATCTCCTATATCTTCCATGTAACGATGGTTAGGATACTGAACATTACCATTAGCATCAACAATATCAATTGAAGGATACTTGTGATGTAACCAGATGGGTGCCGGCCTTATAGCTATATCAAGAATGACCTTGATACCGGCTTCGCTCATCATATCCATAACATCATCAAACCATTTGAAATCAAATTTCCCATCTGAAGGTTCATAGCTATCCCATGCCAGATGACCCATCCGGACAACATTAAGCCCGGCAGCTTTCATAAGCTGAATGTCATTTTTTATTTTTTCAGGTTGCTTGTTATCATGAGGATGATAGTTAGCCCCAACATATAATTCCTGGGCTTTCATAAAAAAGCATGAAAAGAATAGAATTGTCGCTATAAACAGAATCTTATTTCTTATTGCTTTCATTTTAAAGTTTTAGTTTTTGTTTAAAGCATTTATTCAATAGGGATTTCAACTTAATCAATATAATCGGACTATCACTTTCTTTCCTTTAAAATCTATCACTTTATCCAATTTTTCAACTGCATCCGTTCCTGTACCTTTGTTTTAGCCATGAGTACAATGTTGAAACAATCCATCACTATGATCATGGGAACAGCTTTGCCGGATGCAATCAATCCATCCCTACAACCTGA
>JGI24134J36421_10000731_pt1 | contig 10568 bp, 10 predicted proteins | sample BarGraNGADG00312_FD_36421 | JGI IMG/M metagenome (IMG submission 36421) | reverse complement strand
GGCTTCCTCTTCACTCCCGACGACGCCGTCGCGCTCGAGCCGGAGGCGCTCGACGCGCTGCGCGAAGAGGCGCCGGTCGTGCTCGACGCTGCGATCCGCGTGATCGAGGCGACCCCAGCCGACCGGTTCGCGGCCGCGCCCGTCCAAGAGGCGCTCGCGGCGGTGCTCGTGAACGAGATGGAGATCAAGCCGCGGTTCGCGTTCGCACCGCTGCGGACCGCGATCACCGGGCGGCGCGTCTCGCCGCCGCTGTTCGAGTCGATGGAGATCCTCGGCAGGGCCGCGTCGCTCGCCCGGTTGCGCCGACTGCGGGCCCAGCTCTGATCGTGGCCGACGAGGCGGATCGGAGCGGCGGCGTCGGCGTCCTGTTCGACATCGACGACACGCTGGTCGACACCAAGGCCGCGTTCGGGCACGCCCTGCACGCGGTCATGAACGAGTACCTGCCGGGGCTCCAGGCGGAGCGCCGTGCGGAGGTGCTCCACCACTGGCGGCGCGACCCCACCGGCTACTACCGCGCGTACACACGCGGTGAGATCGGCTACCGCGCGCAACGGATGGCTCGCGCGAACGAGCTGCACGTCGTCTTCGGTGGCCCGGAGCTGGACGAGGACGGGTACGACGCCTGGAACGTGCTCTTCGAGGTCGGCTTCCGATCCGGGTGGCGAGCGCATCCGGATGCGGCGCCCGCTGTCCGGGCGCTGCACGCCGCCGGGTACCCACTCGGTGCGCTGTCCAACGCCTCCGTCGAGTACCAGACGCTCAAGCTTGAGGCAGTGGGTCTCAGCGAGCACGTGCCGATGCTGGTCGGGGTGGACACCTTGGGCGTGGGCAAACCCGACCCTCGCGTGTTCGTCGAGGCCTGCCGTCGCCTCGGGACCGCAATGGACCGGACCGCGTACGTCGGCGACGAGCTCGACATCGATGCCCGCGGCGAGCGAGGCCGGTCTGCACGGAGTCTGGTTGGACCGCCCGGGGCCGAGGCGGATCGAGCTCTCGGCCGAGGAGATCGCGGACGCCGGGGTTACCGTGATCGCCTCGCTAGCCGAGCTTCCGGCCCTGCTGGGACGACTCGACCGGGACTGAAGCGCGCCGCGCCCGGCGCGCTGCGACGCGCTGCGCGGGGGAGTGCGTTTGGTCGCGCTCGGCCGCTCCGGTAGTGTTCTGGGCCGGTACGACCTTCGTCTCGCCTGCGCGGCCGGACGGGAGTCATACCCCCATGGGGTATGGTGTAATTGGCAGCACGACTGATTCTGGTTCAGTTAGTCTAGGTTCGAGTCCTGGTACCCCAGCTTGTGAAGCGTCCCCCGGAGTTCCGGTAGACTTTTCACTCGGCCTGCGCCCAGGAGCGCGGGCCGAGCGGCCCCGTTGTGTAGTGGCCTAGCACGCCGCCCTCTCAAGGCGGTAGCGCCGGTTCGAATCCGGTCGGGGCTACCAGCACGCCCGGTCACCTGATGGTGACCGGGCGTTCGTCGTCGAACCGCCGTCCGTTCGCGGGCCAGGCCGTCCCGCAGCTGGACCGTCGATCGGCGCGCTCTGGCCTACTCGCCAGTGCGCCTGAGGACCTCGGTCAGCCGGTTCGCGGCTGAGACGACCGCCGCAGCGTGCAGCCGACCAGGCTGGCGCGTGAGGCGCTCGATCGGACCCGAGATGGAGACCGCGGCGACGACCCGGCCTGAGCTGCCGCGCACCGGAGCGGAGACCGACGCGACACCTGCTTCGCGCTCGCCAACGGACTGGGCCCAGCCGCGACGTCGGACGCCGGACAGCATGGTGGCGGTGAACGAAGCGCCCTGCAGGCCGCGGTGCAACCGGTCCGGCTCCTCCCAGGCGAGCAGGATCTGCGCCGCGGACCCGGCCTGCATGGTCAGCGTCGCGCCGACCGGGATGGAGTCGCGCAAGCCGATCGGCCGCTCGGCGGCCGCGACGCAAATCCGCAGGTCGCCCTGGCGGCGGTAGAGCTGGGCGCTCTCGGTGGTGTGGTCGCGGATGGCGGCGAGCACCGGTCCGGCGGCCGCGAGCAGGCGGTCCTCGCCGGCCGCGGTCGCGAGCTCGCTGAGCCGGGGACCCAGCACGAAGCGGCCCTGGCTGTCGCGTGACACCAAGCGGTGGTGCTCGAGTGCAACTGCGAGCCGGTGCGCCGTCGGGCGGGCAAGATGGGTCGAGGCGACAAGTTGAGCCAGCGTTGCGGGACCGGCCTCGAGTGCACTCAGTACCGATGCGGCCTTGTCGAGAACGCCGACTCCGCTAGAGTTGTCCATAGGTCGATATTGCCGTCTCGAAGACTGAGACGCAAGTCGCGACCCGGGCGAGGACCGGCACGACAGCGCAGGGCGCGCCGATGACACGGCGCCAGAACACTGAGGAGCAGCAGATGGCCGGCACACTGGCGGAGAAGGTCTGGGACGCACATCTGGTGCGTCGCGGCGAGGACGGCTCGCCCGACCTGCTGTACATCGACCTCCACCTGGTGCACGAGGTCACCAGCCCGCAGGCATTCGAGGGTCTTCGCCTGACCGGTCGGACCGTGCGTCGCCCGGACCTCACCATCGCGACCGAGGACCACAACACCCCGACGCTCGACATCGACCGTCCGATCGCCGATCTCACCAGCCGCACCCAGATCGAGACGCTGCGCGCCAACGCGCGTGAGTTCGGTGTGCGCCTGCACTCCCTCGGCGATGCCGACCAGGGCATCGTGCACGTCGTCGGTCCCCAGCTCGGCCTCACCATGCCCGGTCTGACCGTGGTCTGCGGCGACTCGCACACCTCGACGCACGGCGCGTTCGGTGCCCTCGCCTTCGGTATCGGCACGAGCGAGGTCGAGCACGTCCTCGCCACCCAGACCCTCCCGTTGCAGCCGTTCAAGACGATGGCTATCACGGTCAACGGCGCGCTCCACCCCGGCACCACGGCGAAGGACATCATCCTCGCGGTGATCGCGAAGATCGGGACCGGCGGAGGCCAGGGCTACGTCCTCGAGTACCGCGGCGAGGCGATCCGGGCGCTCTCGATGGAGGCCCGGATGACGATCTGCAACATGTCGATCGAGGCCGGCGCGCGCGCGGGCATGATCGCCCCGGACCAGACCACGTTCGACTATCTCAAGGGCCGGCCGCACGCACCCGAGGGCGCGGACTGGGATGCCGCGGTCGAGTACTGGTCCACGCTCAAGAGCGACGACGACGCCGTCTTCGACGCCGAGGTCGTGCTGGACGCCGCCGAGCTCGAGCCATTCGTGACCTGGGGCACGAACCCGGGTCAAGGACTGCCGCTCTCCGCCCGCGTACCGGACCCGGCCGAGATCTCGGACGAGAACGAGCGTGTCTCGGCCGCGCGTGCGCTCGAGTACATGGGCCTGACGGCCGGCACGCCGCTACGGGACATCGCCGTGGACACCGTCTTCATCGGTTCCTGCACGAACGGCCGGATCGAGGACCTCCGCGCCGTCGCCAAGGTGATCGAGGGCAAGAAGAAGGCCGACTCGCTCCGCGTGCTCGTGGTGCCCGGCTCGGCGCGAGTCCGGCTGCAGGCCGAGGCGGAGGGTCTGGACAAGGTCTTCCTCGACTTCGGCGCCGAGTGGCGCAACGCCGGTTGCTCGATGTGCCTGGGCATGAACCCGGACCAGCTCGCGCCGGGGGAGCGCAGCGCCTCGACCTCCAACCGCAACTTCGAGGGTCGCCAGGGCAAGGGTGGACGCACCCACCTGGTGTCCCCGCTGGTCGCGGCGGCCACCGCGATCCGCGGCACCCTGTCGTCCGTCGCCGACCTGGATGACGCCGCGCGCATCCTGCAGAACACCTGAGGGAAGAAGGAACCGCAATGGAGAAGTTCACCACTCACACCGGGATCGGCGTCCCGCTGCGCCGGAGCAACGTCGACACCGACCAGATCATCCCCGCCGTCTACCTCAAGCGGGTCACCCGCACGGGTTTCGAGGACGGGCTGTTCGCCGCTTGGCGCGGTGACGCGTCCTTCGTGCTCAACCAGCCCGCGTACGCCGCCGGTTCCGTGCTCGTCGCGGGTTCCGACTTCGGCACCGGCTCCTCGCGTGAGCACGCCGTCTGGGCGCTCAAGGACTATGGCTTCCGCGCGGTGCTCTCGACGCGGTTCGCCGACATCTTCCGTGGCAACTCGGGCAAGCAGGGCCTGCTCGCCGCTCAGCTCTCGCAAGAGGACATCGAGCTGATCTGGAAGGTGCTCGAGGAGTACCCCGGCACCGAGGTGACCGTCGACCTCGAGAAGAAGCTCGTCACGTGCGCCGACATCGTGGTGCCGTTCCAGGTGGACGACTACACCCGTTGGCGCCTGCTCGAGGGCCTCGACGACATCGGCTTGACCCTCCAGAACGTCGACGAGATCACCGAGTTCGAGAGCCACCGCGAGTCGTGGCGTCCGCGGACACTGCCCGCCAAGCACCTCCCGACAGTGCACATCGAAGCCGCCCGACCGGTGGTCCCGGGCCCGGCGTCGGGCCGCGACGCGCTGGTCTGACGGCAGTGTGAGGCAGCGCCGAGCCGAGCGACGAGGCGTCTCCGCGTGCCTTGACGTGACCCACGCGCGTCCGTGCGCGACGATAGGGGGATGAGCAGCCTGTTGTACGTCAACGGTGGTGTGCCGCTGAACGGTGAGATCACGGTTCGCGGCGCCAAGAACTTCGCCTCCAAGGCAATGGTGGCGGCGCTCCTCGGTGACGAGCCGTCGGTGCTCCGCAACGTCCCGCAGGTCCGCGACGTCGCCGTGGTCACCGGACTGCTCGAGCTGCACGGCGTCAGCGTCGAGTCCGAGCCCGAGGCCGGCATTCTGCGCCTCGACCCCGTCAACGTGGAGTCCGCGCACGTCGCTGACATCAACGCACACGCGGGATCGAGCCGGATACCGATCCTGTTCTGCGGACCGCTGCTGCACCGGCTCGGAGAGGCGTTCATCCCCGACCTCGGCGGCTGCCGGATCGGTGACCGGCCGATCAACTACCACCTCGACATCCTGCGCCAGTTCGGCGCCGTCGTGGCGAAGCGCGAGCGGGGCATCGAGCTGCGCGCCCCGAACGGACTGCACGGCACGAAGATCGCGCTGCCGTACCCGAGCGTCGGCGCGACCGAGCAGCTCTTGCTGACCTCCGTCCGCGCCGAGGGCCTGACCGAGCTCAAGGGTGCCGCGGTCGAACCGGAGATCCTCGACCTCATCGCTGTCCTGCAGAAGATGGGCGCGCTGATCAGCGTCGACACGGACCGGACGATTCGGATCGAGGGGGTCTCGAGGCTCGGCGGCTACCAGCACACCGCGCTTTCCGACCGGATCGAGGCGGCGTCCTGGGCCTCGGCCGCGCTCGCGACGCACGGCGACGTGTACGTCCGCGGCGCCACCCAGCCGGAGATGATGACGTTCCTCAACACCTACCGGAAGGTGGGCGGCGCGTTCGACGTCGACGACGCCGGCATCCGCTTCTACCACCCGGGCGGCGACCTCGGCTCGATCGTGCTCGAGACCGATGTCCACCCCGGGTTCATGACCGACTGGCAGCCGCCGCTCGTCGTCGCGCTCACCCAGGCGAAGGGCCTGTCCATCGTGCACGAGACCGTGTACGAGAACCGGTTCGGCTTCACCGAGGCGCTCGTCGGGATGGGTGCGACCATCCAGGTGTACCGCGAGTGCTTGGGCGGATCGCCGTGCCGCTTCGGTCAGCGCAACTTCGTGCACTCCGCGGTCATCTCCGGCCCGACGCCGCTCTCGGCCGCCGAGATCGAGGTTCCGGACCTGCGCGGCGGCTTCAGCCACCTCATCGCGGCGCTCGCGGCCAAGGGGACCTCGACGGTGCACGGCATCGAGCTGATCGACCGTGGTTACGAGCGGTTCACCGAGAAGCTGACCGCTCTGGGCGCCGAGTTCAGCCGAGGCTGATCCACGATGGCGAGCGAGTCGCGCGCACCGAGGCCGATCGACGAGGAAGCGCCGCGGTTCGCCTCCCGCGTCTTCACGGACATCCCGCGCCCGGACTGGGCCGACGTCGTCGTGGTGCCGATCCCGCCGCGCGCCACCCGTGATCCGGAGGTCTGGGCCCGCGAGGTGTTCTCGCTCCGGCACCTGCCGCTCTGGGTCAAGGCTCTGTTCGCGGTGCGGCAGGGATTCGTCGGGCTGATCGGGGTGGACCCGGCCGGGCACGACCTGTTCGCGGTCCGTTCGGTGGATGGCGAGGAGGCGCTCCTTGCCGCCGACGACAAGCACCTGGACTTCAGGGTCGGTGTCGGCATCGATGCCGATCGCGATCTCGTCAGGGTCACCACGGCGGTGCGCCTGCGTGGGTGGCGCGGCCGGCTCTACTTCATCCCGGTCCGGCTGCTGCACGAGCCGATCGTGCGCGCGATGCTCGCCCACGCCGGCCGGCGCCTCGGTCGGCGTCGGGGTCTCGGCAGGTTGTTCCCGCGCCGCCGCGGACGCGTCGCCGAGTGATGGCGGCGCGGGAGCAGCCCGTCCTCACCGACGGCGCGATCACCCTGCGACCGTGGCGTCCGGACGACGCTGAGGCCGTGTGCACGGCCTGTCAGGACCCGGACATCCAGCGGTGGACACAAGTTCCGCGCCCCTACCAGATGTCCGATGCCGTGTCGTTCGTCGCCGAGATCGCCCCGGCCGCGTGGCGCGACGGCACCGGAGTCGTCTTTGCCGTCGTCGATGGCGCGGATGTCCTGCTCGCTTCCGTCGGGCTGGTCGGCCTGGACCGGGAGGCCCGCTCCGGCGAGGTCGGCTACTGGGTTGCACCGCAGGCCCGTCGGCGAGGTGTGGCGAGCTCCGCGACGGTGCTCATCTCTAGGTGGGCGGGTGAGGTGTTCGAGCTCGACCGGATCGAGCTNTACNNGGACCCGGGAAATGTCGCGTCTCGGGCGGTTGCCGCGCGAGCCGGCTTCCGGCCTGACGGCGAAGCCGAGCATGCGTTCCGAGGTGGCCGGATTCGCATGCTGCGGCACGTCCGCGACATCGACGCGGACAGCTAGGCCGGTGAGCGAGGCAGCTCGGGCGCCCGGGGCCGGACCGTGGNACGGCGCACGATACGATCCAGCATGCCCGTCGCCCACCCGGACAGTCGCGCGTACCGCGTGCTTGCCGCAGTCGTGAGACCGATCCTGTTCGCCCTCTCGCGGCGGCGCTGGAGTGGCGGCGAGCACCTGCCGCAGTCCGGCGGCTGCATCGTGGTGGCGAACCACGCGACGTACCTCGACGCCCTGACCTTCGCCCATTTCGTGTACGACCACGGCCGCGCTTCGCGGATCCTGGCCAAGTCGCCGCTGTTCAAGATCCCGCTCTTCGGGGCGATCCTCCGCGCGACCGGCATGATCCCGGTGTACCGGAACAGCTCGGCGGCCAGCAAGGCGATCGACCAGGCGGTGGTCTCCATCGCGGCCGGCCACTGCGTGGCGATCTTCCCCGAGGGGACGTTGACCCGCGAGCCCGACCTGTGGCCGATGGCAGGTCGGACCGGCGTCGCTCGCCTGGCTCTCGCCACTCGCGCCCCGGTGATCCCGATCGCCCAGTGGGGCGCGCAGGACATCCTCGCTCGCTATGGCAAGCTGCTCAAGCCGTTCCCGCGCAAGACCGTCACGGTGCACGCCGGCCCGCCGGTGGATCTGAGCGACCTGTACGACCGCCCGCGGGACACCGCGGTGCTCCGCGAGGGGACCGAGCGCGTGATGGCCGCGATCACCGCGCTGCTCGAGGACATCCGCGGCGAGACCGCGCCGGCCGAGCGCTTTGACATGCGCAAGAGCGGCTCGGCGTCGAAGGAAGTCTTGTGACCGTCGAGCGGCCGCTCCGGGCCGCCGTCCTCGGCACCGGCAGCTGGGGCACGACGTTTGCCGCCGTGCTTGCCGACGCCGGGTGCGAGGTCACCTTGTGGGGTCGCCGGGCCGAGGTGGTCGACCAGATCCGGACCGAGCACCGCAATGACGCGTACCTGCCCGGCCATCTCCTGCCGGTAGCCGTCACCGCGACCACCGACGCCCGGGGAGCGCTCGAGGGCGCCGACGTCGTCGCGATCGCCGTGCCGGCGCAGAACGCCCGCGGCGTCCTCGAACCGTTGCGAGACGCGTTCCCGGAGGATGCCGTCGCGGTCTCGCTGATGAAGGGCATCGAGCTCAGCACCGACCGGCGGATGAGCGAGGTGATCGTGGCGGCGCTGGGTATCCCGGAGTCCCGCGTCGCGGTGATCTCGGGCCCGAACCTCGCGCACGAGATCGCCGAGCACCAGCCCACCGCGACCGTGGTCGCCTCGGTCAGCGACGAGGCCGCTCATCTGGTGGCACGCGCGAGCGCTTCGTCCTACTTCCGGCCGTACACGAACAGCGACGTAGTCGGCGTGGAGCTGTGCGGCGCGGTGAAGAACGTGATAGCGCTGGCGGTCGGGATCGCCCAGGGGACCGGCTACGGCCAGAACACGGCGGCGACGGTGATCACCCGGGGTCTGGTCGAGATCACCCGGCTCGGGCTCGCGCTCGGCGCCAGGGCCGAGACGTTCTCGGGCTTGGCCGGCATGGGCGACCTGGTCGCGACGTGCTCCTCGCCGCTGTCGCGGAACCATTCGTTGGGCGTCCGGATCGGCCAGGGCATGACGCTGGAAGAGGCGCTGGCGGTGACCCGGGGAACCGCCGAGGGTGTGAAGTCCAGTCGATCCGTGCTCGAGCTCGCCGAGACCACGGGCGTGGAGATGCCGATCACCGAGGCTGTGGTCGCCGTGCTGCACGGCGGGCTTCCGGTCGCGGAGATGGCCCAGCTGCTGCTCAACCGGCCGCACCGGGCCGAGGGCGTCTGAGCTACCTGCCGGCCGCGATCGATTGCTAGGCGCACGCAGGTATCGGTTGAGGGGCAAGGTGTAACGATTCGGGCCCGAATCGAGTCACGGTTCGGCAGCGCCTAGCGCTGGACGGCGCGGAGTGCCTGGTCGAGGTCCGACCACAGGTCCTCGAGGTCCTCGATCCCGACGGAGAGCCGGACCAGGTCCTCGGGCACGGTCGGCGACTCGGTGCTGAACCTGCGCCTGCGTTCGAGGCTCGACTCGACGCCGCCGAGGCTGGTGGCCGGGACCCACAGCCGAACGGCGGACGCGAGGGCTTCGGCCGCGTCCAGACCACCGCGCGGTCGCAGGGCGATGACGGAGCCGAACCCCGTCATCTGGCTGGCCGCGCGGTCGTGACCCGGATCGCCGGGGAGACCCGGGTACCGCACCTCCAGCACGTCCGGGTGCGAGCTCAACCGCTCCGCGAGCTGCTGCGCCGTCGTCGCCGAGCGATGGACGCGAAGCGCGAGCGTTCGCAGTCCACGCAGGGCGAGCCACGCCTCCCACGGGCCGGCGATGGCCCCGTGGGTGCCGCGATATGCGCTGAGCTGATCGGCGAGGTTTGCGTCGTCTACGAGCACGGCGCCCAGCACGACGTCGCTGTGCCCGGCCAGGTACTTCGTCACGGAGTGGACGACGACGTGCGCGCCGAGGGCGAGCGGCCGCTGACCGAGCGGCGTCGCGAAGGTGTTGTCGACTGCGACGATCGCACCCGCCGCGCGCCCGGCGGTCGCGAGGGCGGCGAGATCGGCGACCTCGAGCATCGGGTTGGTGGGGGACTCGAGCCAGAGCAGGTCCGGTCGAGGGCCGGCGCTCAGGGCGGCCAGCACGGCATCCGTGTCCGCCACGTCGACCAGGTCGACCGTGATCGCGCTGCGCCGTGTGAGCTCGCGCGCGTGCTGCAGAGCGACCTGATAGGTGTGCCGCGGCATCACGATCCGCCCGCCGTGCGGGACGAGCGACATGACGGCGGCGACCGCGGCCATGCCGGAGGCGAAGATGAGCCCGGGTCGCGCGGCGCCTTCGAGTGCGGCCAGCGCTTCCTCGAGCGGCTCCCAGGTTTCGGTGCCGTAACGCGCGTAGACCCGGTCACCGGGGCCGGGCACGCCGGCCGAGACGTAGGTCGATGACAGCACCACCGGAGGGTTCACCGGCGCGCCCTGCTCGCGGGGCGGGCGACCCGCCGTCACGACGACCGTGGACTGAGCCCAGCCTGACGCCGGTTCCGCCGCGGCTTTCGGGAGCTCCGCGGCTCCGCCGGTCGAGATGGCGGCGGCTGCCCGCTCGGACGCTGGCGTGGTGGACACATCCGCAGGGTAGTCCGCCGTCCAGGGTGGCGGGTGCCGCGCGGGCGCGGCGCGCACTAGGGTCGGATGCGATGGAAACGACGCCCCAGCCCACGAGAACCCCTGATCTCCCGGGGCACACGCGCACGCGCGTCCTGATGCTCTTCGGCGGACGGTCCGGCGAGCACCCGATCTCCTGCGCCACCGCGGGCGGGGTGCTGCGCGCGATCGACCGCTCGCGCTACGACGTCGTGCCGGTCGGGATCACTCGCACCGGGCGCTGGGTGCCGGTCGAGGACGACCCGCAGCGCTGGTCGCTCGACCACGAGGAGCTCCCCGAGGTCCCGGAGCTGNCGGAGCAGGTGCTGCTGCCGCGCGACGCCGACGACCGTGAGCTCCGCGTGATCGACGCCGACGGGGTGGTCGGGTCGCTCGGTCGGGTCGACGTCGTGCTG